>Ga0080003_1000019_pt1 | contig 107997 bp, 111 predicted proteins | sample JossMetagenome_FD_69206 | JGI IMG/M metagenome (GOLD analysis project Ga0080003, IMG submission 69206) | Hot spring microbial communities from Joseph's Coat, Yellowstone National Park, USA - JC2_E (SPADES assembly) (version 2) | ecosystem: Environmental > Aquatic > Thermal springs > Hot... | reverse complement strand
ATGTGGTTCCGATAATAAGATCATATGCAGTCACAACAGCCAGCACCCATGACTCTCAGATAGATCTTTCAAGGAAGGGCATTCCCGTGTACAGGGATAAAGGATACTTTGGAGTCAAGTCAAAGGGATTCGATGCAACAATGACGAAAGCACTCAGATGTTTCAAACTCAGCATATGGAGCATCCTTCGTAACAGGAGAATATCGAGGAAGAGAGCTCTGGTAGAGTATCCATTTGCAATAATGAAGAGGGTATTCCACTTCTCACACACCCTCGTCACTCTTTCAAGAAGGGTGAGGGTGAAGTTCATGTTCTCCTGCCTAGCTTACAATCTGTTTGCACTTGGAATCAACTCAAACAGGGGTAAACTATCGAAATTTCAACAAAAAATTGAGAAAATAAGATGGGGAAATAGGGATTCTCCTGTTTATTTAGCTGAATTGACCTGAGAAGTGTACCACAACTAAATAGTTTGGTACCATTCTCTCAAATCCAGCCAGATATTAGAAATCCTCATGCAAATCGTTGAATATAAAAAAATGAGTACAAAAGATTCTGAAAGTGTCTATAATATAAGAGCGTCACTCCTCCATTCTTTTTTGATAAGAACTGAAAATTGAATATTTAAAGGAATCAATCCATTAAATGGAATGTTTTAATCTAAGTAATTTATGTAAAAGTATTAGGCAATAATCATAATCAAATCAGGGATGAAAATTTACAAAGACTTTCTTTTTAGCAAAGTTAAAATGGATCCCTTAAGGGAACAAATATGCGGCAAAAAACATAAATACTATTTATATTATATTTAAATATGCCGAATATATCTAATTCAAAGCTTTCTCCATATGAAAAACTGCTCCTTATTCTCCCAGGTTTTAAAGGGTACAAGAATAGGGATTTGATAAAACAGGATGATATGCTGGTAAAAAATGCAATAAGAGATAATCTAACAAGACTTAGAGAGAACCTAGAGAAGAAAGAAAATGATATCAGCGAGACAAATCCTTTTGACCCTATGATTTCAAAATATGAGAAAACCATTTCACTCCTACGGTTTTTCATTACCAGTGTATCAGGTGCACCAAGTGGAGCTTACAATTATCATGATAGATTCAAAATAGATGAAGAAATTTTAAAAAAAATTGTAGAATATGATTATGAAATAATATCCCAAACCAAAGATCTGTTAAATAATACAGTATTGGATAATGATGTACTGTATTCTAAATTGTTGCAATTAACGGAAAAATTTTCAGAAAGAGAAAAATTTTTTATTCCGGAAAGCGTAAGATAATTGATAAAAATGACTGCAGGTATTGTTTTCAGGACAGTTGTAAGGACTCTGATGGAAAACGGACAAGATATGATGGCACCTGGGGTAATGATATGGAGGGATCACAACGTAGATATCAGAACAAGGTCGAGAATGATAGTTGAATCAAATCAGAAAGCAATAGTAAGGATACAGGGGCAAATACAACAGGTTTATGATGCAGGTCAATATGATCTTAATACACCAAATAGCCCTGTTGCAAACATATTCTCAAAACTGGGCTATGGAGGAAATGTGCCATGGACTGTGGAAGCAATCTTTTTCTCAACTTCAAGGTTCGAATCAAGAACAAAAGGGGTTTCTCAGACCTCGGAATTGATTCCATTGGTTTATGAGGTTGCATACTATTTTCAAATTACTGATCCAGTTAAGTTGTTGCAAAACGTCCAATTAAACGGCGTTTTTTATACTGTTGCAAATCTTTCTGAATATGTATCACCAATTATTGATCAATCTGTATCACAGGTTCTGAACATCATATCGGTAAGAGAACTTTATTCTAGCCTCCATAAACTCAGCGAGTCAGTCACCGCATCCTTAAGACAGATACTTTCCGAGTTGGGCATTAATCTCATAATCAGCCGGATAATTAGGATTGAACCAGAAGACGAAACGATGAAAAGAATTGTCCAGTATACTGGAATGGGGATAGATATAAATACTGCAATCAGGGCAAGGCTAGCGGAATTGATGTCAATGAATTCAGATCCGGCTGCAACAAATATGCTACTTGGAAAGCCATATTTCAATATGTATATTCTGCCAATGGGTCAGGCGATGAACAGTGAAGACATACCAAAGGTTTACGAACAACAGGTTTCCAACAATAGGAGTGATGCTCAAAAACAACCTTAATAATTTTTAATGTTTCCATTAGTTTTTTTATCTTTTTTTATATTGCAACATCTGAATATATTTTACTGTATGAAAGTGATCCTAATTTATAAAGAAAAGCATTTATAAAATAGTGCAAAAACTCGACTTTTCTTAAGTAATGTAATCAAATTAACCTTGAAATCTTTCCTAATTTTTAGAATTAATGATAAATCATTCTTACCTTTTCTCTAACTAAATCAAAGGGCCAATTGCTATCCACATATAGAGTCAAATAGTCTTGGAGGTTGAATAAAGTATAACAACATCTCTCGTAATAAAAAAAGTAAAATTAATTCTATTTAGATATTATTCATCGTTTATTTTAATTTATATCCACACCGAGAACAAAACATTGCATCCGGTGTATTTTGCATACCGCAATTTGGACAGTAAGTAGATGCCTGTGGATTCGGAGGATTAAATGGGGGCATGTTGGTATTCATATTCATTTGATTGAGATTATTCTGATTTAAATTGCTCTGTGTATATTGAGGAGCTCCTGGATATTGCATACCATAATGAACCATATTTGGGAACATCTTTCTTGCATAACCGTATGTAATGAAGAACATGATAGCCCATAAGAGATTGAAAAGTGCGGCTCCTATATCAATCCCAGTTGAGAATGATGAATAAACTGATATATTGTTAATAGTAACCATCTGATAGTACATTTTGTTCAAATTTATCATTTGAGTATATGCTTCTGAGATGAATATTGCATAAGTCAAAGCATACATGATCCAAGCTAAAATTCTTGTGCTCTTTGGAAGAATGGGATAGGAAATAAGGACTAAGGAAGCTCCAAGAAATACGTAGGCAATTGAAACCATGAATAAAAATGGATCAGTGGCATTAATTATAGTAGAATAAGCCAAGGAGGCAGAATTTGTAATAGTAAACATCAGCGACAGTACTTTTGAAAGAGCAACAATTTCAAGAATTATCATTATTAAGATTAGCACCAATGCTATTGTTGAAAATCTTCTGTAGGAATTAGAGAGGTCCCTCGATCCTAGAAATATAGAAATCATTCCCACTAGTATAAGGATAGTGAGTACAGACCCTACAGTTGGAATAGCTCCTGCCAGCAATCCAATTGCCATTAATAAGAGGCCATTCTTAATTTGACTCCCTTTTTTTCTGATTTTTCCCATCGGTTGTTGCATATTATAATTCATTTTTACCACCTCTTAAGGTAATAGAAACAAACAAACCAAGCACAAGTAGAAGAACAATTGACGCAATTAGCATAATATTTGGGGAATCCAATGGTGATATGTTGGATGGAGAAATAAAATTGTATAATATGTATACAGTATCATTTGAATTATCGATTTTTATGATCATACCTGTTTTCTGAGGTTTATAACCCTGAAAACTTGGAAAATTAATTGTATAATTTCCATTCAAAAGTGAGATTATAATAGTTGAATTTGATGAAGAATATTGGTTTCCGTTAAGAGTTATATACCACTGGAATCCGGAAGGTAAACCCTTTTCAACGACTGTTAAAACGTAATGTCTGGGACTAAATGAAATGTAAACGGTACTGGATGACCCATTTACTGTAATTGTCCCGATAGATGGCGATGCAGTATAACCTGTCTGAACACCCACCGAATATTCATAGCTCCCATTAATAAGATAGAAGGAGATACTACCAGAGTAAGATGCATTTTTAGTAACGTTATTAACCGTTACCCACCATTTGTAATTTGGAGGTAATCCCGTTTGATAAAAAGTTACAGCATAAGTGGCAGGAGGTAAGAAATTCACTGTAATATTTATTGGAGACCCTTTCACCGTAATTGTACCGCTGGACGGGTATGGATTCAGCCCGTCTGTGCTTTGAATTTTAAAGAGGTATGTTCCATTATATTCATTAAAAGTAATGGAATTAGTTGAAGATGAAAGGGTATTATTATCAAGCGTAACGGACCATGTTGTACCTTGAGAAAGACCATTTTCCGTGAAAGTAATTGGATATTTCTGTGGGGGGTAGAATACGCTTTTTCCTATAACATAAACTTCAAGAATAACAGAACATCCATTAAGATTAATTCCATCGTTGGTCATATTAACTGAAACAGAATATGTTCCTTGGTTGAGCACTGCATATTCTTGGATTATTGAAATAGTGGAATTAAGCTCGTCAAGCTTATTAATAGGGAAATTTCCTGTGATTATAGGATTGGTATTTGTTGATCCTGCAGCAACTATGATCACAAGTGAGCCAGAACTGCTAACTGTGAATGTTCCATTGGCATGATTGGCTGCGTAGCTGCCATTTGAAAATGAAAAGTTGTTGATCTGTATATTTGTATTAACACCCGAAGTACTGCCAATTGAAATACCACCTATGGCGTACGATGCAGCTCCGTCTGAATTGTAGGAACCATTATTTGAAATCGAATACCCTGTAGCAGCAGCAGTGACAAAATTTCCATCACTCACTGAATTAACAACATTAAAATTTTCTCCAGATATTGAAACACCTCCACCGTCAACTGCAGTATATATGTAAACACTTCCATTACTACCCATAATTAAGGATGAAGATTGATCTTTAATTGAATATCCTAAAACTTGTGGTGTAATGGGTGTAGGGTTAAAATTTTTCTGGTTATTATTTTGAATTAACGCACTACCAAAATTGATAGAAGTAAGTAGAACCAAAGATATGGTAATCAGGACCATAATGAAAATTTTCCTTTCCATTCCGATCACTTCAATTTTATACATGAAATAAATATTATAAATAGATTTTCATTACTTTTTCCTTAATTGAAAAATATTTCAATACATGGCTTTATTTTAGAAAGGATTATAGGATTTAAAGCACAATTGATAATAAAATGATAAATCCCAAATAAATAAGATTAATTAAATAACATTTTTTTGAATTATTATTAATCTTATGTCATTGGAATTAATTGTAATTTATCAAATTGTAAAAATTTCTATTTCTTTAGGAAAATGCTCCGGCCGGGATTTGGACCCGGGTCGTCGGCTCGAAAGGCCGATATGCTTGGCCGGACTACACCACCGGAGCTTAACTAAATGGGATATAAGTACTAATTATTAATCCTTGCTCATCTTTAATTGTTGAGATATATTTTATTATTTTAATTTATTAATATAATTTATAATCCAAACTTCTTAATCATTATTAAAGTATCAAAACTTATAACTGATATTAAGGTAAAATTAAAGTATTTAATGATTCTACTGATAACAACTCTCGAGTGTGTTGAGCAATGAATTTGACTGTTGAGAATTACATGACCAAGAAACCGTATTCAGTAAAACTACCTGCACCTGTGTCTGAAGCAATGAAGATAATGGCTTCTAAAGATGTGGCCGCTGTTCCTATACTGAATCCTAAAGGTAATTATGCGGGCATAGTGTCGAGAAGGGATATACTAGAACATCCGAAGGAAGATGAATTATCTATGCTTATGCGAACTGATTTTCCAACTGTTTCGTCAAAGGATGAAATAGATAAAGCAGTCAAATTGTTTCTTGAAAAAAGAAGAAGGCATCTAACTGTGGTGGATAATGGGAAGGTTGTTGGAATATTAACACCTTATGATTTGCTGGATGCAGTAATAGCAAAAAAGATTGATAAACCAGTATCAGAGCTTGTATCCAGGGTATGTGTTCCAGTACACATAAAATCAACTGCTAAAATGGTAGAAAGAACCATAAGATTAACACACATAACTGCTTTCCCAGTACTAGATGATGAAGGCACTTTGGCCGGCATCGTAACAGAGAGGGACCTTCTCAATGGGGCAAATCTAGATGTCAAAACTGTTTCTTCACAACTTGGCATAGGTGAAGATGATGACTCATGGAGCTGGGAAAGTCTAAGGGATATATTTACATTCTACTACACGGTCAGAGATCTTGATATTCCAAATGTTGCCGTAGAAAAGATAATGGTTAAGAATCCTGTATCCATATTTGAAGGTGCATCTGCAAGTGAGGCAGCCAGGATTATGAAAAAGAATAAATTTACCCAATTACCAGTCAGGAACGTGGATGATGAACTCAGTGGAATGGTTTATGATTTTGATATTATTGCCTCTCTGGTAAAATGAATGAAATAGATCAAGAGGAAATAGCAAAACGCAGAGGATTGTATTTCCCCTCGTTTGGCATATACGGGGGCGTATCCGGACTCTACGATTATGGCCCATATGGTTCAAGGATCAGGGATAACATAATAAGAATATGGAAGCAGATGATGCTATCGGAAGGAAATATAGCAGAATATGATGGTACAGCAATAACACAAGCATCTGTTTTAAAAGCATCCGGACACTATGATCGTTTCTTTGACTACTCAGTGGAATGCAAGAAGTGCCATACAAAATATAGGGCAGACCACATTATAGAAGAAGCAGGCTTTGAGGTTAAACTTTCACAATCTTGGTTGGATGAAAAGATAAGGGAGCTTAATCTAAAATGTAAAAACTGCGGAGGGGAATTAGGTCCTGTTCAAATTCACAAATTAATGTTTCATATCGACCAAGGAAATGATCAGGAAGGATTATTTCTAAGACCAGAAACCGCGCAAGGTATATTCATAAATTTTAAAGAATACTATAGATTCTTTAGAGAAAAACTACCATTTGCAATAATTCAGGTAGGTAGAGGATACAGAAATGAAATTTCACCAAGGAAAGCACTTTACAGGCTCAGGGAATTCAATATGATGGAGTGCGAATCATTTTTTGATCCTGTTAATGAAAAATGGATAAATGAACCTACAGATAAGGAAGAGATAAAATTTCTAACAAATGATGGTAAAGAATTAATGATATCACCGAAAGAAGCATTTGAGAAGGGTATAATAAAGAGTCAACCTCTTGCATATTTTATAGGGAAATCATATCAATTCTTCCTAAGAATAGGGATAGACAAGGAGAAGCTTAGGTACAGACAACATAAGAGAGATGAACTTAGTCATTACTCAAGTGATACCTGGGACGCTGAAGCGCTCACTTCAATCGGCTGGATTGAAATAACTGGGATAGCACACAGGGGAAATTATGATTTATCAAGACATATAGAATTTTCAGGTAGAGATCTATTCGCACAAAGAACTATCCCTCAAAAAAAGGTATACGAAGATATCAAGGAGATCGATTTTGCGGGGATTAGAAAAAAATTTGGAAAAGATGCAGCCTCATTAATAATGCAAATAAAGGAAGGAAAAGAAGAAATAGAAATTAAAGGAGCAAAAGTGGACATCTCTGAATTTATCTCCATCAGGAAGGAAGAAAAAATAGTTGATAGGGAAAATTTTATTCCTGTAGTTGTTGAACCATCCTTTGGGTTGGATAGAATTATATATGCGGTGATTGACCATAATCTGCACTTGAGAGAAGAAAGTGGTTACAATGTTTTGAGTATTCCGAGAGAAATAAGCCCTTATGATGTGGCAGTTCTTCCTCTGCTTTCAAATGATGATATGGAGAAAATGGCCGTTCATATCTTTCAGGACCTTCTATTGAAAAATATCAATGCTATTTACGACGACTCAGGTTCTATTGGAAAGAGATATGCGAGATATGATGAAGTGGGAATAACATATGATATAACTATAGATCACGATACTTTAAAGGATAATACGGTTACTTTAAGACACAGGGATACAAAAGAACAGATCAGAATTAGAATTGAAGATATAGAAAATAAAATAAGGTTTTATCCATGGAATGGGAAAATAAATTAAGGGAAGTATTTGAAGAGATAATCTGGCAGATTCCTGAAAGGGTCGGTGTTATTTTTTCAGGAGGTGTAGACAGTTCATTCCTCGCATACTTGATAAATATGCATGATAAGGATGTTCATCTTTACACTGCGGGTTCAAAGGATTCTCATGATAAAAGATGGGCAGAAAAGGCAGCAGTATTGCTCGGGCTACCTATAAAATTTATTGAACCTGATGCTGAGGAAATAAGAAAGGCAATAAAGGAAATTAAAGATATAGAATCTGGCACAGATGCTCTTTCTATTCTTATAGATCTCCCACTATATTTTGTATGCAAATATTCTCTTAATCCCGTACTAGTATCGGGGCAAGGCAGTGACGAGCTTTTCCTGGGTTATAAGAAATATGAAAGCAAAAATACATCTGAAATAGACCTTAAAAAATTATTGCAAAGAGATATTATCAGAGAAAGTAAGATTGCTGAAAGATTTAATAAAAAGATCATTTTTCCGTATCTGGACATTGCATTGATTTCACTTGCTAACAGTATTCCATATGAATTCAAGATTAAAGATGGCATTCATAAATATATACTTAGAAATACCGCTTTGCGTCTGGGACTAAACCCTGAAATAGCTTGGAAGCCTAAAAAAAGTGCTCAATATTCATCTGGTTTCAAGTATTTTGTAGATATAATGGCATTGAATGAAGGTAAAAAAACCTATGAATTCATTAGGGATCTATAGTGCTCATATATCTTCATATTTTTCGATATAATTTCATCTGCATTGATGTTATTGAACATTCCATTATTGTATAATAATTTTCCATTTACTATGGTATGGGTGACATCGCTTCCACTTGTAGAGTAGATAAGTATATTTTCCGCATTTTCTGGAGTTAATGGTACTTGGGAGTATTTTCCACCTACAACCGTTATATCTGCCAGGTATCCTTCAACAATTTTACCAAGTTTTCCCTTTAAAACATTGTAGGGATTTATTGTAAGGGCTTTTACCATGATAGATGGAGGCATAGAAAGGGGTTCTTCTCTATAATTCTTCTGCAGCAATGATGCAATTTTTGCATTTTCAAGCAAATCTAATGAATTTTCTGTTGTTGCAGAATCAGTTCCTAATGTATAATTAATCCCGTGTTGGATCATTTCTAAAACTGGAGAAAAATTACCATTACCTAGCTTCATATTGCTTATTGGATCATTAACAACAGTAATTCCTTTATCACCCGCTCTCCTAATTTCAGCAAGAGTGAGATATAATGCGTGAGCTACTATAAGCCTATTACTAAGGAAACCTATGTCGTCTAGGAATTCAACTGGTCTTTTTTTCTCTTTTTTTACAAGGTCATAAACTTCCTGTCTCGTTTCAGAAAGGTGAATTGTATAAGGAAGATCATACCTATCGGCGATTTCTTTAGAGGCAATTAGATCATCCCTATCGCATGAATAAACACCATGTGGGGCAGGAAATGGAGTAACTAGTTCATGATCCCTAAATTTATTTATGAAATTTTCAGCATTCTTAAGGGGTTCCCCCTTCTGAGTAGTCATATTCTTGTTAACAATGCTCCATCCAAGATAGCTCCTGATTCCAATTTCTTCAACAGCTCTTGCAACAACGTCCTCAGAATAGTACATGTCAAGGAAAGAGGTAATCCCCTTGCTTAACATTTCAAGAATCCCTAACTTAGACCCAAAATATATCTCTTCATCATTTCTTATTGCATCTAACTTAAATCCATTATTAAGGAATTTATCGAAAGGAAGATCATCCAGAAGAGTCCTCATATTACTCATAGCGACATGGGTATGCATGTTTACGAACCCCGGGGATACAATTTTCCTTTCACAGTTTATTTTAAAATCAGCCTCCACATGGATACTCCCGGAAATCTGGGATATTAAATTATCATCAATAAAAACATCCTGAATTTTCGGATTGCCTTCATTTGATATCACAATTCCACCTTTAAGAAGAATTTGCATAAGTTTGCATGACGATGTTATATTTAATTTAATAGCAGATTAATCCTAAAATAAAATCTTATGAATACATATAAAGGATCAATAAACCAAAAGCAGAAGTTATTGCTAAAAATAAGAATGAATATTTATTGAATTTCAGGAAATTCTTCCCAGAGATATTTCTAAGGGCTATCAGATTTGCTAGAGAAGCAATAACTGTCCCATTTCCACCTATATCAACACCATATGCTAATGGAACCCAGTTGCTCACCTTCCCGAATAGAACTGTGGTAGGAACATTGCTTAAAAATTGTGATAACAATAGAGAATATATGTAAAGATACACTGGATTATTTATAACTGGTACTTCCACAATGGTCTTAAGAGAATTTATAACAAGGAATATAAGAATAAATACAGCTATTAGCGCATAATCTATCCTCACCAACCCTTCGGGTTCTATAAAAAGAATTGTCAGCATTGAAACAGCTATTATTATCAGGAAAAATAGTCCGTTTAAATCTAAAAGCATAAATATTATTGTAGTAAATAAGAGAATAAGATTTGAGAAGAAAAGGAAGAAATTCGGAATAGGAGGAGTTGATTTTGCAGTTAAATTATCATTCTTGAAAAGAAAAACAAAAAGTAATAAAATTATCATCGAGAAAATATATGGAGGTAACATAACCAATATGAAATTGAAAAATGTCAGATGCTCTGTTCTGAATATAATTATATTCTGAGGGTTGCCGAATGGTGTCAGCATCGAACCTACGTTAGCAGCTATAGCCTGTATAATTATAATATTTTCAACATTTTTATTAGTAAACTTTCCAATACTGACAGTAAGGGGAATGAGAATTAGAAGAGTAACGTCGTTAGTAAGAATCATTGCCAGGAAGGATGTAAGTAAAATGGAAAGGAAAAATAATTGCCTCATTGATTTTGTTGTGCCGAGAAGTTTATACGAAATAAAATCTATCCCTCCTGAAAGCATCATCCCAGTATTTATAACTATGAGAGTTGCAAGTATCTCAATTGTTTTCCAATCTACTAGTCCTTCTGAGTAAAAACTTCTTCTCAGGAGTGATATCAATACATAAAGAATACCTAATACGAGTAAGAGCAGCTTATTAATAGTGAGCTTCATTATTATAGAGTATTCTTTAGAATTGTATCTATTTCAGGACCTATTGCCTTGATTATAGTTTTTACCATTTCGTCCCTGAATGAATCTGGCAGAGATATCAAACCCAGTTCAGCAACAATCTTCAACAATTTCCCTTGAGCCGCTGCTTCAAGAAGCTTACCCTGAGTATATTCTTTTATTGCACCCTTCAACTCCTCTTCCAATCTTGGATTCTCCTTGAGTTTCTTCTTGATAATTTCTTTAATTTCATCTTTATAAATATCGACTACTGCTTCAATAATCATATTATCATTTATCATAAGTTTTCTTGAACTGTCAAGAATGAAGTTCTCATCAGGTTCCATATATTATGATTGTTTTCGGAGTATTAAATGTTATATGTCCAGTGTTATCTCTATAATATTGTTTTTTTTATCAATAGATATTCTATCATATGTGGCACCCTTTATCACATACCCCATTTCATGTTTAGAATAATCAAATTTCTCGCTACATGCCTCCCATCTTATAAGTCCTCTCTCAATTTTAAGATACCTTACTTTCATGGCTATATTCCTTGAATCGAGATAATATAAAACATCTGATAAAAAACGAACAACACAACTCTCTTTATCAGTAAATTCTACGGAGGATTGAATGATATTGGTACATTCAACATCTCCTTTGAATATGATTCCAAGCATATAATTAGAGAGTTCAAGTAGTGCCAGTGGGAAACTCCTGCTATGGACTCTCAATCTTATGTCTGCAGTATGATCCACAATATCCACTGGCATAGGTGGTTATGTAAAGTTAATTAAAAATCATTGCGAAGGTTTTTTTAATTCATCGATGGCATACCTCAGCAATTTTTTAATGTTGAATATGTTCAATATATCTCTCATCTCTTCCTTCGTAATGAGTTTTATAGCTCTTGTTACTAAAATGTACAGTAATCCATATACAAGAAACACTCCTGCCAGAATGAAGAATGGAATTCTTGCATTATCATCGAAATAAATATAAAATGGAAGAATGAGGATTACAGAAATTAAGGCTGCTTTTATGGTATCAAATGTTATAAATACCTTCAATCCCCTGTGAACTAAAATAACCGCAACTACAAATGTTATAATACTGGAAATAAGGGACGAATAAGCCGCTCCTACAACACCCATATCTAACAATTTAATTCCCAGAAAAGTCCCAGGAATTAAAATTACATCAAATATTATAATGAGCAATGATGAAATAATGGAAAGGACGGCAGATATTTTCGTCTGTCCTGTTGCATTGAAATGTGTCTGATATGGATTGAGCAGTATAGTAAACCATGAAGAAATAAGGAGTATTTGCAATGGGAATGAAAATGGAATCAGCTGGTCTGACCATAGATTAAGTATTGGTGCTGAAAATGCTGTTACGAAGGCTACTAGGGGAGAAACAAATAGAGCAATAAATTTGAGAAGGTAGACAAGCCTAATTTTATACTCTTCCTCTGTCCCTTTGTGTGAGGCGAGAAGTGGGAGTATCAGGATGGTAAGAGACCCCGTAAAGCTCGTTATAATAGTAATTATCCTTAAATCTCCAGCATAACCCCCAAGTTCATAGGAATGGAAAAATGTTTGGATAAGTATCTGTGCTATATTTGATGATACAGCCATAATAATAGATGCGCCCATAAGTGGATAAGAATACTTTAGATACTCCTTAATTATAGAAAATTTTGGCCATTTGAATTTCCATGGCCTTCCCACATAAATATTTAGAATGAAATATGCTACATATGATAGGGAATAAGAAAGGGCAATCATAACAGCCATTTCATCGATATTTTTTATGTTAAAAATATTAAATTCTATAAATAATACAACTGAAATTAGTCTAACAGTTGTTTCAACTATACTCGGTATAGCCATTTTGGCCGCTTCAAGAGTTCCGGTTAAAAAGCTTCTAATTCCCTGGATAAAGGGAAGGGAAATGAAGTATGGTATGAGAATAAGTATACTCAGGAGTTCGTATCTTGTTTCAAATCCCCTGTGCAATATTACTCTCCACACAAATAATGATAAGAAAACAACCGAAACATAAATCAAAGTAAGGAATACTTTCATGAGAATAAAGGCGCTGTTGTACTCATTCCTGTCACTTCCAGATGATATCATTTTTGTATGTGCTGTGTTGATTCCAAGGTCAGATATGAAGGAAAAAAGCAATCCGAATGAAAGCGCAAATGAAAATATCCCGAATGCTAGCACACCTGCGTGCCTAAATATCAAATAATAAATTAGGTATCCAACTATAAGTCCATATGCATTTTGGATCATAATCCATGTGGGTCTGGAAGTTTCCATTTATTTTCAGTCATTCACAATTAATACAAATAGATTAGCAAGTTATTTGATATTCTTTTTTAAGCCGAATATTATTATGAAAAGGTGTTACCCTCTTTCATAGCTTCCATAATAATGTTCATTCCAGCATTTATAGCTAATCCTGCAGCTGTAATTTTTGGTGGGAAATTCATTATTGACAGAGGAAAAACGTTGGGCGGAAAAAGAATTCTCGGAGACCATAAAACATTATCGGGTCTAGTTGGAGGCACATTTTCTGGAATTATAATAGGTGTAATTATGAATTATCTGTTTATCCTTACCCATCAATATTACTTAATATATTCATCAAATATTATTGAGCTAATCTGGATACTATTCATACTGTCATTCTTTTCAATGGTAGGAGATTTGGTAGGTTCATTCATTAAAAGGAGACTTAACAGAAAGCCTGGCGAGGAGTCATTATTACTAGACCAGTATCCTTTTGCCATTGTATCACTAGCATTTTCATATTTACTGATTCCAAATATATCATCAAGGCTATTTCCTTGGGAAGGAATAATTGCAATACTAATAATAACACCATTAATCCATAGAGGTGTTAATATTATAGGTTATAAGATGAAGGTGAAAGATGTCCCCTACTGATTGAGAAATTTGGTAGAATCATCTATAATATTAGAACTTAGATAAAGATTGGGTAGGTATTTTTTAAAATGCCTTGCGCGCGAATCTAGTATTATTGCGACGCCTCTATCAGAAGGTTTCCTTATGATCCTTCCAATTGCTTGCCTCAATCTTGTTGCTGCAACTGCCTCGTAAGCATATTCCCATCCCCTCTTGAATTTCATATCATAAAAAAGTTCCAGAGATGATGTTTCAGGTGATGGAGCAGGATAAGGTATTCCTGCTATAACAGCTAATTCCAGAAGTTTTCCAGGGAGATCTATACCCTCAGAAATCCTACCATTGATTACAGCGAACAGACTGCCACCCTTCACTCTGTATGTATCAATAAGCTTCTTAAATTCTTCATTGCTCATACCTTTCCTCTCAAAGAATATTCTTCCTTCTATATCCGCTTCAAGAAAATAATTCAATTGTTCATATGAAGTGCAGAATATAACTTTATTTTTTTCGATATTTTGGATTATTTTTTGGATATAATCCCTCATTATTTTAATATTCAATTCCTTGGATGTATATTTCGAGGTAACATCGTTCACGAATAGAACTTTCAGATTATTTTCAAGATAATCTGTTCTTACGATCAAATCATCACTTTTCTCAATACCCATCTCATTTTTGAATTTATAGAAGGGGGATATGGTTCCAGAAATGAAAATTACCTTATGGAAATTTCTGAAAAATTTCAACATTTCATATGTTTCAAGATATAAAATCGATATGTAACCAGGTTCTTCTGAATGAACTATCCTAACACTATAATCCTCATCGTCTTCTATCATTTTCAATACTAGATTTGAGGTATTGTATATATAGCTTCTAGGAAGCCTATTTTCATTTGCCTTACTTTCTTTAATTGACAGTCCGTACTCTGCGACAGACATTAAAATTCTTTTTATTTCATTTGAATTCATTTGAAAAACAGACATCAGTTCATCCCTGATATCCTCAGGTCTGATTACCCTGTCTCCTTCCTTAAGTATGTTTTGGAATGCTTCTTCCAGATATTCGAAAACAAAAGATGTGTAAATATTACCAATTCTGTAATCTCCATATTGATCTATCTCCTTCCTGGAGTTTTTGAAATTGTTGCCAGATAGTTTCAATGAAAACATCTCTCTTATGAGGTCAGGAATATTATGGGCCTCATCAGCTATAATGACTATATCATCTTGATCAACTCCAATCCATTCAATGAACCTTTCCCTAATGAATGAATTCAGCATGAAGGAATAAGTAGTAACTATAACCTTAGACGATTCAAGCATCTTCCTCTGAGCATAGTAGGGGCAAAAATCCTGAATTCCAAGTCTCAGAAAATCTGCCTGAGACATTATATTTTGGGGCCATTGACCATCATAATCAGAAGAATAAGGACAACCATCCCCTGATTTTTTCTGTCTCTCAATAAGATTTCTGCAATATTGTGATTGTTCAGCGGGATCTCCTTGTGACATCTCATCGCCAGAAGACTTAAAGAGGCACATCTCTCCTCTACCCAGAAATGACATCACTCTTGACGCCCCTAACGCCATAGCCTCCCTGATTAAGTTTTCACTCTGGGAATTAGTTCTTGTAAGATAAATTATAACTTTATCTGGAAATTTTTCAAGAGCATAATATAATGAAACTATTGTCTTTCCAGAACCCGTTGGACTTTCTATTATCACATTCTTATTACTGGTAGAATATAGAAAGGAGAGCATCTGTTCCTGCCAGGGATACATCTCATATGGAAATTTCATCATATCTCCCCAGAAATTTATCTATTTTGCCACTTTCGGGTATCCCCATTGCATATACCTGCTTCTTGACATCTTCTTTATCTATTGAAAAAGAAAATTTATAAGAATCCAGGCTCTTAAAAATAAGATCAGCATCTTCCCCTATAATTTTTGAAAGTAACATGGAAGCCTCTTTCCTTTTAGATTGATCTTCCATAGAACGAACGGCAGTCCTGTACTCCACCAAGAATTTTTCCAAAGATTTCCATTTATTTCTATATGTAATAAGGGAACAGCATATCTCTTTAGAAGAATTTTTTTCCCCACCATACTTTGTGAGGTAAGGCTCCCAAACTGATGCCGCATCTATTTCCCCTTCTAAATAGCTCTTGATTATACTTTCTATGTTATTAAAATAAGTCAATTTATAATTCTTTCTATCCCTTGATTCCCTCTCCATCTTCGAAAGAGGTGTGGTTCCTAGAATCCCCTTATCATTTCTTTTCAATATACCTGAACCGCCGCTTGCTATACCTGCAACAGGTTTAACATTTTCATCTATCAGGTTGAAGAAAAAGGCTGAAATTAATGGGCTTGCAACTATATCAAGCCTCCCTGTAATAAGGTCCTTTAAAGCTTCCAAGCTATTGTCGTACACCTTTATATTCCAGAGAATGTTCTTCGGTATATTTTCAAGGGCAAGTACTACAGGTGCGTATTCTGAACTTCTTAGAATTCCGATTCTTAGTAAATTTTCTTCGTTTATGGAAACAATAACTGTCCTATCACTTATCCTTTCCCTGGTGATGAGATTCTCCCTCTCCATTTCTCCAAGAATCTCTGAAACCCTAGATCTTGATAATCCTATCCTCGAACACAACTCTCTCTGCGTTATCTTGCCATCGTATAATAAATCAAGTATCTTCTCCTTTACAGTCATAGCTATATTTCAAATTCTTCTCCATTTTTTGGAAGTATGACCTTTTTATTTGTTATGTCTTTTGCAAGATCTTCCCTCTTCTCACCGTGCATGAGGACAACAGTGTCTGGTTTGCATCCCTCAATAAATTCAAGGAGTTCTTTGTGTCCAGAATGGGCTGAGAAATCAAAGAATTTAACATTCATATATACTTTAGTTGCCACGCCCGCAAGATCAATGCTTCCAGTCTCTAATAACATCCTACCATTCGTATCCTCAACCTGATAACCAGTTAGGAAAAGTCCATTTTTCTCGTCATTCAGTTCAGAGATATAATGGAGGACTGGTCCCCCATCCAACATACCACTGGTAGTTATAATGACGTCACCCCTAAGTGCCTTTTCCCTGTCAGCATTGTTTCTTACAATCCTTATCCTTCTGAGCATTTTCTTATATCTCTGGAAATTCTTTATGTATCTGGCAAAGCTTAACAGGACATTACTTACAGTTCTGGCCATGCCGTCTATCCATATTTCGAAGTCTGTATTCTCCAGAACCATAAGGAGCTCTTGAGCTCTCCCGGTGGCGAAAGCTGGAACAACTGCAACTCCTCCTCTCTCTACAACTTCCCTTATTGAAGTCACAAAATTCTCTTCAACGGCGTTTCTCGGAGGGTGCTCCTTCCCAGCATAAGTGCTCTCAACAAAAAGGACCTCTGTATCAACTGGTTTTATGCCAAATAGAAGATGTGTGTCAATGCTCTGGATATCCCCCGTGAAGAGGAATTTTCTATCGTTTTGTATGGAATACATTCCGCTGCCTACCAAATGCCCTGTGGAATGGACGGAAACAGACAGATCTTTGAATTCAATGACCTCCCCATAATTTATAGGTGTAAAAGCCTCTATGATATTATCAACATCTACCTGTTCATAAGGCAGCGAATTACTCTCTATATTAGCTATTTTCACAGTATCATAAAGGAGTATTGGTGCTACAGCCAGAGTCGGAGGAGTCGCATATATATTTGCACCTCCATTCTTTGACAGCCAAGGAATCATTCCAATATGGTCGAGATGAGAATGAGTGATAAAGACAGCGTCAACTGGAGGTGCTAGTATTGGAAATTCAGGAGGCTTCGTTGGATTGAGTCCGTAGTCAAAGAGAAAATTGTATTTTCCTGTAGAAAGTACCATTCCAAGTCTTCCTACTTCATCCCCCCCGCCCAGAAACCTCGCTTTCAAAGTCCTGCCTCCTTCAAAGAATTTTTGCAACTACAAAACCTCTCCTCAGGTATTTTTGGAATTGTTTTATTTAACAAGGATATTATGTTCTCTTCATTCTCTTTCATAACCTTTGTAACTTCTTTTGAGCTTACAGGTTTTTCTGCCCATACATCATAATCTGTCACAGTTGCTACTGTGAGATAACACATCTCTTTCTCCTTTGCAAGGTTTATTTCCGGGACAAGTGTCATTCCAATTATATCTCCAACAGTTTTGAAAAATTTACTTTCAGATCTTGTTGAAAACCTAGGGCCCTCGATACATACATAAGTACCCCCGTTTATAGATTTGAATCCAAGTTCAAGTGAGGATTTATGGAAAATATCAGTCAATTCTGGACAGAAAGGATCAGCCACAGATATGTGAACTACTTGAGGGCCATCATAAAAAGTATAACTTCTTCCCTTTGTATTATCAAAGAATTGATCCGGAAAAACTATTGTTCCAGGTTGGATGTGGCTCTGAAGGGAGCCAACAGCAGATAGGCTTATTATTCTCTCTACCCCTATCTCTTTTAATCCATATATATTAGCCCGATAATTTATCTTATGGGGCGGAATTTTATGTGGTTTTCCGTGTCTGTATAGCACAGCGACTTCCTTACCACCTATTTTACCAATTTCCACAGGAGACGACATCTCTCCATATGGTGTATTGACGTATATTTTATCAGGATTATCCAACAGATTTCCAACTGCTGAACCCCCTATGATTCCAATTTTGGTCATTGATAAGGTATCGATTATAACCTAAATAAATTTCCTTCTCACTCAAAATTAAATACATGGTTTTTATGTGGTTGCATGGATAGTCACTTAAGGCCCCTCACTGTACTAGGTAGCAGCCTTAGCAAGAACGTCCTTGTTAAGGTAAAGTGGAATAGAGAGTATAGGGGCACTTTGGACGGTTACGATCAACATATGAATCTCGTGATAAAGAATGCGGAAGAGGTTATAGGAGATAAAAGTACTGGAGTGCTACCACTTGTAGTTGTCAGAGGAGATGTAGTAGTGTATATTTCCCCTTCAGAGGTGATATAAATGAGAGGAACCCCATCAATGGGTAAGAGGAATAGAATAAAAGTACATATAAAATGTAGAAGGTGCGGTCATCATTCATACAATGTGACCGATAAGAGGTGTTCCCACTGTGGATATCCCGATTCAAGGATCAGGAAATACAGCTGGGCGAAGCCTAAATGAGGCTTGCGGAGTTATAGCTCTAGCGGAAAGAATACCTGTTAGTTATAGGCTAGTTCAATCCTTGAGGATAATACAGCATAGAGGACAGGAATCGGCAGGTATAGCTTTATCAAAGAAGGAAGGAGTTGTAGTAATAAAAGGGATGGGACTTGCCAATGAAGTTTTTTCTGGCAAGAAACTGGATGAGGAAAGTTTTTCCGGAATTGGTCATATCAGATATAGCACTGCGGGTTCTTCCGTTATTGACAATGCTCAACCACTTTATGCAAAGATAAAAAATATGGATATTGCAATGGGGCACAATGGCGAAATAGCAAATGCCTCTGAAATAAAGGAAGAACTTGAAAATAGGGGGTATTCATTTATTACAAATTCAGACACAGAAGTGATAATGAAATTAATTTCCATCGAATTATCCAGAGATCCAGATCCTGTTAAGGCAATGCAGAATATATTCAAAAAATTGATAGGTGCTTATTCCTTAGTGCTCATAATCAACGGCAGAATTTTTGCAGTTAGGGACCCTAATGCAATAAGGCCACTCAGTATAGGTAGGACTGGATTTGGCTATGGTGCCTCCTCAGAAGATATTGTATTTTACCAGCTCGGAGGAGAACCACTCAGGGACGTAAATCCCGGAGAAATAGTAGAAATTAAGGAAAATGGTTTTTTATCATATCATATTGAAGAACCAAGGAAACCGGCCCATTGCATGTTCGAATATGTTTATTTTGCTAGGCCTGATAGTACTCTTGATGGAAAGAATGTTTTTCTCGTGAGGAAAAACATAGGAAGGATACTTGCAAGGGAGAATCCTGTTGAAGCTGATCTCGTAATTCCAGTTCCCGACTCAGGAAGATCACATGCTCTGGGATATGCAGAGGAATCGGGCATACCTTTTGTGGAAGGGTTAATAAAAAATAGATATGTGGATAGAACGTTTATAATGCCTGAACAGAAAGGAAGGGAAAACGAATTGGATATAAAATTAAATCCAATAAAGGAAATAATTGAAGGCAAAAGGTTAGTTTTAGTGGACGACAGTATAGTAAGGGGTAATACAATGAAAAAGATAGTCAAATTACTCAGGGAAAGAGGTGCTAAAGAAGTGCATGTAAGAATTGGCTCTCCACCGATAATTGCCCCATGTTATCTCGGTATAGACATGAAAACTAGAAGTCAATTTATTGCCTCAGGAAAATCTTTGGAAGAAATATCAAAAGATATAGAGGCAGATTCACTTGCCTATCTTTCGTTGAAGGGTCTTATTGAATCAATAGGCCTTCCAGAAGATAATTTATGTCTAGGTTGTCTAACAGGTATATATCCAGTCAAAATAAAGAATGAAAAGTACAGAGGTTACTGACCTTTTCTTATTTCTTCCAATCTCTTCTTAAGTTTTAAATCAACATCTGAATGTATATTGGAAATATCTGCCCTTGCTGCTTTAACTATAGAATTGGCATAAGCCCTTGCAATTTTACCTGCTTTGTTTCTAGATGCCCTGTATATATCTGGAATTTCATATATTATTCCATGTTTTGGCGGGTCGCCTTCACCCTTTTTAAATCTGAAGAATGCCTTTTCAGCCCCTATAATTTGTATTGAACTTGATGAACTCATCGCTATTTTACGTAGACCTCCAGTTGCTTTTATAAGTCTTGCTGCCACCTTATATCCTATTAACCTTCCAAGATTAGGTGCATTTCTTTCTATATATTCTTTAAGGGTATTTTCCATCTTTTCCTTCATTTCTTTTATAGTCCTATTGCTTTCATCCATTAATTTTAGAAAATCCTTATTGACCGATGGGGCGTATCTCATAAAAAGCAAGGTTTCCTGATACTTGAGATTAAGAAAGTTTTCAAATTTCTCTATTTCATCCAAACTTGTTATCATTTTTTCAATCAGGTGATCCTCCGTTAGTGAATCAGAAAGAATTTTTTCATTTATATTAACAAGAATATCTCTTTCTATATCCATATCAATATTCTTTATGGAGAATTTTTCATCTAATATCACCTTTTCACCCTCTAATTCTGAATATCCATTTTTTATTACATCAAGATAAAGATTCAGGAAGGTGTCATTATCTATTACTCTCTCATTTTTTCCGTCGCTAATTCTATTAATACTACGAATGTAAAGCATTTAATTCATGTAGATGAGAAAATATTAAAAACTTTACGTTAAAATAGTTTCTGAGGACTTTATAATTATATAGTGAAAATTGATAAAGTATTATGGAAAGTGTCAATAAAGATTCATTATTGGAAAAATTCAAAAAAAATATTCCAAAAGGAAGAAAAGAGATTATAGATTATACCGTGAAATTTTTGAATGAAAATGTAAATACATACAACTGGGTTGGTATATATATGGTCCATGGGGAAGATCTTATTCTTGAAGGATGGCAAGGGCCAGAAGCAACTGAGCATACAAGAATCAAAATAGGGGACGGAATCTGTGGACTTGCAGCTAAGGAACAATTTACAGTAATAGTTCCGGATGTGGCCAAGGACTCAAGGTACATCGCATGCTTTCCTGAAACAAAATCTGAAATAGTTGTTCCAATTTTCAAGAATGGGAAGGTTATTGGGGAAATAGATATTGACAGTGATTTTACTGATCCATTCAACGATTCAGATAAAAAATTTTTAGAGCAAATAGCAAATTTTATAGGTAGAAGGTTATAAGGAGTATTAAGGGAAATGATATCTACGGATTTAAGTATTGACAAATATCCCTTCGGTGATATTATGACCGATAAAAAATATTCAAAATACGAGAAGGCCAGGATTGTTGGAGCGAGAGCCCTTCAGATTTCCATGGGCGCTCCTATATTAATTGACATACCGGAAAATGTTTATGACCCACTCAGGATAGCACTTATAGAATTTGAAAACGATGCTATTCCTATGACAGTGAAAAGGAAAAAGGATCTATTTAAAAGGTGAGGATTTTGAAGAACTGGAGCGGGCACATAATATTTCCCGAAAACTTCGAATGGAAGCAATTAGAGAAGAGTTTCAGGGGTATGATGGAGCTTTTCTTCAGGGAAACTGGCGAAATGGAAGATGAACCTGACCACAGGGAAGTCATTATCCTTCTAAATATGCAAGATATAAAGAACAACCGAAAACCAGAGGGATATAACAGGGAAGGAAAACTGAGGATGATATTTCCTCTTCAAAGAAAGGAAATCACAATACTTTCTCAGCTTCCTGAGAATTATGTGAGGGACGTTTCCGAATCAATAAGCAAATATTTGATTGGTAAAAAGATAAGGCATACTTTAGAATTTGATCAGATGAAGTATACCGAATTTAGAAAGAAGAGGAAATAACTTTTTCAGACTCAAAGAACTCAATTATCCTCTCTGCTCCTCTCAAGAGGTCTTCCTTGGAAAGTGCAAAGGAAAGTCTTATGCTATTCTTTCCGCTTGGTCCAAACTGAGAACCCGGAGTAACTAAAATTTTCTTCTCTTTTAGTAACCTATCTGAAAGCTCTTCTCCAGTAAGCCCATTGAGAAGTCTTGGAAACATATAGAATGTCCCTTTGGGTTTTGTTAATTTCAACTGTTCTATTTTAGAAAGTTTATCATACAAAATATTCCTCCTCTCCTTGAACATTAGGTTCATATGTTTCGGAAAGTCTTCATTATTCAAGGCACGTAATGCTGCATATTGAGAAATAGAAGAAGCACATGTAATGGTGTGCTGCTGATATGAGTCTATGTAATTAGAGAGAGAGGAAGGAGAAATAAGATATCCTATTCTCCATCCTGTCATAGCATGGCTTTTCGAGAACCCATTCACTACAAATGTTCTCTCACTCATACCAGGATATTTTAGAATAGATATATGCTCACCTTCAAAAATTATCTTCTCATATATTTCATCAGATAGAACGTATAAATCATGATCTGTTGCTATGTCAGCGATAGCCTTAAGCTGCTTATCTGTAGCTACCCATCCATTTGGATTTGACGGAGAATTTATAATTATCATCCTAGTCTTTGAATTGACAATTTCCTGAAGTTTTTCAATATCAGGAGAACCATCTTCTAAAGATGGGAAATATCTTGGGACCCCTCCAGCTATTTTTATCATTTCATGATATGAAACAAAGCTCGGATCCTGAATAAGAATTTCATCGCCTTCTTCCGTAACAGAACCTATCGCAAGATTCAGTGCAAATTTAGCCGGGGTAATAATCACATTTTCCTGTTTTATATCGTTATTTGTCATTTTAGAATATTTTAAGGAGATTTCTTTCCTTAGCTCAGGAATTCCCGAGGATGGGGTATAATGAGTCCCTCCGTTTTTTGCACGTTCAAATGCGTATTCCAAAACATCCATAGGAGTTGTAGGGTCTGGCTCTCCTGCAGCAAAGGATATTACATCCTCCCCGGCCTTCTTCATCTGGTTGAATAAGTTGTTTAAAGAGACTGTTGATGATGGAGTGATATTCCTGAATCTTGATGATACCATGAACCCTAATGCAACTTAATTATTTTTAAATTACTAATCAAAATCGCCAAAATTTAATTATTTCATTATTCATGATGATATGTGCCTATAATTATCAAGACATTAAATAAATCATATGGAAATAAACAGGTTCTGAATGATATTAATCTTGAGATAAGTGATGGTGACATTTTTGGGATTTTGGGACCTAATGGGTCAGGAAAGTCAACCCTCTTACGTATATTAGCTGGAATTTCTCAATATGATTATGGATACGTTAATGTTGAAGGAATAGATGCTAAAAGTAATCCAATAGAATTAAGAAAAATTGTAGGTTATGTTCCTGAAACACCTTATCTTTATGAAAGTCTTACTCCTCTCGAATATTTTGAATTCATAGGTTCTATAAGAGGCATAAAGGATGATGTTCTGAACAGACGGTCAAAGGACCTTATAAAGGCATTTGGAATGGAAGAATATAGCGATCAATTTATAGGGAGTTTATCATTTGGAACAAAGCAAAAAGTTTCTATCATCGCCGCGCTTCTGCATAGTCCAAAAGTTTTGATCCTCGATGAGAGTATGAATGGTCTGGATCCACAATCCGCAAAAATATTCAGAGACCTTATTAAAGAACTATCTAAAGATGGTACTATTATAATATTTTCCACACACATTCTGGAAATAGCTTCTAACGTTTGCGAGAAAATAGCAATAATGAAAGAGGGGAAAATTATAGCAAAGGGTGTAACATCTTCACTAATTTCTGAAAAAAATCTAGAGGACCTCTTCATTCAATTGACTTCAACGGAAGATATACAGGCTGTTGTAAATGCTTTAAGAGGAAGTTTAAAAGATAGCAATTTGTGATATCAACAATTTTTTATAGCAAATAAACGATTTGATGTTATGCTATTTTACAGCAAAGTTTCCCTGCCACTTATAAAGGAATTCAGGACAAGCTTTGGAACTGAAAAGAACAGAAATGCATTAATATTTATACTGAGAGAAGGAGAAATGGAAGCTTATGGGGAAGCGGTAACTGAGGAAGATCCACTATATGGTTATGAGGATAATTATTCCGTTATGTATGTAGTAAGGAAGTATCTAGTAGATATAATCAAAAGTACGAAGGACCCTGAAAAGTTTATGGAAAGAGCAGAAAGAATAAAGGGACACCTGATGGCCAAGGCAGCAATTGAAATGATGCTATGGGATTACGTAGCGAAAGAGGAGGATAAACCGTTGCATAAGTTCATAGGGCATTCCAAGGGCGAAGCAGAGGTCGGTATATCAATAGGCATGTCCAGCATAGAAGATATGTTAAATTCTGTAAGGAGTGCAGTTAATTCCGGTTACAAGAGGATTAAAGTAAAAATTGAAAAAGGATATGATATAGAAATTTTAAAGGCTATAAGAGAGAATTTCCCTCATATAAATTTGAGTGTGGATGCTAACCAAGCTTACAGCAGGGATGATTTCAAAATAATTGAAGAAATGGATACCTTTAATCTTGCATATATAGAACAACCATTCCAGCTTGATGATTTAAATGGTCATGCATTTATACGAAAAAGAATACAAACTCCATTGTGCCTCGATGAAAGCATAACGACAGTAAGGACTCTTAGGAATGCTATAGAACTTGGTGCCGTAGATATTATAAATATAAAGCCAGGAAGAGTTGGGGGTATAGGGCCATCTATGAATTTAATGGAGGATGCAAAGGAGAATGACATTGGAGTATGGATAGGAGGAATGCTCGAAACAGGTATTGGAAGATCATTCAATATATCCTTGGCATCACAGAAGTATGTAAATATGCCTGGAGATACATCCCCAAATTCTCGATATTTTAAGAAAGATATCACAAATGAAAAGTTTGAAATGTTTGATGGAAAAATAAAACCTTATGAAAGTCCAGGTGTAGGTGTATCATTGGATTATAGATTTGTGAAAATGAATGAAATGGAAGGGGGGAGATTAATTGATTGATAATAATGTCATTGAGGAAATATATCCTAAGATAATTGAAATAAGAAGAAAAATTCACCAGAATCCTGAGCTTGGAATGGAAACAAGAGAAACAATGAAACTGGCCAAAAGTTATGCAGAAAATTTAGATTTTTCCACCAGAGAAATAGGTAACGGATTAATTGTTGATTCCGGGCCATCGCCAACCATAGGACTTAGGGCTGATATGGATGCGTTGCCTGTGGAGGAAAAAACAGGTCTTCCATTTTCGTCCAAGATTAAGGGAAGAATGCATGCTTGCGGCCACGATGTTCACACCTCAATTCTTATGGGAGTGATGGAGTACTGCAAGAGGAAGAAAATAGATGGAATAAGGTTCATTTTTCAACCAGGTGAAGAAATTGGACAAGGAGCCAGGATGATGATAGATGGAGGGGCAATAGATGGCATTGATTCAATTTTTGGACTACACGTATGGCCAGCACTTGATGTGGGAGAATATTCAATCGTCAAGGGAACCGCAATGGCCGCAGTAGATGAATTTAAAATAAAAATCAAGGGAAACGGTGGGCATGCAGCATATCCCCATTTAGTCTTTGACACAATTCTTGAGTCATCAAGAATCATTCAGAATCTAATCAGCATACCAGCAAGAAAAATAGACCCTCTCAATCCAAGTGTCGTAAGCGTGGGATATGTGAATGGAGGAAAGGCAACAAACGTTATACCCGCAGAGGTTGAAATAGGAGGAACAGTTAGAACTCATAACAAGAATGACTCAATCATTATAAAAAGGGAAATAGAAATGATGGCTTCTGAACACGTAGAAGTAGAATATAAGAATGAACTTCCTCCTCTTGTTAACAACAGAAAACTCTCAGAAAAAATTGATGAGAATGCTTCTAAGTACCTCAGGAATGTTGAGGCTAAACCGTCCATGGGCGGAGAGGATTTTGCACTTTACTGTGAGAATGCAACCTGCGCATTCGCCTTCCTGGGAACTGGGAAAATAAATGGAAAGGAAGTATCAAAACATTCCAATATTTTTACAGTGAACGAAGAATCTATAAAATTCGGAATATTACTTCATTTGTCAGCATTAGAATCGATGAAAAGTTACGTTAAAAAAAGAAAATAGAGAAAATTAATAATTCACTATGGGATAAAATATTTATAATAATAAATCTATTTCATTTTATGAGCTCTAAACTCACACTAAAACTTCTAACCATTAGTCTAGCATCCATAATGCTCTTAAGCTTTGTCGCAGTAATGGATACTTCGTCATTAACAGATACTAAGCCAGTTACTAACCAGGCGTTTCCATTATTTGAAATTTTAGGGAAAACTGCAAAAGGGCAAAACCCCTCATCTTATCCAGCTTACACTCCTATCCAAATCTGGAAAGCATATAATTATACGTCAAGTGGTATTTATTCATCATCTTACGGAAAGGGAGAAACAATAGCAATAATTGACGCTTATGGTAGCCCTACAATAAGTTCTGATGTAAATTATTTTGACAACTATTTCGGTCTTCCCTCTGTAAACTTAACCATTGTCAGTCCTTTCGGGAGAGTTTCAAAGAATGGTGGCTGGGCAATGGAAACTTCTCTGGATGTTGAATGGTCCCATGCAATGGCTCCTGCAGCAAATATAGTACTGATTGAAACGCCGTCCGCATCAAATACATACTTGATTAATGATGCAATTAATTATGCAGTAAATGTAACGCACGCAAATATTATCTCTATGTCGTGGGGGGAAGCGGAGTCATCGATATCCTCATCTGATCTATCTACATATGACTCTATTTTTAGCTATGCTGAGCATCAGGGAATCATCCTTGTTGCAGCTTCAGGAGACAATGGAGCAAATGATTCTACTACATCTCCAACTGTCGATTTTCCTTCTGCAGATCCAAATGTAGTAGGAGCAGGTGGTACAACATTAAATATGAAGGACCTTTCGTCAACAACAGGTTCCTATTCCTCAGAATATGCTTGGAATTCTTCTGGTGGGGGAATAAGTGCATATTTCCCAGAACCGTCTTATCAAGCTTCGGCTGGTATATCAATTTCTGGAAGAGGAGTACCTGATGTATCTTATGACGCGAATCCTAACACAGGCTTCTGGATATATGATACAACCTCATATCAAGGAATCGATGGATGGGGAGAAGTTGGTGGAACTAGTGCTTCAGCGCCTCAGTGGGCAGCAATTTTTGCCGATTCACAGTCAATAGATGGGTATAATAGTATAAATGGTCAAAATGTTCATAATCTGATCTATTCCATATATTCCAGCAGTAGCTATTTAATAGCTTTCCATGATATAACGATAGGCTACAATGGCTATTATTATGCAGGTCCTGGCTATGATGAGGTAACAGGAATTGGCTCGCCAGTAGTTTATGAACTAATTTCTCTTCTTTAATTTTTTATTATTAATTTTTTAGAACATAATCAAGAAGGATATGTTGATTATTTTATAAAATATCACTACTGTGTTTAGCAATCCCTGAGTTAGTTCTGAAAAGGATTTATATTGAATTTGAGTGAGGGGTTTTAGCCTGTCAGGGGGCATCAAACACTTCAATGACAGATGTGAAGCAGGAATATAAAAGGAATTGGTCCAAGTACAACCTCTTCCTTGTAAAGAGAATAGAAATGCTTATGGATGCCTCCTTTCTGGACACATGGAAAGATGATCTTGAGAGGGAGAATGAGGAGAAGGTGGGAATACCTTTTGAATATCCACAGGAATTCTTTGTTTTCCTCTCAAAGATAAGATTTCTGTGGAATGTTCCATTCAGGGAATTGGAAGCATTCGTCATGAATATTGTAAAACTAACTGGCAAATTTTGCCCTATAAGTTATGTTGCTATATTCCAGAGAATAAGGAGTATTCCAGTCTATGGCATAATGGACTAGATAAACAAAGATGCAAAGGATGGAATAACGGTAATAATAGATTCCTCGGCCTTCAAGATAACAGAAAGGGGAGACTGGATGTCCAATAAATGAAAGAGTAATAGGAAGGGATGGATAAAGATGCATGTTGCAATAGATGGAGATACGATGAACACAGTTTCTTTGTCAATTACGGACGAGCATTCCCAAGAAAGCAGTTAATTCAGGATGGTTCTCAATCTAATTTCCGATAAGTTGAAGATGGTATATGGGGATGGAGCTTATGATTCGAGAAGTAACTTCAACTTTCTCCATAACAAGGGAATTGAAGCTGTTATTCCCCCGAGGGGGAATTCTTCTACCTTTTCAAGAGGTTCTCCTTAGAGAGCCAAGATAGTAAGGAGAATAAGAGATATCGTTAGGGATGAATGGAAAAAGGAGATGAATTATTCAAAGAGATGGAGGGTCGAGATATTCTTCTCAGCATTGAAGAGAGTTGTGGGTGAAACAATAATGGCAAGAAAGCTGAGATATCAGATTCAGGAGGCCGTCATGAAGATATACTGCTATTTCATTCTGAGAAAGAATACCGTGGTGAACTGATTTGGTTACATTAATATTGCTCCTATGAAAAAGGATATTCCGACGATTTTGCAAACAATTTCTTTCTTATTAGTTTTACTGGATCTGCAATGGTATCAGAATCCTTTGCATTCTTTGCCTTTTGATACATTGATCTCATCTTTCTCTCCGTCAGGGAGTCAATCTTGTCCATGAATTCTTTGCTGTTCCTGAGCATTGTGAATATAAGCTCAGCCAGTATTCCTGTTATTGCCACTATTGCTCTATTACTTCCAACCCTTCTGACTATACTCAAATAGTTGGCTCTCAGATTCTTCGATATGTGTCCTCTGATATCCCTGTCACCAGACTTATTCTGTTTAGGTGCCAATCCTGCATATGAGGAAAACTTTTCTTTAGATCTGAATGTGGGGATGTCATCTATCTCTGATATTATAACCGCAGCGGAATACACATTTATTCCAGGAATGGTCATAGGAAGCTTTATCCTGGAATCATCCTTCACCGCTAGGGCTATCTCCGGTTCCATGGAGATATACCTTTCAGTGAAAATACTCCATGCTTCCTCACTGTTCTCTATTTCAAAGTCCTCTCTTACTGTTCCGTCTTCCTCCATCTCAGTTATATTCACCAAACGTTTATGCACATCAATTCCTATTTATCGTCTGACCACCTCTTGGTGGTTGTGAGGGTCTCAAGTCGGAGATTTCTCGACAATCTCCTATTCATCTTTATTGTAGGGTATTAAGTCGAAGCGAAAGATAGCCAGTCTTAACTTCGACCTCTAAGGTCAAGTAAATGACTGGCTTTCTCTCCGACCCTCCCTCTGTCATCGTCATAGCTAAGTTGTCAGAAATCTTTTTTCATGACGTCTTAACATACTAAAAAGTCACCAAATCTTAATATAACAATAAAAATTAATATTGATGCCTTAATAACGGTTAATGGAAGATCCGGCTTCTAAGTATTTTTCTTGTTCAAGTCAGGAAAGGGCCATATTTGAGGCTGGTATAAAGTTAGGTTCAATATATCATCAATATACAGGCATACCCATAAATGAAAGCAATGTTGATCTTCTTGAAAGAGCTATAGAGAGAGCAGTAAAAGTTCAGCCTTTTGTAGAGGATGTAAAAATCAAGATAGATAGGAATAAGGTTGGAAAAAATCAATCCTCTTATAAATACAAGACACTAACAGGTGATATGCTAAACGTCTCGCTCATAATAAATTACGAAGGATCTGAGGTTGAAGGGAGTATGCATTATGTTGAGGAGATGGAATATCCACTCATGACATTCAGGGTGATAAAGTAATGATGGTAAAAGTATCTCTTGCAGGACTACCAGGTGTAGGGAAAACTCAGACACTTCTAAAAACAATTGAGATCTTAGAAAAGGAAGGTAACGTTGTTGGTGGTATTATAACGGAAAAGGTATTTGAAGATAAGGAACCAGCTGGCCTAAAGGTAGTGGATTGGCATTCAAAAGATTCAATTATATTTGCGCACAAGAGTATTAATTCTAGGATAAGAATTGGAAAATTTGGTGTTGATTTGAAGGCATTTGATCAGGTTGCTATTCCTGCTGTTAAATGGGCAAAGGATAATGCCAATATTATAGTAATAGACGAGATAGGTAAAGTTGAACAGGAAAGCAAGCAATATACAGATCTGGTAAAGGAAGTTCTTGAAATGGACAGGATGATGATAATCACACTACATAAAAAAGGTAGAAACCCATTGCTTCAAGAGGTCAAGAAGAGGGATGATATAAGGAATCTTGAGGTTACACAGATAAATAGAACTTTATTGCCTTACAAAATAGTGCAGTTATTGAAAGGAGAGGAAACTTGATTATAAGAGAAGGATCATTGAACCTGGAAATACTGAAAGGGTTTGAAAAAGGTCCAGGTTCGAGAGGAGAAGGTTTCTATAACAGGGAAATGCAAACTTCAAGAGACTTTACTGTATCAATTCTCAAAAAAATCAGGAAGGGAAATGCTCTAGATTCCATGGGAGGAACAGGAATCAGAGGGCTGAGAATTGCTTTAGAAGCAGGGTGGAATGTTGTTATTAATGATATCAACAAAAAGAATGTGGAAATAATTGAAAGAAATGCAAATGAAAATAATATTAATGTAGAAATTTGGAACAAAAATTTCTTTTCTGCAGTATCGGAAAAGAAATGGGATTACATAGATATTGATCCATATGGCAGTCCATCAGGGTTTATTGAGGCAGCCATTTTTAATCTAAAAAATAATGGAATAATTGGAGTTACGATGACAGATACGGCCAATTTAGAAGGAAAATCTCTAAGGAAGGGATTTAGAATTTATGAAGGGATTTCACAGAGGGGTGTTTATTCAAAAGAGCTCGCTACAAGAATTTTCTTAGCCTACGTATTGAAAAAGGGGGCGTCATTAGGTTATGGCGGTACCCCTTTGATTGTTATAAGGGAAAAACATTATATTAGGGTATTCGTAAGATTCAGAAAAGGATCCAGCGTTTCAGATAAGAGTTTGGAAGAGATTCGAGAAATAGAACTAGATGGAAAGAAAGTCGGCCCCCTATATTTAGGAGAGCTATATAACAAAGAAGTTATTTCTTCAATGGATAAAAATAATCTATCAATCCATTCAATTAAGTTGTTTGAAAGATTTTGGAATGAGGACCTGATGTTTCTCTTCTTCACAAATAATAGAGGAAAGGAAGAATTAAGTATGGATACAATAATAAATAAACTCAGAGAAAATGGTTTTAAAGCAGGTAGAACAAATTTTTATGAAAAGGGGATTAAGACAAATGCAAGTAGGAACGAATTTGAAAAAATAATATATAATTTATAAAATCATTAATTATTAATACAACAAATTTATGTAATGGTGAGCATTTCGCTTTTAACAATGAAGGGATATATTAGGCTTTTGAGACCGGTAAATGCTATAATGGCATCTCTTGGTACTGTTATAGGAGGAATTGTGGCACTAGAAAGTGTAAAAGCCCTTCTGAATTATAAACTTTATATAGCTATGCTTGCAGTATTTTTCATATTGATGGCTGGAAATATAATTAATGATTATTTTGATCTTGAAATAGATAGAATAAACCATCCCAATAGACCATTGCCCTCAGGAGAAATTTCTAAGGGGACTGCCAGGAATATTGCGATAATATTCTTTACCATAGGTATTATTTTATCATTTTTACTCAACAATATAATACAGGTGGTTATTGTTATCCTTGCAATAGCTCTTTTAATATCCTACGAATGGAAGGCAAAAGCTTCTGGTTTGATAGGCAACATAATAATATCCTTCCTTGTCGGTCTTGTCTTTATATTCGGGTCACTTTCAATCAGATTTTCATACATAGTAGTTATACTAGCTTTGATGGCCATATTAGCCAATCTTGCTAGAGAGATAGTGAAAGATGTCGAAGATGTAAAAGGAGATATAAATAGGAAAACTTTGCCCAAGAAGATTGGAATTAAATTGAGTATCATTTCTGCGGCTTTCTTTATATTTATTGCAATTTCGTTATCACCGGTACCATATCTGTATTTTGGCTGGAAAGGGTGGTATGTGGGCGTAGTAGCCATTGCAGATTTATTCTTTATTTTTGCAGCATTTTATTCTTTTACAGACCAGTCCAAGGGACAAAGTTTCATTAAATTAGCTATGATTATGGGGCTTATAGCATTCTTGGTGGGGGGTATATTATGATACTTGAAAATATAAAATACGGTAGGATGAGACATCTTACTCTAATAGATCCAGAGAAGAATTATGCAGAAAATATTGAAGAAGTTCTGAATAGAATAGATAGAGCAGGAACAGACGGAATCCTTGTTGGAGGTTCTACAGGAACTAACCAGACAAATGTGGATATAACTGTCAGAAAGATCAAGGAACATACAAAAAAACCAGTAATTTTATTCCCATCCCATCCAGGTGCCGTATCGCTTAATGCCGATGCCATTTTATATCTCAGTCTTTTAAATTCAGAATCACTGGATTACGTTATAGGATATCAGGTACTATCATCAAGACTATTAAAGCAGACAAGAATGGAAGTAATTTCCGTTGCATATTTAGTATTTGAACCCGGCATGACTGTAGGGAAAGTAGGAAAAGCAAAATTGATTGGCAGGAGTGATTGGGAGACTGCATTATCTTATGCAAATGCTGCTGAACTTATAGGGTTCCAGGCAATCTATATGGAAGCAGGATCTGGTGCTACTCAAAGTATAGATCCGGATGTTGTTAGAAAAGTCACCGGAGATGTTACAGTGCCAGTTATAGTGGGTGGAGGGATAAGAGACGCGGACACTGCAAAAAGAATGATGGATGCCGGGGCAGCAAGTATTGTGACAGGTACCATAGGTGAGCAGGATCCCGCTAAACTGGTTGAAATAGTAAAAACGATTAAAGGTTAAAATTCTGACTCTATCTTCTGAAGATTCATTTTTGCCTTTGAGTTAGTAGGATCCAGAGAAAGAGCCTTCTCAAGATCTGCAATTGCAGTTGCTTTATCCCCCTTCAATGAATATGCGAGTCCCCTATTAACGTAATAATCAGCATCGTGAGGACTCAAATTTATAGCTTTGTTATAGGATTCTATTGCCCTATCATAATCTTTAGAATAAAAATATGCATTTCCAAGGTTCACGTATGCTTCGAGATAAAGATCATCCATTTCTATACTTTTTTTTAAATATTCTATAGCTTTATCATATTTCTTTGTCTCTAAAAATATGCTTCCTAAATTGAAGTATATGTCCTGATCCTGATGTCCTTCTTCAATCAACTTTTCTAGCATCTCTACTGCTTTGTCGTATTTTCCCCCATGAAAATAAGCAACTGCAAGGTTAAAACGAGTTTCATAATCATCTTTATTGATATCAAGTGCCTTTTCAAAGTTCTCAATAGCATCCTTGTATTTCTTAAGTGAAAGATATCTTGAACCCCTATCGAAATATACTTCTGCTTTCTCTATCTTTTCATTCCCTTGTTTGTTATTATCATTCTTTTCTATTTTAAAATCCATTATAAACGTTATAATAAAATAATAATAAAATATTTGTCTTTTTTATAAGGACATTTCTTTCAAGGTTTCAAGAGCTTTCTGCTCGAATACTTTGGTATCTTCTTCTGATGCAATTAGTGGTGGTCTTAATCTTATTGTCTTTTCAGCTGCTTTTAACGTTATAATTCCTTTTGAATATAGCCTGTTGTAAAAATCATCCCTTGTCTTTTCATCTTTCAGGTCAAATGCATCCATGAATCCCCTGCCTCTTGGATTCTGTACAAGTTTTGGATACTTATTGTAAATGTTGTTAAGGCTTTCGACCAAAATTTTTCCAACCCTTTCCGTATTTTGAAGTAGTTTTTCCTTCTCAATTATTTCCAAGTATTTCTTAGCCCTGACCATGTCTGCAAGATTTCCGCCCCACGTTGAATTAATCCTGCTCGAGACCTTGAAAACGTTATCTTCAACTTCATCAATCTTCTTCCCTACTAGGATACCACATACCTGTGATTTCTTGCCGAATGCTATAATATCCGGTTCAATACCGAAATGCTGATGAGCCCACCATTTACCGGTGATTCCCATACCTGATTGTACCTCATCTACGATAAAGAGGGAATCATTTTCATGGACTATCTTGTATGCCTGCTGTATGAACTCTTTCCTGAAATGATTGTCTCCTCCCTCCCCCTGTATAGGCTCCATTATGAAAGCTGCCACATCATCCTTATATTTTTCAAAATAACCCTGCATCTGAGAAAGAGCCTGTTCCTCTAACTTTTCAACCTCTTCAAGGGATTTTGCATCAATAGGAAATCTTATCTTCGGATTTATAACTCTTGGCCAATCGAATTTAGGAAAATATTGTGTCTTCCTAGGATCATAGGTGTTAGTTAGCGACAAGGTATAACCACTCCTCCCATGAAAAGCTTCTTTTAAATGCATTATCTTTGTTCCCTTTTCCTCCTTCATTCCCCTTTTAAAATTTTTCTTTATTTTCCAATCGAATGCTGCTTTTAGCGCATTCTCGACTGCAAGGGCTCCTCCGTCTATGAAGAACATATATTTCATGTATGAAGGTGTAGCAGTTTTTGAGAAAGCATCCACAAATTCCGCCATTTGAACGGTATAGATATCAGAATTTGTAACCTTATTCAATGCAGCTATTTGCAAATCCTTCAAAAACTCCGAATCGAACATATCAGGATGGTTAATCCCTACTGGATTAGAAGCAAAAAAACCAAAGAAATCAAGTATATCTCTGTTGAATCTTGAGTCGTGAAGGATCATTCCTTTGCTTTTTTCAAGGTCAAGTACCATATCAAATCCATCTGCAAGCATCCTCGATCCGATTATCTTATGGACATCCTTGGGGGTTATCCTCTCAAATGACATCATACAACAAAATTGCTTTTAAAAATAAATATTTTTGGTAATTTTTAAATTATTTATGTATATAAATAAAACAAATTATTTATTTATTTGGCATTCCCTAATTTCAATTTTATCTGAGATAACGCTTGAAAAATTATCCAAAAACTTTTTGATGAATTCCTCTGTCTGAACCTTTCTACCTATTTCGTGTTCAATTGACGTCATAATATTAGGGTCAAAATCACAGGGATTTATATAAGAAAATTTACTAAGATCAGTATTAACATTTACTGCTATGCCATGGAGTGTAGAAAATCCCTTCAGTGCGAGTCCTATTGAGCATATCTTTTTGCCATTTGTCCACACTCCTGTCTCCTTAAAAAGCCTACCCTCCGATTTTAGTCCATAATCAGACAAGGTTAGATTCATAGAATCCTGTATTCTAAGAATTAAATCCTTCACATTAAAACCTCTCTCGTTAAGTTTAAAAATAAAATAAAAAACTATCTGTCCTCTGCCATGATAAGTTAAAGCTCCCCCTCTTTCAACTTTTATTATAGGAACGGAATAATTCTTTTCATTTTCATTATTGAAATGAATCCCTGCTGTATAGGTATCTTCATGTTCCGTAACTATTATTGTATCTGGAATAATATCGTCGTTCCTCATTTTATTTAGTTTTCTTTGAAATTCAAGGCATTTTTCATATTGAGAAGGAATGCAAATCTGTACTTCAATCACATATAGAAAAGGAAATCAAATTATTATAATTTCAGGAATTGCTATCTTGCAATTATTATATATATCTATAGGATATTTTCAATGGTAAAAGAATTTATATTTAGAAAGGTTTATCGTGATACCCTTCGAGTGATACGATGGCAGATCAAAACGAGAATATAAAATATATAGTTAGACTTGCGAGTACGAACCTTGATGGAACTAAGTCGGCAATATACGCGCTAAGCAATATTAAGGGAATAGGTTATAGGACTGCAGAAGTCCTCCTTAAGAAACTTGGTATACCCAGGGACATAAAGCTTGGCGAAATTGACGATCAGAAGCTTGATGAGATCAAGGATGCTATTGAGAAAAAATATGGAGAGATTATACCTAAGTGGGCACTAAACCACAGGAATGATATCCAAACAGGTCAAGACCTCTTGAAAGTTGGACCCGACTGGGAAGTGGCTGTTTCTGATGATGTAAACAGAATGAAAAGGATAAGAAGTTATAAAGGAATTAGACACGAAAGAGGTAAGAAGGTTAGAGGTCAAAGAACAAGGTCAAATGGAAGAAAAGGACTAGCTGTAGGTGTAGTGAAGAAGAAAGAAACACCAGCGGCGAGTGAAAAGAAGGAAGGAGCATAGAGGTGAGTTGAATGGGAGATACAAAAAAGATAAGGAAGAAATTTGAAACACCAAGGCATCCTTTCGAAGGTGCAAGAATAAAATCTGAAAATAAAATACTTGGAAAATATGGACTTAAAAATAAAAGGGAATTATGGAAGGCCGAATCGGAACTGAGGAAATATAGAGGAAATGCAAGGGATCTTCAGGCAAGTCTTAGATTGGGTGATAAGAAAGCCCAGGAACTAATGAGGAGTATTGTATCAAAATTATCAAGATACGGGATATTATCAGAGAATGCAACTGCTGATGATATTCTTGCTCTCAATGTCGAATCATTTTTGGATAGGAGATTACAGACTCTAGTATTTAGGAAAGGGCTCGCTAAAACACCAAATATGGCAAGGCAATTAATTGTTCATGGTCACATAGTTGTTGGAGATAGAAAGGTCACCATACCAAGTTTTAAGGTGCTAAAAGAACAGGAAGAACTTATTGGTTATGCACCTAACTCACCATTTGCAAACGAGCTTCATCCTATGAGGGCTGGAGTTCAAAATGAAACCCAGGAGGCGAACTAATGGGAAAATTAGGAGTAGTAAATATATACGCATCTCAAAATAATACTGTTATAACCGTAACAGATATTACAGGTGCAGAAACATTGGCTAAAGCATCAGGAGGCATGGTCGTTAAGGCAGATAGGGATGAAAGTTCTCCCTATGCAGCAATGAAGGCTGTGGATATAATTGTAGAGAAATTAAGGGAAAAAGAAGTAACTGATGTAGTTATCAAAATAAGGGCTCCCGGAGGAGCTAAAAGTCACAATCCTGGACCAGGCGCTCAGGCTGCTGTAAGGGCTCTAGCAAGAGCTGGTATAAAAATTGCCAGGATAGAAGATGCTACACCTGTCCCCCACGACGGTACGAAGAAGAAAGGGGGCAAGAGGGGAAGAAGGGTATGACCCAGAACATAAAAATAATTGAAGAAGGAAATACCCACATCACATTCGAAATATCTGATATTACACCCGCATATGCCAATATGTTAAGAAGGACTTTAATAAATGATATACCAAAGTTAGCAATTTCAAAGGTTAATTTCCATCACGGAGAAATTAGACAGGGAGAGGATAAAGTTTATTCATCATCTACATCACTGTTTGATGAGGTAATAGCATCAAGGCTTGGCATGATTCCTTTACCTACTGATTTATCGATGAATGAACGTGAATCATGTTCATGTGGAGGTCAGGGTTGCCCTTTGTGCACAGTAAACTATAGCGTTTTCGCTGTCGGACCAAAGATTGTTACGAGCGGAGACCTCGTGCCATTGGGGGATGCAAAGTTTGCTCCTGTCGATAAGGATATACCAATTGTGGAATTGAATGAAAGACAGGCAATAATGCTAGATGCTGAGGCATATATGGGCCGTGCAAAAGATCATGCGAGATTCCAGGTTGCAATAGGTGTTGCTTACAGATACCATAGGGAACTAACTGTTTCAAGAAAGGAACCTGATGTTGAAGAAATAGTTGCGAAAGCACCTAAAAACGTAGTATCTCAGGATGACAATGAGATCACTTTCACAACAGATTATCCTTCTAAATACATTGCAAAATTATACAGAATGGATTCACTGAAAATCAAAGAAGATGATACGAGATTCATATTCCATTTTGAGACAGATGGGAGCCTTACAGCCAGAGAAGTGCTTACATATGCACTCGATAGAATAAAGAATAGATTATCATTTTTGAGAGAACAGGTACCTGGAGAATAAATATATACGAATTTGCATGGGTAAACAATGGTCCTTGATAATCTAGCTAAAAGCCTTCGAGATGCACTTAAGAAAATCACGAGAAGTTCTTTGATAGATGAAAAATTAATAGATGAAATAGTTAAGGAAATGCAGAGGGCACTTCTTCTTTCAGATGTTGATGTAAATTTAACTCTTGAGCTTACATCAAGGGTTGAAAAGAGAGCAAAGGAAGAACCAGTCCCGAATAACTCTAATCCAAGGAATCATCTAATTAAAATAATATATGAAGAACTTTTGAAAATACTTGGGAAACCTAGAGAATTTAGGGTTAAGCCAGCGACCATAATGCTTGTCGGTCTCTATGGGCAAGGAAAGACTACGAGTGCTGGAAAACTTGCCAAATTTTATTTAAAGCATGGTCTCAAGGTCATACTTATAGCAGCAGACACTCAAAGATTGGGTGCTTATGAGCAGTTGCAACAGGTAGCTCAGTCGGTAGGAGCCGATTTCTTCGGTATTTATGGTGAAAAGAACAGTTCCAAAATAGTTAAAGAAGGGCTTTCTAAATACAAAGATTGGGACGTAAAGATCATTGATACCAGTGGAAGAAATGCAATAGATAGTAATTTGACTAAAGAAATAATGGACATATATGATATATCCAGAGCAGATGAAGTTGTTCTTGTTCTGGATGCAAGCGTAGGTCAACAGGCAGGGAAACAGGCCAAGGCCTTCAACGATGCTGTGAAGATTACAGGGGTTTTTCTGTCAAAACTAGATGGAACCGCAAAAGGAGGAGGTGCACTTAGCGCAGTGGCATCAACAGGAGCTCCCATATTGTTTATAGGAACCGGAGAGCATATGGATGATATGGAATATTTTAACCCAGCAAGATTCCTTTCAAGGCTACTTGGTATGGGGGACTTTGAAACACTTATGTCAACTGCAAAAGAGATGCAAGAAAACATTGATGAAGAAGCAATGGAAAAAATGGCCAAAGGTAAATTTACGCTGAAGGAAATGTATGATGTCTGGGATCAAATGTCAAAGCCAGGGCTTTTCAAGAAGCTGTTCGATTCTCTTCCTATGGCGAAAATACAGCAGAAGGAAGTTGACGATGAATTTTTTTCAAGTTCAGAAACAAAGATAAAGAAATATAAAATAATAATGGATTCAATGACTTATTACGAGATGGAAAATCCTGATATTATCAAGGGCACAAGAATTGATAGAATCTCAAGGGGAGCTGGAGTAGACGGTTCAGATGTCAAGGAACTTTTAAAGGATTATAAGAGAATGAAAGATATGGTAAAAAATCTCAAAAGTAACAGAAGAATATTGAATGTAATGAAAAAGCAGATGAAAGGCGGTCTCCCGGAGAATCTAAATGATCTTGGCAATCAATGAATATACCTCTCATATATTCCCTGAGAATGCTGATATTTCAAATTTCTATAAATAAGTGCATTTTCTATAGCCATTTTTTCTATTTCATCTCCACATCTGACAATTTTTGCTGGAGATCCAACCGCGAGACATTTCTTTTCTATAACCATACTTGAAGTAACAAGAGTTCCGGCCCCTATTACCGCCCCATCTTCTACCTTCGATCCAGATAACAAAATAGCACCCATACCTATGATCACATTATTCCCAACTATAGAACCGTGAACTATGGCGCTGTGTCCAACAGAAACATTATTGCCTATTTTAGTACAATTTTCCCTGTCTGTATGAACAACCACATTATCCTGGATATTACTTCCTTTACCCAGATATATGGAATTCTGATCTGCTCTCAGTACAGCCCCATAAAGTATAGCAGAATCATCATCAATGGTTACATCACCTATAAGAGTTGCATTATAGGCAATAAATACATTTTTACCTATTTTCAAATCCTTCACCTATCTCTATAAGTGACATTCTCTCTGCTTTGATTATCTTTTCTCCATTTAATTCTATAACTTTATTATTTTTTCTCAGTTTACCATCAATTCTTATTCTTCCTTTCCTGATTACAATCCATCCTTTTCCAGAAACTGGAACTTCTTTGTTTCTGAGTATTCTGAGGAATGAGGATGTCTCTCCCCTGATAAGTGACCCAAAGTTGAAATCATCCCTATTTGAATAGGATTTTACTACCTCCTCATAGTCCTTGGCACTGTCAACAGATTTCCAGAATCCCTGATATTTGAGTCCTGCAATTTGGCCATCTTTTGCAAGGACAGGGAAAACAGATTTCTCAATATCCTTGTCTTGATACTCTCTTTCAAGGTATTTCCTAATATCTTTCCTGATAAGATAATAACCTGCATTTATATAATGATTCAAAATTGGTTTTTCCTGAAATTCTATAACATCCTTTCCCCTTAATTTAACTATACCGAATGGACTGATCATTTTCACCAGTACCATTGAAAATATTTTATCATGTTTCTTCGAAAAATCAATTAAATCATTCATGTCCAAATCACAGATTGTGTCACCATTTCTCAGTATTACATCATCATCTACGTTATGGAATAGATTCTTTATAGCCCATAATGTTCCCATGGGTTTTTCCTCTTCATAATAATGTATATTAATTCCATAAAATGAATTTCCATATCTTTCCTTTATTACTTCTTTCTTGAATCCTATCAAGAGATAAACATCCTTAACCCCAGCACTACTAAAATCCATTAATTGTCTATCAAGGATCGTATAGTTATCCTTAAGTTTGAGCATGGTTTTCGGAATATTTTCTGCTACTGACTGCATTCTTTTTCCATATCCTCCAGTAAGTACCGCACCTATCACAGATACACATTTTATACAATACCTTAAATTTTTCCTGAGAATTTCAGGTTACTATGTGCAGGTCCTCGCCACAGAAATTGCAATGTCCGGAATTATCGTAAAACTTCCTTGTAATTGAAAAACCTGCCCTTTCAATGACAAGTCTCCCACATCTGGGGCAGTAAGTATTTTCAAGCTTGCTTCCTGGGACATTGCCCAAATAGACAAACTTCAAACCTTCATCCCTTGCCATCCTGTAGTGTTCTTCTAAAATACTAATAGGTGTTGGAGGAACTTCACTCATAAGGTAATCCGGATGAAATCTGGTGAAGTGAAGAGGAACGTTTTCGCCAAGGTTCATTTTAATCCAGGATACCAATTGCCTCGCATCCTCAATATTGTCCCCTATTCCTTCCACTGGTACTATGAGATCTGTCAATTCAATATGTAACCCCTTTTCTTTTAATGATTTTAATGTTTGAAAGACAGGTTCATAAGATTTAATGTTTATATATTTCCTTGCAAAGGAATCATTTGCATTTCCCTTGAAATCTACAGTAATAGCATCAAGGAAAGATGAAACATAATCCACAGCTTCTTTGCTTAAGTAGCCATTGGAAACAAAGGTGTTAAAACCATTTACTTTTTTTATTTCCTCGGCAATGTCCCTTGCGTATTCTGCAAAAATGGTAGGTTCGTTATAAGTATAAGATGCTCCATTCGCACCATATTCTTTAAGAATCTTTCTTGCATCTTCGGGATAAAGTGTGTACCCATCCACTGTTCTCCTCTGAGATATATCGTAATTCTGACAATATTTGCACATCCAGTTACATCCCGTAGTTGATATAGAAAGTACTTTTGATCCCGGTTTAAAGTGAAAGAGAGGTTTTTTTTCTATTGGATCTATATTCATAGAGGCTGTTAATCCCCAGGATAGAAGATACAATTTTCCTCCTACATTTTTTCTTATTCCGCAAAAGCCGATCTGTCCGTCTTTTAGAACGCAATATCTATTGCATGCAGTGCAGATTACCCTCCCATCCATTTTTTTATAAAGAGAAGCCTCTTTCACAATTATAATAACGAAAATTGAAATAATAACCTTCCTTAGTTTCAAAGTAATTTTTAGATATTAATCTTCATTTTTCAATTATTTGTGGATTTTAAATAATAAATGGTAAAAACTTATTTATAGAATTTAAAATTTAGAATAATGAAATTTGAGAGAATTTATAATATCAAGAAAAAAAATCCTGATTATTATATTATTTTAATAGATGGTTTATGGCCGAGAGGAATTAAGAAAGAATATGTGGACCTATGGATGAAAGAAATAGCCCCCTCGGATGAGCTGAGAAAGTGGTATTCGCATAGGAATGAAAGATGTCAAGAATTTAAAGAAAGGTACAGACAAGAGTTAGTTCAGAAGGCAGACCTAATAAATAAATTAATAGAAATTTCAAGATCAAAGAATATCATTCTCACATACGCTTCTAAGGACAATTGCAATAATGCTACTGTTTTGGAAGAATATATTAAAGAGTTATATGGGCCAGAATACCTTCAATAATTCTATTGTTACACCAAATATTATAGCAATATATAGAACAAGCTTAGGATCCATAACAGGTCCTAAATCCTCTTCCTCATCAAAATAACGAATCAATCCAGCAGCTGACTGGAATCCCGAACCTTTTTTCTGTTCTGCCACTAAAACACTGATTGTAAAAGGTAATTTAATCTTTTTCTATAATACGAAGTAAGTATTTTATAATTATATATAAATAATATGTGGTAACCCTAAAAAGATTGATTAAAATACATTTAAAGTAGGATTAAATTTAAAATTATGATTTTAGAAAAGTATTTACTAAATATTTTTATGTAGCCGGATATTATAAGATGGATGAATCATGTTAATGGGTTAGTTTCATCTGAAGCTCATAAGATTTTAAATATTATTGAGGAAAGTGAAAAAAATATTTTTATAGAGGTAGAAGATAATTATTTAAAAGGTATAATCATAGACGAGATCATAAATAACAACAAGTCAAAGAAAACTATTTTCATAAGGGAGGAAGCTCGTGACTATGAATCATTAATTAGTGATTTACAGAAAAGGCTTAATGAATCTTTCAACAAATTGACGAGGGGGGCATCTTTTTCTCTATCAAATATCAAATCCGATTCAAGAAAGGTTGAAGTCATTAAAATGATAGAGTATATTTCAAAATATGCAAAGCTAATATTAATGATTGAAAAACTCGAGGAGGCTAAGAAATCTCTAATAGATCTGATTGAGGATATAGCTTCATTGTCAACAGAAGCTAAAGCTGTTACAATAATATTTGCAAATTCAAAAAACTATACTCCAGAGAACCTGCAAGAAATAAGTAGAATAAAGAACTCTAAAAATTTTGAATATTACAAGATTAGAAATTTGAACTTTGAAGAATATGAGGATATTATCCAAAAGGACTATTTCTTGCCACTCGATATATTATTGGAATTATATGAAAGATCAGAGGGGTCTCTTGAATATACATACTCTGAACTTTCTATAATGAGAAGCAAAAAATACATAGACGATATAGGTAGATGGTCTGGAGGAAATAAGATTCCAGATGAAATTCCCCGTGGATTTAATGAATTAATATCTTACAAATACAAATTATTGGATGATAATAAAAGGGATTTATTGAGATGGCTATCAATGCTGGAAGGAGGAATTGAAGCTGAAACCCTTAAGAAAATTAGTGGTTTAAATGAAAATCAATTTATAAATGCCTTAGAGGGACTTAATGAATCTGGAATATTAAGGATAAATGGGAATAATGTGATTTTTGAAGATAAGAAAATGAAGAATTTTATAAGGTCTTCAATATCCGAATATTCAAAAATATCAATGGCAAAAATAATACTAAAAAATATAGATGAAGAATCCCCTTCATTCGTAGAAATTCTAATTGAAGCTAAAGAATTTGATAAGGCAGAGGATGTGATAATAAAATACACTAATAAAATTTCAAGTAGGAATATAAATATAAATCAAAGCTTAGTTGAATCTCTCCTTCGATACAGAAGATCCGAAAGACTTCTCAGGAGATATGCAAGATTATTGCTATACCAAGGATACAAAGATGAGGCAAATGAAATCTTGAATGAAATAGAAGAAAAATTCGAAGAACCATCATCAGGATTCTATGCTCTCAAGGCGTGGGCTCTGGGGCCTGACGAATTAAATCATATTGATGACTTATTGCAAAAGGCTAAGGATCCAATAGATAAAAAATGGATTTTTTTCTATAAGATGTATAATCTATGGCAGAAAGGAGAAATTGAAGAGGCTGTTAAAGTAGGTCAAGAGCTTATTAATTCAGGTGATTCAATACAGATAAGAGGAGAAGCACTTAGAATTATGGGAAATATTGCACTTGACAAAGAAGAATATGAAAAAGCTCTGGAGTATTATGAAAAAGCCAGAATAATATCAGAAAATATAGGCGATTTCAGAAATCTGTCAAGAATTTTAAGCAATGAGTCAAATGTATATTTTGCAAAAGGAGATGAAGAAAAAGCATTTGAATACATGCGCAAATCAAAGACTATCGCAAAGGATAATTTTGATATCCCAGTTTATGTAATCGTTGAATATAACGGAGCGATCTCAGAATATGATTACCAGTTGATAAACTATGATCAATTAATAAAAAGACTGGAAAGAATGGAAAACATAGTTATGAAATACGGAAGCTCAACGCTTATCCAGAATTATTTATTAACCCTTGCATCAATTCATTTATTCTCTCTTGAATTTGAAGAATTTGATGAATATATAAATAAGGCAGAGCAAGAAATTAACAAAAGAGGAAACAAGTTCCAGGCGGGTAGAATGGAAATTCTAAGGGCACTTAAGAATATTATATTTGGCAAGGAGGTAAATATAAGAAATGAAAATATAAACCAGCTTAATTCACTTGATTATGTTGTTATTAAAATTCTCCAGAATGAGATAGAAGAAGCCCAAAAATTCATATCAAGACTGCCGGATGAAAACGAAAGCATATATTTCAAATCTTTAATCAAGATATTAAGAGGAGAAAATCTTGATAATATTAAAAAGGAAATGGAAAATTTTTTACAAAGGCGGAGCATATTTTCAGATTTTCTTAGAGATCTATTTAGCATTATGACCAACGGGAGAATTGACCATGAAAAATACATTAGAAGCGGAAATGCTATTATTCTCGTAGTAGTTGGAAAGATGCTAAAAGAAGATGAAAGAGAGATCATTATAGATCTGTTGAAGAAAAGAAAAAATATAGATGTATCACATTTATTAAAATAAATTAGTTTATCACTAAAAAATATAATCTATTTAGGATATTTTTTTAAACTTCGAAGACATACCCTATGAAAGGCGAAACCATGAAAAAAGATCTAAATTTAATGGTTGCTGGACCCCAAGGTAGTGGTATAAATTTTACATCCGACACCTTTGCAAAGGTCATGAGCAGACAAGGATTTTACGTATTCACAAATGCTGAACTTTTTTCAACAATAAAGGGAGAGCACTCATACTTCCGAGTCAGAATTAGCGATTCTGAAATTTCAAGCTATTCAAAGAGAGTCGACATTTTGATACCCCTAGATTCAAAAAGTGTCATATTACATAAAGATGAAGTTTCTGATAGCGGAGTAATACTATCCGAGGATAAAATAGATGATAATAGATACGAAGCTTTACAATATAGAGAAATTTTACAGAAAGTAGCAACGAAATTCAATAAGAATTTATCAGAACTAAATGTTATGAAAAATACCGTTGCGCTTGCAGCTGCTGTTAAAATGGCCGGAGTAGGATCAGAAGAATTGAAGAAGGTAATATCCGAAAATTTTGCTTCTAGAAAAAATATTGCGGAAATGAATAATGCTGTTGTAGATGAAGTTTATGCGTCATTTAACAGCAAGAAGTCTTTTAATCTTCCAAAAGTAACCAAATCCAAAAGGATGCTTATAAATTCTGCCGAGGCCGTAGGCATGGGGAAGATTATATCCGGATTGAAGTTCCAGTCCTATTATCCAATCACTCCAGCTAGCGATGAATCCAACTATCTTGAAAGTATAATGGATAAATATGGATTTGTGGTAGAACAAACTGAAGATGAAATAGCGGCAATAAACATGGCTATTGCAGCGGCAAACACAGGCTTAAGGTCTGCCACAAGCACCTCGGGCCCTGGTTTTGCTCTAATGGTAGAAGCACTATCATATGCCGGAATGACCGAAACTCCTGTAGTTATATTCTATTATCAGAGGGCTGGACCATCTACGGGAATGCCCACAAGGCACGAGCAGGGAGACATAAAATTCGCATTGACAGCAGGTCACGGGGAATTCCCAAGGGTAGTAATAGCTCCAGGAGATCACACAGAATCATTTTACGATACTGCGGAGTCATTTAATATTGCCGAACATTACCAACTCCCAGTTATAGTACTCCTAGATAAATCAATGGCAATGAGCAATACAACCACTGAAATATTTGATACATCCAAAGTTAGAATAGATAGAGGGAAATTGATTTTACAGGAAACATCAAATTATCTGAGATATAAGTTAACAGATGATGGAATCTCTCCAAGATCGGTTCCTGGAATTAAAGGTGGAATCATAACTGTAGCAGGAGATGAACACGAGGAGGATGGGCATATTTTCTCAGAAGACCCTGATAATAGGATTACAATGATGAATAAAAGGATGAACAAGATGAATCTTGTTCTGAAGGAAATTCCAGAGGATCTGAAAGTAAAATTCTATGGTAAATTAAGCAACAAGACTGTTATAGTGTCATGGGGTTCTCCAAAAGGGGCCATATTGGATGCACTTGAATACTACCCAGAGATATCATTCCTCCAAGTGAGAATGATGGAACCATTCCCGTCTGATGAAGTTTCTAAATATCTCAAAGGGAAATATGTGATAGATATTGAGCAGAATTATAGTGGACAACTAGCTGATATAATTAGGGAGAAAACAGGAATAGAAGTAAATTCAAGAATCTTGAAATTCAACGGAAGGCCAATGGCCTATGAAGAGCTGGTGGATGCAATTAAAGAAGCTCAAAAGAATAAAAAGGTGGTGTTAACATATGCATAATACTTATAAGACAAATGTGGAAATTGACTGGTGTCCAGGATGCGGTGATTTTGGTATATTAAATGCCTTAACACTAGCATTGCAGGAATTAAAGATACCCAATGAGAATGTAGTTCTTACTGGAGGTATTGGTTGTAGCTCTAAAATCCCCCATTACGTGAACGTAAATGCACTTCACACACTTCACGGGAGGTCTCTAGCACAGGGAGAGGCAGTTAAAATTGCAAATCCCCACTTAGAGGTAATATCGGCCTCCGGAGATGGCGATGCACTTGGTATTGGAATGGCGCATCTGGTTGCCGCCGGGAGAAGAAATATAGATATGACATATCTCATCTTTGACAACGGGGTTTATGGTTTAACCAAGGGTCAAGCCTCACCAACACTTCCTTATGGAGAAAACATTAAAAGTATTGAAACAGAAAATATTAAATTTCCAGTAAATCCATTGTTTGTAGCCCTAGCCAGCGGGTATACCTTCGTAGCCAGATCTTATGCATATAATATAAAACATCTGAAAGATACCATAGTGAGAGCAATAAAGCATAAGGGTATGGCAATGATTGACATAATGCAGCCCTGCGTAACCTACAATAATATAAATACCAAGGAATTTTATGATGCAAGATTGTATGATATTGAAGCTTCTGGTTGGAATCCAGTTGCAAAATCCCAAGAAGAATATGAAACAAAAGTATCTCAAGCTGTTCTGAAGTCAATGGAATGGGGGGATAAGATTCCTATGGGTGTGTTCATCCAGTTCGAAATGGAAACATATGCGCAAAGGCTTTCTAAATTGATAAAAGGATATGAAGAAAGAAATATGGTAATGGAGCCAATACATAAAGATGGAAAACCAATAAATGATATATCAGAAATAATGGAGTCATTTATTTGATTTTTTTATTTTTTTAATAATTATATAAACTACCATAAAGGATAACAGAAAAGATACAAGATACAAAGTTTTCTTAAAGGGGAAAAAGTCAACAAAAAATATCAGAACAAGACCATAGAAACTAATATCCGCATCATGACTGTAAAATAGTTTTTTAAGAACAATTGGAGATATAACCACTATGGTAATTAACAATAATGTAAAAATTATAAAATTTATTTCAAAAAAATAAAATAAGGTTAAGAATAATACAGAAACTATTATCCCAATATAAGGTACGGTCTTATCATACAGCAAATCCTGAAGAAAAACTATCAGAGAAATAGGTAAAATAACAATCAGTGATATATTAAGCATTGAATAAAAGTTTATATTAAAAATATTATTAATATATTCCGAAGGAAGGGACACCAAGGTTATGATCAGAAAGAATGAAATCAAATAAGAGATAAAAATATCACTCTTCGCAGATAGAAAATAACCAATTATGAATATGATTATAATGAATAATAAATAATATGTATAATGAGAAAATATTGTAAAATTTAAAAAGAAATAGAGTAAGGTAATTGAAGAAAACGAAATGTAAGAAGCTAAATTGCCCCTTTTCATAAAAATTCTTGCTGGAATTATGAGAATAGAGATTATTACCATTAAAATTACATCATTGAGCGGTAGCGATGTAATATATTTTATTCTCTCAAGTATAAGTAAAATATAAGGAACTGAGGCGATGAATGTTCCATAGTTAGAGAATATTATTGAAATGGCTTCCAGTATCAAAATTAACAGGTAGATATAGAACTGGTAATATGTATATAGATTCAACTTCATAATCCCATACAGGAATACCAACAGAACCACGAATATTACTGGTACAGCATCCGCCGATCGTTGTTTATCCATAATAATAGCGGGGAGTGGATTTGAACCACCGGTCTACGGGTTATGAGCCCGTCGGGATTTCCTGGCTACCCCACCCCGCTGTGTTAATGAAATAGCAAGTCAATATATATGCTTTTATGCTAATACTCTAAACCTAAAAATTTCAAAATTTAATTTAATTGATAAAATAATTATAAACAATTTATTTATCTTAAATGATGTCTAATTGCGCAAACATCAAAATTCATCTGAAGGCTGATCTGTAACAGTAAAGAATTGAAAAATCTTTCAAAAAGAAATGTTTAATAAGTAACAAAAAATGAGAAAATCAGGAGCAATAACATGCAAGAAAATTTATTCTTAGATAAGGAGGTTATATATTCGTATGATGCAGGGGAAGATCTATATTTTCTTCGTGGTTTTGAGGAGTTAATATCAATATATTATAGAGAATACAGAACTTCCAATCAGGTAGGCTCAATCATTAAAGAAAATCCAGGATATCAATCTGTTAAATTCTTGCTCAAGAAGAATGGAATAGATTTCAAAGAAGAAAGTTACGGTATTTCGTTTAGTTTTAAACCTAAGGTATTAGATTTTAAGTTACTCCAGGAAAATAATGAATTCACACAACTAGATAAAATTGAAATGGGGGCATTTGCACCGTTCAATCTTTATTGGAAGGGCCGGATTTACAGACTATTCCGTTTTTCATCAGCACATGAAAGGAGTGTATCTGATAGATTAATTTACATGAACTCTGTGATAAATAGCGGAATAATACCTAATTATTTCAAAATAGATTATTATGGTGAGTCTCACGATATTAGAAATTTCATTAAATCTTACGGGAGAAATATCAGAGTTAAAATTATGGAAATAGAATTTGATTATGACTGTAAGATTGAAAAGGGTTTAGTTAAAATCACCCCTGGTAAATCAGGAAAATTTGATATTATTACAAAGAGTGGAATCACCGGTTATGAAGAAAACTCTGAAATTTCAGAGTTTATCGATAGCATAAATAAAACGTGGGAATTAATTCATAAGGTACCACTAGAAATGATAATTCAAAATAAAGGTAGATCATGCTCCCTATTTTTCATAATGGAAGAAGATTATGCGAATACTCTCTTATCTCAAATTAATAAGAATGAGATTACAAATCTAAAGATAGTTTATTTCCGGAGTCCTGAATATTTATGATTTGCTATAAATTCTAGAATTCTTTTCCAAATACATAATAATCCATTATGTTTATAACATCCCTATTAAAAATATTCTTCTTCCTAGCAAGGCAGCCATAAAGGCTGATGGATATACTCTTATTATCTGAATATAACTCAAAATATTTGTATGTCAAGGACGCTATTTCCATGTCAAGTTGCCAAACCCTCATAAGTTTTTCCCTATCGTCATTCATTTCCATCACATTTCTCTTTTAATTCCATCAAAATTTTATAATGTAGTTGAGCCACAATTATTTTATCCTTAAGCAACTTCACCCTCTCCTCCTTTTCTTTTATTTCCTCATCGTACATATGAAACACCTTTTCAAAAGGAATCATCATCCCAGGAGGGAGGTTTGGCTATTCACCCGGAGGATTCCATCTCCATTTCATCATTTCAAATCTGAATAAATAAATTTCTAAATAGTAAAAATTAAAAATTAAGGGAGAGGCTCATTTTTTTATTTATTGAATGTTGCGCAAGACTATAGAAGAATTCAGATGCAATGTCTGCTTTTTCCTCATCATTCATGTTGACCAATAATTGAATGAGCTCATCTATAAATCTCTCATTTGATGTATAGAAATAATTTTCCGAAATTGCAGACCCGAAAATATCATCTATCATAGCAGATCTCTCATCATTCTCAAAAAATTCAATATAACTTTCAGCATTTTTGAGTTCCTTGAAAGATTCATCAGCCTTTCCAATTTTGGCAAGCGATGTTGATATGTCAACATAGCTCCACAATTTTACTTCCTGTGGAGCTTTCTCAAGGAAGAAATCAGATATTTCCTTTGCCTTTTCATAATCAGAAGTCTGTTCAAATCTTCTTAAAAATAATGATGAAATTAAGAAGTATATGACACCCCCTTTTTCATTTTCTTTTCCTTCTTGAGCTAAGAATTCTTCCATTTTCCCCCTAGTTTTTTCGAGAATGGTATCTGCCTGTTCCTGCAAATCAAGCCTCAAATAAATTTTGAACAATGTTATATCCCGGAATATCTTGAGCAATTTGGAAGAATTTTTAGGAAGTGAATTTTTTATATATTCAATCAGTTCTTCACCTTCATTTATCATCCCACTATTTTTCTCTATTCTCCCGAGCATAATTTTAGCAATAGCTATCTGGGATGCTGTAAAAATTTTCTCAATTTTATCTTCAATATCCTGGAATAATTCATTTTCTGCGAAATATATCATATTTTCATTAAGTGATGATGTAAATTCATCTCTCATAACCATTTTCCTTGCAACTGATCCCCTGAAAGAATCCTTTTCTTTATCGTTGGGCATAAGTTCCAAAAATTTTTTTATCATCGATATCCGGTGGAAATTATCACTATTAAGATGGATTGTATCAACAACGGTTAAAGCAAGTTCTGTTATGGGTTCAACCATAGACTTATCTTTTTTTGGAAAGAAAGTTAGAATATCATTTACATAGTCCAGAGCTTTTGAATCCATCATTGCAAGAGCTTCCAGTATAGCAACATCCCTGTAAATAGAGAATATATCACCATTTGGCAGCATAAAATTTTTTTCAAGTTCCTTCTCAATTTCATTTATCAACCCTTTAGCTAAATCCATATTATTGATCAGTATATTCATTTTAGTGAAATCCAAATATCTTTCAAAATCTGTACCTTCTTCGCCAATATTATTGAAAAAATTATTTATTTCCTCAACTATTTTGTCATCAAATGGAGTCAATTTTAAGCCTGATGCAAGTTTATATATTATATACTGCATTTTTTCTTCTATTCTATCTCCTTCTATAATGTTCATTAATTCTTGAATCTTCAATTCGTTATTTTCCATCGAACGTTATCATAATTCGAAGTTAAATTTTTCTCGTATTTTTTCAAGAATGATTAAATATGTTATTTGGAAATACAAGTGATACTTCCATATTGGGTTCATCTACAATTTCAGATATTTCAAGGTTACCTAATACACTGGCAAGAATATAGGCTTCTTCACCGGTCATATCATAATGCTTGCAATAATCTATAAAACTTTCAAGTGCCTTTTGAGCAGCTTTGTATAAATCCTCATCAATTCCTGTAAAGACAATCACCTCATTATTGATATATGAATGGGACTCTATAATGGGGTATTTTGAATTGAATTTAGATCTGCTTACCCTAATGGTGACTTCAGCCGACGTTTCTATTCCAGTACCGCAGACTTCTCCATTTCCCTGTGATGCATGTGGATCAGAAATAGCAAAATATGCACCATCATTATTAGCCGGTAAATGGACAGAAGATCCTTTTTTTATATACCTGTTATCAAGATTCCCACCAAAAATCTGTGGTGGAATAACTGGGAAATCTCCTGAAAAGGGTGACGTTCCTATTATCCCCAGCATAGGCTCTATAGGAATCTTCAATCCTCTTAGAAAGTTATCTCTTGCAACAGCATAATTATCATAAATATCCCATAGAACGAGCTTCTCTGGGAACCTATTCTTGAGAAGACCAAAATTATTTAATATTGCCGACCATCCAAATTTCCCAGGTTTTAAATCTATTATTTCAATTTTTAAGAAATCACCTTTTTTAATTCCGTTCACCTTTATCGGACCAACCAGAGCATCAACCTTCTTGTTATCTATTTGTTTAAGAGTTTCCGTATCCCACCTCTCAGTTATTTGTAGAGAAGACGAATCAGGAACAGAAATATTAATTTCTTCATTCAAATCTACTGTCAATAGAGGCTTCTCCCAGTTCCTCCAAGAATATTTCCAGTTATTGCTGTCCATTCCATCTAGAAATTTCATGAATTATAAATGAACATTAAGATTTAGAATTTACTGGTGAAGTGGAATAGAAAATCTTAACATTCTTGGAAAATGAAATTTTATCCTACATCAATACGGAAAAATTTTAAAAATAAGACTCACTAACAACTCAATGAGACCAGATTATGTAAAGGTGAGAATGCCAACTGAAGAATCTTATTTCCGGACCAGGCAAGAGGTCAAGGATTTGCAATTGCATACAGTTTGCGAAGAGGCCAGATGCCCGAATATATCAGAATGCTGGACTATGGGTACAGCAACGTTTATGATAATGGGTAAGAATTGTTCTAGAAATTGCAGATTCTGCTCTGTCACGCATGGTCACATGGAATCATTAGATCCCTCAGAGCCAGAGAAGGTGGCCAAAGCTGTCAGAGATATGAAACTAAGATATGCAGTAATTACGTCTGTAGATAGAGACGATCTACCGGATGGTGGTGCACAGCATTTTGCAAATGTAATAAATGAGGTTAAAAAATCTGGTGTCAAGGTTGAGGTCTTAATTCCTGATTTTCAGGGGAATGAAATGTCCTTGAGATTAATATGTGATGCAAAACCGGATGTTATCGCCCATAATATAGAGACAGTTAAGAGACTTACACCTTTTGTTAGGGATCCGAGAGCAAAATATGATCAATCTCTTGCGGTATTGAAATTTATAAAAAGCCAGGGGTTCATAACTAAGAGTTCGATTATGTTAGGCCTAGGAGAAAGAAATGAAGAAGTTTTATCATCTCTCCGAGACCTAAGGGATGTGGGAGTAGATATAGTAACTATAGGTCAATATCTCAGACCTTCCAAAATGCAACTTCCTGTTTTTGAATATAGCAGTGCAGAAAGATTCAAAATGTTTGAAGAAGAAGCCTACAGAATTGGCTTCTCCTTTGTTGCTTCTGGACCACTTGTTAGAACGTCTTATAGGGCTGCAGAAGCCTGGGCATTAAGAAGGGATAGTAATGAGTCCGTTGAGTAACATCTCAAACGATCAACTTATTGGAGCGTACAGAAATGCTGTGAGGTCCAGAACCCTAGATATAAAAATAGTGAACTCTCAAAGACAGGGCATAATAGGATTTCACGTACCATCTGCTGGTCAGGAGATCATTCAGGTAGCCCTTGGAATGCTTGCAAGAAAAGAAGACATTATATTTGGTTATTATAGGGACCTAGCACTTCTAATACAGAGGGGTATTCCTTTAGAAAAAATAATTGATCAACTTTTGGGGAATAAGGAGGATCTACAGAAGGGAAGGCAGATGCCTGATCATTTCTCTTTCAAGGATTATAATTTCTCAAGCATTCAGAGCCCTGTAGGTGCGCATTTACCGCTGGCTGTTGGTGCAGCATACATGCTGAAATACAAAGGAAAGGAAGGAATAGTAATAGCTAACTTCGGCGATGGTGCTACGTCAACATCAGATTTTCATGCAGCTATGAATTTTGCAGGAGTATTCAACTTAAAAATACTATTCCTTTGCGAAAACAATGGCTGGGCAATATCTTTACCTACAGAAAAACAAACTAAGGGAGAAATTTACCGGAAAGGTGAAGCTTATGGAATTATGGGAAAGAGGGTTGACGGTAATGATTTATTATCGTCCATAAATGGTATCTCAGACGCCATGAATTACATAAGAGAAGGAAAAGGACCATATATTTTGGAAGCTGTTACTTATAGGATCGGACCACACTCAACCTCTGATGATACAAAAAAATATAGGGTAGATGAAATTACAGACGGGAGCGAGAAAGATCCAATAAGAAGGCTTGAAAACCTCCTTTTATCTATGGGTATACTGGATGAAGGGAAAATAATTCAGATCAAGGAAGAAGCAAAGAGAGAGATAGATAAAATAGTGGAAGATAGAAGGAAAATTGGTTTTCCAGATAAATCAACAATGTTTGATGATCTTTATGCAGAAACCCTATGGATACAGGATGAGGAGAGGAGGGATGTGCTGTGAGCGTCAAAACTATGGTTCAATCATTGAATGAAGCACTATATTCACTGATGGCAGAAGATGAGGATATAATACTTTTGGGAGAAGATATTGGTAGGGATGGCGGAGTATTCAGGGTAACCGATGGATTGCAAGCAAAATACGGAGAAAATAGGGTAATAGACACACCATTGAACGAACTAGGAATAGTTGGTATGGGAATAGGTATGGCAATGTATGGATTGAGACCAATTGCAGAAATACAATTTCAGGATTTCATATTTCCATCCTTTGATCAAATAGTAAATCAAATGGCTAAGATAAGATACAGGACTGGCAATCAGTTCCAGGTTCCAATGGTTATAAGAACACCTTACGGTGGAGGAGTAAAAGGAGGATTATATCATTCTCAGAGTGGGGAATCATATTTCGTCCATACCGCAGGCTTGAGGGTAGTTACCCCATCAAATCCTTATGATGCAAAGGGATTACTTGTTTCATCAGTAAGATCCGGAGACCCAGTTATATTTTTAGAACCCAAAAAACTCTATCGTTCAATCAAAATGGAAGTACCCGATGATCTGTATCAGATAGAATTAGGGAAGGCAAGGCTATTGAGGGAGGGTAATAGAATATCCGTGATTACATACGGCAGCATGGTTCCAATTGTTGAAACTGTTATTTCAAAAAATAATATTGATGCAGATATACTAGATTTAAGGACGCTTCTTCCAATGGATCTGGAAGCAATATTGAAGTCGGTAAAAAAAACGGGAAGGGTGATTATAATTCATGAAGCACCAAGAACATTGGGTATCGGGGCTGAAATATCAGCTCTGATCAGTGAAAGGGCTATTGATTATCTTCTGTCTCCAATCATAAGAGTTACAGGTCCAGATATTCCATTCCCTTATGTTAATGAAGATTTTTACATCCCTAATGAGAAAAGAATTATGGCCGCTATAAACAAGGCTATTAATTACTGAGGTGAAAATATGTCAATTTTTAAATTACCGGATATAGGAGAAGGTGTCCAGGAAGGAGAAATAGTGAAATGGAATGTTAAAGAGGGAGATACTGTCAAAAAGGACGATATTATCGTTGAAGTAATGACAGACAAAGTAACTGTACAGATTCCGTCACCAATGGAAGGAAAAGTATTAAAGATATACCACAAGGAGGGAGACATTACAAAGGTCGGTGAACCGCTTATAGATATAGGAAATGAAGTCTCGGAGGCACCATTAGATGAGGGCGAGATGAAATCAGAAAATAAGGTCTCTGAAAAAATAATAGAAACGGGATCGGAAGAAAGTATGAGGGTGCTTGCACCTCCAGGCATAAGGAGAATGGCCAGAGAAAAGGGTATAGATTTAACGAAAATTAAAGGATCAGGACCCAACGGCAGAATTATGCTATCTGATATTGAATCTTTAAATGAAGTATCACCTCCCATAATTAATACGGGAAGGATTCAAGAAATCACGAAAAATTCTGAAATTGTAGAGATGAAGGGTTTAAGGAGAATTATATCTGAGAAGATGACAAAATCAAAAAGCACAATACCTCATTACTCAGTTGCTGAGGAAATTGATGCTTCAGAGTTGCTGAAGATTAGGGAAACGCTTAAATCAAATGGAATAAATGTTTCCTTTACACCCTTCTTCGTAAAGGCTGCCGTTCTTGCTCTTAAGGAATTTCCTTATCTGAATGCAAGATCACTGGATAGTGGGAAATATGAGATATTAAAATACTATAATATAGGTGTTGCAGTAGATACGCAGGAAGGGTTAACGGTAGCAGTTATAAAGAATGCTGACAGGAAGTCAATCGTAGAAATATCAAAGGAAGTTGAAGATCTTGCATCCAGGGCAAGGGAAGGTAAACTCAAATTGGAGGAGGTAAAGGACTCCACTTTTACAGTTACCAATGTTGGTTCTATAGGAGGAATATTTTCAACACCTATAATCAACTATCCTGAAGTGGCAATAATGGGAGTTCACAGAATTAGGGAAATGCCAAATGGAAAATACATGTTCATAACACTTTCTGCAGATCACAGGTTGATAGATGGGGCCATGGCAGCAAGATTCATAGTAAAGGTGAAAAAATATCTTGAAGTTCCGGTTACAGTAATGGTGTAATTATGGATTATGATGCGATTATAATAGGTGGGGGTCCCGGGGGATATGCAACGGCGATTAGGCTAGGGCAGTATGGCAAAAAAGCCCTTCTCATTGAAGAGAATAAGATTGGTGGAGAATGCCTTAATTATGGCTGCATTCCAAGCAAAGCGCTCATAGAAATGGCAGACTCTATAAATTATCTTAAGGAAATGCCCGGTGTTGAATTTTCCTTTAATATTGACATGAAAAAATGGCAGGAATGGAAATGGGGTATGATAAACAAACTCACTTCAGGTGTAGAAAGACTTGTTAAAAGCTATGGGGGGGCAGTAATCAAAGGAAAAGGTTACATAGTTGATAAAAACCAGGTGAAGATAGATAACGAGATATATTCCGCAGAAAATCTTGTTGTAGCTACAGGTTCAGTTCCAATAAAGGTAAAAGGGCTGGATTCATCAATGTTCAATCGTGATATTCTGGATGTTGACCATATACCAGAATCATTAATAATAATTGGTGGAGGCTATATAGGAATAGAGTTGGGAACTGCATTCAAAAAGCTCGGGACTGACGTAACTATAATTGAAATGATGCCAACCATTCTGCCTGGTATAGATCAGGACCTTACAAGATACGTCGAAAGAAGGGTCTCCTCCCTGGGCATAAAAGTATTGACATCAACAAGGGTGCAGGAGGTAAAGAAGGAAGGCTCATATAAGGTAACATTATCAGATGGATCGGAAATAAATGCCGAAATGGTTGTTTTATCAATAGGAAGAGAACCGAATACAAAGGGGTTCGGACTTGAAAATTTGAATCTCGAAATGGACGGGAAATTCATTAAAACAAACAAAAGAAAAAGAACCAGTGTTGAAGGAGTTTATGCCGTAGGAGACATTAGCGGACCACCATTACTTGCGCACAAAGCTTTCTACGATGCGATGATAGCGGCAGATAATATATCGGGGAATGAGAATGAAATAGATTACAAAGCCATGCCTTTTGTAATTTATTCAGATCCTGAAATTGCGATAACAGGGGAAAGAACTGATAATTTTGTAAATGTACCTCTTGCAACAAATGGAAGGGCATTGGGAATGAACGCATCCCTCGGAGTTTACAGGATATATACTGATGAAAAACTTGTGGTGAAAGGAGGAGCGTTTGTTCTCCCAAGGGCATCCGAACTAATCAGTGAGATATCATTAGCCGTTGAGTCAGGCTTGACAAGTAAGGATATTGGTCTGACGATTCATCCACATCCAACTCTATCTGAAGGGGTTCAGGAATCATCTGAGGCAACCTATGGAAAGTCATTACATTATAAATCCAGCCGTTGATCTTGGAATTATAGAATATCAAAAAAGCTTGGCACTGCAGAGAAAGATAGTCAGTAAAATTAAATCCTGGAATCACGGGGATGTCCTCCTAATATTGGAGCACCCTCCTGTTTTTACAATAGGTAGAGGTGGGATTCTAGAGAATTACAAGAATGTTGAGGTTATAAAAACTGAGAGAGGTGGAGACGTGACATATCATGGTCCCGGTCAGATTGTAGTATACCCAATCATCAATCTTGAAAAAAATGGTATCGGGGGAGTCAGAAGATACGTGGAAATGGTCGAACAGATAATTATAGATTTACTTAAAGATAATGGTTATGAAGGATCCGTAGGAAAGGAGCCAGGGATATGGGTCAATGGGAAGAAGGTTGCCTCAATAGGAATGGCGATAAACAATGGAATTTCCTTCCACGGGTTCTCTTTGAATATATCACAGGAAGTTCTTTCGGGTTTTGCAAAAATAAAAGCCTGCGGCTTAGATCCCTCTTCTATATCATATATCAATGTGGACAAGGAAAAAATAAAAGACGATATAATTAAAAATTTTTCATTTAGAATTCATAAATTTAATGTAGTACAAAAGGATTTTTTTTATTCTATTATTTAAACTCATTAATTGTAAACTTCATTTTTAATAATGATGATGTAATTATGGTATATGTCTATAAATTCAAATGTTGTATTAAAGGATGGAACCAGTGTTCTTATAAGGGAATGTAGAGATGATGATATTGAAAAATTAAAGGAATTTGTAAATTCTCTATCAGACTCTTCCATTGAAGGAAGGTTCATGCAGAAAATTCCAAAGGACCTTGCCCTTGAACTATTGAGTAAGGATAAAACTCTGTCAATAATCGCTATCAGAAATGATAAGATCATAGGGCATGGAGCAATTTACCAGAAAGGACCTGGATCAGCTGAAATAGCTATTATAGTTTCAGAAGACTATCAGTCAAAGGGTCTTGGAACATCAATGCTTGGATTGCTGACTGAATACTCGATTAGGTCTGGAGTATATGAGGTTAAATCCTATGTTTCTCCACAAAATTACAAAATGATAGGTGTTTTGAAGAACCTTGGTTTTCCGGTTGAGTCAGAAGCTAAACCAGGAGTTCTTGAAGTAAGATTCCCTCCATCATCTCTTCCAGAGGCAATTGATAAATTTGAGCATAGGGATGCAATCTCGGCTGTCAATGCAGTCAAATTTTTCCTTGAACCTAAGGGCATTGCAATTATTGGGGCTTCAGGGGACAGAAATGCAATTGGTGGCCAGTTATTTTTCAATTTGATAGAAAGTGATTACCAGGGACCTATTTTTCCAGTAAATCCTTCAAGGGAATTCGTCCAAGGAATAAAAACATATAAATCAATACTTGACATCCCTTATCCCATTGATGTGGCGTTTATAGTAGTTCCATATCAATTTGTAAACAGTGTGGCTAGGGAATGCGGTCAGAAGGGTGTCAAGGGTCTTATAATAATCTCTTCAGGATTTTCTGAAGTAGGCGGGGATGGCGTCAAGAGACAGCAGGAACTTATGAAAATATGTTCAGATTATGGAATGAGAGTGATAGGCCCTAATTGTATGGGAGTTGCAAATACGGACCCGAAAATCAACATGAATGGCCAGTTCTCTCCATTCAAGCCAAGAGGAGGAAGAATATCATTTCTTTCGCAGTCGGGAGCTCTTGGAATAGCCGTAATAGACATTACAAATAAACTAGGTCTCGGTATGTCAAGTTTTGTTTCAGTAGGGAATAAAGCAGATATCTCAGGTAATGACCTTATCCAGTACTGGGAGCGGGATGCAAATACTGATGTAATATTGATGTATTTGGAATCATTTGGAAATCCAACAAAATTTTCTAGAATTGCCAGGAGGGTATCAAAAACTAAACCTATAATCGTAGTTAAAAGTGGAAGATTTGGAGCAGGATTTAGGGCAACTCAATCTCATACAGGTGCCCTTCTGTCAGCATCTGATGTTACTGTGGATGCCCTCTTCAAGCAGAGCGGAGTTATCAGAGCACAAACTCTTGATGAAATGTTCGATCTTGCAGCTCTTTTATCCTCACAGCCAGTCCCTAAAGGAAACAGGGTAGCCATTGTTACCAATGCAGGTGGTGCGGGTATACTTGCTGCAGATGCATGTGAAGCTCAGGGCCTAAAGGTTCCGGAACTTACCGAGGAAACACAGAAAAAACTCAGGGAATTTTTACCTCCAATAGCCGGTGTGAAAAATCCTGTGGATATGAGTGCAGGTGCCGGTCCTGAAGGTTATGAAAAGGTATTGGATGTTCTAAAGGACACAGATTACATCGATTCTATCATTGTAATTTTCATACCTCCTGTAGTCATGGATCAGAGTGTGGTAAGTTCCAAGATTCTAAATGCTGCGAAGAGAATTGATGGAAAGAAAACTATAGCATCTGTATTTATGGCGTACAGAGGTGTCCCGGATATATTGATTGGAGAGGGTATAAAGATACCATCATTCCCATTCCCGGAAGATGCAGCCTCTGCGCTAGCTAAAGCAACGGAGTATGGAAAATGGAAATACTCTCCTCTATCCAAACCAAGAGAAATTAAGGTTAAAGACAGAGAAGAAGTTAAAGCAATAATATCCAATGGTCTAAAAAATAATGATGGCTGGCTCACCTATGACGAGGCTTCCAAAATTCTTCAAAACTATGGAATTCCAGTAGTAAAAACAATAATAGCAAAAACGCCAGAAGAGATCAGGAGCAAAGTAGTCTCCATGGAAGGAAATGTTGTAGTAAAGGCTTATGGTCCTAAGCTGGTACATAAGAGTGATATGGGTGCTGTTAAATTGAACATTCTACCACTAAAGGCAGGTGATGTAGCTGCTGATATGCTTAATTCTCTGAATAAGATTGGAGTGGAAGTCGACTATTTTGTTGTACAGGAAATGATACCCGAAGGAATAGAAATGATTGTTGGATCTTCACTGGATCCCAGCTTCGGACCCGTGGTAGTTACAGGGATGGGAGGAAAACTTGTAGAGCTTCTTAAGGACATATCAATAAGATTAGCTCCTGTATCAGAAAATGATGCAGATGAGATGATTTCAGAATTAAAAACATCCAAAGTCCTCTATGGTTATAGGGGTGGCATTATGGCGGATGTTGAAGCTTATAAGGACATCATTACGAGAGTTTCATCCCTTGTTTATGAAAATCCCGAAATAATGGAGTTAGATTTAAATCCAGTTCTTGTAATGGAAAAGGGGAAGGGTGCAAAGGTTGTTGATTTCAGAATAAGAGTTGGAGTGGCCAATAAGAATATACCGTTCGTAGCAAAAAATTTGATAAAGGAATAGGATAATAATTTTTATTTTTTTATTATAATTATTTTACCTTATCCCTGACAATTCTGAAATAATCTGACATAATTTTATATAAGCTTTTAAAATATCCAGTGCAAAGGTGAAAGTTAATGGTAACAATGAGAGCTGTTGTCTCCACGAAGGATGGCAAGAGTAAACAGATTGAGATACCAGAGGACAGACAAAACAGTCTATACGGTAAGAAAATAGGAGATACGATAGACGGCTCTGTTCTTGGCTTCCAGGGTGTTAAAATTAAGATAACTGGAGGGAGTGATAAGGATGGATTTCCCATGCGACCCGATTTCCCAGGAATGAGGAGGAAGAGGATACTCCTTACCGGTGGGGTAGGATTCAAGCCGGCAAAAGAAGGTCTCAGAAAGAAGAAGAATATTAGAGGAAATACAATAAGTAATGACATTTCACAAATCAATTTTATAGTAGTTGAAGGAACTATAGAGGAATCCCAGGGAGAAAATCAATGAAAGTTCCCAGACCACCTGAAGTAAACATTGGGATGGTCGGTCACGTAGACCATGGAAAGAGTACTTTAACTAAATTGATCACCGGAGTGAAGACAGATTATTTCTCAGAGGAAATAAAGAGGGGTATTTCAATCAAGCTTGGTTATGCAGACGCTCCTGTTTATAGATGTAAAGGGATCGAGGGACCAAGATATACAAACAACCCGTCAGAATGCCAAGAAGGGGCAGATCTTGAAAGGGTCATAAGCTTTGTAGACTCTCCAGGTCACGAAACATTGATGGCCACAATGCTTTCAGGCGCTGCTATTATGGACGGTGCACTTATAGTTATTGCTGCGAATGAAAAGTGCCCTCAGCCGCAGACAAGAGAGCATCTTATGGCTTTAAATATCTTGGGAATCAAAAATATCGTTATAGTTCAAAACAAAATAGATCTTGTATCCGAAGAAAGGGCAATAGAAAGTTATAATGAAATTAAAGAATTTATTAAGGGTACGGTTGCGGAAAATGCACCCATTATTCCTATGAGCGCAATAGATTATGCGAATCTGGATGCACTTTTATATGCAATAGAGAAATACATACCTACCAGAAAATTTAATATTGATGCAGATCCAATGATGTATGTTGCAAGGAGCTTTGATGTTAATAAACCCGGTACTAAGCCAGAAGACCTGAAGGGAGGGGTTCTTGGCGGTTCAATATTCCAGGGTGTATTCAGAGTCGGGGATGTAATAGAAATATCTCCTGGCATAGCTATCTCAAAAGGAGGAAAGAAGACCTGGAATCCAATAAATACAGAAATATCATCTATAATATCTGGTAATTTATCACTAGAAGAGAAGGGACCAGGAGGACTGGTCGGCATAGGTACAAAACTTGATCCTTTTGTGACAAAAGGTGATAGTTTGGTGGGAATGATAGTGGGGAAGAAGGGAACATTACCTAAACCGTTATTTTCCCTGAGCTTGAAAGTAAACGTATTGGATAAGGTAGTTGGTAGCTCGCAGGAAATGAAAGTGGATAAGATATCAAATAAAGAGACTCTCTTACTGAATGTTGCTACAGCAGTAACAGTTGCAACAGTTACCTCAGTAAAGGGAGAAAATGTAGAAGTTGATCTTAAGTATCCTGTCATAGCCCTACCAGGTCAGAATGTCGCTATATCTAGGAAAATACTCAACAGGTGGAGACTAATAGGAAGCGGCACAGTTCACTGATTACTGCATTTTTCTTTTAGGAAACATTTTTCACATTTTGGTATTTTTCTGCAGTAATTTTTAGAATGTTCTACTATGAGTGCATGGAATTCCATCAGCATCATACTGTTGAAAATTCCTGATATAGTTATCCTGATATCATCATAATTTTTTAGTCCCAGATTAAGGGAAAAATATCTGTTAAAAAATCTTATAGAATATGAATCAACGGGGAAAGTTCTTTGATTAAATGCATAAAGGGCTATAGAATCTGCTGTTTCCCTTCCTATGCCCTTAATTTTCAATAATTCATCCCTGATGCTTATGAAAGAAGGGATGTTATCTATCTCATTACTGTAAAATGAAATAGCGTTTCTGATATACTCTATTTTTCTGCTGTAAAAGCCTGCTTCTCTTATTAATGTTCTTAACTCTTTTTCATCAATTTTCAATAATTTATCAAAAGGAATATTAATTAATCTCTTAACTGAGGCTTCTGCATTTTTCCACGTTGTATTCTGAGCAAGAATAGCGCCTTCTATTACTTCCAATGGTGTTTCCGCTGGCCACCAATACATATAGCCATAATATGAGGAAAGATCCTTAAAGAGAGAAAACAGAGAATTAAAATCAATAAAAAAATTAAAACTGGATTTCATCTACTTTGATGCTGATTGTTGTGGTGATTTATTTTTAAGTTCAAGTTTCGCCTTTCTTATTGCTTCAATGAATTTCGGGACTATCTCATAGGCGTCGCCTATAAGCGCCACATCAGAGTATTTTATTATGGGTGCACTAGGATCTTTATTTATTGCTATCACATAATCTGATGTTTTCATTCCCGCGACATGCTGGATAGCTCCGGATATACCAACAGCAATGAATAACTTCGGATGAACAGTTTTTCCGGTTTGTCCAACCTGTCTATCCCTTGTGATCCATCCGGCATCGACGGGCGGTCTGGATGCGGCTACAATTCCTCCGAGCTCATTTGCTAGTTCTTCAAGCATCTTAAAACCTTCTTTCTTTCCGAGACCCATACCACCGGCAACCACGATATCAGCAGTAGTTATATCTATTTCTTCCCTTGGAATTATCTTAAGGACTTTTGTAATTACATCATCTTCTTTTATATTGCTCGTTAATTTCTCAATCTCTCCCTGCCTTCCTGGAATTCTTTCTATTGGTTTGAATATACCTGGTCTTGCACTTGCCATCTGTGGTCTGTGATTTCTACACAATATATTCGCAAGTATTGCACCACCGAAGGCCGGTCTTCTGGCTTCAAGAAGTCTCTTAGAGGTATCTATATCTATTTCTGTACAATCTGCAGTTATTCCAGTGTTTACTCTTACTGCGATCCTTGATGCAAGATCCCTACCATTATGTGTGGCTCCAAGTATGAAGTAATTAGGCTTTCTTTCCATTATTAATGATCCCAATGTATCTGCATAAGGGAATGTTCTGTAGTGTTTAAATACTGGATTTTTAACATATATAACCTTATCAACACCATATTCTATAGCCTCTTTAGCCATTGATTCTCCAGATTCATCAGCTAGAAGAATACCAACCAACTTTTCACCTGATTTATCGGAAAGTTTCCTTCCAATTCCAGCCATTTCCAGTGCAACTCGTGAAAGCTGCCCATCATTCTGTTCTAACCATATCCATATATCTTTATAGTTTTCTGGATCTTTCGCCGGAGTGGCGCATTTATTCTTTATCATTTAACTACCCCCTTTTCAACGAGAACTGAAACAACCTTATCAAGTTCCTCTATGGTGGGTTTCACTGGAGTTTTAACAGGATCAGCAACAGTTTTCATATCTTTGACAATTGTAGGTGACCCCTTGAGACCTATACAATTAGGATCCAGGTTCAATTCCTTGTTTGTTACAAGGGTTACACCCTTCTTATATGCCTCAATTTTCTTCTTCAGCGTTGGCTTCCTTGTAACATTGGCATTCAGTGTTATTGTTACTACTGCCGGTTTTCCAATTTTCAGCGTCTCAGTAGCTCCTTCAATATCTCTCTCAACTATAAAGTATGGGTCATCATATTCCACTTTGTTTACATAGGTTGCCTGCTGGTATCCAAGAAATTCTGCTATTCCTGGTCCAACATGTCCAGTCGAAGAATCTGTGGTCTCTTCGCCGCAGAATATTATATCAAAACCCCCAAGATAATCGGCGGTAGAAGCAAGAGTGAAAGATGTTGGCCAGGTATCAGCTCCTGCAAAGAATCTATCTGTTACAAGGATTCCCTTGTCTGCTCCCCTACCCATGCATTCCAATAGTGCAACATCTGCCATTGGAGGTCCCATTGTAATCACCGTTATCTCCCCTCCATGTTTATCCTTTAACAGTAAGGCTGCTTCAAGCGCATTTAGGTCTGGTGGATTTACAACATTTCTTGCTTGACTCCTATTCAGCGTTTTAGTTACTGGATCAATGGTAATATCCTGACTGTCAGGAACCTGTTTTATCATAACTGCCATCTTTAGCATTTTCATCACCCAAATTTATATACTACACCCTTTCCAGCCTTTGGATAATGCCAAGTAACAGATCCCTGATCGCATGCCACAGAACACGTCCCACACTCTACGCAATCTTCGTAATTAAACATGAGCTTTCCATTCTGTAATGTATAGCACTGTGCAGGACATGCCATTACACAGAAATGGTGTGGGCATTTCTCACATATAGCTTCATCAACTGTTATATGTGCATACTCCTTATCAACATCATATTTAATAGTTCCAAGTCTTTCCTTTATATCCATCATATTTACATCCTCCTATAGATGTTATAGAAATCAGTAAGGGTTTTTACCTTACTCATATTCATTTTACTTGCTGCCTCACTCAATATATCCCTGACCTTCTTCTTTGGCTGTCCTCTCTCCCATAGAGTTTCAAGTAAAATTCCTTCCAGCAGCTGAGGATACACAGTATACATTTTTGGATTTCCCGTTACTTTTCTTATATCCTTGAAAGTTTTTAAATCTTTTAACACATATGTATTATTCAGTTTCTTTTCATACTCAGAAAGTGACTTTGCAGAGTAATCATTCATTGATTTAGCCTTTACAGCAGTTTCACCGGCCATTATTCCTGAGAGTATTGCATAATTCATTCCCTGAAGGACCAAACCATTCGAAAATGCAAATCCAGCTGCATCCCCAAGGATCATGTATCCGTTTCCATAAAGTTGTGGGACACTTTCAATTCCACCCTCCGGGATTAAATGCGCACCATATTCAGCAACTGTTCCGCCCTCAATAAGTGGAGCAATAGACGGATGCTCCTTGAATATTTCAATAAGATCATAAGTATGTGTCATTCCATTCCTTCTCAATTCCTCCATTGGAGAAACTATACCCAGAGAAATGCTGTCCTTATTTGTATAGAAGAAGGCTCCAATATTGAGATCACCTAGATTTCCGAGGATGTATTCAGAAGCCATCCCGGATCCCTCACTGAGGTTAAATCTATCCTCTATTTTCTGTGGACTGAGTTTAATAATTTCCTTTACTCCCACAGATAATTCCCTGTCCTGAAGTGGTTTCCTCAATCCAGCTTCTATTGATAATCTCGGATTTACTCCTTCGGCCAAAAGAACCATATTGGCTGTAATTGTGTCTCCAGACTCCTGAATACCTATCACTGTTCTATCTTTAATTACAAGAGAATCAACCGTAATTCCTGGAATTACCAAAGCTCCAGCTTCTTTTGCTTTCTTAGCCATCCAAGGATCGAATTTGGCTCTAAGAACAGTATGACCGACCTTGTTCTCATCGAAATACTTTGTCTTAAAATCTATGGTGATAGAAGATTTTTCCGTTAGAAATCCAATTTTTTTATTATCTATGAACCTTTCCAGAGGTGCCTCAGACTGCCATTTAGGTAAAATTTGAGATAGATCGTTTCCCCAGAGTACTCCACCCGAAAGGTTTTTGGCACCTGGTGGGTCGGCTCTGTCAACCAGTAGAACATTTAGACCTTTACTAGCCATGGTAATCGCAGCGGCAGATCCCGCATTACCGGCTCCAACCACAATCGCATCATAATCTGGCATTCAGGGTTAATTGATTCTGAGTTAATTATGTTTTCTTATTTATAGGAATGAACGCAATAGTATAGAAAACCAAAAACATTTTTTTGAAAATTAGGAATATTTCTCTCAAATCTTGCAATAATAAAAGTATAGCATCCACAAAGATTTATTAGGTTATGTTTATACCTCATTTAAGCCACCGTAGCTCAGCCTGGTACGAGCGCGTGCTTGGTAAGCACGAGGTCGCGGGTCCAAATCCCGTCGGTGGCTCTATCAGCTATATTCTTATGAAGGTCTTATTTATATAATTTAATATGAGTATTATTATAAATAAATATAAAATTATAACTCAGGGGCTTCAAATATGTACGTATATCCGCCATCATCATTTTTCTCTGTTTTAAGTATAATATTCATCCCAATTTTTATCCTCGTCAAATCATCAATCCTGAGCCAGGAAAGAACCCTGACACCAGATTCAAGAAGACCAATTGCTATTACATATCTCCCATATTTCTGAAATGAAGTTGGAGTTGTTTCTATAATAGTGTAAGTTTCAAGTTTTGCATTTCCAGATATTTCCTCCCAGGACATATCGTTATTTCTGCAAACAGGGCAATCCATCTGGGGAGGAAAATATAGCTCCCTGCAAATATTGCATCTAGTCGCAAATATCTTCCCATTTTCAAGAGCATCAAAAAATTTTTCTATTCTTTTGACTGGCATCTGATATTTAAGTTCAAGAGTTCTAGCATCAAAAAATATCCCTTCTTTGTACAATCTAATCACCTCTGGAGTATATAGTAACATATGCATAATGGCCTGTCCCTCCAATATTGTGCTGTAAAGCCATTCCCCTGTTAACTGAAACCTGCCTTCCGGGATCAGCTTCATTCCTGAGTTGCTTTGTTATCTCAACTGCCTGGCTGATTCCAGTAGCGCCAATAGGATGGCCTTTTGCCTTCAACCCGCCATCTGGATTTACAGGGAATTTACCATCGTGGTATGTTTGATGTTCCTTCAGTATATTCAAACCCTCCCCCTTTGCGGCAATACCAAGATCCTCATAGGCCATAACCTCTGCTATGGAGAAACAATCATGAACCTCCAAAAGATCAAAACTATTCTTGGGATCTGAAATTCCAACGGATCTATAGGCTATTTCTGCCGCCCTTCTGCCTGCTTCAAGACCTGTAAAATCATCTCTCTTTCCAAGATATGAGGATCCAGTTGCGTTACCAAAACCTTTTATGTATACAGGAGTGTCATTGATCTTCTTAGCTATATCCTCCGAGGCTAGTATCACTGCAGCTGCGCCGTCAGTAATCGGTGAAGAATCATAAATTTTTAACGGCCTTGCCACATACTTAGACTTCATGCATTCTTCAACAGTTATCTCCTTCTGAAATTGTGCATATTTATTCTTTGATCCATAATGATGAGCCTTAACTGGTGCCTCACATAGATCCTCCTCTCTGTAACCAAAATCATGAAGATATCTTGTTGCGTAGAGTGCATAATATCCAGGAAAGGTTAAACCAAAATTTTCAAATTCCCAGAAATAGTTACCAGCCCTTCCTATTAACTCTATAATGGTGCTATTTGGAGAATTATACATCTTTTCTAGTCCGATGGCCATAGCTATTCTCCCGTTTCCTGAAGAAATGTGGTCGTGGGCAATTTTAAGGGCAGCACTACCTGAAGAGCATGCAGCTTCAACTCTCAAACTTCCACAATTTATACCGGCATACTCTGCAACAGTTACAGCTGGAAGTATCTCCTCACTCCAGTAACCAAAATTGCCAACACTCATAAAAGAAAGATCCTTCTGAGAAAGTCCAGAATCATCAAGGGCATCTTTAATGGCTTCCCAGGCCAATTCGTTCAGGCTCACGTCATTCCTCTTCCCAAACTTTGAATGTCCTATGCCAACAATTGCGACTCTGTTTCCCATACCTCTCAATATTTAATTTCAAGAAAATCTTTTGCATTGAATAAGAGTCAGTATGATGTGACTGGAAAAATTCTAATATCACAGGGATTTTTTATTATGACCAGAAAAACAAGAAAGAGTTAAGTATGATATTTTCAATATTTATTCATGAGATATATTACAGTGTTGCCAGAATTTATTCCTATGGAAGAAGTAAAGGCAACAGTTTCACAGATCCTTCCGGAAATGGAAATAGTGAATGATCTTTCGCAAGACAAATATGACGCTGAAGTTTTAGTTGCAACTACTTTCACGAAACTTTCAAAAAAGGAACTTGAGAAATTTCCAAACTTGAAATATATCCAAATTGCTAGCACAGGTTATGACAACGTAGATATTTCTTATGTAGAAAAAAAGGGAATTGCCCTGTGCAATATCCCTATAGCAAATAAGCAAAGCGTGGCAGAGCACGTAATAGCATTTTCTTTGGTCTTTTTGAAGGATATGATGTTCCTGAATCAGGAGATGAAGAATGGTAACTGGCCAATGTTAACAGGTTCAAAGGATTTAGAAGGAAAAGCGTTTGGTATAGTGGGTATGGGAATGATTGGAATCCAGCTAGCTAAAAGATTACTTCCGTTCAATGTCACCATACTTTATTACGATATAAGAAGAATGAAAGAAGAAGATGAGGAAAAATATGGTTTAAACTATATGGAACTGGATGATTTAATCAAAAATGCTGATATTATATCTATTCACCTACCATTAACGGACAAAACAAGGGGTATGTTTGGAGAAAGGGAGTTTTCAATGATGAAAGACGGAGCAATTTTTATAAATACCGCAAGGGGGGAAATAGTGGATATGACTGCTTTATTAAAAGCAATAAAAACAAAGGGAATAAAGGCTGGATTAGACGTATTCCCTGAAGAGCCACCAGATTTCAATTCAGAGATTTTCAAAATGGACAACGTGATAGTTTCTCCTCATATAGCAGGTGTTACTTTAGAAAGTCAGCAAAGATTTTTAACAGAGACAATCAGTAATGTCCTCAGGTATGCTCAAGGATTAGATCCTCTCTACAGGGTGTTATAAAATGAGAGGATATGATGCATTCTCAGAAACTTTAAAGGACCTAAAGCTTCTACCAGTTTTCGGAAATCCAGGAACAACCGAGCTAAGTGCACTCAGACATGTAGAAGATTATGTTTTAACTCTTTTTGATGGAATTTCCGTAGGGATGGCAGATGGTTTTTCGCAATTTTCTGGTTATAGTTCCGTAGTAAACCTTCATTCTGTTCCCGGTCTTGGAAATTCCATGAGTTTCATCTATACAGCAAAGATGAACAGGACACCTTTAATCATAACAGCAGGTCAGCAGGATCAAAGGCATCTCCTAATGGAACCTCTGCTCTCAGGAAATTTATTATCATTCGTAGGGGAAAATGTAAAATTTAAATATGAGCTGACTAAGGCCGAGGAAATACCTTCGGCAATCAGAAAGGCAAAGATGATTGCACTGACTCCTCCTATTGGGCCAGTATTTCTTTCTATCCCAATGAATCTTATGGACGAAGAAATTAGTTATGAAAAACAGGATGACATCTCAATAAATTATAAGATAAATAACAAGGAAGTTTTAGAATACGTATCAGAAATCATAAACAGCGCTAGAAACCCAGCACTTGTATTTGGGTGGGAAGTAGACTTTTTCAATGCTTTTAAGGAAGCAGAGGAACTTGCCGAAAAGTTAGGTTGTGCAGTTTATTCAGAACCGCTAGGCCACAGGGCACCTTTCTTATCCTCAAGCAAATATTTTGCAGGAGATCTAATGCCTGGAAGCACACTGATTAACCTTAAACTTTTACAAAATGACGTCATAATTTTCCTCGGTGGGGATATTACCCTTTATCCATATCTTCCGTCACCTGTTCTGAAAGGTAAAAAGGTTATATTTCTCGGTATGAATATTCAACCTAAATTTGGCGAATTTTATAATGTTAATATTAAAGTTTTCATGAAAGAGCTAAGGGAAAAGGTGAACAGGAAATGTAATTTTGCAAAATCATTGGATTTAGGGATGACAACTAAAATAGCTAATGAAAGAAATAATATGGGATTGAATTACGTTTTTAGCAAAATAAAGAAAATATTCTCTTCATATACAATAGTTGATGAAGCAGTTTCATCCTCATACATCCTCAGGAATTTTATGGGCTACTCGCATAACGCTTATTTTACAGCAAAGAGTGGTCAGCTTGGATGGGCTCTTCCAGCAGGGGCAGGAATAGCAATGAAAAACAGTAAAACACTTGCTATACTTGGTGACGGTGCTCTAATGTATTCAGTTCAGACACTATGGACTTTGAAAAAATATAAAATACCACTTAAAATCATAGTTCTTAAAAATGGAGGTTACGTTATACTCAAAAGCTATGCATCAAGCTATTATCCTGATATGGAAAATAAGGACTTTCTTAATTTCGATCTTAATATAGAAAAAATATCCTCATCTTTTGGCATTGAATCAACTGTAGCCGGAAATGATATGGATGAATTGAAATGGTTAGCAGATGGAGAAGAACCTAAACTTTTAGTTGTAAACGTGGACAGATCTATTCCCAAGCTATTTCTTTAATCATTCCATTTCCTAATTTTGTAATATTTATTAATAGCATTTTTAAATTCATTTTCACTTGTTGAACTTTCTTCAGGTTCTCCTTCGATTCCCTTCCTTACTATACCAGGTAAATAATCATCTTCGTTTTTCAAACCAAGTTTTTTGTTTATTTTCCTCTTAAGATCAATTATATTTTCACCTATTTTTTTAAATATTTCGTAGTCATAGTTGAATCCAGTGGCAAAATTTAAAGCATCTATAAGTGATTGTGTGTCGACCTTGGCATAGCTACATATTATAACAGAATTTTGGATCTGTCTATAATTCTGTGTATTTACAAGTGTTTCAACCCTCTTTTCATCATCGATAGTCCATCTATCTCCGCTCCTGATGCCAAGATTTTCATTATCCATACCCATATCCACCTCGTACATCTCCGCCTGAAGATGATCTGCTCCCCTGGAGGATGTTGCATATCCAAGTCCCTGAAGCTTGAATGCCCTCGGATCATGCATGGGAATCTCCATCTTCTTCACTGTAGCAATCATATCTCTTGGTATATTATTTGAAACTGCAAATCTTTCAAGTCCCTCTTTGAGTTCATTACCTATTCCCCTTGAATGGGCTATATCATCTATCATTTTTGAAATGCCTGAGAAATTATTCTCATAGTAGGTTTTAATTGATTCAATATTTATAAGCCCCTTTTTCAGATAATAATTTAAACCGGAGATTAGGACCCCTGTGCTGATAGTGTCCATACCAGCATCATTTATGAGATGATTCCACTCTATTATCCTATCGAAATTTTTGTTTCCCAAAAGAGGTCCAAATGCAGCTACCGTCTCATACTCAGGGCCATCCACTGTAATATTTCCGAATTGAACAGTTCTGCCACAGCCAATAACACAGTTGGCACAATGGTAGCTGGTGACTTTATAAAGTCCTTTAAATTTTGTCCCTGATAGTTCATCGTAGTCAAAATTATGGTCATTAAAATAATTTGCCGGGACATCACCTAAACCGGGTCCTGCATCCATCCATATCATGCTACCATATTCCTTCAATCCCTGAGTTAAAGGGGAATTTAAGAGATATCTGGAAGCATCTCCCGCCAATTTAAGGAAATCACTCCTTATTTCAAGTGGAACCTGTTTTGTTCCAGCAACTGCAACGGCTTTTAAATTTTTTGATCCCATTACAGCTCCCAAACCATTTCTACCTGCTGCCCTTCCTTCATCATTCATTATTGCCGAAAATAAAACTCTATTTTCTCCTGCGACGCCTATAGCCATCACTCTGAATTTCTTTTCTTTCCTGATTTTTTCCTGAGTATCATAAAAGTTTTTTCCCCACAGATCATCTCTCTTTTCTATTTTGACTGAATCATCTATTTTTATAATGGAAGGGGAATCGGCCCGGCCTGTAATTATTATGCCATCGTAACCCGCTCTTTTTAATTCATTGCCAAAAAAACCTCCGGAATTTGATTCCCCAAGCAAATCTGTTAAGGGGGATCTTGATACTATTTCATGTCTTCCTGTGTTGGGATAGGGTGTTCCCGTTAAAGGACCGGCCATAATTATCAGGGGATTCTCTGGTGAAAAGGGATCTACATATTTTTCCATTTTATTAAAAATATATGCAGAAATTCCAATACCACCAATATAATTTTCCCAAATCTCGATAGGTAGTCCTTCTGTCCAGATATCATTATTGGAAAGATTAACTCTGAGAATCCTGTTCCAATTACCCTGCATATAATACATATAGGAAATATAGATATAAAGTAAATCATAGCGTTTAATTTTAGAATTTTCAAAAAAATTCAGAAAATAATGAAATTTTTCCATAATGTGGAAATGTTAATATATTGCTATTCACATTCTAATCTTATGCCTGAAAAAAATAGTTTTAATTTGAACTTAAGAAACCTTTTCATAAACACCGCCAAAAATTTTTCTGACACGGAAATTGTCTATAGAAATAAAAGGAGAATAACATATTCAAAATTTTTTCAGAGAGTGAATGGACTTGCAGCAGGATTAAGAAGTATTGGAGTCAAAGAAGGTGATACGGTCGCAGTAATAGATTGGGATACAGACAAATACATGGAGGCCTATTATGCAGTTCCAATGATGGGTGCAATACTCCACACTGTTAATATTAGGTATCCACCTGAACTAATATACTACTCAATGAATCATGCAGAGGATAAGTATGTTATAGTCAGGGATGAATTCCTGCCTATTCTTGAGAAGAATAAACAGATGTTTGATTTCATAAAAGGATGGATTGTTTATAATGATGATAATGGCAGTGTATCAACACAGATGACACCTAATTATCATTACGAAGATATAGTTAAGAATGAGAAATATGAATTTCCTGACCTGGATGAGAACACTACCGCAACAATATTCTATACATCAGGAACGACGGGATTTCCCAAAGGAGTAACTTTTACCCAGAGAAACCTCGTTATGCACACTTTGGCACTGGCTAACGGAGTGCAGTTCTCTCCAATCAGTGTTGGAAGATCAGATAATTTTATGATCCTAGTCCCGATGTTTCACGTTCATTCCTGGGGAATTCCATATATGGGTTTATTGAATGGAAATAAATATGTTCTTCCTGGAAGATATGAAGTCGGTACCATATTGGAATTGCTGAAAAATGAAAATATAAAATTCTCAGCAATGGTCCCATCTATACTCTATATGGTGTTATCCGCACCGAACCTAGAGGAATACAGAGAATATCTAAAGGGATGGAGGATCATAATAGGGGGTGCTGCATTACCAAAGGGTCTGGCTATGAAAGCGAGATCACTCGGAATCACAACTATTGGCGCTTATGGTCTTTCTGAAACTGCTCCACTTCTAACAATTGCTATGTACAACGACTCTATAAGCAGAGCTGATGATGAAACGAAATTCCATTTCTCAATAACAACAGGAATTCCTGTCCCGATGGTGAATCTGAAGGTGGTAGACCAGAATATGGTGGAAGTACCCGCGGATGCCAAGACAGTGGGAGAAATAGTTGTTAGATCTCCGTGGCTGACAAAAGGTTATTACAAGGACCCGCAGAAGACAGAAGAACTCTGGAAGGGTGGATGGCTTCATACCGGAGATTTAGCTGTTATACATCCCAATGGATACATATCAATAGTAGACAGGGAGAAGGATGCTGTGAAGAGTGGAGGTGAATTTATCCCTTCCCTTGTGCTTGAAAATGCATTGAGCGAAATGAAGGGGGTCGGAGAAGTTGCCGTGGTAGGAAAACCACATGAGAAGTGGGGAGAGAGACCCGTAGCTTTCATAGTAAAAAATGAATCCATAAAAGAAAGTGATGTCTATGAGCACCTAAACAAGTATGTGGAAGTAGGTAGGATACAGAAATGGTGGGTTCCAGATGAAATAATATTCATAGATTCAATACCTAAAACAAGTACTGGGAAATCAGACAAGAAGGAACTTAGAAAAATGTTAAAATAAATAAATCGTTTATTTTCTATTTTTTAATAAATTATATATAGCATTGATAAATAAATATAGATTATTATCCAAAGATTTTATCCGCAATAAATAAAAAAACAAGCTGGGGAGGATCGTGACATTTCACAAGATTATAATTGGGGATTCAAGACACATGGATGAAGTAAAACCCGAATCAGTGGATTTAATTGTAACATCCCCTCCTTACTGGAACATAAAGAATTACGAAACAGACTCACAGATAGGTTATGGGCAAACTATCCAAGAATATCTTCAGGATATGCGGAAAGTCTGGAAAGAGTGCTATAGAGTCTTAAAGCCGGGAACAAGATTATGCATAAATATAGGAGATCAATTCTTGAGAAGTAAGATATATGGTAAATACAAGGTTGAACCTCTGCATGCATATTTTATTTCTCAATGCGAGCAAATTGGTTTCGATTACATGGGTTCTATAATCTGGCAGAAGAAAACTACCATTAACACAAGTGGCGGTGCAAATGTGATGGGTTCTTATCCATACCCCCCAAACGGTATAGTTGAAATAGATTATGAGTTCATCATTATATTAAAAAAACCAGGGAAGAGAAATGATATAGAAAGTGAGAAAAGGGAAGCATCGAAGATCTCTAAAGAAGATTGGAAGAAGTATTTTTCAGGTCATTGGAAATTTGGAGGAGAGAGACAGAAAGAGCATCAGGCAATGTTTCCTGAAGAACTTCCTAAAAGGCTTATCAAGATGTTCAGCTTGACTGGTGATACAATATTGGATCCATTCCTAGGAAGTGGAACAACAATGAAAGTGGCAAAGGAATTGAATCGAAATTCTATTGGATATGAGATTAACAGTAATTTTATCCAAATAATAAAGAGTAAAATTGATTACAGATCATATTCAAGACCTGATGATGATTCTTTTATTATATATGAACGCAATGAAGACTCTAGAAGATTTAAAGAAATTCAAAATAATTCTCTGGTAAAAGATTTTGGCGTTCAAAAGGGAAAAAGGGAAAACAGAAACAATGTTATTCTAATAAAGGTTAAGGATATAGTTGGTCCAGACAGGATCAAGCTAGAGGATGGAAATGAAGTGGGTTTTCTCGGAGTTAAAATTTTTAAAGACAAATACGTGATGGCAGAAAAATATCTTAAGAAATATGTAAAGGGAAAGATGGTATTTATCAAATCAGAAAATATTAAAAATAAACATAAAGGGAAAAATGAAGTTTACGTTTACCTGAAAAATAAAATCCTGATAAATAAGGAGATCATTAAAAGAGGATTCGGTGAAGTTGCTGAATATGATTTCAGATTAAAGGGAACTTTCAATAAATTAAAAAAGGATAGAATAAAAGAATAATTATATACAATATAAAAGGGAATATTAATGTTTGAAGATCGATTATTATTTATTCAATAATTTAGAAATTGTATTTTGATTAATTAAGAAAAATTTATATATCTATAAATGAATGTAACAATTTGCAAATGGGTTCACGTAAAAATATAATGAATATAAGATTCATAAAATCTGTGGAAATACTACCATCGAAGAAGAGCGGAATAGATGAGCTTTTGAAAGCCAGAGAAAATCTAACCGATTCTGTCGACGCAATGACATCACCAAACAATCCCAGAGGATATCCTGGAATAGATCCAATCATGGCACTTTGGCTAGTGACAAGGGATTCAGATGTAATTGCAATACCTCATTTGACACCAAGGGACAATAACAGGTTAGCACTTTATTCAAAGGTTGTAACGGCAGCAAAGTTCAATATAAATCATTTTTTTATAATTGGTGGAGATACAATAGATTCAAGGATTAATTCAAAACCGGTTATGGAAATGGATGTGCTATCAACAATTGAGGAAATTGCAAACCAATCAATAGGAAGGAATTTTCTGAAAGAGTACAATGAAAATATTGTCGTTGGTGCTATAATGAATCCACACCGTATTCAGGAAAAGGAAATAGTGAATTCGAAGTATGAAAAAGGTGCAAGATTCTTTATAACACACTCAATTTTTGATGCAGAAGTATTGAAGCAGGACTGGATAGCTAAAAGAAATTTCAAGTTACTTGCAGGCTTCATTCCTATCCTTAAAAAATCACAGCTTGATATAACAGAATCTCTCGATATGCGAATTCCTAAGAATATGCGAGACAGAATTTTAAATTCATCTGACCTCGAAGGTTTCTTTATTAATTATATAGCCGAATCAGTAGATGATCTAAAAGGCTACATTGATGGAATCCATCTGATGCCTCTTGGAAAGAACCAATTTGCTAAGAAATTAATGGAGGTTTTGTAATGGAAATAAGAAGTCTGATTTATGGTTTATATCCAAGGAGTGAGAAAGTTAGAAAAAGTCTGAGTAGATGGGAAAGAAATATGATTAGCGAAAGGGAAGTCGCAGAATTGATGTATGAAGAATCGCAATTATATTACAAAATGTGCAAGGTAAATGGAATTGAATTATGCTCCGATCCCTTATTTAACTGGTACGACATATTGCGACCTTTATCCCTTTCAATTGAAGGCATTACCCTTGGTTCATTGACCAGATATAAGGAAACAAATACATTTTACAGAATGCCTATAATTAATGACATAATTTCACTGGGAGAAATTAACGTATTCAGGTCATTGAAGGACAATCCTCCCCTACCGCTGTACCATCCTAATGATTCTGATTACCTATATTTCCTTCCAGGAATTGAGTCCTTCATTAAGATGAGCAGGGTAAGAGGGGAAAGAAAACAAAGGGAGGATGAGATGGCAAATATTTACAATGATATAATTAAAAAATATTCAATAAAATCTCTTGTTATTTACGAACCAATGAATGTTAGTAACTTCAGCATTTATGATAAAATAAGCCCTTCTGTTGAAATATTGCTTGTCACATCTGGCAAAGTTGATCAAAATATGTTCTCATCTCTCGCTAGAAAATTTTATTCCATTTTATCAGATAATCCGTACGTTGTTTCTAAATATTGTAAAATTCCTGGAATTACGATTGTTGATGCTTTTAATACACACCTTGAAAGAGATGCTTTAGAAAAAATGAAAAAATATAAGGATGACTTTGATGAGATAATTGTAACAAGCAACGAGTATCTCGATTTCCTTCCAAGAATAATAGCCGATAGGAAAATAGAGATGATGGGGAGTTGGGGAAGATGAATCTAATAACCCAAGAAATTGGCAGTTTCAGAAAGCCTGATTATTTATCATCAAGATTTAAAACTCTAAATAGCAAAGAATTTTTGGAAAAAGCTGAAAGAGCTACCCTTGAAACTATAGATTTGTTTAAAAAGGCAGGACTTGATAATATAGGAATCGGAGGAGAGATGTTTAGATGGGAAATGTATGAACATCCAGTGAGAAAGATAAATGGTATTGAAATATACGGTCCTGTCAGGTCATTTGACAATAGATTTTATAACAAGGGAAGCGTTATTTCAGAATTAAAGAAGAAGGAATCTTTTCATTCAGATGAAATAAAGTTTCTTAAAAATAACGTTAAAGATAAGGACATAAAGGTTCCTATTACAGGTCCTTACACTCTTATGGATTGGTCATTCAACGAGCATTATAGAAGCAGAATGGATCTCGCATTAGCTTTTTCTAATATAATAAATGAAGAAATAAGAGAATTAAAAAATATATGGGGTGAAGGAAAACTGCAAATTCAAATCGACGAACCAGCGGCAACGACACATCCTGATGAAATGGATATAGTGCTGGAATCGGTTAATGGGAGCATATCCAATATAGATGGTATTGAGACTCATCTGCATGTGTGCTACAGCACCGACTATGATCTCATATTCAAAATCATTCCTGATCTCAAAATAGACGTATACAATCTGGAGTTTGCAAACAGAGATAAAATAAACAAAGGCAAGGAAAGACCTGGCTACGGCGACATAAAAAGATTTTCTGAGGTGAACGAAACTATGAGCAGAAAACGCAGCTTGGGCGTGGGTGTCACAGATGTTCACATAGATTTTGTGGAACCTGTTGATCTAATCAAAGATAGAATAGAATACTCCTTGAAATATCTCGATCCATCATTGATGAGGCTGAACCCTGACTGTGGTCTGAGGACCAGAAGCAGGGAGGTTGGTTTCCAGAAATTGAAAAATATGGTCGATGCAAAAAATGAAGTTCTTAAAAATCTATAAATTTTTATCTTTATTTAATATGGTCCTTTATGCAGAAGGCTGCAGTTCTAAATAAAATAAATGAATTTCCGAAAATTGAAAATATTCCAGACGATGAAGTTTCTGACGATGAATTAATCATCGAGCAGGAAGAAACAGGGATTTGCTATAGGGACATTCTAACTATGAAAGGATTTTTCCCAAGGGTTCAATTGCCCATTGTACCGGGTCATGAAATTTCTGGAAGAGTAAGGAAAGTAGGCAGTAAAGTAACGAAATTCAAAATAGGAGATAGGGTGGCAAGCCTTATATATATCCCTTGCGGGGAATGTGAATATTGCAAGTCCGGAAGGGAAAACCTGTGTAGAAATAAGAAGACCTTTGGAGAAATAATCAATGGCGCTTACAGAAAATACGTAAAGACAAAGGAAATAAGTCTAGTAAAAGTTCCAGATGGAGTTCCAGAAGAGGCAGCAGTTATTTCTGCGTGTGTTACCGGGATGATAATTCAAGCACTGGAAACTGTCGGGGAAATAAAGGAAGGTAATAGAGTTTTGGTGACAGGAAGTGGCGGAGGAGTAGGGGCTCATGCAATTCAGATTGCGAAGGCATTTGGAGCTGAAGTAATAGCAGAAACAAGTAGCGATTGGAAGGCCGAATTTCTGAAGAAACTTGGAGTAGATCAAGTGGTAAGTAAGGACAACATGGCACAAAAGATAAAGGAATTAACTAATGGGGAGGGGGTTGACATATCACTGGAAACGGTAGGAGCTCCAACATTCACAGAATCATTCAGATCCCTCAAGTTTGGTGGGAGGGTAGTCGTTATAGGAAATGTGGATGTTACCCCCGTCAGTCTTCCTTTGGGAAACTTAATATTGAAAGGGAATTCAATCAGGGGAAGTATCAGCTCAACAAGGAAAGATATGATAAAGGCCCTTGAATGGAGCAGGACAGGAAAAATCAAGCCTATAGTCGGAAAAATTTACAAAATGGACCAGATAAATGAAGCTTATAATGATATGGAGAATAAAAAAATATTCGGGAGAGCCTTCATAAAATTATGATCTACCGATAAATTCAGCCCTCATTTTCAGATATTTATTTATATTTTCTAAATTTTCAACTATTTTATTATATACTATTGGATCATAATCTCCAGATATAGAAGCTGATCTGAAACTATTTATGTTGTCAAGTAGTTCTCTCGCATTCCCAAAACCTTCATCGTCTTCTGAATAAAGTCTCTCTATATCTTCCTGTTTAGCCGGTATCTGTTTATCGGGAAACTGTATTTTCAGGCTCCTTACACCCTCTATTCTGGACAATAATTCCTCTCCCTTTTTCTTATCTTCCATTTTCCCGTAGGACTCCAGATTGCTTATGGCTGCTCTCAGATTGGTGGAAGAAATTTCTGCCCTCTTCATAATTTCATCATGTATTATTTTTGACGGAATGAGAATATCGCCGCCTGCCTTATACCCTCTGTACGTGCTAAGCTGACTCTGTATCCTTTTCAGTATCAATAGTGTTTTATCCTGAATAGGGTTGATTCTTATATCACTCATGACATCAAAATATTATTTTAATATAAATATCTATTATACAACCCAAGAAAAAAGAAATTAATATATAATAAATAACTATCCCTATCAACACAGGTGTTAGAACTTGGATGCAAAGAGTAGTTATTCATTTCAGGCTGGTAATTTCATTACCTTAAAGGAAGATCATAAAGAGGCATATAGGCTAAGAATGGTAGAATGGAGAAGTGCTGGTACAGTTGAGAGGCTATCATCTCCAACAAAAATAGCCAGAGCCAGAGCACTCGGTTACAAAGCAAAATCAGGTTTTGTTATTCTTAGGGTAAGAGTAAAAAGAGGCGATCTTCACAAGGAAAAAATAATGGGTGGTAGAAGACCAAGAAGATATGGGTACAACAAACTCACCCATGGAAAGAGCGAAAAGTGGATCGCAGAGGAGAGAGCTCAGAAAAGATACCCGAATCTTGTTACACTAAACTCATATTACCTTGCTGAAGATGGTAAATACAAATTTTATGAAGTATTGTTGGTTGATCCAAACAATCCTTCAATAAAGAATGACAAGAACCTTTCTTGGACAATATCTAATAAACACAAAGGGAGGGTATACAGGGGATTAACCGCTTCAGGAAAGAAAGCCAGAGGATTATCAGGAAAAGGAAAAGGTTCTGAGAAATCCAGACCATCAATCAGGTCAAACGGAAGACTTAGGAGACATTGATTATATACTTATTTCCCCATTTATGTATTTCCAGAGTAATATCTGGATTTTCTAATTTTACTTTTAAATTTCTATTAATAATTCTTGGAGCGAAAATATCGATCACTTCTCTATTTCCATCTATCTTGAATGTTTGACCTTTAAGAGGAATAGAATCTATCTCATCATCATTTATAAGATCAACTATCCTGCCATTCAAACCATCTGGATAATCTCCAGGAAAAATGAAGAGGGTATAGAAATTTTTGGTTTCTTCATAGAATTCTATATTATTTGAAATTAGATTATTCCTTATTTCATGGGATTTTTCTCTTCTGGTGAGTAAGGCTTTCACAATCCTTTAAAAAAAGGAAGAAAATAAATTTATTCCTGATGAATATCTTATATTATGAATATTCTTAAAATATATATTGAAAAAGAGGAGGATGAAAATGTTATACTCGGGCAAACACATTTCATAAAAAGTGTGGAAGATATTTACGAGGCCTTGAAAAATTCAGTCCCTTCTGGAAAATTTGCGATAGCCATGAATGAAGCATCTGGAAAAAGATTAGTCAGATTTGAAGGCAATGATGAAAAGATAGAGCATGAAGCTGTTAAGAATGCAATGAATGTAGGGGCTGGGCATTTCTTTATAATTCATTTATCAGGAATTTATCCAATAAACGTTCTGGCTCAATTAAGAAATGTTCCAGAGCTGGTTAATATATATGCAGCAACTGCCAATCCTATCTATGTGATTGTGGCAGAAGACCATGACCAGCGGGGCGTATTGGGAGTCATGGATGGTATGATCCCGGTTGGAGTTGAAAATAATGAAGATAAGAAGGAAAGAATAGAATTCTTGAGAAAAATAGGATACAAAAAATGAATGTATTAGACCATTATAATTTTGAATCAGAATATTACGAAAAACTATATGGTGATTTTAAAGATGATATATATACAATACAATCCATCTCTCCAAGAGGGAAAATTCTTGAAATATTTTGCGGGACAGGAAGAATAATATCAAGTTTCAGCGGAGGAATCGGGGTCGATAATAATATTAATATGCTTCTCAATGGGAAGAACAATTTCATAAAGATACTTGGCGATGCATTCTATCTTCCATTCAAGCCCATTTTCAACTTTGTAATTATAGGATTAAATTCACTACTACTTTTTAAAAATGAAGAAAAGAGAATAATAATTTCGGAGGTCAATAAAGTTACTGCAATGGAGGCAAGTATATTTATAGATATCCTGAATGGTTTTTCACTGGAGGAGAGGGAGTATACTATCAGCACGTATAGAGATAAAAAGCAGAGTTTGATGTTAACAGTTTTGCCAGAAAGGTTAAATGATAGATATATACTTCACTATAAATATATTATGAAGGATCAAGTCATAAATACGCATAAGAGGGACCTCATCATTTATCCTATAAATATAAAGGAAATAACTGAAATTCTCGATGAAAATGGATTTGAAATTAAATCAAAGTGGGGTGATTATGATTTGTCGCCCTTCAATGAAAAATCCGATAAAATACTAATAAAGGCTATTAAAAAAGATTAAGAATGAAATTATATTATTAATGTAGTGAGTTCAAGGGATAATCTTGAAAATCTTATGAAGTCCTTGAGTTATTTAAAGGAGGAAAATAAGGGTATTCCTATCATTGTCGAGGGTAGAAATGACATAAGAGCCCTTAGAAGATTAGGTTTCAATGGCGAAATAATACAATTGCCGAGAAATCTGACTCTTGATAATTTTTGCAGATTGCTATCTCAGCGGTATAATAATGTTATATTACTGATGGACTGGGATAAAAAAGGCAGAAGGAATATTCTAACTCTAACCAAGTATCTGAGGCACTATGGGGTTTCTGTCAATATTGACTTCTGGAAGCTTTGCTTTTCGCTGGCATCAAGGATGTCGAATGTGGAAGGATTACCTGCAGCTTTCGAGGCGATAGAGGCTGAACGTGATACCGCCCTGCGCATCTGACACATAAGTCCAGCTCAGGAACATAATGTCTACTACATACTGGTTTACCGCACATCTTGCAACTTCTGCCTGCAGGCATACCGCATATGTAGCATAAAGATAACATAATGATATAATACTCTAATCATATTTTTCATTTTCCCTTCTGAATCTATTGAAAAGTAAAAGGTCATAAGCTATCTTGATAGATCCGCCAGCAATAAATGGAATAGAGCTTGCTGCAAGTGAAATGAGATATGAGGAAATATAAGGCGTGGAAGACTGTGCAATGCTTCTTGAAGCATTCGATACTCCTACTACATAGCTCCTATCATCCTTGTCCACAACGGAATTCAGATATGACTGCCTTGTAGGTACGTCCATCTGACTAAGGCTCTGTCTCATGAAGAGTAATAAAAGCGAAACATAAACATTTGGAAAAATGGGTATTAGGATAAGGAATATATTTGATGGAAGATGTGAATAAACCATTGTCCTAATCAGACCTATTCTCTTTGAAATAGCTGGAGTAATAAATATACTTACGGCAATTATTATATCAACAACAAAGAAAATTAATCCAAGTTGAGAAATATTTAGGTGATAGCGTATTTTGAACCAGAGGGCTATCAAACTCTGTAGTACGAAACCTCCCCCAATTGCATCCATTGAAAATAGAAGACTGACATCCCTTGCCGTTCTTTTACTCTTTTCCTTTATCTGTTCTTTAGTGATGCGCTTTCTTCCTTCAATATGCGGTATGAAAAAATAGAGTAATATGGTTAATATAGAGAATATTACTGAGATTTGAAGTGAATATTTAAGCCCAAAATAAAGAGATGCAGCACCTATTGAACTCGCAATATATCCTGAAAGAGTGTAATATGAAAAAATTATATTTTTCATATGCTGTTTCTCTATTATTTTGGAAATCAGAGGTTGTTCATACGAGGAGAATATCGTATTATCTGAAGGATTGACTCCTAAGGCCCCTATTATTGAAAATAAGGCTTTGAATAACCCTCCTTGTACAAACACAAGACCTGTAGTTCCTATGGCAAGTAAAATAGAAAAAATTATCAAGATCTCCTTTGAGTAACCATCACCATAGTTCGATGTTATGAAGAAGGTAATGAGTGAATTCAGGACAATTGAAAGAGTGACTATTAGGCCAGCATATGGAGCTGAAATATTATTATTTATAAGATATATGAATATTATAACTGAAAATACTCCGTATATGAATCCCCTTAATGCCTTCGTCATAAAAAGGACGTATCTCCTATCCATTATAGTTCATTGATAAATTCTATATCTATTTAATTAATTAGGTATGGATCATCATGGATAACGATCTATATGAAATCCTGAAAGAATTAGAGATTAAGGATCCGGATGAACTTTTTAAAGATATTCCAGAATCAATAAGGATTAAAAATGTTGGATTGCCGAAAGGAATCACTGAGGATGAAGTCAGGGAAATTGCCGGAGAGTATGCTTCAATGAATAGGACCGTCAATGATATGCACTCATTTCTTGGATTCGGTATATACAATCATTTTGTCCCGGCTGCTATAGGCAATATAATCTCTAGAAATGAATTTATAACAGCGTACACGCCATATCAAGCAGAAATATCACAGGGCATAATGCAGGCATTGTTTGAGTACCAAAGTATGATGGCAGAGCTTCTACAAATGGATGTTGTGAACTCATCACTCTATGATTCATCAGCTGCACTCGGTGAAGCAATTAGAATGATGAACAATATAACTGGTAAAAATGAATTTATTGTACCTCAGATGATGTACAATCATAAAAAAATGGTCATAAGAAATTATGCGAAAGGACCAGGAATTAAGATAGTTGAAATTCCATTCGATGATAGGGGAATGTTTGATGTTGAGGCATTGAAGGAAGCCATTAATGATAATACTGGAGGAGTTTATCTGGAATATCCGAATATGTATGGAATAATAGATAGCAACGTGAGGATAATTAGAGAAATTATTGGAGAAGAAAGAATTTTTGTGACCGGTGTGAATCCTATATCTTTGGGCGTAATTTCTCCACCGGGAGCATTCGATGCTGATATCGTTATAGGTGATGGCCAGGTATTGGGTTTAGGACTTAATTTTGGAGGTCCATTACTAGGAGTTTTTGCGACTAAAATGAAATATATAAGAAAAATGCCAGGAAGAATAATGGGAGCTGCTAGGGATATGAAAGGAAATCCGGCATATGCAATGATTCTTCAGACAAGAGAGCAGCATATAAGAAGGGAAAAGGCAACATCCAATATAACAAGCAATGAAGCCCTAATGTCATTATCCTCCCTGGTATACCTCTCTCTTTTAGGGGACTCGGGCTTAAGAAAAATAGGGGAAATAAATATGGGAAGAACTCAAAAACTGATGAACATGGTTAAAGAATTCGGAGTAAATTTACCCTATAATAATTCTCCAGTTTTTAACGAATTTCTAATGAATATTAAGGGATCAAAAACATTTGTCAACAGGATTGCAAGGAAATTGAATCTTATCCCGGGATATTACCTTGGAAAGGAATATGGATTCTCGAATAGGAATGAAACGAATCTGGTGGTCAATGTGACAGAGAGGAATACAGATAAGGATTTTGATATATACAGAGAATTCTTAACGAGGGTGAGTTAAATGTATCATCAGGCAGTGTTCGATGAACCTTTGATAATGGAGCTGAAGGGTAGGCGAACATTAAAATTACCACATGAAGATGAAAAATTTGATTTTAATATCCCTACGGGAATGGAAAGAAATCAAATTGGTATAGGTGACAGGGAAGAGTTTACAGTTGTAAGGCATTTTGTTAAACTTTCCGAAATGAATTTTGGAGCGGATACAGATTTCTATCCTCTTGGTTCCTGTACTATGAAATATAATCCAAAAATAAATGATGAAATCTCTTCTCTTCCAGGATTCAAATACCTACATCCTTTACAGGATGAAAATGATATTCAGGGTGCCCTTAAACTTATGTATGAGCTATCTGAAAGCTTGAAAAAGATCACGGGGATGGATGCGATTACCCTGCAACCACTTGCTGGTGCACAGGGAGAATTTACCGGTTTATCCATAGTGAGGGCTTATTTTGAAGACAAGGGGGAACTTGAACAGAGAAGAGAGGTTGTTGTGCCTGATTCCGCGCATGGTTCAAATCCAGCATCCGCCGCAATGGCCGGATTCGAACCAATAGAGATTCCATCATATCCAGATGGAACCGTGAATATGGAAAAATTTAAGGAAGCTGTAACTGAGAAAACAGCGGCATTTATGATAACTAATCCCAATACGCTTGGAATATTTGAAGATAAAATTGTGGAAATGGCGGAATATGCTCATTCAAAGGGAGCACTACTGTATTATGATGGAGCAAATCTAAATGGTATAATGACGAAAACCAATCCCGCAAAAATGGGATTCGATATCGTTCATTTGAATCTTCACAAAACATTTTCCACTCCTCACGGAGGTGGAGGTCCAGGCTCAGGACCTGTGGGAGTTGTAGAAAAACTCAAGGATTACTTGCCAGTTCCAATAATTACTTACGATGGAAAATACCATCTCAGTTATAATGTTCCAAAAACTATAGGAAAGGTAGCAAGTTTCTATGGAAACTTCGGGGTTCTTGTAAGGGCTTGGACGTACATTAAAATGATGGGAGAAGAAGGATTAAGAGATGCTTGTGAGAGGGCAGTACTAAATTCAAATTACATGAAGAGAAAAATTGAACAATTTATACCCGTTCCCGGAAAACCATTGAAGAAACACGAATTTGTCGCATCATCTCACGATGGAAATCTCCCAAAGGCAGGAGACATAGCAAAACATTTAATCAACAAAGGTGTCCATGCTCCAACAATATATTTTCCGCTAATAGTACCAGAAGCCCTTATGATTGAACCGACAGAAAGTGCTACAAAGAGAGAAATGGATAAATTCATAGAAACAGTAAAAGAGACATTGACCATGAAACACGAAGATCTAGAACGGGAACCTACAAATCTTAAAATAACAAGGATAGATGACGTTGATGCCTCAAGGAATCCTAGACCAACCTACAGGATACAGAAGATGAGCGAGAAAATTTAAATCTTTATTTTATTCAACCCAAGCGGAGGTTGCCGAGCCTGGCCAAAGGCGACAGACTCAAGATCTGTTCCTATAGGGGTTCGCCGGTTCAAATCCGGCCCTCCGCATCTCGTTTATAAGGCAAAATATTTTAACCGCTATTAAATTAAGAAATATGAGAATTATTGTACACGAAAAAAATGAACCTTATAGGATTAAGATAAAGGATATACAAGGTATTGAAAAGACAGTAGACCAATCAAAAATAATGGAATATGAGTTGCACATTTGTGCCTGCGGGTTATCACAGAATAAACCATTTTGTGACGGAAGTCATAAAATTACAAGGGACGAAAATCCTGATAATATTTACACATATAATGAAAACAAAGAAAGGGTCAATGTGGGGAAATTTTATTCTTCCAAGGGCAAAATATAATTAATTTTAACGGATGTAAGATTACAATTGATAGAGATTTGAATGCTGCAATAAACATACTCAATATGGGTATGATAAGAGTAGAGAAGGGCTTTCCCGAATTCACGCCTGTGGAGATACCTCTGGCGGGATACCTGAATCATGAGGGTATCAGCTATGTGTAGTTGAATCGGGAAACTCCGATACTTTAGGGAGGAGAAGATGTCAGAATGGGCTCGGCCGGATTTGAACCGGCGGCCTTCGCTGTGTGAGAGCGATGTCATAACCACTAGACCACGAGCCCTTTTTTCTTTAATACCTTGTATATTATGATTTTTTCCATCTGCTATGATTTGCATTTTTCTCTGAAATCTTCCATTATGTTTTTGTAGAATATGTAGGCGTCATACGGAGATCCGTAAGGATTGAAATAGGTATGAACTTCCTGATCCTGCACTCCGGCCATTGACATATAGTAAAAATGATCTGATGTCTGAAGGTATCTCCAAGTCTTTTTATCATTGCAGTGGGAAAGTGATTTCATATCCTCAAATGCATCCCTCTGCATATCGTTCGAGAGCCATGCACTGAGATCTCTTGGATAATCTGCCCACGATATATAATCTTCTATTGATATTTCACTCACTGGCGAGTGCTTCGTGGCTTCAGAAACTGTTGTAAATTCTACTTCTCTCTTCCTTGCCTCATCTGGTAGTGCCTTAAGAAATTCAAAAATTCCAGACTCCTTCCACTGGTGCTCCCCAAAAGTTTCGTAATCCATGAAAAGGTTAATTACATCTCCAGGAGATTCCGAGAGCCAACGAGCATATTTGTCTGCATAAAGAGGGTATTCATTCCATGAAGGATTTGAAAAACGGAATGATATATCATCACTCAGCCGGTAATTTCTGAGGAAAAGATTCTGGGATGCAGGATTCCTGTATACATAATTAGGATTGTATTTGCTTATTATCCTGTCCGGTCCCTCTGTAAGGATATTGCTGAATCCCTCCTTCGCTGACATGAATCCGATATTGTCATTATAAATCATCTCGGTGTTTCTGAATGTCTTTGGCTTGATGTTGAAAATATCTTTCTTTAATCTTACATCTTCATTCACCTGGAATGAAAATTCCTCGGGTGACCATATTGAGCATAGACTGTGGTAATAAGTTTCAGCGGCAAGCTCCCCTCCCTTCCTGAAATATTCTTTGAGAATGTCAACTACATCTTCCCTCATTCTCACAAGATTTTCTAGCAGAACACCTGACACAGATAGAGTTGCCTTTATATTTCCATCTATTAAGGACTGAGTTGCAGGAATGTAACATCTGTCAGATACCCTATTAATTATCTCATTGTTCTTTTCATCCCAGAAATATCCCTTCCCTTTCCCTATATCAAGACTCCTGTATTCTCTCAGTCTTCTAGGTTGATGTAATTCGAAGAAAAATACAACACTCTTCATATTGAATTATACACCCCCATCGTCTTAATAGCTGCCTTATCCCAGGTAAAATTCATAGCTTCTATCCTACCTCTTTTTCCCATCATTTCCCTGAGAGGTCTGAAATTCAAAATGGCAAGTATGTAGTCTGCCATCTTATCTGTATCCCAGAAGTCACATCTTAGAACATTTGAAAGCGCTTCACCAACACCAGTTGTTTTGCTTATGACTGTTGGAGTACCGGTTGACATTGATTCAAGCACTGTCATACCAAATGGTTCTGAAACAGCTGGAAGAACAAACACATCTGAATCTCTGTATATTTTGAGCGAATAACCTTCACTAACAAAGCCAGTAAATTCAAAATTATTTTCCATACCCAATGCCCTGACAGAATTCTTCATTTCATCAAGTTGATCTCCTGTTCCTGCAACCACAAAAATTACATCCTTTCGTCGGGTAAGGACTTTTCGAGCAGCTTCAACAAAAAATTTCGGTCCTTTCTGAGGGGTAACTCTTCCAAAATATAAAACCCTCCTGGTATTGTCATAATTTTTTTCCATATTTGAATATATACTGGAACTTACGCCGTTGTAGATGACTTCTATTTTTGAATTATCTATTCCGTATACTTCTTGGATTATTTTCTTTGTATAATTTGAAACTGCAATTACTCTGTCGGCTTCTCTAATGCCTTCCTCTTCTATATCCATAATTCTGCGTTGTGGGTTGAAATTACCTGATCTATCGTACTCCGTGCTGTGAACTGTTACCACAAGAGGCTTACCTGTCATTTTTTTCAGTTTCACTCCTGCCCTGAAGGTTATCCAGTCATGAGCGTGAATTATTGAGATGTCATTCTTAAATTGAGTCGTAATAAGATCATTATATTTTATTACAGATTCATAAAAATCATTGCTCTTGCCATAGTTACTATCCCCGGGGGAAATATTTATTCTTGTCACTTGAAAGGGATATTTTGATAGGAGACCTGGCGCATCAGGCACATATAAATTCACTTCCATTATTTTTGAAATTATTGTAAATAGATTTATAGTGTGTATTCCAAGTCCTCCAGCAAATGCAGGTGGAAGTTCCCAACCGAGTACAGCTATTTTCATCCTTACCTTAAGTCCTCTATGTATGCCCTGATTAACTCGGCATAACTCCATGCCTGAATTATGCATCCTTTTGGATCATCTGGGATGAATCCATCAAATATTTCTGGAATATAATTTCTATTCATTAAATCCTTAAAATAATTTCTTAGATAATCTTTCCTGATACCTGACCTTACTGCCGATGTTATGTAAGGACCTATAAGCCATGGCCATATAGTACCATTGTGATATGCTCTGTCCCTAGCGCACTGATCTCCTTCATAAACTGAGACGAAATTTCTGTCAGATGGAGATAATGTTCTTATTCCATAAGGGGTGACCAATTCCTTGATTCCATCCAGGAATGGTCTGATATTGCTCATTACCGGATATGGAAGCGAGAAGGCAAATAGCATATTGGGCCTGATTGAATGATCATCCGGATCTACTACATCCTTTATCCTGTTGCCTTCTACAAATTTCTCCATAAATCTGGTTCTTACTTTTGCGATTACATCATCATAGCTTTCTGGAGGTTTGATATTTAGTTTGAAATAGAATTCCTTCATGGACGAAAGTGCATTAAACCACAATGCATTTATTTCCACTGGCTTGCCATTCCTGGGTGTGATAAAAGTGCCGTCGCACCTTGCATCCATCCATGTTGTTCCCGGGGGAACTGAGATGAGCGCATCTTCCATCTTTATGCCATCAAAGCCATCTATGTAATTATTCATTATTGTATCAAGATAGTTTATGCTCGATCTTATGAATGGAAGATCATTGCTGTAATCCATATATTTCTTGAGTGCATACACAAATAGAAGAGGGGAGTCTGCAGGATTTATATCCCCTCCTTCATAATTTCTAATCTTTCCATCAGGGTATATTTTCATAAATCTTGATAATATCTTCTTCGCATCATCAAATCTTCCTCTTACAAGCAGGAGGCCTGGTATTGATATGAGGGCATCCCTGCTCCATGCGCCAAACCAATGATAACCTGCGATTATATTTTCACCTGTTATAAAGAAGTTTGATATGCCCTGCATCCTCTCTGGAATTTCGGAATCTTTGAATGTTGGGGATGTGAATTTTATGAAAGCATTTTTACTCTTCTGGAATTCTGTTTTCTCTCCTTCCCGGTAGAATTTAAAAATAATTTCTTTTTCACCTTTGAATATGAAGCTTCCGGGTGAAAATAGATCTTCTCTGTACCCATATCCTCTTTCCCTTTCTTCACTGTAGGTAAAATTTCTGTATATGATGCCATTCTCAACAAAATAGTTGGCATTATTAACTGATAGCTTCATTCCACCTTTCTGAAAAGATAACGACTCATTGTTCCTGGAGATACTTATTCCATTCGCATCTGTATTCATTGAACCTGCCTTCCTGAATGCCAGTAGTGGATTTACGGAAAACTGATCAGGAATTTTTTCTGGAAATGCATATTTAATATAGAGTACATTGTGATTGGGGTCCCATAATATCTCTTTTCCAAGGATAATTTCCCCAATCCTGTATTTAAATACTGGTCCCGGGTAATCCTCATATTCAAAAATATATCTGTAACCTTTGGGATGAACCACATCGCCGAAGTAATTGGTATCAATATTGTACTCCCTCCCCTCCACCATTATACTTTCCCACATCTTTGAAAGCAGAACATTCCTAGTCTGATCATCCTCAAATGTTACGTAGAGGCCATGATATGACCTGGTATTGGCCTGAGAAATGGTTGAACTTGAAAAATAACCATTCCTGTTCGCCACTATCCATTCCTTCAACAATTTCATGATTCTGAATACTCTTTTGATTTACTAATTTTTGCAACATATTATAATTTTTTAATTCATTTCTGTGATAAGTTAATAATCAGCATGTCATTATCCTCTATGGTAAGATTTCTTCCGTTGGGAAACGGGAGGCTACTGGTTACGTTTGATTCGGATATGAATTTGATGGATTTCTACTATTCAAAAACACAGTCTGAAAATCACGGTGGACATCCTTTCAAGAATGGTGTGATGGTCAATGGAAAATTCATATGGGTAGACAGAAAAATAATAAAGGACGCTGATTATTTGGATCATACTGCTGTAGGACGCATATATTTTGATTTTGAAAATGTTGAATTCACCAGCTATAACTCGGTGTACCCCTATGAGGATATTTTCCTCAGACGTATTTCTATGAAGAACAATAATTCCATTCCTGCGAGTGTAAATTTATTTTTTCACCAGAATTTCAATATTTACGGCAACAACATAGGAGATACTGCCTATTATGAACCATCAGAACCTGCAATAATTCACTACAAGGAAAGAAGATATTTCCTTGCTTCCACCCGGGATCAGGTAAATTCTTCCTTTTCCTCATATGCCATCGGGGTTAAGGATTTCGGTGGAATGGAAGGGACATGGAAGGATGCGGAAGATGGAATTCTTTCAATGAATAACATATCCATTGGCTCCGTAGATTCGGTCATTTCACATAAAATTAATATTGAACCTGGAGAAACTGAGGAATTGTATTATTTCATTAAATGTGCAAGGGACCCTGAAACTCTTAAAAAGGATGTTCCGGACTACAATTCTTTAAAGTATATGGAATACAGGACGGGAAATTTCTGGAAAGTATGGTCATCAAAGAAAAATTTTGGACTTGAGAATAATATAAGTTCCCTTTTCAAAAGGTCTTTATTCATAATAAGGAGTCATATGAATGGAATTGGAGGTATAGTTGCTTCCAGTGATAGTGACATACTCAAATCAAACAGAGACGGTTATTATTATGTCTGGCCGAGGGATTCATCCATTGCCGCATATGCACTTATGAATTCCACACATTACGGTCCAGCGAGACTTTTCTTCAATTTCTCTGCGGATACCATTCTGCCCGGGGGCTATTTCGCTCATAAATACAATTTAAATGGGACAGTAGCAAGCAGCTGGATTCCAAGGATTATAGACGGTAAACCAATAATTCCAATACAGGAAGATGAAACTTCCCTGGTATTATGGTCACTGTGGAATTATCATAGAAGGGTAAATGATCTGGAATTCATTTCAGATATTTATGAGAACCTAATAAGGAAGGCAGCTGATTTTATTGCTGATTTCAGAGATGAGGATGGACTACCTAAACCATCTTACGATCTTTGGGAGGAAAGGTATGGAATACATGCTTTTACCATAGCAACTACTTATGCTGCACTTACTGCTGCGGCGAAATTTTCAGATATACTTGGCGAGGATTCCTTAAACAGGAAATATGCAGATGCAGCTCTCAAAATGAAGGAAGCTTTTATAAGAAAATTTTATTCCCAAGAAAACGGCAGGTTCGCAAGATCATTGATCAACGGAAAGCTTGATTTTACAGTTGATTCCGCACTTTTCTCAATTTGGAGATTTGGACTGCTGCAGCCTGATGACCCCATGATGGTTTCAACAGCGAACAAAATATTCAGTAAATTGTGGGTCCCCAAGATTGGAGGACTGGCAAGATATGAAAACGATTATTACCAGAGAATCAAGGATGATAAGAGCATTCCCGGAAATCCTTGGATAATTACAACGCTGTGGGGGGCGGATTATTACTCTTCACTGGGAAGAATGGATGAAAGCAAAAATCTGATAGACTGGGTAGTGGATCATGCACAGCCATCGGGTGTATTTTCTGAACAGATAAATCCCTATGATGGAAAACCTATTTCCGTATCCCCCTTAGTATGGAGCCACGCTGAATTCGTTATTACTGTGCTCAACCATTTCAATGGCAGAAAGAATTAATTTCAGCCAATCATAACGAAAATAATGCAAAAATATTCAATCGATAACTATAATTACAACTTACCAAGAGAACTGATAAGGCAGGAGCCTCCAGAATCAAGGGAAGATTCTAGACTTATGCACATTGAAGGTGACTATATTTCAGACAGAAAATTTCCTGATATACTGAACATTCTTTCAAAGGGTGATCTTCTTATACTCAATCGCACGAGGGTGAGAAAGGCTCTCATTTACGGAAAGAAAATTACCGGTGGAGTATTGAAGATAACTGTACTGGAGAGAAATGAAGAAGGATTCGTTTGCCTTATAGCAGGAAAAGTAAGAAATAATGATATTATAACCGTTGGAAATAGGGAGGTAAAGGTAAAAATAAGGGAAGATGGTAAGAGAATTATTACGGGAAATATAGATTGGGATTATCTGGAGGGTATTGGACATCTTCCACTCCCACCATACATAAAAAGGAGACAGGATTTCAGTTATTATCAGAATGAAATAGGGAATGAAATAGGTTCAATAGCAGCACCAACCGCAAGTTTGCATTTCAGCAATGATCTCCTCAATAAAATAAGAGCCAAGGGTGTTAAGGTTTCATTTGCTTTGCTCACGGTGGGTTATGGCACATTTAAAAGTATTGAGGACGAGGACATAAGGGGGCATGTTGTTGACGAAGAAGATATCCAGGTGTCGGAAGATCTTGTAAATGATATTGAAAATGCCAAGGGTAAAATAATTGGCGTGGGAACAACTGTTGTCAGGTCACTTGAAACTGCTTCCTTTTCAGGCATTCTTAGACCTTACAGCGGCTTGACAAGGATATACATTTATCCCGGATACAAATTTAACTCAGGACTGACCCATTTAATCACAAATTTCCATATACCAAAATCTTCCCTGTTGGCTCTTGTTTATGCATTCGGTGGGGAGGAAAGAATAAAGATGGCATATAGAAAAGCAATTGAAAATAAATATTATTTTTTCAGTCTTGGGGATGCCATGATATTAGATAAAGAGAATTAATTTTTATTATTTGATTTCTGATATAATTTATTTATTTCATCAGTCAAACTCTTTAATTTAGCATTAAGCTGCTCTATCTGGTCTTTGAGGGATTTCAATTTCATTTCTGCAAGTTCTACATCCTCTTCCACTTCTTTCTTGAAAGATTCTACATCCTTAACTTTAACAAGTATCGATCCTACTTCTCTATATACCTCATCATCTTGATTACTCTTATTTAGATAATCGAGTGTTTTCTTGTCTTCCCTTAGCTTTACCTCATATTGATACTGCTGTGCCATTAGTGATTCTATCTGCTTCTGAAGCTTTTCAGCATCTTTAAGCTGATTCTGGAAATATGGGCCCAAATTAAGATCTGTCATTAATTCCTAATTGATGTTTACCTAATAAATTATACGATTGATACAGATATTTATTTATCTTATCATTCAATATTATTTTATGTACGGTGTAAATGGTAAAGTTTTGTGGGTTAATCTTATTGATGGAACTTTTCAGGAGGAAGAAGTTCCTGAAAAAATATACAGGGAATATTTGAGCGGATATGGATTTGGATCTTATTTTCTCAACAGAGAGATGAAAGGTGGTGAGGACCCTCTCGGACCAGATAATATTCTTGGAGTTGTGACAGGGATATTCAACAGTCATGGCGTTCCTCTTGGCGGAAGATTCGAAGTGGTTGCAAAATCACCTCTGACTAATACCTGGGGTGACGCAAACTGTGGAGGTAAATTTGGTCCAGAGTTAAAGAATAGCGGATTTGATGCTGTATTTTTCAGGGGTATTTCCAGTAAACCTGTTTACCTGAAAATAAATGAAGGCAAATATTCTCTTGAGGATGCATCAGAGCTCTGGGGAAAAAACGCCTATGAAACTGAAGATTCTTTAAAGAAAATTGAGCCCAAGGGTCAGGCTCTTGTTATAGGGGTACCCGGGGAAAAGAAGATGCTGATGGCATCAATAATGAATGATTATGGAAGGGCTGCGGGAAGATCTGGTCTTGGAGCTGTGATGGGATCCAAAAAACTTAAGGGCATAATCGTCAGGGGAACCAGGAAATTCGATGTTTTCAACAGGGATATGCTAATTTCCCTTTTGAAAGAAATACAGATAAATTTCAACAAGAATATTGATCTTGCAAGACCCTGGCAGCTCTATGGTACCACTGCGATAACGGAGTCTTCACACCTGAACGGTGACACACCAATCAAAAACTGGAAGGGAGTCGGTATTAGGGATTATGGGGAAGAGAATGCCAGGAAGATAAGTGGGGAAGAGATTGCAAAGGACAAAATAAGGTCCTATGGTTGTTCACAGTGTACTCTTGCCTGCGGTGGCCATGTCAAGAGAAATACAAAATATGGACCACTGGAAGGCCACAGGTTAGAGTATGAAGGCACAGGAGCCTTCGGAGGTTTGAACCTGAATAAGGATCTGGATGCAATGGCAATGTCCTTCGAAATTTGCAACAGGGAAGGTTTGGACATAATCTCCACAGGAGCGGTCATCGCCTTCGCAAATGAATGCTATGAGAATGGCCTCATAACAGAGAAGGATGTGGGATTTCCAATAGGTTTCGGTAATTCAGATGGTATGGTAAAACTTGTTAAACTTATTGCAAAGGGGGAGGGCTTCGGAAAGATACTTTCTGATGGTGCAAAGAGAGCATCAGAGATAATAGGGAAGGGGAGTGAAAAATTCGCTATGCACGTAGGTGGACAGGATCTTGCAATGCATGATCCAAGACTGATGCCTTCACTTGCGACCACATACATCGCCGATCCCACTCCTGGAAGACATACCGCGGGAGGACTTGGCTTTGATGAGGGCGGGAATATGACACTTCCATTTGAATACAATGTTGAGAACAGGAAGATTGAAAGATACAGGTATTCGGGGAAGGGAAAACTTCAGGCTCTTTCTTCATATGGAACCCAGATCATAAATTCCACAGGGATGTGTTTGTTCTCAACGTCCGTCTGGCCAAATTCTTATCCTTACACTAAACTATTCAAAGCCATAATGGGGTGGGAAATGGATAGCGAAGAACTTGTCAGAATAGGAAAGAGGATTCAAGTAAGCAGATACCTTTTCAATTACAAGCAGAAAATTAATGTGTGGAACATAAAACCACCTGGGAGGATGGTAGGTGAGCCTCCACTGGATGATGGACCAACTGCAGGAATTACCGTCGATTATGAAACAATGGTCAGTGAATATCTGGAAGAGGTGGGGATTGATAGAGATGGAAAACCCAATGATAACGTCCTGAAGGAACTGGACATAAAAGTTTAGAGAAACAGTTCCTGTTTATCCTTCACGTCCGTGTATCTGAATATTGGTCCATCCTCACAAACATAGTACTCCCCGACATTACAGTGCCCACATACCCCTATACCACACTCCATCCGTCTCTCAAGTGACAGGAATATATTTTCTTCTCTAATTTCTGATTTTAAGGCTTCTGCCACTGAATTTTTCATCATCAATGGAGGTCCTATTATGAAGATAGCTGTATCCTTGGAAAAATTTTTCCTTCCAATGAATTCTGTGACAAAACCGGTATTCCCCATCCATTTTTCATCTCCTCTGTCCACAGTAATTGTAAGGTCTACACCCCTGGACCATTCATCGAATCTATCTTTGTATACCAGGTCGGAAGGTGTTCTTGCTCCATAAATAACTGAAACATCTCTGTTCCTTCCAGCATCCATAAGCTCTTCAAGGAGGCTCCTTATGGGCGGAACCCCTATTCCTCCTGCAACTGCCACTATATGGTCATAATCCTTCCAAGGCCAGCCTTTACCGTATGGCCCCCTTACTCCTATTTTTTGTGACGAATAAATTTTCCCAGTGACTGAACCTATCTTCCTTATAGTGAATGATAAGTCCCTACCATTACCGGAAGCTACTGAAATGGCAGCCTCACCTGTACCAGGAACAGATAACATAAAGAACTGGCCAGAATGACCTTGATTCTTAGTTTTGATGTTTATGGTATATATATCATGAGTTTCCCATTTAATATTATCGATGTTATAATATTCAGGCAGATATTCATTCTTTTGAATAATCATGTGTTATGACCTCCTTAATGTCTATATCAACGGGACAATCCTCAGTGCACCTATTGCACCCTGTACATAAATAAACATCTTTTGATTTTTTGTAATAGACGTATTTATGGTAGAATCTCTGCCTGAGCCTCTCGTCAAGTTCAGGCCTATTATTGCCGGCACTGGATGATGTGAATCCTGCGAGAATGCATGAATCCCATTCCCTTAATCTTTCATCTTCCCTGTCATAAAGATCGAAACAATAGCATGTGGGGCATGAGAAATTACAAGCCCCGCAGGATATGCATATGGACGCATACTCTTTCCATAATTTGGAATTCCACTTGATCCTATTCTCTATTCCTTCTACCGGAAGCTTTTCCATTTTATTATCAAAATCCTTCCTGAATTTCTCTATGTCAATATTTTCTACTACCTTGAATTCTTTCATGTATTTTTCGAATTCCTCCGACACCATTACAAGATATTTTCCTCCATCCGGTATTATCTGGATCTGGTATTCTTCAAGGACCGGCCCTCCGAATGAAGAACAAAAACCACCTTCACAGGGTTCTCTGCAAACGAAATTTATGAATAGTGTGTTGTCCCTTCTTGCGGTGTAAAATGGATCCTTACCATATATCTGCCTGTCCATTATATAAAATCCCTTAAGATCGCAACTCCTGATACCAAATACCGCTTTTTTTTCAATTTTTGGTAAATAAAGAATATTTTCATTCCTTGAAATAAGGAATTCCTTCGGTGCGTATTTACTTCTCCCATCAACAATATCCTTGAAATCACTTATTTGCCCAAAAACTATTTCGCCCTGTTCTGAAATAGTTCCGTATGTTTCATATTCCTCTGAAATACTCTTAAAGAGTTCAGCCATATCTTTTTCATCCAGAAGATAAATCAAGGTATCACCTTCACAGCCACTACCTTGAATTCAGGTATTTTAGAGATAGGGTCATAGTTTTCACCAACGAGCTCGTTCACTCTTGCCTCGACAAAATGGAATGGTACGAACACAATTCCTGATGGTATTTTATCTGTGATCCTTGCCTTAATCTTTATTGAGCCATGCCTTGATTCCAGCGTAATGACCTGCCCGTTCCTTATCTTCAGCATCCTTGCATCATCGTTATTTATTTCCACATATGGTTCAGGGGATTCCCTTTCAAGTATATCCGTCCTTCTGGTCATTGTGCCCGAGTGCCAGTGATAATAATTTCTCCCTGTGGTCATTATGAACCTGTAGTCATTATCTGCCCTTTCTGCAGGATATCCGAAAGGTACAGGTATCAGTTTTCCCCTGCCTATTGGAAATGATTTGGAATGCATTATTTCTGTTCCCTCAGGGAAATCCTTGTTAATTGGCCATTGCTTTCCAATCGGGAATATGTTGTCATATGATGCACCTGAATAATTGTATATCGCTTTTCTGATTTCGTCGAATATCATCTCAGGCGATGAATAATCTTCCATTCCGAGTAGCATCTTCCCGAATTCCTTGAGAATCCACCAATCAGGTTTTGCTTCACCGGGAGGTTTGTAGATTGGGCTAATTTTCTGGATCCTTCTTTCAGTATTGGTAAATGTACCCTCTTTCTCGAGTGATGAAGCAGCCGGAAATACAACATGGGCCTTACCTGCAGTAAGAGTCAGGAATATATCCTGCACTATGAAAAGCTCAAGGTTGTTTATGCCTTCCTCAACCTTAGATATAGAAGCCTCAGTGATGAGAGGATTCTCTCCCATGAGATAAATAGCCTTTATTTTACCATCTGCAGCGGCATCAAACATCTCTGATAATGTAAGACCCCTGTTTCTGGGCATCTTTTTCCCCCATAATTCCTCGAATTTCTTCACATTATCAGAATCATATCTCACATATCCCGGATAGAATTCTGAAAGTGCCCCCATATCAGATGAACCCTGCACATTATTCTGCCCTCTTAATGGAAAAATACCAGATCCCCTGACTCCAATATTTCCAGTTATTAGAGCAAGATTGGATACATCCATAACATTTTCAGTACCGTGAATGTGCTGCGTTATCCCCATTGCGTAGAATATTGCAGCAGGTCTTTCCTTCGCAATCATCATTGCAGCTTCTTCTACCAGAGAGGGATTTACCCCAGTTATTTCTTCAGTAACCTCAGGAGGATATTTTTCTATTTCTTTCCTGAATTCCTCATATCCCTGAGTTCTGCTGTTAATAAAATCATTATCCTGCCAATTATTCTTCAGGATTACAAACATTATTGAGTTCAGAAGTGCAATGTCCGATCCTGGTTTGAACTGAAGGAAAGCGTTAGCTGATTCAGATAGCTGTATCTTTCTGGGATCTGCTACTATGAGATTTTTCCCTTTCTTCCTCTCCCTCAGGATTTTAGCTCCTATGATCGGATGCTGTTCTGTGGTATTTGTCCCTATGATGAAGAATGTTCTTGTGTCTTCAAGACTCCCGATTGATCCCGTTGCGGCTCCTGCGCCAATTGTATTTATAAGCCCGAGTGCAGTTGGACTGTGACAGCTCCTTGCACAGTGATCAATGTTATTTGTTCCAGCCATTCTAGCAATTTTCTGCATCAGGTAATTTTCCTCATTCGTGCATTTTGCGGATGATTGGAATGCAACGGAGTCAGGTCCGTATTTGCTGATTATTTCTCTCATCCTGGATGTAGAATAATTGAGAGCTTCATTCCATTCTGCATTCCTGAATGAATCTCCCTCCCTTATCATAGGCTTAATCAGCCTTTCCCTGGAGAAATTATAACTCAATCCGCTGTATCCCTTTATGCACAACTTTCCCTCATTTACCGGTGAAAGGGAATACCCAATAATATGTTGAGATGATCCATACTCATTTATAACAATCTGGCAACCCGTCCCGCAATATGGACAGACGGTTATTGTTCCCACAGATCCTTATGGAAAAAAATTATAAAAGAATTGTCTAATAGCATCCCAATATTTTTCTTGCTTCCTCAAGGTCATCATAAGTATTGATGCTCTTCAGGCTCTGGGAAAGATCACCCGCATTGATAAGCATAAACCTTCTTGATACAAAGGGATAAATTGATTTGGAAGTGGATGAGTATTCTTTTAATTCTTTAATTATGGTCTTGTTGTATATTGCAAAAAGTGGCTCTATTATTCCTTCATTTGATATTAACGCTGCCGGTTTACCTACATATTCATCCAACAGCAAATTGATCAGAGTCGAGGTTATGAAAGGCATGTCTCCGCCAACAGCGAGAAAATTATTGTATTCGTCTATTGCCGCAATCAAAGAGTCAATCAAGACTCCTTTGGTGTAATCATTTACAATATCGCAAAGATCGCATTTTAGCAAAATATCCTTGCTGTATATTATGACCTCATCAAATTTTTTGCTATCCAAAAGTATCTCGCATACCATCTGTATCATTTTCTTTCCGCATATGTTGAGATTATGCTTCCCTGGTAGACGCTGGCTTCTTTTCACAAAGACAATTGCCATCATCTCTTCACACCACATACCTGGCATTCAGGATTAATATCAAGATACATTTTTTGCAGCGATTGATTCCAGGCATCAATAAATATGAGCTCCCCATTTACTTCCATTCCAAGAATTATTTTAAGGGCAAGGGTAGATGCGAATGAAGAGACTGTGTGAACAGCTGATGGCAAAACCCCCGTCTGACTGCACGGTATTGATTCACCTTTGAGAGGATAACCTATGCAAGCCAGGCATGAAGTTCTTCTGGGAATTACAGCCTTCACATAGCCATAGTATCCTTCGACTGCGGAAAATACCCATGGTATTTCCAAACTGATGGAATATTCATTGATAATTCCCCTTGAGCCATAATTATTAGTTCCATCCATGATCACATTATTCCCCGCAAGGTAATCCCTTGCATTAACATGATCCAGTCTCTTATTAACAGCAACTATCTCCACATCTGAATTTATAGCTTCCAGGTGTTTTTTAGCAGCAGTGACCTTTTCCATTCCAAGATCTTCTTCATCGTAAAGAGATTGCCTGTTGAGATTCGAGATTTCAACCCTATCATCATCCACGATAGTTACCTTCCCCACCCCCATCCTGACAAGCATTTCCGCTATTGCTGAACCAGTACCGCCAACCCCTATAACTATAATGGAAGATTCTGATATTATTTTCTGTCCCTTTGGAAATATGTCCTTGAGAACAATCTGGGAAAGGTAGCGGTTGACATCCATAATACGTCAATATAATTGTATTAAATATATTATCCTCCGCTTACAGGGGGAAAAAGGGATATGGTATCTCCGTTCTTTATTTCAGTCTTTAAATCCTTTACAAATCTACCATTTAAAGCAATCAGGTTGATCTGCTCCTTTCCAATCTTTGGATATATCTCACCTATCTTCTCTATTATTTCCTGGAGAGTTATTTTGTCAAATTCAAATTCATCCTGCATCTTTCCTGTAAATTCTCTGTATTTAGCATAATATTTCACCGTTACCTTCATGTTTCACCTCCAGTATGGCTCCCTTGCTTTGACTGCCTCTTCCATAATCTTCTGTATATCTTTTTCTCCCCTGAAACTGAATACCTGATCCTTCCTGTTGAGGCATGTCTGGAACTGACCCTTTGATGTTACTCTTAGCCTGGTGCAGTTATTGCAGAAATCTGGATTCCGCATTGGCATCACAAGTTCAACTTCCACCTCCATGCTTCCAAGATTAACTCTGTATTTTTTTCTGTGATGAAGTGAATTATAGGAAACTCCTACAATTTTATCTTTCAGCCTTTTTTCTATATTCCTTAAGTCATAATGATATCTTCTGAAATCTTCTGTGTTTTCTCCATTCCTATCTGTTTCATATTCTATGAGCTGTAAAATTGCTCCCTTTTCAGCTGCAAACACCATCATTTCGTCTATCTCATCAGTATTCAGTCCATTCAGTACAACAAAATTGATCTTAACCGGTTTTAATCCCGCCTCTAGTGCTGCATCAATCCCTTTCTCAACAGATAATATACCTTCATTTCCTGTAATTATCCTGAATTTGTTTTTATGCAAGGAATGAAGTGATATGTTGATTCTGTCAAGTCCTGCTTCCTTGAGTGATTCGGCCCTTGATTCCAGAAAGAAACCGTTAGTGGTCAGCGATATGTCCCCCTTGATGTGTTTTCTTGTCCTTGAAATAATTTCCTCAAGGTCCCTGCGGATAAGTGGTTCTCCTCCGGTGAATTTTATTCTGTTGACACCCTTGAGGGATGCTATCCTAACCACTTCCTCAATCTCTTCCGGAGAAAGGTGTTCCACGTTTTCCTCCGTCCCTTCCATATGGCAGAAAAAACATTTGAAATTGCATACGGCATTCACCTGTATTCTCAGGCTGTTTAGGGGACGGCCATAGTTGTCAAATAACATTAGTCATCTATCAAATATTCATATCAATACTTTATGATATTTTTTCAACAAAATTAATGCCATTTCTTTGTTCCATCCTCATAAACATCCTGTTTCCAGATGGGTACTCTATTTTTTATGCTGTCCACTATGAACATACAGCATTTGAATCCTTCTTCCCTATGCTCTGAGAGAACGGATACGAGCAATGATTCCTCTCCCGGCCTAATGTCGCCAATCCTGTGAATAGCGGAAGCATCTATTATTTTGAAATTATTCTTTGCCTCTTCCAGAATTTTTTTCAGTTCTGACTCGGCGAGATCTATTTCTGCCTCATAATGAAGGTATGCAATGTCTTTGCCGCTTTCCTTTTTCCTAACTATTCCCCTGAAAATTATTATTGCACCTGTATTTTCTCCATAATTACCTATTTCATAATCTATATTTCCAGACTGTATCTTTGCTTTCATTTTATATTTAGAAAATGCAAATTCAATTAAAAATATAACTGATCGCGAGTTCTTTTAGCAACATATTTTAGGTAGATGCTACTTTTTAATTATGAAATATATAAGTGAAGAGGAAGTCGCAAAAAATCTTAAAATGAGAGATGTAATCGACGTCCTTGAAGAAGCCTTCATTGAATATGGGAAGGGTAATGCGATTGCCGACTCCAGAATCAGGACTATGATGGATGGAAAAATTCTCAATTCTATGCCTGCAATATTCTCAAAATACAAGATCGCTGGACTAAAGGTATATTTTGCCACCAAAACAGGAGCCAGATTTGTGGTTCTAGTTTTCAACACTGAAACCAACGATCTTGAGGCTATTCTGGAGGCCGATAAATTGGGTCAGATTAGAACAGGAGCACTTACAGCCATGGTATCACGCAAAATAGTTAGAGAAAAATCTCCTGTTGTATCCATAATAGGTTCGGGTTATCAGGCAGAAACTCAGTTGGAAGGCTTGCTTTGTGTTTATGATCCTCAGAATGTCATCGTCTATTCCAGAAATTTAAAAAATGCTGAGATTTTTGCCAGCAAAATGTCTGCAAAATTTGGAGTTGAGATTGATGTTGCCAGAACAGCGAAAGAGGCTGTTTCAGGTGCAAGAATAATAAATACAATAACCAGTTCCAGCTCCCCGATATTTTCCTTAAAAGAGCTGAGCGATGAATTTCATTTAAATCTTGCAGGAGCCAATCTTCCCTTCAGGAGGGAAGTAGACAGAGATGTTTTGGAAGGTAGCGATATTATTATAGCAGAACATTTTGAGCAGGCTTTAAAAGAATCTGCAGAAATCGCTGATTATTTTGCCTCCCACGGAAGGATGAAAATAATAGAACTAAAGGATTTTTTAGTTTCTGGAAGGGATTATAATATCAGAAGGAGCGTGTTCAAATCTATGGGCATAGGTCTCGAAGATATAGCATCTGCTTACTTGGTCCTGAAAAAGATGGGGCTATATTGGGATTGATGCTCACCTCGACAAACCAACTTTCCTGAGTATGACCTTGAATATGTCATTGATAAGAAGATTCATTAAAAGTCCGTATGAAAGTATCACAACATAATCAATGAATGATATTGGAGCCACTATTCCAAATCCATAAATAGACAGTATTGAAACCACAATCATATCGGCAATTATTGAAACTGTGAGCGTTCTGCCTGGTCTTGATTTCCAGAAGAAATTATTTTCCCTGACTATTATGGGTGTCAGAAGACCGAAGAACATTATCTCTGCAAAGAAGAATGTATTCAGAACGTTTATGTTATTTCCTAAATTCAGATATCTGATTGCGATGAAGAGCAGGATAAACATCTCTGTCACCTGAATCGCCCCCAATGAAATGCCTATTTTAACCAGGTTCCTTATATCCCATTTCTCGGGATTTTTCGAACCCTGCATGCTGTCAGTTGACAGTGATATAGTTACAAAATCTATTAGGAACAGAAAGAGGATTATATCAAGGGCAGATAATAGAAAATAACCAGTGACTATGAATCCTACTGCTAGAAATACTGCAACCTGGAATGTCTTGACTATCTTGTTTAAAACCCAGGTTACTATTCTCTGATAAGTGGTTCTTCCTATTTTTACCAGATCAACTATGTTGCTAAGGCCTTCAGTTGTAAGTATTACACTTGCAGCCCCTTTGGCAACATCGGTTGCATTACTTACTGCAATTCCTACTTCAGCTCTTTTCAATGCAGGTGCATCATTTATTCCATCTCCTGTCATTCCAACTATGTGCTCTTTTGCCTGTAACCCTTTAACTATAGTGTATTTATCTTCAGGGTATATCTCAGCAAATACATCACTTTCTTCTGCTAGATTGGCGGCCTTGACTGGATCTTTAACCTTAAGCTCCTTTATTTTGGCCCCTGATACTACCCTGTCTCCCAGTCCTATATCTTTTGATATTTCTCTGGCGATAGGCTCAGCATCTCCAGTCAACATCTTGATACTTATCCCAAGAGTCTTTAGTTCACTGATTGATTTTTGGGTATCTGGGCGTGGAGGATCCGACAAACCTACCAATCCCACTATTTTGAAGTCATCATTTTCAGAGACTGCAACTGCTATTATTCTGTGCCCATGAGAAGCAATTTCTTCCTCTTTCCCCAATATATTCCTGTTTTCTTGGTCTTTACACAATTTCAGGATTGTATCCACTGCCCCCTTAACAACCTTAATATCCTTTCCGTTCCTGGATACAGATGCCTCGGTCCTTCTTGTAGCAGGATCGAAGCCTTTGAAATCCTTAATTTTTATTCCATCCTTTTGAATTTTAATATTTTTAGCTTGGTTTATGAAGGCAACATCAATGGGATCGTTATTAGCTTCCTGTGAGGCCAAGTAACCGTACAAAATGACCTCTTCGCTGCTGAAATTGTTAAGGGGAATCACTTCGGAAACAGACAATTTATTCTGGGTAAGTGTACCTGTCTTATCAGCACACAGGGTATCCATAGTAGCAGCGTCTTCCATTGCATTCAGTCTTGTCACGAGAGCTCCCTTCCTTGCGGTTTCCATTGAGCCTATTGCCATACTTACTGTGAACATGGCAGGCAGTGCAACAGGGACGGCAAAAACTATTAGCATCAGGGCTAGAGGGACAATATTTAAAAGATTATCCCCTCTTATATAAGAAAAGAAAAATATTATTCCAAGAAGCATTATGACTATCAATAGAAGGTAGTTGACAATTTTTGCAGTAACTTCCTCCATGTGAAGTTTTGGTTTTGCGATACTTACCA
>Ga0080003_1000018_pt1 | contig 114891 bp, 113 predicted proteins | sample JossMetagenome_FD_69206 | JGI IMG/M metagenome (GOLD analysis project Ga0080003, IMG submission 69206) | Hot spring microbial communities from Joseph's Coat, Yellowstone National Park, USA - JC2_E (SPADES assembly) (version 2) | ecosystem: Environmental > Aquatic > Thermal springs > Hot... | reverse complement strand
ACTGATATTGTTTCATCATTTGCCATGATCATTGATAATGAAAACTAGTTTATAAGTTTATCGGTAATCTGGATTATTAATAAACAATTAGGTTTTTTAATAAAAAATTATCTTAAAAAAAATCTTTATTGAAATTAAAAAATATAATTTTTGAATTGTACATAAAAATTAAACTTAATTTTCCTATAAAAGATTTTGTACCACAGCATATTTTTTCCTTGAAAGCCAAAACTTTTCAAGCATTATCTTTGCAAGGTCGTTGGTGATGAATGTTGAAAATATACTTATCCAAGGTAACAGGCTCCAAAAGTTCTAGGTCAAGGGTTGAAAGGATTGAAACTGCAACAACATCAATTATTATTGATATAAGGAAAATTCTCCCTGGCCTTGAGGGCCAGAAATGTTCCCTCTCCCTTATTATCAATGGCGTGAAAAGGCCAAAGAACATTATTGCAGTGAAGAAGAATGTGTTCATACTTGCGGTATCTGAAAATATTTTGAAATAGTTCTCACTAATAAATAGGAGAATGAAAATCTCAATCGTTGTGAATATTGAAAGGAACACGCTGAATTTGAAAAGCCTCGATATATCCCATTTCTCAGATTCCTTGAGCCCCTCTCACTGTCTGTGGATATTGATATTGTTACAAAATCAATAAGGAACAAGAAGAGAACAATGTCCATTGCAGAAAGAACATAATAACCAGTTATTAGGAATGCAATTGATACAAAAACTGCTATCTCGAATGTCTTTATTATTTTATTTACCACCCATGTTACCATCCTTTGGTAAATTATCTTACCCTCCTTAACAAGGTCAACAATGTTTGTTAGGTCCTCTGATGTTAATACTGCACTTGCAGCACCCTTTGCCACATCGGTAGCATTGCTAACCGAAATACCCACCTCAGCCTGCTTGAGCGCGGGTGCATCGTTTATTCCATCACCTGTCATTCCAACTATGTGACCCTTCGACTTAAGGCTCTTAACAATCACATATTTATCTTCTGAGTATATCTCAGCAAAGCCATTGCTCTCCTCTGCAAGGTTTGCAGCCCTCACAGGATCCTTGTTCTTCATCTTCTTCAGTTCCGAGCTCCTTAAGATTTTATCACCTATCCCTATCTAGAGCCCGCTGATGTTCATAAACAATGCATCTAAGCTTGTAATTATAATTCAAAGCCATCCTATTTTTTTATAAAAATTTTCGTAATCTTTTCTAGCTCTCTCTGGTTTATAATAATCAATTAGATCTCCATAATCGGGTTTTTTATCATAATTTTTCAATATTGCATCAATCCAATCCTCTGGATCATACCTATCCTTGAAAGGAATAAAAATTGCCTTATCCCTAAGAATTTCCCTTGAAATGGGAAGATCAAATGTAACTATTTTCAAATTGGAAAACATTGCTTCTAGGTATGGATATTCAAAACCACCATCTATTGATGTATGGATCAACAGATCTGCTGCATTATAATATAATGGAAAAATTTCCTCAGGAACCATCTTTAAAATAATAACATTTTCTTTTCTATTAAAATAAGGTAATAGTCTTTCTGAATTAGTGATTAATATTAAAATAAAACGATCATCAAGTTTATTCATTATTTTTGGCAATAGATCTAAGTTTTTTCTTGGAACATCCCTTCCCACATTCAATAAATAAATATTATCCTGTTTTAAATTCAATTTACCCCTCACCTCAAATTTATCCCTAGGTTTATAATGTTTATCATCAAGCCAATGATGTATTGTTGTAAATTCAACATCTTTAAACCTTTCCTCAGCCTCCTTTTTAATATGGTTGGATATTGTAATTACCCCTTGAAGATACGGGATATATTTGATATTTTTAATAAACCATGATTTTACAAAACTTTCATTAGAATATTTTATTGGAAAAAAATCATGGATAGTACCTGAGATATTTTTGTTATATTTTATCAAATGAAAATTTCCTGGAGATGAGGCATGAACATATTTATATGATTTGACATATTTTTTATATGGTCCTCCAAAATAATAACTATAAAATGTATTAATCCCCCACCTTTTTGTGAAATAAATATGATTTTGAAAATCATTATATCCATTATATGATAAGTGGCAAAAGTCTTCAAATATTCCAAGATTATATAAATACCAGGCGTATTTTCCTATTCCGCTTTTTGCATCATTTTCAGTAATCACAGTACTTTTTTCAATCATTTTTTATCACATTTAAATGAAATATCTTATTCACCTCAAATCCAATAAAGAATAAATAATTTTTTATAGTTTTTAAGGTAATTTTTAAAAAAAGAAATTTTAATATTTATCTTTTGTTTAAAATATTAATATCTATAAATTTTGCTTAAGTACAAAATTTTTTAATTCTACTTAATTTTTCAGCTCTTTTCAGTATTTTTGAAAAATATATAATACAAAATAGGATCAATTGTTGATACAAGACCTGCAGAAAAGAATGCCAGTGCAAACATACCTATTGAAAACAAAAAACCTCCAATTGAGCTTGCACCTCCATAGGGTAATTTCCTGAATATGCCCGTTATACTTGGAGCCCCTTGATCTTTCATCTGGAGAGAATATGATGAAATGTTTTAAGGAATTAATTTCCTCTTAACATTTCATCAATCTTCAATAATTAGAAATATTTATCTTTCGGAAATACTGTTTTATAACTAAAATTATTAAATATTGGAAATTGATTAAGTCTTAGAATGGAAAATCTAAATAACCAAAAAGTTGAATCTATGAATTTCCCATATATATCCGTAATAATTACAGCATATAACAGAAAACAATATTTAATGGATGCAATTAAATCTGTTTTAGATCAGACTATAGAAAGATCACTTTACGAGATTATAGTTATAAAAAACTTTAAGGACGATGAAATTGATGATTTTATGACTAAAAATAATATAAAAAATATATTAATGGATGGTAGAATAGGTGAATTTCTTTATAAAGGTATTTCTGAATCAAAAGGTAAGATAATATCTTTCTTAGACGACGATGATTATTTTGATATAAATAAACTTGAAACAATAATAGATATATTTAACAAAAATCCTGATATAGTATATTGTCACAATAATCAAATATTGGTAAATGCTAAAAATGAAATCATTAAAAAGAATAAATTTTTCCTATCAGGTAAAATTAATTTTAACGAGTCAATTCAAAATTTTTTAAAAACTAACGATTTATTTTTTAATTTAAGTTCAATTTGTATAAAAAAAGAATATTATTTAAAATATTTAGAAATATTAAAAAATTTAATAACGCACCCAGATGATTTTATGTTATTTTTTGCATTAGACGGATATTCAAATATTTTTATTACACAATCTTATTTAACTTATTACAGGCTACATAATAGTACAAGCATTATTAAATTAAATGAATTAACTTTAAAAAATATCTCTAGTTATCGCACTAAAAAAATTTCTATACTATCATTATATGTTGAAGCAACTAATTACATAATGGAAAATTTAAATAATAAAATTTTAAAAACCTTAATAAAATTTAAATTAATTAAAGAAAAAATATATTTAAATTATTTTAAAAAAAATTGGTTTAATAAAGAAGGTATTAAATTATTTATTGAATTCATAAAATATATAATTAAAAATAAAAAATTCTTTAAAAAATATTCTAAAATCTTTATTTTTCACTTATTCATTACAAATTTATATTTATCATTTTTTTATTTTTCAAATAAAACAACTATATCATACAGAATTTTATCTAAATTATATATTTTATAAATTATAAATTATATTTAAAAAATTCAATTATATTTAAAATTTAAATAAAAAAATTAATCAAATAAAAGAATTACGAAATCAGTGGTAACAACACAAATAAAAACCGCAGCCATTGTGAAAGAAAAAATATCAGCAGTATAGCCACTCAACATAAAATAGATTCCTGAAATACCGGCAATAAAAACAAAGATTAAATTGAATATTGATGAAAAGTTTGCAACTATTTTTCCAGATATCACCGCGAAAATTATTATTAAAATTTATAAGAGAAGTAACAAAAAGCCCAACATCATATGGGCATCACACTTGGCACCGGAAGGAACATGTCATATGGTAACTTGGGGTAAGATTCAAAGGTACAAAGAGACTTATCCACATTTTCAAAGGAACTGAAAAACTAGGAAAATAAACTTGATCATTACCATTGAACTCAATACAACATTTTTATTCTCCATGTTAATGAAATATATTATTAATTCTTAAACTCATTGAGTTTTTGAAAAGGATAAAATAATATGAAAAATATAACATGTATCAATGAAGGGAATAAGATTTTCAGACACAGATGATTTCAATGAAATACATGATTAAATAAACATAATGCTTCTAGAAAATTATAACATCATAGTTGAAAGAATAATTAAGGCAATAAACTCAATCAATTATAGATTTTTATTAAAATCATCAAGCAAAACTGGTGAGCCTAGGATTTGAAGGATTGCATATCCAGATGCTGTAATTTCCATTGTTCTGGAAGTTACTTTTCCTTTGCACAATATAAAGAGGGAAATAATTTTTAAGGTTGCTGTAGAAATAAAGAGTCACGTGAAGAGTTTCGGCGAGACCTTGAGGCAACTACAAATTTACAGGGAGTATTTAGAATAATATAACAAAAGGGAATGGAGGAAAAAGACAGGGCAGCAAATACCCTTTAATTCATTTATTCCTGTTTTATTAATAACACCAGATCACAGGTTCGATGATGCATTCAGATCCCAGGGCTTTGATGTATTAGACCCTTCCTTTCTTGGAATGTCACAGATGAGATCAAGACTTGATGATTTTCAGGAATAAAGTTCAGCCTTATTTTAATAAGAACCATGTTGAGAACATCCTGCATTTGATAAGTAAAAGAAATATAACAAACAAAAAATTTATTATAGATGTTAAGATTTTTCTAATGCCTATACAGCCCCGTGGTGTAGCGGTCAAGCATGCGGGACTTTGGATCCTGCGACGACAGTTCGAATCTGTCCGGGGCTGCTATTCCATGAATTTAATAAAGATAATTAGAAGCCTTTAAAAAATTGTTTTTTTAAAGAATAAGAAAGTGGTAAAGTGCCCATAGTAAGCCCCTTTCTGTTTAAGGCAACATTCGACTAATGCACCCTACCCAACGTTCAAGAGGTCTATCATCACGTTTGTTTGGGCTTGCTCATCCGGGGATGGCCGTTTCAACAATTCCATGGGAACGTCATCCGCAGGGAATCATCCTTAGCCATGGCTGTGCCGTTTCTGTGCCATTTCCATCCCTCTCGGGATCCTGTTTTGCAACGGGCCGGATTCCTCATGAGAGGGGACTTTCCTCATCGAAAACCAATTAGGTTTTCAACGTCAGTTGCCCTTGGGCTCTTTACCAGTAACAAGATAAATTACTATAAATTAAATTTTTCTTTTTACAATCAGGTAAAGGCCTTCCTGCTTTAGAACAATTACACTATCATTTTTTTTAATTTTTTCATCTGATCTTGCTGACCATAGCTCATTTTTTATCTTGATAACACCATCCTTACCTGGCAAAATATCGGTCATTGCAATTCCAATCTTTTCTTCATATGTAAATGGTTTATTATCCATTACTATGAGAATTTCAAAACCTTTTATCATAATTATTAAAACTTCAACTGCTATGCCAATTATAGAAATGTAAAGAAGAAGTTTTGAATGAAGCAAAAATCCACCAAGGATTAGAAGAATATTAATTGATGTTAAAATGATAAGAATAATAATGCTTCCTGGGCTCCATCTTAAGGGTGAAAAAAAGCTAGCATTTTTATCAATTTTATTCATATTAATCATCATTCTTTTATTTCAAATAGATTGTTAAATTTTAAACCATTTTTCTGGACATAAATTATTGCAAGAATTGAATAAACTTCACGAAGTGTATTGATATCCATATCTTTGTTATATTCAAGTATTTTATCGAATGCAAATTTGTTAATTTTATAAAAATATTCATCAAATCTTTTATTATCTATTATTTTAAAACCTATTTTTTCCAAAATGTCATGGACGAGGTATTCCTTTTTCTCTTTTAAATCTTTTAGATATTCATTTTTGAAAAATGAATCTGTTGAAATAATAAAATTCTTTGCTGTTCTTTCGTATAAAGAGGTGAAACCCTTTTTTCTTTTTTCCTTTTTTGTAGATATAACAAGACCGGCATGTTCAAGCTTTTTTATGTGTCTATAAATGGTCGAATTATCCTTGCCAAGTAAGAATGATAGATCCTCAATGCTCATGCTTTTTAATTTCAGTGCTTGAAGTATAGCACTCCTTGTTTCTTCCATTACTACTTTAATCGCCCTCGGATCATCAATTAATTCAATATCCTTCATAGTTTTCTGTACTAATAATAAAACTAATTAAATTTTTCTATTTAAAAAAGATAACAAATTTTTATCTCTCAAATAGAAAACTTAATATACCATTTTTTTAATATCAAAACAGGTGATAAATAAATGGATGAAAAATTCAATGAGCTTTCAGAAATTCTTGTACAATTGGGCTTACCAAAGAATGTTGCAAAGACGCTTGCATATTTAAAATACCATGATGAGACCATGGCAGTGGACATAGAATTTAATGCAGGATTAAGGCAACCCGAGGTTTCAGTTGCAATTCAATACCTACTGAAAAAGGGATGGATAAAGAGAAAAAATGTAAAGAAAGAAGGTAAAGGAAGGCCTGTTAGGTTATACAGGCTCTCTAAGCCCTTTGAAGAAATAATTAAAGAAATTGAAAGTGAAAAGAAGGATAATATTTCAAAGATTGAAATGCTTGTTGATAAACTCAAGCAATTTTACTAATCCTCTTCACTTTCCCATTTTTTTGACCTATTATTAAAATATCTGCAAGATTTTCAAAAATTCCTGTTTCAATTACTCCAGGAATATTTTTTAAGTTTCGGCCGCTCATTAAAGGCTCTTTTGATGAGCTCAGATCAACGTCTAATATAAAATTTCCATTGTCTGTTACAAACGTTTCATTCCCAAATGTTCTTAGAATTGCTCTATATCCCAGCTCTTCTATTCTCCTTTTTGTTGCTTTCCAGGAGAATTGAAGTATTTCAACGGGCACATTTATCTCAAACAGATTGTTTTTAATTTTTGTTTCATCCACTATTATTATTACTTTTTTTGAATTATATGCAACAATTTTTTCCCGTGTTAACGCCCCACCACCACCTTTAATAAGAATCAAATTATAATCTGCAGCATCTGCGCCATCTATGTAAAGATCTACTCTGTCATCAAGATCAACAACTTTGAAATTATTTTTTTCTAAGATATTTTTTGTTTTATTTGAACTTGAAACACATACAATATTCGGAAACTCTTTCTTTCTTTTTATTAATTCTTCTATAAATATTTCAACTGTGCTTCCTGTGCCAACACCTAAAATCATACCATCCTTCAAAAATGATAAGGAATCGAGTGCAGCATTCCTTTTCATCTCATCAGTATTCATAAAACTTTAATAGCATCCGATTTAAAAATGTTTTTTATTAACATTCTAGTAAATGTTATATATTTCTCTGCTATACGTTAACAAAGAGGTAAACGATTATGGAACAGAGTTATTCATTCATTGAAGATATGATGGAAGAGCTAAATCTTCTCGAGAGGCATATAAAAATTCTTAAATTATTGAATAAGGAAGGTCCTATAGGCATAATGAGAATTTCACAAATAACTGATATACCTCAGCACAGGGTAAGGTATTCATTAAGAATTCTTGAGACTGAAAGAATGATTTTAGCCACTCCTGAGGGTGCAAAAGTCGTTGGTAACATAGATGAATTCATAAAAAAGATGAAAACTGGTATTGAAGAAGTGGAAAAAAAGATTAACACACTGAAAGATGAATTAAATAGCTTTTAGTACTTTTGTATCTTCTCTTGATGCACCCAGTGATATTATCGTAACTTTAGCGCCTGTGTTTCTCTCTATGAAAGATATGTACTTTTTCATATTTTTAGGAATATCATTCTTAATGTCATCCTTGGTAAAGTCCCAGCCATCAAAAGTTGTGTAAATGGGTTTTAGTTTTGCAACTATTTCAGGATCTGATGGTATATTCCTGATTATTTTACCCTTGTATTCATAAGCATATGCTACCTTTACCTCGCTAAATCCTGAAAGTATGTCTATTTTGCTGATAGCTATGTATTTTACACCAGAAAGCTTTACCGAATATCTAACAAGTGAAAGGTCAAGCCAACCAATTCTCCTTGGTCTACCCGTCGTTGTTCCATATTCATTCCCTTTTTTCAATATATTCTCTCCTATCTCATTTTTTAGTTCTGTTGGGAATGGTCCTTCACCAACTTTTGTTGTATATGCTTTCATTATTCCAAGAACATTTGAAATATATCTGGGTGGTATTCCAAGACCTGTAATCGCTCCACCTACAAATGTATTTGAACTAGTAACGTAGGGATACATACCAAAATCTACATCAAGGTGTGTGCCCTGAGCTCCTTCAAAAAGCACAGATTTTCCCTTGTCAATAGCGCTAATCAAAAAGGATGATGTATCAATTATGTTCTTTTTGAACATCTTCCCTATTTCACTGTATCTTTTACTCAATTCATTTGCATCATAATCTTTTTCAAGCAAGTTTTTCCTCATTTTTATTGCTATTCTTATTTTTTTCTCAAGTTTCTCTTTATCAAGAAGATCCACCATCCTGATACCTACCCTTGCATATTTATCCTCATATGCAGGACCAATACCTTTACCCGTTGTTCCTACCTTTTTTTCCGATTTAAGATTCTCCTCTATAATATCTAGATCTAAGTGATAGGGCATAACCACATGTGCTCTTTCAGAAATCCTAATTTTTTTCAAGGGTGAAAAATCCTTGACCATTTCCAACTCATTCTTGAGCTGAATAGGATCAATGACCATCCCATTGCCTAAAACACAAATGGCTCCCTGTATTATGCCACTTGGTATAAGATGAAACTTGTATGTATTCCCTGAAACTCTTACCGTGTGACCTGCGTTTGATCCTCCCTGGTACCTCGCAACAATGTCATACTTTGAAGATAAAAAATCAACAATTTTTCCCTTACCCTCATCACCAAATTGCAACCCAATAACGGCTAAAGTTCTCACCAATCTGAACACCGTTAACACCTTATTGATTCTTCTTTATTAAACTTTATTGAACATTTATGGTATTTTGATAACAAAGTTTAAATAGTACATTAATTATTATTTGTCTGACAAAAAGCATATAAAAAAACAATAAAATATGACGAAGGTGAGAAAAATATGGTAAATGGGTCTGTGTTAAGATTTATGGCTACATATGTGGAAGAGAAGAAGGGAATTTCTGGAAAGGAAGAGTTTCAGAAAAAAGTCAATGAAAGAAATGTCATCATACCAAAAGTTGATGCAATAGATCCTGATGACGAGTTCTCCAATGGGTATTTTGAAAGGGTTTTCGATGCTACAGCAAAAGTTCTCAATGATGATAAATTGCTTAGCCAGTTTGGTTTCAATTATGGCAAAAGATTCTCAAGTCCTTCGATGAGAATTTTTTCTGCAATTGAAAAGAACCAGAAAATAGTGGATTTGGTATGCGAAGATTTAAAAAGATACATACCAACTTTTTCCGTAAACTGTGAATCTTTGAGCGATAAAAAATTTGTAATCAGAATTGGAAATATAAAAAGCAAAGAACAGTCTTTGTTTGTTTCAGGATATTTGGATGCACTTTTCCAGAAGGTTCAGAAAAAGATTGTGAAAAGCGAAGAAAACCAGGGAGAACAAAAGAAAATTGTCCTTAAATTCCTCTAATCTTCCACATTTATCGTTTTGTATGAAATTCTTTTGTTAATAATAGCATCCTCCACGGCCTTTTCTGGATTTGATTTTCTGCTTTTTCCAGTTTTTATTTCTACAAATACAATTTCATCAACATACTCCTTTTCTCTCAACCCAGAAAATACAATTAAATCTATTGGTGAACCAATAAACTTTGCATCCCTGGGATCATAAGGAAAATTTGGGAAATATGGAAATAACTGTTCTGATACCTTACCTTTGAGAACATCTTGTGACCTTTTTATGGTATCTGCTTTAATCTTTTCAGTAAAATCCATCTTCCATTGCTCAAATTTTGTTGAATATTCATTTTTTATTGATTCTTCTAGGGAACTTTTAATATTGTTCCTTTCAGATTCAAGGGTGGATTGAACCCACTGCTTAAATATATCCCTTGATTTATTATCTATCAATTTTTCCATTCTAAGCTTTAAAATTAAATAAAATATAATGAGAATAAGTACCAGCAAACCTAGAATAGCACTTGTTATTATATAAAAGTCCATGGCATAATTAATGTTTAAGCCTTAAAAAATTTTTCTTTAATCACCAATAGCATTTTTATAAATCTTTTTAAAATTTTCACTTGAGATACCCTTGAATTTTTTTATTTCCTCTTCTTTTGCGATGAGGAACAGCTCGTGAAATATCGCGTCTGAATAAATGAGTGTTAAAAGACTTTTTCTATCCTTGCCATTGCCTACAATTACGGTAAGCTGATTGCTTGGAATTGCCATGCTAATTTCAACATTTTCTTTGGATTTTCCTATGTAAACTATTCTAATGCTGTATTTTTTCCCATGGTCAAACTTTCTAACATCTATAAAATTAACTTTGGAAGGTTCAATGCCATAGTCATCAAAAATCCTATGAAATCTACATGGCTCATTTTTTTTACAATATGAACAGTGTTCCTTCCAAAAAGTTTCTACTCTGATTTTCCCCGTACCTTTTGTCTCCATTAAAATTATGAAAGACATCTTTCTTATAAATTTTATTACAATTTTTTAAGATACCTGAAAATTTTGTCCCTGTAAGGAAAGAAATGAATGTGCGTATATGATGCAAATGCATGTTTATCATAAAAACCATCTTTACCATTTATGCCCTCTCCCTTTTTTACATCAAGTGCAAATGGGCCATTACTTTGTATGGAACTGTAATGAAATTCGTGCCCTCTTATAATATCACCCTTTTTAAAAGCAAAATAATCCTTTTTTGCAATAAGTTCAGTATAACCCAATGTTAATTTATTTCTTTCATTAACGACACCTTCAAATAAGCCTGTCATTTTATAATTTAAATTTCCATTCGTTATTCTTTCCATTAAATACATCAGTCCACCGCATTCAGCGTAAATAATCTTATTGTTATGAAAACTCTCTATAATAGACTCTTTTGTTTTACTTGATCTTTCAAGCTCTTCTTTATACAGTTCAGGATACCCCCCTCCTATATATATAAAATCTCCATACTCAAATGAATCGTTATTTAAAGGGGAAAAAAATTGCACATTTCCTATTCTTGAAAGAAAGTTAAGATTATACTGATAATAAAAATTGAATGCTTTGTCCATAGCAATAAAAACATTTTTTTTCAGAAAAGGAAAATTTTGCTCATAAATGCATTCCAGTGTAGGAAGATTTTCAAGAAATTCAAAATTAATAAATTTTTGGATTTTTTTAATTTTATTTTTCAAATCATTATTTTCCATGAATGTTTTCAAACCCAAGTGCCTCTCATCTATAGCTATTTCCTTGTCGTATGGAATTCTTCCATAAATTTTTACATTATGCTTCAAAAATTCCTTTTCAACCATTGCAATGTGCTTTTCACCATGGTAATTATTTAATATCACACCCAGGGTAAGTGAATTTTTCAACCCCTTAAAAATATAATATGCGTTCTCAGCCAATCTAGAAACATCAATAACAATAATGTGAGGTATTTGGAGTTTTTTAAAATAATAATAAGTGCTGTTATCAAAATTCAGGCCTGAATCGTGCAAGCCCATAACACCCTCAAAAATAGCATAATCATATTTCTTAGATGCATTGCAAAGTAATTTTTTGTAGTTTTTTCCCTCAAGATAACGATCAATATTTTCTGCATATCCTGTTATTGATCTAGCAAGACCTGTGTCTATAAAATCTGGTCCTATCTTGAATACTGATGAATTTTTTAAATAGTTAGCAATAGCAAGGGTTACAGTTGTTTTCCCCGAGCCTGTAAATGGTGCACTAATTCCAAGCAGTTTCATGATATGATATAATCAAAAATTAAGATAAATATTACTGAAAAATTTAAAGTATTTTATTCTCATAAATTATTATTTCATTGAAATTTTCTAGTTTTATTTTAGTAATACCTCCATTATCGAATTTTAAATTCCTGTATTCTTTAATCGATAATTTTTTAATTTTGCATAATAAAATCCTTCCAATATCGTTATGAGTAATTATTGCAATTTTTTTCAAATTCTCATTTACCATTGTAAATTTAATTTCATTCCAGAATTCCATTATCCTGTTTTCCGCATTTTCTAAATCCTCTGAATTCGGAGGTCTAAATGATTCAGGATCATCAATATATTTTTTATATAATTCACCATATTTTTCTAAGATTTCATTTTTTTCCATGCCTTCCCATTCTCCGTAATCTAATTCCATAAGCCTTTGATCAATTATTAATTTTGTTCCAATTTTATTTTGAATGATTCTTGCAAAATCTTTTGCTCTTTTTAGGGGACTTGAATAAATTCTATCTACATGTTCATTAAACAGGAAATCCGCTATCCTTTCTGCTTGCAATATACCTTTTTCAGTTAATTCCACATCGGTAATTCCTGAGAATGTATTGTTAACGTTAGAGACTGTTTCACCATGCCTAATAAGATAAATTATTCTATCGTTTTTATTATCCGTTAAAGATTTGGAGATTTTTTTAAATTCTTCCTCACTGGTGTCATCCCTTACATAATTTTTACTTAACATCCAAGGCATTCTGAGATTTTTAAAACCCTCTATACCAATATAATCTATTTTTTCTATTGATGATTTAGAGTAAAAGAATGTCGCTTTTTTCAAATTTTTTACACCTAAATTTTTAAAATATGTGTAATATGTTCTCATGGTATTTCCCGTATGCGTTTCACCTGAAACAAGTAAAACATTTTCAAGGAGTTCTTCAGGAAATTCTATTTTCAATAACAGATCATCAAATCTCCTTCCGTCTATCCATGTATATTTTCTATCAATTACAACCAAGGGTATGTGCCCAAAAAATCCAGAAATTAGAGAACCCATTATGGCTCCTCCACGGCCTATACCAATAATTAATGTAGGTTTAAAACCTTCCATTGCCATTTCATTGAAAATTTTTTCTGATGCTTTTTCAACATCCTTCCAAGTCAATTTTTTATTTTTTTTCAAATAATCTACTACGTAAAATATTGTTGATAAACTACCTATTACAGTAAGTATTAATATAATAATTGTTAAAAGGTCCATGAAAATTAATTATTAATCAAATATAAAATATTTTCCATTAAATGATATTTTTTCTCTTAAATTTATTATATTTAAAAAAATAAAAAAATATTTTTATGATTGCATTTCCATGCAAACCATATGAAATCTCTAAAAATTAAGGACTTTTATAGACTATCTTTTTTAAGCGACATAAACGTATATGAAAACAAGGTGTTCTTCGTTGTAGCAAAACCAATAAAAAAGAAAAATGATTACGAATCAAAAATCTACTACTATGATAAAAAAATTGTAGAATTCACATCAGGACCAAGGGATACTTCCCCTAAAGTTTCTCCAGATGGAAAATATCTTGCCTTTACTGGAAAAAGAAAGGAAAAGAAAATGCAGCTTATGCTGATGCCTATTGATGGTGGCGAGGCAAAGATCATACTAGAGAGGGAAGATATAAGTCAAATAAAGTGGGCAAATGATAGCAAACACATTTACTTTATATCAAATGAGACAGATAAATCAAAGGATGATGTAAAAATAATTAATTCATACCCTTTTTATTTCAACGGCAAGGGTTTTATATATAACAAAAGGCCAACACTCTTCATAGCCAGTCTAAAGGGAAAGGAAAAAAAATTAACAGGTACGCCATATAATGTGCAAGGATATGATGTATCCATAAACAATGAAATAGCACTTACAATGAGTGTTGATGGTCAGGATGTTTACTGGAATAATCTTTATTTCCTCAGAAATGGTAAAATTGAAAAATATCCCTTGGATGGATCATTTTCCGAGCCGGAGTTTTCAAAAGATGGTGAATTGTTAGCATTCACATATTCAAATAATCAAAAAAGTGTATTTCAGCACAGGAAACTTTACCTTTTTTCAATGCAAGATTCATCAATGGAATGTATAACGTGCAATATTGATAGATCTATTGGAAATTCAATAAATTCAGATTCAAGGTTAGGCATGGGAAAATCGCTCATGTTTACTAAAGATGGCATTTATTTTTCTGTAACTGACCATGGTTATTCCGTTCTTTATTATTATGATCTAAAATCAAAAATGATTTCAAAAATTCTCGATAATAAAGAAAGCATAGATACATTTTATATCAATGATCAAAAAATTTATTACATTTCCCAAAAGATTAATTTACCCCAGGAGCTGTACGTGATTGATAATAAAATAAGGAAAATAACAAACTTTAACAATTATTTTAATGGACTTCCTGAAGCTAAAAATTTTTCATTTGTAGCCAGTGATAATGAAAATGTTGAAGGTTGGTTCCTTTCATACAACAAAGAAAAATTGCCAACAATTTTAGAGATACACGGTGGTCCAAAGACTGCTTATGGTTATGCATTCATCTTTGAATTGCATCTTCTAGCATCATCCGGGTATAATGTTCTATTCTTAAATCCAAGGGGAAGCGATGGATATGCTGATGATTTCTCTTTAAAAATCAAGGAACACTATGGTGAAAGGGATTATCTTGATATAATGGAGGGTCTGGATTTCGCAATCAAAAATTTTCCAATAGATGATGAAAGGTTAGGTGTAACAGGTGGTTCCTATGGTGGTTTTATGACAAACTGGATCATTGGACATACGGACAGGTTTAAAGCGGCTGTGACGCAAAGATCCATTAGTAACCAGATCTCATTTTTTGGTACATCAGATATAGGTCCCGGTTTTAATTCAGATCAGATAGGTGGAACACCATTTGAAAACATAGATAATTATTGGGAGAAAAGTCCTTTGAAGCATGTGAGGTACGCAAAAACACCATTGTTAATCATTCATTCTGACGAGGATTACCGTTGTCCCATTGAGCAGGCTTATCAGCTTTACAGTTCATTGAAATACTTTAATAAACAGGTTCAAATGGCCATATTTCCCGGCGAAAACCATGAACTATCCAGATCAGGCAAACCTGAACACAGGATAAAAAGGCTTGAACTTATAAAAACATGGTTTGATTCGCATTTGCTTGACAAAAAATAATACAAGAGTTTTAAATATTTAATCAGTTTTAATGCGCTTGATGACTGTAACAAAAAAAGAGATCAGGAAACATAAGAGGAAGATTTACTTCTCAATTCTTAGATTTTTATTGATAATTAGAAAAGTAAATAGATATGCCAAGGAAGGAAAAAAGGATAAGATAATAGAACTTGCAAAAGAGAACGTATCTCTTTTTTACAGGCTAGGGCCCACATTCATAAAATTTGGCCAGATCCTTTCATCAAGGGGGGATATGTTCCCACAGGAGTATATTGACATAATGTCAGAACTTCAGGATGTTGTTCCCCCTGCTCCATTCAATGAAATAAAGGCAGAAATAGAAAGCGAATATGGAAAACCAATAAACCAGGTATTTGAGTACTTTGAAGAAAAACCAATCTTCTCAGCCAGCCTTGGTCAAGTACATATCGCAAAACTGAATAAAAAAACAATAGTTGTTAAGGTGTTAAGGCCCGGCATAAGGAAGAGGGTAGAACTTGACTTGAGTGCATTAAAGAGCATGACCTTTACATTTAAACTCCTAATGGGTGAAGATTTTTTATTTATGGCTGAAAAGGTTATCAGTAGTTTCGAGAAAAGCGTATACGATGAAATGAATTATAGAAAGGAAGCAAACAACCTTCTTGAAATTTCAGAAAACCTATTTTCCAGGGAAAAGGATCTCAAGATCCCAGGCATCTATATGGATCTTGTAAGGGAAAAGGTCCTGCCCATGGAATATATACCAGGTACAAAGATTACCGATGTTGAAAAAATAAGGGCAATGGGATTTGATACAAAAGCACTTGCAAGGCGTGTCGTTGAAGTTTTTACCACGATGGTAATAAGGGATAATGTTTTTCATGCTGATCCACATCCAGGAAATATATACGTTGATGATAACGGGTCGTTGATTATTTACGATTTCGGGATGGTGGGCAGGCTGGACAGGAAAACGCGAAGGAACCTTTTCATGCTTTATAACGCATTAATTTCTAAAGATCCGGATAGGATCATTGAAGGAATGATCAAGCTTGATGCACTCGACCCATACGCGGATAGATATGTAATAAAGAAGGGCATAGCACTTGCATTAAGATCATTGGAAGGGGAAAAAATAAGTGAATATGAGGTAAGGGAACTTGTTAATTTTGCAAACAAGATATTTTACGAATTCCCGTTCAGGCTTCCGGACAACCTGGCCCTGTTTATAAGAATGTACGTGCTAATGGAAGGAGTAGCAATGACACTAGATCCGGAATTCAATATGCTCAAGGTTATTGGGGATATGCTCGATTCACCAGATATGAGGAAGGAACTAATAACGAATACAATTTATGATGAGTGGGATTCTATAGTAAATAATTACAGGACATTTATGCGCTTAATTCCAAAACTTGATGATTACATAGATATGCAAGCTGGTAACATTAAGAGAAACAATAAAAATGGTTATGGTTATTTAATTCCAGGAACAGTTATAATCGCTAGTGCAATACTTTCCTTCACTTACCCAATATATTCACTCTTAGGTTTCATTATATCCGGATTGCTCTTCGTTTATTTTTATTTAAAAAATAGATAAAAAATTTATTCAACTTTTATTTTTGTTGCCTGTAGAATAGGTACTGTGATTGTTAGAACACCGTTTTCATACTTAGAAACTGCCTTATCCTCTTCAACGCTCACTGGAAGAAGAATTCTTTTGTAAAATCTTTCAGGTCTCTGCCTCACATGAATGAGAGATTTTTCTCCATAATCAAGCTTTCTGTTCGCCTGTATTTTCAAATATGCTGAGCTGATCTCCACATTTATGTCCTCTTTCTTAAGACCAGGGATATCAAGCGTAATAATTAGATTCCCATTGTTCTCAAATATGTCAATTGGTGGCATAATTGATTCAAAAAAGCCCTTTTTTCTTTCTGCTGCCATTTTTTCAAAGTCATTCTTTAAATCTTCAGCGAAGAACTTCCACCATGTTTCTACCATTTATCATCACCGGTTTGATTAAGACATACCTATTATATAAGTATTTTGTATTGGTTAAAATAAATTACTTATTTTTTCATCATAAAAAAATATTAGGAATATTTTTTCTTAACCATTTAAAATAGTGTCTGGAAACCTTTAAAATGTGGATTAAATTTAAGCATTTAGATGGTAACATTAAAGCTTTCTCTTGGTACAGCAATTTCATTGAACCTTATTAATGGAAAATTACAAATACCATTCACAACAATCTATATAATGCTTGGTGATAGATGCAATTCTAATTGTTCATTTTGTACGCAATCAAGAGAAGCAATGATGACAAAAAAATTATCACGCATTACGTGGTATGAATTTCCAATGGAGGTTATCATAAATGCAATAAAAGGGAAGAACTATTCCAGAATTTGTTTCCAAACCTTAGATTATGAAAATGTAATTGATGATCTAAAAAGTATTTTGCCAAAATTTAATAATCTAAAGATACCTATTTCTGTTTCCATAGCACCTCCTATCAATGGTAAACTTGAGGAAATTTCACCATTTATAGATACCGTAAGCATAGCACTTGATGCTGCAAGTAAAGAAATTTTTGAAAAGGTAAAAGGCCGGCAAAGGGGTAATAGATTTGAATGGGAAAATCACTGGGAAAATCTAATTCTTGCAAAAAAATATTTCAAAAATGTTAATACACATTTAATTGTTGGAATGGGGGAAAAGGATATAGACCTTATATCCGTAATGTTAAAGTTAAAAAGTAAAGGTATTGAAACAGCACTTTTTGCATATACTCCGATCATGGGTATAGGAGCTCCACCACCTTTGGAAAGGTACAGAAGAATACAGCTTTCAAGATGTTTAATTTATGAATACGAAGTAAATATTAATGATTTCATATTCAATGAAAATGGTGATCTAGAAAAAATAAAAAGTAAACATCTGGATCAAGTAATAAAAGACAGCCGGTGCTTTATGACGTCAGGATGTCCTGGATGTAACAGACCATTTTATAATGAGGAACCAAGAAAGATTTACAATTATCCATTCTTACCAGGTAAAGAGGAAATGTTAAAAATTAATGAAACATTAGCAAAAATAAAATAAGTGTAAGCAATATTTCCTTCGATGAATGTTTCAATATTTCAGCCCGGACAAAATTTAGGTCTCGAAGGAAATTTGAGAAGGATGTTATCTTTTATTGAGGAAAACAAATCCAATCTGTATGTGTTTCCAGAACTTTATCTTACGGGTTATCTTTTAAGGGATAATCTGTATAGTCAGGGACTGGACAGAAATGATGAAATTTTTAATAGTTTAAAAAATAAAATGAGAGATAAAAAATCAACATTAATCTTTGGTTTTCCTGAAAAAGAAAATGGTTTTCTCTATAATTCTGCCATGGTAATAGATGAAAATGGCAAAGAGTATGTATATAGAAAAATGCAGCTTCCAAATTTTGGGCCATTCGAAGAAATGATATATTTTAAGCCTGGAGAGGAGACTCTTGTTGTTCCAACATCCAATGGAAACATAGGCGTTGAAATATGTTATGATATATTCTTCCCTTTTATAACTGAGGATCTTGCAATGAAAGGAAGTAAATACATTGTTAATATCTCCGCTAGCCCTGTTACTTCAAGGGCACTTTTTGAGATGTTAATACCTGCAAGGGCTGTTGAGAATACGGTATTCTTCATTTATAACAACTGGGGAGGTGTACAAAGAAACATTGTTTTTTGGGGTGGTTCTACAATAGTTTCACCAAGGGGCTTAATAATCAAAAAAGCTCAGTATCTTAAGGAAGAAAAAATTAGTGAAGAATTAGATGACAATGAAATAAAACTTGCCAGGTATTTCAGACCTGTTTTAAGAGATTTAAAAAAATAAAAAAATTATTTTTTAGATTTTACGAGAATTTTTACCTTGTATTCACCATTATTTTCCTCAATGCCTAGGAGCTCATTCCCTGTTCTATCGCACCATGCCTTTGCATCTGCCTTTATTCCCGGATCTGTGGCAAGAAGTTCTATAGTATCGCCATTGTTTGCCCTTTTATATGCTTTAACAAGATCTGTAACCGGTCCTGGGCAGGCTGAACCCCTACTATCAACATTAATCACAGCCATAAAAACACCTCATATAAATATTACCTGTCCACCGGCGGACATTTGCATAAATGATGCTGCACCAATAATATCATCAACGATTGGATCAAAATCCTGCAATGATTTGAGCTTCAATGCTTCAGACATTAGTGAGCAAGCATATATTTTAACATCACCAATCTCTTTTGCACTCTTTAACATATCATACCATGAGGGCGCTTTCATATCCTGCAGACCCTTCATAAGCATTGGTGCTACATCTTCAAATTCCTTTGAAATCCTGTTTGCATTTTTAGGGCCATCTTTTTTGAATACTGTCATTGCCCAACCCGTTACAAAAATCCTAACAGGCACACCCATGTTTGCTGCTGTCTGCGTCAATACACCAAGAGGTATCAATTTGTCCGCGGTTCCTGAAAACATTATTATGTTAAAACTACCATTTTCCATTTTTATCACCAATACGACATTGAAATTAAGTATAATAATTTTTCCGAATAGCATCATTAAATGTTTAAATATAGTAAATAAATTTCGAAAAATGTAAATTTTAATAAATAAAATGTAAGAATGAAAATTATGATTAAATTAAAACTAATTTCACTTAAAAACTTAAATTAAAAATGAAAAAATAAATACCAATGAATGCATTTATGGTTGAGGAATGATAAGATGAGCGATAAATTTGATGTAATAATTGTAGGTGGAGGCCCTGCTGGGTTGGCTGCAGCATTAGTTACAGCTAGGGCAGGTCTATCAACACTTGTACTAGAAAGAGGTGAATACAGTGGTTCAAAAAACGTTTTTGGTGGAGTCATTTACACAAACTCTCTTAGGAAATTGATACCTGATTTCTGGAAGGAAGCCCCTGTTGAAAGACCTATTACTAGAAGAAGGATTACATTTATGACAGACAAATCATTCTTTTCGATGGATTATAAAAATTACGATTTTAGGGGAGATTTCTACAATGGATTTTCAGTTTTTAGATCAAAGTTTGATGAATGGTTTTCAAAAAAAGTTGAAGAAGCTGGTGGGCTTGTTGCAACGGGTGTGAAGGTGGATTCACTTTTACACAAAGATGGTGTGGTTAATGGTGTAAAGTCAGGTCAGGATGAAATGGAAGGTGATGTTGTGATCCTTGCTGATGGCGCTGTATCCCTCCTTGCCCAGGCAGAGGGTTTAAAGCAGAGACCTGATCCTAATAACTTTGGTGTTGGTATGAAGGAGGTATTTTCTCTTTCGGAAGAAGAAGTAAATAAAAGATTCGGTATAACAAGTAAAGACGGTGTTGAGGAGCTTATTTTGGGATACCCAACAAAATATCTAAGGGGTGGTGGTTTTATCTACACATTTAAGGATTCTATTTCCATAGGTGTAATAGTTTCACTCGAGGCATTGAGAAAGAGTGAATATTATGCAATAGATTTCTTGGAAGATTTAAAGGAGCATCCAATGATTCAGGATCTCATAGACGGGGCACAGATAAAGGAATATTCTGCACATGCTATACCAGAAGGTGGTTACAGGATGATTCCAAAACTTTATAAAGATGGTGTTATGGTTGTTGGTGATGCTGCAGGTCTTGTGAGTTCTTCAGGAATATATCTTAACGGTGTTGACATCGCTGTTCAATCAGGAATATTAGCAGGTGAAACTGCAATAGAAGCAAAAAAGGTAAATGATTTCTCATCAAAAACATTATCTCTATATGAGAGAAAAATGGATCAGACTGTACTTACAGAATTCAGGAATTTCAGGGATGCGCCATATTTCCTTGAAAATCCAAGGATGTACAGTGAATATCCAAAAATTGTAACAGATTTAATGGAAAAGATAATTAAATCGGATGGTGAACCCAAACAAAAGCTTTTGAATCTTTTGAAGAGTGAAACAAATCAATGGGATTTAATAAAAGATGCATTGAAGGGGGTGAAAGCACTATGAAATTGAGCATAGATGATAGACTGGCCCTTATAAAGTACAAGGTCGATAGCAAACCTCATATTGTCCTGAAAAATGACAGTGTTTGTGATTCGTGTCAGGGCAAGTACTGCGTGCATGTTTGCCCTGCATCGTGCTACAAGATTGAGAATAACAAGATAGTTTTCCACTATGAGGATTGTGTCGAATGTGGTTCTTGTCTTATTTCATGCGATAAAGAAAACATTGACTGGGATTATCCCAGAGGTACATTTGGCGTAAACTTTAGATGGGGTTAACCTTAAACTTTTTCTTTATTTATTTCGTAAAAAATATGGTTAACTTCGTTTAAAATTATTTTTTCAAGTGCAAGTTTGCATGCGTTTGGTGAACCTGGCAAAAGAAATACAATCTTATTTTCATATATACCTGCAAGTGCTCTTGACATTATTGCACTTGTTCCAATATCATTGTAACTTAATAACCTGAAAATTTCTCCAAACCCTGGAAGTATTTTTAAATAGGGCGTAAGCGCTTCTGGTGTCTGATCAAGTTTGCTTATGCCAGTACCACCATTGAAAATTATTACATCAGATCTTGTAATTGAATTAAAAAAAGCTTTTCTGATTTGAACAATATCATCCTTTACTATTTCGTAATGCGTTACTCTGTAGTTTTGCTTCTCTATTAAATCTATTATTGTCTTTCCAGATGCATCATTTTCCTTTGTTCTTGTTGTACTCACTGTTATAACGGAAAAGGTCAAATCATAACTGTGTGCTTTGTGCTCTTCCATATCACCAGTTCTCCTTCAATTTTATATATGTTTCTTCAAGCGATTCACCCAAAACCTTTACATCTGCGGTAACAGGCATAAAATTTGTGTCACCACACCACCTGGGTACAATATGCACATGAATATGATCTTTAACGCCGGCTCCCGCGACCATACCGAGATTTATACCAATGTTAAAACCCTCAGGTTTCATAGTTTTTTCAAGTACTTCTATACTTTTTTTAATTAATTCTCCTATTGCTATATATTCATCAGTTGTAAGATTTTTAAAATCACCAACATGTCTTATTGGAGCCACCATAAGATGTCCCGGATTGTATGGATAAATGTTCATCATTACCATTGCATGATCATTCTTAGCAAGGACAAACTTCTTCTCAGGTTCATCAAGTGCATTGCAGAATATGCATGATTCACTTTTCTTTGGCGTTTCAATATACTTGATTCTCCAAGGAGCCCACAAATTTTCCATAAAATGAATAATGCCAGACTGTTAATAAATTTTAGTAAAATGGTTCAGTTGTTCCTTTCCTCGCAATTTCTTCAAGTCTTTTTATTCTTTCACTTGTTGGCGGGTGCGTTGAGAAAAGTTTAATTATTGATTCTCCCCTGAATGGATTGACAATGAAAAGGCTGGATGTAGATGGATTACCATTTCTTAAAGGTCTTCTTGATACACTTTCCTCTATTTTTCTTAGTGCATTTGCAAGTGAGAGGGGTTTTCCTGTTATTTTTGCACTTTGCATATCCGCCTTAAATTCCCTTTGCCTGGATATTGCCAGCTGAAGTAAAAATGCACCAAACGCTGCAAGTGCAAGAACAATGATTGCAATAATACCATTGTTATTATTTCTTCCATTTCCCTGAGAGAACATTGCTTCAAACATGGACATTCTTGCAGCAAAGGATAAAGCACCTACAATAGTCGCAGCAACAGTCATAACAAGTATGTCCCTATCCTTTATATGGCCCATTTCATGGCCAATCACTGCCTCTATTTCATTGTCATTGAGAATGTTAAGTAATCCTGTTGTTACAGCAACAACAGCATTTCTTTTATTTCTTCCAGTGGCAAAAGCGTTTGGAACCTGCATATCAATAAGGGCAATTTTTGGCATCGGAAGCTTTGCCTTCTGGGCCACATCTTTAACTATATTGAATATTCTTGGATTTTCATTCTCATTTATGATTTTGGCATGGTATGACCACAGAACTAGCTTTGCACTAAAGAAATAGCTGAATAAATTAATTACGAGAGCAAATATTAAAAATATGAGCATTGAACCAATTGTATCACCATAAATATACCCTATAATGTATCCTACAAAAATAAACAAAAGTGTAAGAAGCGCAAATAATCCTATTGTTCTTGCTGTAGGGTTCATCTGGCTGGTTGAATTAACATTACATATTTTATTTTTACGATGACCTATGAAATCGATATGAGAAATCTTTAAATAGAAGTACAAATTTACGCATAACAACGGTAAATGAGGTGATTATAACATGATGGCGGGTCAAGTACCTATATTGGTTTTGAAAGAAGGGACTGAAAGAGAAACTGGGAAAAATGCACAGAAAAACAACATACAGGCAGCAAAAGCAATTGCTGATGCTGTAAGAACTACACTAGGGCCAAAGGGAATGGACAAAATGCTTGTAGATTCTCTTGGTGATATTGTAATTACAAATGATGGCGCAGCCATTTTGAAGGAAATAGATGTTCAGCATCCTGCGGCAAAAATGATTGTTGAAGTAGCCAAATCACAGGATATGGAAGTGGGTGATGGAACGACAACTTCTGTTGTCCTTGCAGGAGAACTTTTAAAACAGGCTGAAGCCCTTCTGGATCAGAATATACATCCTACAGTAATCACAAACGGTTATAGAATGGCAAGTCAGAAGGCATTGGAAATACTTCCACAGATAGCAAAAAAAGTTTCAAAAAATGATACAGAAACTTTGAAGAAAATAGCAATGACTGCTATGACAGGTAAGAACATTGGTCCTGATAGGGAATATTTTGCAGATCTTGTCGTAAAAGCTGTGCTTACTGTAGCCTCAGAATCAAACGGTAAGTTAAAAGCAGATGTTGATAATATAAAGGTTGAGAAGAAGGCTGGCGGTGGGGTAAAAGATACGCAGCTCATAGACGGAATAGTTCTTGATAAGGAAAAAGTACATCCCAGGATGCCAAAAGTAGTCAAAAATGCAAAAATAGCATTATTGAATGAAGGTCTGGAAGTAAAAAAGACAGAAATTAGTGCAAAGATCCAGATTGAAGATCCATCAAAGATACATGAATTCCTTGCTGAAGAAGAGAACCAGCTTAAAGAAATGGTAGAAAAAATAAAAGCATCCGGTGCAAATGTTGTTTTTGCACAGAAAGGTATTGATGATCTTGCTCAGCATTACCTTGCAAAATATAACATATACGGTGCAAGAAGAATAAAGAAGAGTGACATGGAGAGCCTTGCAAAAGCAACCGGTGGAAAAATAGTAACAAACCTGGATGACTTAAAGGAACAGGACCTTGGCTATGCTGAAATTGTTGAGGAAGTAAAAATCGGGAATGATTACATGACATTTGTAAGAGGCTGTAAGGACCCACATGCAGTTTCAATCTTGATCAGGGGTGGAACAGAGCATGTTATTGCTGAAGTAGAAAGGGCTTTGCATGATGCTATAAAAGTTGTAGGTGTAACTGTTGAGGAAGGTCTTATTGTGCCTGGTGGCGGTTCTGTTGAAACAGAATTGGCATTGAGAATCAGGGATTACGCTCATACGGTCGGTGGAAGGGAACAGCTCGCTGTTGAATCATTTGCAAATGCTCTTGAAATCATACCTAGATCATTAGCAGAAAATGCTGGAATGGATGCAATAAATATATTGATGAAACTTAAGAGTCTTCATGAACAAGGTAAGAAATCCCATGGCGTTGATGTGCTTGGCAATGGCGTAGAGGACATGTTTAAAATAGGTGTAGTTGAGCCAGTGAAAGTAAAGACACAGGCAATTGAAAGCGCAATGGAAGTTGCAACCATGATACTCAGAATTGATGATGTCATAGCATCAAAGAAGAAGGAAGCACAGCCTGGACAGGGTGGACCACAGGGTATGCCACCTGGAATGGGTGGCGGCATGGGTGGCATGGGCGGAATGCCCGAAATGTAAATTTTTTTTAATGATTTTTATGATACCCTCTTTTTCTTTAGGTAAGGCCGAAGAAAAGAAGCTGAAAGAGGAATATGAATTAGTAATCATAGGTGGTGGCCCGGCTGGATTATCGGCTGGTATTTATGCTATAAGAGCAGGTTTAGATGCTGTAATTGTTGAAAAAAATATTGCGGGTGGTCTTGTATCTGAAGATCCACTGATAGAAAACTATCTTGGATTTGAAAGCATAGAAGGTGAAAAGTTATCAAAAAATTTTAGGGATCATGCTTTGAAATATGTTGAAATTATATCTAATCTTGAATTGACTGATTTAAGAATGGCAAGTGAAAAATTTTTGTTAACTTTTTCAAATGGACAAACTATAAAGGCAAAGGCAGTAATAATGGCAACTGGAACAACACATAAAAAACTCGGTATAAAAGGTGAAGATGAATATCTCGGAAAAGGTGTATCCTATTGCGTTACATGTGATGCATATTTCTTCAGAAATAAAAAAGTAGCTGTAATTGGTGGGGGTAATTCAGGCGCTATTGCTGCCCTTTACTTGAAGAGTGTTAACGTTACTCCTACAATCGTTGAATATATGCCAAAATATATGTGTGAAAAGGCATATCAGGACCAAATTAGAAAAAATGATATAAAGTACATAATGAATGCACAGGTTCTTGAAATATTTGGTGATGGTGAAAAGGTAAAAGGTCTTAAATATAAAGATAGATCAACTGGAAAAGAACAGACACTTGACATAGATGGTGTTTTCATTTATGTTGGTCTTATACCCCAGAGCCAGAGCGTTAAGTCCATAGGCCTAAACATGGATGCTCGAGGTTATATATTAACTGATAAGAAATGCAGGACAAATATAAAGAACTTTTATGCTGCAGGAGATATCACGGGTGATTCAGGTCAAATAATAATATCTGCTGGACAGGGCGCTGTTGCTGCATTGAGTGCTTATGAGGATTTACGATTAAAATAAATTTCATCTCTTCATATATATCATTATAGCTGAAATAATATTTGTTATAATTACAACAAGGGAAATATTCTCTATAAAACTTATTTGAATAGTGCTTATGGATGTTATGACAATAATACCTAAAACTATCTGTGTAAGACCCCTTGGCATTAAATAATTTATATACTTATCAGGAATCTTTCTTTCAGCCAGGTAATATACAACCAGTTGAACTATGTATATAACTACTATTATCGCTATTATGAAAAAAAGTGTGTTAATATTAAAATTATGGAAAATAAATATTGATCCTATAGCTACAAATATCGCTGTTCTCATAAAAAATACAACTTCTTTGTTAAATTTAAAAATATTCTCATCAATGGTGTACTCTTTTAAATTTAATAGTTTTCTGAAAATTATATTATTACCCAAAACAATACCGAATGTTATAGCCGTGATCATACCATTTTTCCACATAAGATATGAAAAAGCATAAATTAAAAAAAGGAATCCAAGTGTAAGCATATAACTAAGCTCCACCCTCTCTATTTTTCTTAAAAGTTCTATCCAGAAAATGCCTGTAAATATACCTAAAAGTAACTGTGCAAATATATTGGTAACAAGCGCTTCCGTTACAGGTAAAATTGTCATAATTGTTATAGGATAATATTGAACAAGAGATATTGTTATAACAATTGATAAAAGATCAAGAATTGTTGTATTAACAATATATAAGTGTCTTATTCTTTCATTCATACCTGATCTATTTATAAGGGGAATGACTATTGCTACACTTGGTGCAGAAAGTATTGCTCCATACATAAGTGAGATAGAAAAGTTAATACCAAATACCCAATATAGTAAAACTGTTATAAAAAATAGGGAAAGTGAATAATACAAAAAAGCCATAAAACTCGACTCTTTAATAACATTTCTTATAGTAGAAAGATCTAGGCTTACACCACCTTCGAAAAGAATAATAATTAAGGAAATTGTTGCAGCTACAGGCATATAGTTGTACAGGATAAAATTCACATTAAGTTTCATGAAAAAAGAGATAAAAAATCCAATAAGCATCAAAATAAGGATGTCCGGGAACTTAAACTTTAAAAAAGCATATTCACCTAAATATCCTACTATAATTATAAATGAAACGATACTAATGACAGTGAATGTGTCCATATGTATTCTTTAGTTTTCATTGTTAAAATACTTTTTTATAAAAATTTAAAAGTCATTTATAAATTGTTCTATAAAAAGATTGTAAAAAATAAAATATTCTTATGTTATTAACATATTGGTGAAATTATGAAAGTACAATTCAATGATGAAATAAAAGATATAAGGGCTCTTTGGTATGAGGATGGAATAATAAAATTCCTTGATCAAAGAAAAATACCTGAAAAAGTTGAAATATTCAATGCTCTGAATTATAACGATGTTGCATTTGCAATAAAGGAAATGGTTGTCAGAGGAGCTCCAGCCATAGGCGTTTCCGCAGCTTATGGCATAGCCCAGGCTTATATTCAAAAAAAGGACCTTAAAAAGGTAGCGGAAGTGCTATCATCAACCAGGCCAACCGCGCATGACCTTTTTTATGCAATAAATTATATGCAAGAAAAAATAGAAAATGGTGATGATCCTTTAACTGCCGCTGAGAATTATGCTGATGATATTGTAGAAAGGTCAAGAAAAATAGGTGAATATGGAAATGATCTTATAAAAGATGGTTCAAAAATTATGACGCATTGTAACGCTGGAGCACTAGCCGTTCTTGATTGGGGAACAGCACTTGCACCTATGAGATATGCAAAAAAAGAGGGAAAAAATATATTTGTTTGGGTAGATGAAACAAGACCAAGATTACAGGGTGCAAGATTGACATCATGGGAATTAAAACAGGAAGGTATACCCCATAAAATAATAGCGGACAATGCATCAGGTTTTCTTATGAAGAGGGGGGACGTAGATCTAATAATAGTTGGTGCAGATAGGATTGCATTGAATGGTGATTTTGCAAATAAGATTGGAACCTATGAAAAAGCCGTGCTTGCCAAAGAGAATGGTATTCCTTTTTATGTTGCAGCACCCATCTCCACCATTGACAGATCCATAAATGACGGTTCAAAAATACCAATCGAAGAAAGATCACAGAATGAGGTCCTTTATGCTGGTGATTGCAGAATAGCACCAGAAGGTGTTGAAGCATATAATCCGGCGTTCGATGTTACACCTAACAAATACGTGGATGGTTTTATTACTGAATATGGGATTATAAGGTCCAATGAAATAAAAAATATTATAAAATAAATTTTTATGGTTATTGCAGTAATTCCTATTGGTAATTCCGTAAGGCTTAAGAACAAACATTTTCTCACCTTAGGAAATAAAAGGATAATTGATATCATTGTTGAAAATTTATTTAAATCAAATCTTTTTGATGAAATTGTTGTTTATTCAATGGTTAATTTTGATATCAATTATGCAAAATTTATTAAAGATAATGAAGGAAAAGGTCCTATAAATGTATTAATAAATTCATTAAAAAAATTCAATACAAATATTTTTTTTATAGGTGGTGATATACCTTTTTTTTCTATCAAATCAATAAAAAGCATGCTTTTATATCCGGATAATTTATCAATTATACCAAAATGGGAGAATGGGTATATGGAGCCTTTGCACGCGCTATATTCAATTTCTGCTTTAAATTATCCAAAAAAAGATTCTTTTCATGAATTTATTGAACAGATACCCAAAGTATTCATTAAAGCAGAAAAATTTCCAGAATATGAATTCTTTAATGTAAATACATTTAAAGATTATACAATAGCAAAAGAAATATACCAATTATTACTTAATCAAAATCATGAAGTTTGAATACAAAGATAAGGGTTCTAAACTGATAAGACTTGATATAGAGTGGGAAAATGGAAGAATAAAAAAAATAAATATATACGGTGATTTTTTCCTTCATCCTGAGGAATCCATTTTTAAGCTTGAAAAAAATCTTGAAGGGAAAGATATATACTTTGCAAAAAAGGTAATAGATGAATTTTTTAAAAGTGTCGAGTACGCAGGCATTGATCCAGAATCACTTTACGAAGCCATAAGGGAATCTATGGTAAAATAGAAGAAATGTTTATATACGTCTTATGTATTTATGACAATTGTCATACACAAGGAGAGGATTAAAATGAAAATACCTATTGAAATTAAAAAATGGATGAAGGAACATACAACATACGATCTAGAAGAGCTTCTGTTGGATGATGCATTAGCGGATAGGGCAGAGGAAATACTTGAGCTCATATCTGAAATGAATATGGAAACAAGATTAAAGGATTTTGTCGGGGAAGAGGCATTGGCCTGAAATCATTCCTTTGTTGCACCTATATATCTACCATCAAACTTGAATATATAAAAATCTAACCTCCCCTTTAAATTTTTTTCTAGCTCTTTTTTTATAATGTAATAATCATTTTCTATTCTGTATCTTAAATATACTTTACCAGCATTTGCTCTTAATAATTCATTTTTAACCTGATTTAAATTATCTGCAATAAAAATTTTTTTATAAATGTTTTTAAATCTTGGATCTATGTATTCAATATTACCTGTGGATAGCGCCCTTTTTTTATCCAATGAAAGTAAATATAAATTTTTAAATTCCTTGAAAAGTTCTGGTAAAAGATCCGCATACCATATTGCTGGATCAATTTCAAAAATAAAATCCATTGGTTCTTCAGCCTTTATAATAGATCTTTCAATATTTTTATCTTTTACGACCCTTACTTCAGATGGTAAAAGAAGTGCGCTTAAATCAAACTTTTTTAATTTTCCTGTATAAAGAGAGAGCCTTTTTATTTCACCACTTATTGAAATGTATTCCTTTTCCCATTCCTCATTAATTTTATCCTTTCGCATATGTACAGGAACATCAAAGGCAAATGCATCATGGTCCTTATATGATTTTACAATTTTTTCAGGAGAAGGTGAAAGATCATCCATGGACCATTCTAAACCTTTTTTTGGTCTTGATGGATCAGAGAATATTATTTCTATGCCTTTAATGCGATTTATTATTTTTTTATCCAATGCATCTCCTTTTAAGAGTTCTATATTCTTAACATGATACTTTTTAAAATTCTTTTTTGCAATGCTTAACCTCTGATCATTTAATTCCACAGCAATTACTTGTTCAAAGTGCCTGGAAAAATAAATTGATTGTATGCCTATGCCACATCCAAGATCAGCTATACTTTTACTTTTTAATCTCTTTGCTTTGTATTCAGCTATTTCAACAGGCGTGGAAATCCTTAATCCTTCCTCATCTGTTTCTATTTTTTTTGGCAATTTTTTTTCAATCTCTGTCATGGTGCTCATGACCAAATTCTTCTTTCTCTTTCCAAGAATAATCAACTACCAATGAATTTTTTAAAAATTCTTCAAGCACATCTTTTACTTTGCCAGATGCACCTGTTATTACATCTATACCATATGAATTGAAGTATTCAACTGCTTTTCCACCCATTCCATAAGCTATTATAACATCTGCATTATTATCTTTAATAAATTTAGGTAAATCCCCCACACCATGTTCCATATATGGGTTTTCTTTAATATCAATTTTAATTACCTTTCCATTTTCTATTTTTGCAAACGCAAAATATCTTGTCCTTCCAAAATGTTCAAATATTTCTGAATCTAATCCAAAATCACCATTTACAGGTATCGCTACTATCATAGTTTTTTGATAATAGTTAAAAGAAAATAAATGTTTCTATTTTTAAATTTTCTTTAATTATTAATTAATGATATTAGAAAACCTTATATATTTGAAAATAATATATATCTCTGGTGAATGTTATGCTAGAGTTTGATGAAAAGGATGAAAAACTCGTAAAAAATTTGATGGAAGCAGGACTTCAGAAAAATATTGCAAGAACACTTGTTTATCTTAGGAAAGTGGATGAAGTTACTTCCGTTGAGGTAGAGAGAGCTGCAAGATTGAGGCAGCCAGAGGTATCTATTGCGATGCAATGGCTTGAAAAGAAAGGATGGGTTATAAAAAGGGATATTAAAAAGGAAGGAAAAGGAAGACCCGTATACAAATATAGGCTTGCAAAATCCTTTGCAGAAATAATAAATGAAATTGAAGCAGATCTAAATAAAAAAATAAATGAAATAAATAATATAATTAATGATTTAAAAAGCTATTTATAAATTCTTTTTATTATTTTTATATCCTATATATAATTTTGTAAATATATATACAATAATTGCAATACCTATAGCAATGATGATAGGGTCCATGTTTGAAAATATATTAAAAATAATCGTCCATCTATCCTGAAGCATATAACCTCCATAGGCAAGAACAGCACTCCATAAAAGACTACCTGTGAATGTGTAAAAAATAAATTCCTTTAGGGGCATCTCACCTATACCTGCAGGTAATGATATGAATGTTCTTATTACAGGAACAAGCCTTGTTGTAAATACAGAAATTTTTCCATATTTTCTAAACCATTTTTCCGCAGTTTGAAGATTCTTCTCAGAAATAAAAAAATATTTTCCGTATTTTAAAATAAAAGACCTTCCACCAAAATATCCTATATAATAGGCGATGAGTGATCCTGTAAGACCACCCAAAGACGAAAATAATATTACAAGATATATATTTAGGATGCCTTTATATGCCAAATATCCTGAAAATGGTATTACTACTTCAGATGGTATTGGGAGCATAGTACTTTCAAGTGTCATTAATATAAATATTGCAAAATAATTAAACTGTGAAAGAAAATTTATTATTAAACTTATTATAAATCCAGACAAAGACATTTAAAAAAGAAAAAGAAGGGAAGGTATATAAGTTTTTCAGAATTCTTCAGGTATATTTTCAAGGACTGGCTTAGATTTTATAAGTCCAATTTTTCTTAGCTTTACATGCTCAGTCATCATGCATTTGTCCATTACAACTGTAATACCGTGTTCCCTTGCCACCTTAGCTGCCTCTTCATTCACTATTCCTTCCTGCATCCAAAGTACTTTGACTTTCTTTTTTATCACATCATCCACAATGTCTATTACCTTCTCGCTCGGTAAAAATACGTCTGCGACATCTATGTCATATGGTATGTCCAATATGGTTTTATATGATTTTATTCCTCCTATATAATCTGCTGTTGGATTTACAGGATAGCATTTATACCCATGGCGCATTAAATACCTCATTACGCTTCTGCTTGGTTTAGTCCTTTCCTTTGAAGCACCTATAACAGCTATGGTGTTCGTCTCTAAAAGAATTTTTTCAATGATCTCTTCCATGCTCAACCTTCCAGAAATGCTTTGTAGGCCTGGTAAGCGCTCCAAATATCAAATTTGCTTACGAGTTCAAATGGTGAATGCATGCTTATGAGACCGGGACCCATATCAATAACCTGCATACCGTACTTTGCTAAATATTTCGCAACAGTGCCACCGCCACCCTCGTCCACTTTTCCAAGCAAACCGAATTGGTAAATAACATTCTTTTTATCAAACAAGTTCATAATTTCAGCAACTAGCTCTGCTTGTGCTTCACTTGACCCATATTTACCACCTGAACCTGTGTATTTTGTCACAACAACACCGAACCCGGCTTTCGCTGCATTGTTAAGATCATGAACCTGCTTGAATAATGGGTTTACTACTGCATTTACATCAGCACTTATTACCTTTGATCTATGCATAATTTCAAGGAAATTTCCATAACTGTAATTTTTCCCAACCAGATCCATGGCCTTAGCGATAACATATTCTATGAAATTGCTTTGGGCACCTACATTTCCGTCGCTACCTATCTCTTCTTTATCAAAAAGTAGTACAATACTGTTCATTTTAGAATTTGCATCCATTGCAGCCATTACTGTGGTAAAAGCACAGATCCTGTCATCCTGACCGTATGCTCCGAGCATGGACCTGTCAAGGCCAACATCTCTGGGCTGGTGTGCTGGAACTACCTCAAGATCTGCAGAATATAGATCATCCTCTTCGATGGAATATTTTTCCTTAAGCAAGTTTAATAAACTCTTTTTAAATGGGTTCTTTTCATCGTTTGCATCAGGAATGTGGGAAACAATGATCTGAAGATCTTCACCTTCAAAACCTTCTAGGAGTTTCTTTTCACCCTGTACCTTTCTTGATAAATGTGGAAGCAAATCTGGTATGGAAAAGACAGGGTCATCTAAATCCTCGCCAATGTTCACATTTATTTTTTTACCCGATTTTTTTATTACAACCCCATGAATGGCTAGCGGTCTGCTCACCCACTGGTACTTTTTTATACCCCCATAATAATGAGTTTTAAAGAGAACAACTTGAGAATCCTTGTCCTCAATGATAGGATTTGGTTTAAGATCTAACCTTGGTGAATCAATATGTGCTGCAATTACCCTGAAACCATTTTCAAGATCCTCATTTATTGTTATCAGAGCCATCGCTTTACCATTCCTATTTATGTAATATTTTCCTTTCCCCGTCTTCTTTGCCTTTTCCAACGGTATGAATCCATTCTTTTTTGCTATTTCTTCAAAGTAATCCACTGCTTCTCTTTCTGTCTTTACTTTTTTCAGAAATTCCTTGTATTTCTCAGCAAAATCTATTACTTCCTTTCTCTTTTTTTCGTCTATTCTTAACCAACCACTTTTGTTTTCCATATTTTTCACCTCTCTACTGTAAATGATGCATAGCCAACAACCTCATTCATAGGGAAAATATCCCCGCTAGTCGCATATTTTAGCAATCTTGGTTTCCCATTCGTTGCCATAAGCATTGTTGCTATTGGACCGTAACCACAAGCAGTTATATCATACTTTTCAAGTGATACATAAAAGCTTTTAATATTTTTTTCAAGGATAGCATTAATGGCATGGCTATCTCTTTCGTAAGCACTCTTTTTAGGAACGTAATGGGAGAAGTCGGATGATGCTATTATTACAACATCTTTACCCACAATAGCATCTTTAATAATACCTGCAAGCGTGAATGCAAAATCATAATCCTGTGCCATCATTACTATAGGCACAATTTTTATCTCTCTTTTAAAGAACTGTAAAAACGGTAACTGTACCTCTATTGAATGCTCATAAATATGCGCTGACGGGTCTATATCAACAATATCTTTGTGCAATTTATTTGCCAGTTCCCTATCCGTCTTTACAACACCAAAGGGTGTTTTATAATCATCCTGAAATATGGATATAAGAGATCCAAGACCCGTATGATTAGGGCCAATTATGATGAATGTTTCAGGAAAACCGTCTTGTGCTAAATCTGCATAAAAATGTGCAGCAACAGGGCCAGAATATATATAGCCCGCATGTGGTACTATACCTCCTAAAACGTTTCCTATCCGAATCTCAGACAGGAGAGGTACCTTTCCAGGTCCGATTGGATGTAGAAAACTATCTTCTATCGCTCTCTTTAGATCTTCAGTATTATCCGGGTAAAACTGTCCTGCTACTGCTGGTTCCCTCATAGGGGTGCCTCAAAATCCTCCACTTTATACTGGAACTGGTCATATGATTTTATAAGCCCCTTGTTCATAAGTACTTCCCTCGCCATAAGGTAATAAACTAGTGATAGTGCTTTCCTTCCCTTGTTGTTTGTAGGTATTACAAGATCAACGAAAGATGTTCTGTTGTTTGCGTCGCAAAGTGCAATAATCGGAATACCTATCTTTACAGCTTCATTCATAGCCTGAACATCTGTAATAGGATCATTCACAAAGAGAACATCTACCTCCATGTAATTAGGTAAGCTAGGATTTGTTAACGTACCTGGAACGAATCTTCCAGCTATGTATCTTGCACCAGTTACATTAGCAAACATTTTTATTGGTTGTTGTGCATACTGTCTCTGTGCAACAAGAAGCACCTTATCCATATCAAATCTGGATAAGAACTTTGCTGCCATTCTCAGCCTCTGATCCGATTTTGATATATCCAAGATATAAAGCCCGTCTGACCTTACCTTGAATATGAAAGGGATCATCTGCTTGGATTTTACCTGCGTTCCTATTTGAACACCCGCTTTTAAATACTCATCCTCTGATACTAAAAGTTCTGCCATTCTTTATTCCTCCAAATCTTCCTCTATTCTTATTAACTGATTTAGCTTTGAAGTCCTTTCCCCTCCAATTGTACCTGTCTTGATATATTCGCCATTAATACCAACAGCAATGTCTGCAAGTGCAGAATCCTCAGTTTCGCCGCTCCTATGTGAAACAACAGTTGAATATCCAGATTCCCTTGCAAGCTTTGCTGTTTCCATAAAATCTGTGAGCGTTCCTATCTGGTTAGGTTTAAGTAAAATAGCATTTCCTGCTCCCATTTCAATACCTTTTTTAAGCCTTTCTTTGTTCGTAACAAAGAGGTCATCGCCAACAATCAGGCATTTTTCTCCAAGTTTTGATGTTATTTTTGAAAATCCATCATAATCGTTTTCATCAAGTGGATCTTCAACATACCTGACCTCATATTCATTGACAAGTTTTTCAACAAAATCTATCTGTTCATCAGTGCTTAATTCCTTATCCTTGTATCTATATTTGCCATTTACATAAAAGGATGATGCTGCAAAGTCCATAGCTGCGTAAATCTTGAATCCTGTTTTTGATCTGAAATCTTGAATAACTGAATATAGTATTCTGAGTGCTTCTTCATCTTCCAAAGAAGCAACCCAAGCCTTTTCATCCCCTAAACCAATAGAAACATTGGTGAATTTTTCCTTTAATTTTTTCCCAACCGACTTATGAATTTCCGCATTTGTGTAAATAGCATCGCTTACCCTATCAGCATATGTTATAACAAGAAATTCCTGTATAGTTGTTCCGTTAATGGCATGTTTACCTCCACCTATTATGTTGGCAACAGGCACAGGTATAGAGAGTGTGTTTATACCACCAATATACCTGTATAAGGGAATTCCAAGATAATCAGCAGCAGCCTTAGCAACGGCAATTGATGTTGCGATGGCCAGATTACCACCAATCATTGAAAAATTATCTGTACCATCAATTTCATGAAGCATACTATCCATTTCCTTCTGTTCCAGAGCATCCATGCCTAAAAGCTCTGGCGCCACTTTTTCCTTGAATATTCTGATAGACTCATCAATACCCTTTATAGGGTAATCCTTAACCTCATATGCACCCTTACTTGCCCCAGCAGGCGCTATTGCTCGTCCAAATGCCCCAGATGATGTAAATATATCTACCTCTATAGTTGGATTACCTCTTGAATCCAGGACTTTCCTAACTTTTAAATCTTCTATGATGCTCATCTTATCACCTTTAAATCCATCATTTATTTAAATTCTTTTTATGTTTTATGGCCGATTGGGCCGCTGCCAATCTTGCTATGGGTATTCTGTAGGGTGAGGCTGAAACATAATTAAGACCTATTAGGTGACAGAATTCAATTGATAATGGATCACCACCGTGTTCACCACAAATGCCTATTTCAAGTTTGGGATTTGTCGACCTACCCTTTTCCTTAGCTATTCTCATGAGTTCTCCCACACCTTCCCTATCTAGAACCTCGAAAGGATTGTTTTTCAATATATTTAATTCAAGGTATTTGTTCAAGAACGTTGCTTCAACATCATCCCTGCTAAAGCCAAATGTCATTTGTGTCAGATCATTTGTACCAAATGAGAAGAAATCTGCATATTTTGCTATTTGATCTGCAACAAGTGCGCCTCTTGGTACTTCTAACATAGTTCCGAACATATATTTGATCCTTCCTTTATTTTCTTCTTCCGCCACAGGTAAAAGCCTTTCCCTTAAAATCTTTAATTCTTCTCCTATGCCCACTAGTGGAATCATTATCTCTGGAATAACATTTTTTCCTTCATCTTTAACCTTTACTGCTGCTCTGATGATCGCTCTCACTTGCATTTCATATATTTCTGGATATGCTATGCCTACCCTGCAACCCCTAAAGCCTATCATCGGATTAAATTCTGCAATTGCATTTACTGTCTTTAATAAAACCTCTTTCTGGTTGAGTTCTTCTAATAAAGAATCCATCTCTTTCAGGGATTGTGAATTTTTTAATTTCATTTTTAATTCATTTATTTCATTTATAAGTTCTACCTGTTTAGGAAGGAATTCATGTAATGGTGGATCAAGAAGTCTAATTATTACAGGGAATCCATCCATAATCCTGAAAAATTCAACAAAATCCTTAACCTGCATTTCAAGAAGTTTGTTAAGGTGCTCTATCCTTTCTTCTCTCGTTTTACTCATTATCATTGCCTGCATAATTGGTAGTCTGTCAGACCCAAGAAACATCCTTTCAGTTCTTGCAAGACCTATGCCTTCAGCACCCATTTCCCTAGCAAGCTTTGCTTCTGTAGGGGTATTTGCATTTGCCCTTACGCCAAGAACCCTAACCTCATCACAGTAACTTAGGAATTCTTTAAGCTCATCCGAAAGTTCAGGCATCATTACTGGCACAGCACCTAAGTACACAGAACCTGTTGTACCATCAACTGTAACTGTATCAAGCTCATGAACTATATACCCGTTTGCTTCAAATATTTTAGATCTCATATCAATTTTTATATCTTCCGATCCTACAACCGCAGGCTTTCCCATTGATCTAGCGACAACTGCAGCATGGGATGTCATGCCTCCCCTAGATGTAACAACGCCTTCTGAGACAGCAATACCATGAACATCGTCTGCCATTGTTTCAGGCCTTACAAGTACGATTTTTTCTCCTTTGCTAGAAAGTGCAACCGCCGTATCTGGGTCAAACACTACCTTACCTATACCTGCACCGGGCGAAGCTGCTAGGCCCTTTGCTATTACAGTTTTCTTTGCCTTCTCATCTACCTGTGGATGAAGTAGCTGATCCACGTGTGAAGGTTCAAGTCTCATAATCATTTCTTCCTTGTTTATCATACCTTCATGGAACATATCAACAGCCATCTTGACCGCAGCCCTTGCATTCCTTTTTGCACTTCTTGTTTGAAGAAGATAGAATTTTCCTTTTTCTATGGTGAACTCTATATCCTGGGCATCCCTGTAATGTTTTTCGAGTATTTCGGCACTTCTTACCAATTCTTTATATGCTTCAGGTATTTCTTTTTCAAGTTCCTTTACTGGTTTGGGTGTTCTTATGCCTGCAACAACATCCTCTCCTTGTGCATTTGGAAGATATTCACCAAATAATTCCTTTTCCCCTGTGCTTGGATTGCGTGTGAATGCTACACCCGTTGCCGAATCAAAACCCATATTCCCAAAAACCATCATTACAACACTAACTGCAGTGCCAAGGTCCTCTGGAATATTGTTAATTTTTCTATATACCTTTGCCCTTTCATTATTCCAGGATTCAAAAACAGCTCTTATGGAAAGTTCAAGCTGTTTATATGGATCCTGTGGGAACTCCTTCCCTTGAGATTTAATTATTTGTTTAAAATCTTCAACAAGTTCTTTTAAGGCCTTGGCATTTAAATCTACATCATTTTTTGCATTGTATTTAATTTTTTTATTTTCCATTGTTTCATCGAAAAGATTACCAGGAATGCCTAAAACAATTTTGCCGAACATCTGTATTAATCTTCTATAAGCATCATATGCAAATCTTTCATTATTTGTTTTTTCTTTTAGCCCTAAAACTGTTTTATCATTTAGACCTACATTTAGAACAGTATCCATCATTCCAGGCATAGAAACAGGTGCACCTGATCTTACTGAAACAAGTAAGGGATTATTTTGATCACCAAATTTTTTGCCAGATTTTTCTTCGAGCTTTTTCATGGAAGATATTACTTGATCCCATAGTTCTTCTGGAAAAGTTCCTTTTTTTATGTATTCTTTGCATGCCTCTGTTGTAATTGTGAACCCAGGCGGTACTGGCAATCCAATATTTGTCATTTCAGAAAGGCCCGCACCCTTTCCGCCCAGTAAATCCTTCATATCTTTATTACCTTCTTCGAAGAAATATATATACTTCATTTGATACCACCCTTTATTAATTGATATGAAACACATGAATATATTTTTTTACTTTATTGATATGCATAATTATGGATATTAATCTCATATGCTCTGACTCTATGGGTGTAAGATCGATGGCCATGTTTGTTCAGACAGACATTAAAATAATGATTGATCCATCTGCTTCCCTGGGGCCATATAGGTATGGATTGAAACCAACAGTAACCGAATATAAAAAATTGGTGGAGTTTAAAAGAAAAATAAAAGAATTTGCAAATACATCAGATATTATTATAATTACACATTATCATTATGATCATTACGATCCTGAAGAGGATTTTTATCACGGGAAAAAACTTCTAATAAAAGATGGAGAGAAAAATATAAACAGAAGCCAAAAAATTAGATTCAATTTTTTTAAGGATAAAATCAAAGATTATGAATTTGCAGACGGTAAGGAGTATATTTTTGGGCGTACAAAAATTAAATTTTCAAAACCTTTCCATCATGGTAATGAAAAATCAGTACTGGGTTATGTTATTAGTGTAGTAATTGAAAGCACGAAAAAAATAATATTTACATCGGATGTTGAAGGACCAGTTTTAGAATCTGTTGCTGATTTTATAATTAGTGAAAATCCTGAGCTAGTTATAATAGATGGACCACCTACATATTTTCTAGGCTATAAGTTTTCACAAAATGACTTTGAAAGAAGTTATAACAATCTTAAAAGAATAGTAAAAGAAATTGATAAGGTAGTTATTGATCATCATCTTTTAAGGGATTTAAAATACAGAGAAAGGTTACATGATGTTTATTTGCTTGGAAATGCTATCACATATGCTGAATATAACAATCAGGAAATAAACATGCTCGAAGCACATAGAAAGGATCTTTACAAAAATGGTGATAAAGAATATTCTGGAATAGAATTTGTGGAATGACGAATCTTTTAAATATTGTTTTTCTTTTACGTTAATATCTTTAAAAGAAGGTTGATATGAATGGAAATTCATAAGGCAGATTTAATTATTCTCGGTGCGGGTTTGGCAGGTTTGAGAGCTGCTATATCTGCGGCAGAAACTGACAAAAACATAAAAATTGCTGTGGTTTCTAAAGTTTTTTTTCTGAGGTCACACTCCACAGCAGCAGAAGGTGGAACAGCAGCCGTTCTTTATGAAGGTGACAGCTATGATTTGCATGCATATGATACAATAAAAGGTAGTGATTACCTCGCTGATCAGGATGCTGTAGAAATTTTTGTTAGAACTATGCCAAAAGAGATTCTTGACCTTGATCACTGGGGATGCCCATGGAGCAGATTACCAGATGGTAGAATCGCTCAGAGGCCATTTGGAGGACATAGTTTTCCCAGGGCAACATATGCAGCAGATAGAACGGGTTTTCATGCACTTCATACGCTCTATGAAAGAATGCTTACCTATGATAACATAGAACGCTTTCAGGAATATTTTGTTACATCTATACTAGTTGATAACGGTGCTTTCAATGCTCTTACTGCTATGAACATGAAAAATGGTGAATATGTTATATTCCAGGGAAAGGCATTAATTATAGCTGCGGGGGGTCTAGGAAGGTTATATTCATTTACAACATATTCCCACACTGTTACTGGTGATGGTGCCGCAATGGCATTAAGAGCAGGTTTGCCACTTGAGGATATGGAATTCATACAGTTCCATCCCACGGGACTAGTTCCTTCAGGTATTCTTATCACTGAAGGTGCGAGAGGTGAAGGAGGATACCTTCTTAACAAGGATGGGGAAAGGTTTATGAAAAAATATGCACCCCAAAAAATCGAGCTTGCACCTAGGGATGTTGTTTCAAGATCCATAATGTGGGAAATACAGGATGGAAAAGGATACAGTGGTCCTTGGGGACCTTACGTTTATCTGGATTTAAGACATTTAGGAGATGAAAAAATTAAGGAAAGGTTGCCCGCCATAAGAGATATTGCTATAAAATTTAACAATATAGATCCAAAGGATGAGCCAATTCCTGTAAGACCTGCGGCACATTATACCATGGGTGGCATTCAGGTCGGTAACGATACGATGAGTCCTATAAAGGGTATATTTGCAGCTGGTGAGGCATCCTGCGTTAGCATTCATGGTGCAAACAGACTTGGTTCCAACTCTACTGCTGAATGCCTTGTATTTGGTGATATATCCGGAAGAAATGCTGCTCTTTATGTTCAAAAAGTTTCGAATATACCCGAGTTGAATAATGAAAAGGTAAAGGAAGAGGAAAACTGGCTCTACAAAGAACCATTTAAGGAAAGGGGAAGTGAGAGTGTTGCATCTCTTAGAAGAGAATTACAAAATACTATGCAGGAAAAAGTAGGAATATTCAGAAACGAAAAGGATTTAATGGATGCATTGAAAGTGATAAAAAATCTTCAAGATAGGTTCAACAACGTTTATGTAGAAGATAAAAACATGTATTACAATACAAATCTCATGACATATTTTGAGCTTAGGAACCTTTTAGAGGTGGCTGAGGTTGTAGTTTTAGGTGCTATAGCAAGGAAGGAAAGTAGGGGAGCACATTACAGGACGGATTATCCAAAAAGGGATGACGTTAATTGGATGAAACATACAATCGCTGTTAAAAGGAATGGAAAAATTGAGCTCAGTTACATTCCAGTTAGGGTAACAAAGTGGCAGCCAGAGGAGAGAAAATACTGAGGTGATAAAATGGATAAGGTAATATTCAGGATAAAAAGAGGAAATGCAGAAAAATGGGAATATAAGGATTATGAGGTACCTATTGAAAAGGGAACAACGATCCTGGATGGTCTTTATTATATAAGAGACAATATTGATCACACACTTTCATTTAGGGCATCCTGCAGGATGGAGGTTTGTGGGTCCTGTGCAATGATGGTTAATAATTTTCCTAGAACAACATGTTCTACTCAGATAGCAAATGTAAAGTCTGATGGTACAAAGAATGGATTGAAGGTTATAAAACTGGAACCACTTTCGGGATACCCTTGGATAAGAGACCTTGTTGTTGATTTTGATGACTTTTTCAAAAAGCATGAGAGCATTAAACCTTACATAATCAGGAAAGAAACACCAGAAGGCCAACTCTTGCAGAGCCCAGAACAGCTTGCAAAATACAAGCAATTAACATTGTGCATTAAATGTGGTGCATGCGTTGCAGCCTGCCCCATATCCAATAGTGATCCACTATACCTTGGCCCAGCAGCACTGGCTGCTGCATACAGGTTTAACGCCGATAGTAGGGATGAGGGAAAAAATAAAAGGCTTGCAATCGTTAGCGATCCTGAAGGTTGCTGGAGATGCCACTTTTCTGCAGAGTGCAGTGAGGCCTGTCCAAAGGATGTGGATCCTGCAAGTGCAATTCAAAAGCTCAAGGTTCAGGCTGCGGTATTTGAGTTTAAGAGAATTTTTACAGGTAGAAAGGATGGTGAAAAATAATGGGACTAAAGGAAGCCTTTAAAAATTGGCTGGATTACAGGGGAAGGCATATTCATGGTGGTATTGCATACCTCTTTCACAGGTTAACTGGACTGATTATTTTGCTTTACCTTTACGTTCATTTTGGTGCACTTTCACAGCTTTTACACGGAGGAGAATCTTACAAAAATTTCCTCGCTACAGTTGAATCACCCCCATTTGTTGCCTTGGATATATTGCTCTTTTTCGTTATATTTTATCATGGCGCCAACGGCATAAGGCTTGTATTCAACGAGTTTGGCATCGGAACAAAGAAAAATAAGTTATTCTTCTGGATAATGATGGTACTTGGATTAATTGGATGGCTATTGCTTACATATGTTGTAGCAACTAGATTTATTGGAGGTGGATGAAAATGGCATACAATCAAAGTCTTAAAGAGACAATGGAACCAATTGCATGGCTGTTTCAGCTCATAACTGCACTGTTCATGGTGTTTTTCCTTGGTGTACATCTAGTGCTTATGCATGCATATGGCATAAGTAACATACTCATTCAGGCCATTCTTTCAAGGTTACAAGATCCTTGGTGGAAGGCATTTTACATAGCATTTGTTGTATCCATAAGCTACCATGGCCTAAATGGTCTAAGGGGTATAATCATGGATCTTGGCGTAAAGAAGGTAAAGGCATTAAATGCTGTGTTCTGGATAGTTGCGATTATAACTATTGCATATGGTATATGGCTCCTCTTTAACATATGAAAAGAGAATTACTTGAAATACTCAGATGTCCAGTTTGTTTGGGTGAGTTGGACCTTAACGTTGAAAAGGAAGATGGAGAAATAATCAAGGGAACATTAAAATGCAAAAAATGTGGTAGGATCTATAGCATAGAGGAAGGAATTCCAATGATGTTGCCTGAGCTTGCAAAGGTGGATAAAAATGATAACAGATGATGTTGAAAAATTAAAAAATGAAATGATAGAAGCAATGAAAAAGATGATACCTATTGTTGCAATTAGCCCTGAAACAGGTGGAAAGGGCGAAGAGGAAAGGGCTATATTTATAGAATCGTTGCTTAAAGAAATAGGCTTTGATGAAATAAAAAGGATAGATGCCATAGATAAATTGGGTTATAAGAGACCAAACATAGTTGCATTGATTTACGGTGAGTCCAGAGACAAAACATTATGGATTGCTGCGCATATGGATACCGTTCCTGAGGGAGATAGAAACCTTTGGAAAACAGACCCATTTCAGGCAGTTGTAATTGATGACAAAATATATGGGCGTGGTACAGAAGACAATGGCCAAGCACTTATCGGAGCCATTTTTGCAATAAAAGCAATAAAAAATTCTGGTTTAAGGCCAAAACATAATATTGGTTTAATTGCAGTTTCTGACGAAGAGGTTGGTAGCAAATACGGCATGGAATTTCTTGTGGATAATTATAATTTCGGAGAAAATGATTCATTTTTAATTCCGGATTCTGGGAATGATAATGGTTCAGAAATAGAAATAGCTGAAAAAGGTATTCTATGGTTTTCAATAGTTACACATGGTATACAGGGTCACGGTTCAAGGCCAGATCTGAGTAAAAATGCCCATAGAATAGGCATGAAAGTTGCGCTTGAAATTGACGATCTTTTACATAAAAAATATAATGCAAGGGATGATATTTTTATACCTCCTTATTCAACATTTGAACCAACAAAAAAGGAAAAGAATGTTTCTAATATAAATACGATTCCTGGAACAGATGTAATTTACTTTGATACTAGGATACTTCCTATATATAGCATTGATGATATTATAAAATCAATAAAGGAAATAATAAAAAATAATAGTGAGGCATTTAATGCTGAAATAGAGTTCAATATAATTCAGAGGGCAGATCCTGCTAAACCGACTGATGCAAAAGCTAAGGTTGTTCAAGATTTAATAAAAATACTTAAGGAAACAAGGGGAATAAATCCTGTTCTAATAGGAATAGGCGGTGGAACTGTAGCAGCCATTCTAAGGAAAAAGGGATATCCTGCAGTTGTATGGTCAACTCTTGAGCCTGTTGAGCACAGCCCCAACGAATACTGTAAGATATCTAACCTTATAAATGATGCAAAGGTATTTGCATTGATGTACCTTAACTTTTGATATAATTTTTTATTTTTTCAAAATCGAACTTTCTGAATTTTTTATTCTGCATTATTAAATTTCCATCGATAATAGACGTATCAACGTTTAGGCCTTCAATGGCATAGATTATGTTTGGAAGTACATTTTCCTTGAACAGGGGTAATCCATTGGGTTCAGGATCTATAATAATAATATCCGCTGCCTTACCTTCCTCAATTGAACCCAAAAGTGACCTCATCTTCAATGCCTTTGCTCCGTTCAAAGTAGCAAGATCTATTAATTCTTGGGAAGTTAATACAGAAGCGTCCCATTTTTCATTTTTGTGCATTAGCCCTGCTACCTCCATCACAATGAACATGTCATAATTGTTGTTTGTAACATTACTATCCGTACCAAGCGTAACGTTGATGCCATTTTCTATCATTTCTGGCACAGGTGCTGCGCCACCTGTACCAAGTTTCATGTTACTTACGGGGTTATGTGAGACATTCACATTTTTCTCCGCCAGCTGTTTAATTTCTCTCATCGTTAACCATACCGTATGTGCAGCTACGAGATTTTCATTTAAAAATCCAATATCGTATAAATGTTCCACGGGTCTTTTTCCTTTCAGCTTCAGGTAATCATACACTTCTTTTCTTGTTTCACTCAGGTGCATATGCTGCAATGTATTGTGTTTTTCAGATATCTCTTTTCCCTTTAAAAGCGTTTCATCAGAACAAACATAAACTCCCTGAAATCCTATTGATGGGTAGATCCTTTCCTTGTTTTTATGTGAAATGATAAAATTTTCGGCATTTTTTAATGGATTGCCTTTCTGAGTTGTAAATTGCTCGTCAAGAGTTACCCAAGAAAGAAATGCTCTGATGCCTATTTCTTCTGCAGCTTTTGCAACGATGTCTTCAGAGTAATAAAGATCTAGGAATGATGTTGTTCCCATTCTTACCATTTCATACATTGAGAGCAGTGAAGAATAAAATATATGATCATCAGTCCTTTTTGAATCAAGGTCAAATGTTTTTTTGAGAAAATCATCAAGTTTTAGATCTTCAATCAAACCTCTAAAAAGGCCCATGCCAACGTGAGCATGTGTATTTATCAGTCCTGGCATAACTATCTTTCCTGATGCATCTATTTTATAATCTGCTTCAGTTGAAATGTTCTTTCCTATTTCAATTATGAAATTTTTTTCAATATAAACATCACCATAAAATATCTCCCTTTTCATATTTTGTGAAACTATTAATCCATTTTTGATAAGAATGCTCATAATTTTTCTTAATAAAAATCAAATATATTTACTTTTTTTAATGTGTTAATTTTTTTATATTCATAATCAATTACCCTTATTCTCAGGATGTGTTATTATGGAAAAGATTGTTATTGCTGTAGGTGGTAATGCCCTTCAAAGGCCAGGGGACAAGGGTACGGCAGAAGAACAGATGAAAAGGGCACAGGAAACTGCTGAAAGCATATCTTGGATATTTGAAGATTATGAAGTTGCCTTAACACACGGTAACGGCCCACAAGTAGGTGCAATTTTACTCCAAAATGAACAAGCTAAAGACATTGTTCCACAAATGCCCCTTGATGTTTGCGGTGCTGAATCCCAGGGAATGATAGGATATATGCTTGAGCAGGGATTCAACAATGCAATAAAATCCAAGAAGATAAACAGGGACATTATTACAATGCTAACAAGGGTTGAGGTGGATGAGAACGATCCAGCTTTTAGAAATCCATCAAAACCAATAGGCCCATTCTATACCAGGTTCCAGGCACAGGAAATAATAAGGGAAAAAGGATGGAGAATGGTTGAGGATTCTGGGAGGGGATGGAGAAGGGTTGTACCATCTCCAGAACCATTGAAAATAATCGAAAAGGATGCAATTCTAGAATTAATGGAAGCAGGTTTCATAGTCATAGCTGTAGGTGGCGGTGGAATACCTGTTATAAAGAAGAATGGAAACATAATCGGCGTTGAGGGTGTAATTGATAAAGATCTAGGTGCTGCGACCCTTGGTAAAGATATAAATGCAAAAGAACTTATAATTCTTACAGCTGTTGATAAAGTTTTCTTGAACTATGGAAAGGAAGACCAGAAGCCCATAGATAGAATAAATGTAAAAAAACTTACGGAATATTACAATCAGGGACATTTTAAGCCTGGAAGTATGGGACCTAAAATACTTGCAGCTCTGAAATTCATTTCTTATGGAGGAAGGAGAGTTCTCATAACAAGCCCAGAAGCAATGAAAGATGCATTTGAAGAAAAAAATGGGACCTGGATTTACCCTTGAATCATTTTTTTCAAATCTTTTATTATTTTAAGCGCATCTTCAGGTGATATGTTTTCATCAATGGATTTAATATAATCCCTCAAGATAATGTCATAGAGGCTTAACTGCTTTTCTTTAGTTGCTTTTTTCACCTCTAAAACATTCTCCGTTTCTATTTTTTTAAGTATTTCTTTTGCCCTTTCTATTACTGTTTTTGGCAAACCTGCCATAGATGCTACCTCTATGCCATAGCTCTCTGAAATGCCCCCTCTTTTAAGTTTCCTAGTAAAAATAATGCCCCTTTCATTCTGTAAAACTGGAATGTGATAGTTTTTTACACCATCTAAATAATTTTCAAGGTCAATCAATTGATGGTAGTGGGTGGCGAAAACAGTTCTTGCCATTATTTTATTGTGTATGTACTCAACAGTTGCCCATGCAATGCTAAGGCCATCAAAAGTGCTTGTTCCCCGTCCTATTTCATCAAGTATAATCAAGCTTCTAATTGACGCACTTGTTAATATATTTGCAAGTTCAGTCATTTCAGTCATAAATGTACTTTGTCCTCTTAATATATCATCAGTGGCACCTATTCTAGTAAAAATTCTATCAACAACACCTATCCTTGCCTGTGAAGCTGGAACAAAGCTTCCTATTTGTGCCAGTATTGTAATAAGCGCAATCTGTCTCATATATGTGCTTTTACCTGCCATGTTTGGTCCAGTAATTATTAAAAATCTATTTTTCTCAGTATCCATATAAGTATCATTAGGAACGAATGAATCAACAAAATTTTCAACAACAGGATGTCTCCCTTCTTTTATATCAATAACTGTTGATTCATCAATGACAGGTCTTGTATATTTCCTCTTTACAGAAATATCTGCAAATGTCAAAATAATGTCTAGGTCTCCTATGGCAGTTCCTAGTTCCCTTACCCCTGGGGTTTTAGATAGATCATCAAGCAAGGTGTTATATACTTCCTGTTCCCTCGCTTGTATGTTTTCTTTTGCTTCCTGTACGCTATACTGTAATGTCTCGAGTTCCTGTGTTGTGAAGCGCTCAACATTTTTAAGCGTCTGTTTTCTTATAAAATATGAAGGTATTTTTGATATCTGGGACTTTGGCATCTCTATATAATAGCCAAAAACATCGTTGTATCCAATCCTCAAATTCTTTATGCCTGTATTTTTTATTTCCTTCTCTTCAATACTAGATATGTTTTTCTCAGCGTCAAGTATCGCTTTCCTATAATCATCAAGTATTTTATCAAAACCATCCTTAATCCTGTAGCCTTCATTACTTTTTTCATCTATGGCATTTTCAATTTTGTTTATAATATCATCTAAATCTATTATTCTATTTTTTAATTCAATAAGGTACCTGGATTTCTTATTTTCGAAAAAATTTTTTATTGCTGGAATTTTTTTAATTGCATTTTTCAAGGATATGAGGTCATTTGGCGATGCTTTTCCAATTAATATCCTTGACCATATTCGCTCAAGGTCAGGAAAATTTTTTATATATTCTCTCGTGACCATCCTTCCAATTGTATCATGAATCGTTTCCTGAACTGCATCCAATCTATCATTTATTAATACTGGATCAATGAACGGATAGTTCAAGTAATGCCTTAATAATCTAGATCCCATTTTCGTAGTGCATTGATCCATTATGCCTAGTAGTGAATTTTTTTCCTCATTCCTCACATCCCTGAAAACCTCCAGATTTTTTAAAGTTGTTTCATCAAGGATGAGGTAATCACTGTTCTCTAAAAGCCTGAAATTTTTCAAGACCTTTAACACATCCCTGTCAGTTTTTTCCAAATAATCAATTATCGATCCAAGTGCTATAATAAGAGCATCCTTATCATGAATTCCAATCGATTTTAAATCCTGAATGTTGAAATGATCTTTTATCAATGATTCTGCTTCAAACCTGTTCATTTGTACAATATTATATGAAATTCCTTTTTCCTTAATATAATTTTTTACGTTATCTTTCATACTGTTCGAGATAACAATTTCCCTTGGATTTATTTTATAGAGTTCAGAAAATAGAGAATCTGAATCATCAGGTTTGAACCATGAACCTCTGAATTCACCTGTTGAAACATCAGCAAATACTATTCCTGCATCATTGTCATTGCTTATAGAGCAGAGATAGTTCGTCACTGTGTTTAACAATTCCTCTTCAAAAATAGTCCCTGGCGTAAATATACGAATTACATCCCTTTTTACTATACCCTTTGCCAGCTTCGGGTCTTCTAGTTGCTCGCAAAGTGCTACCTTATAGCCTTTGTTAACAAGTTTTCCAATATAAGAATACAAAGCATGGTATGGGATACCGGCCATCGGTATGTTATCTTTTTCTCTGTTCCTGGATGTTAAAACTAAATCAAGCTCTTTGGAAACTATCCTTGCATCATCTCCGAATGTTTCATAAAAATCACCTACCCTGTAAAATAATATCATATCACGGTATTTCTTCTTAATCTCATAGTACTGTTTCATTAGAGGAGTTTCCATTTGTTCGAATGAATCCTTTTTGAATTAAAAACCTTTTCATTGGAATTTGGAAAGGTTTATTAGAACTTTGTTGATATTATATAATGGTGGTGTCGTTGAACAAAATTAAAGTGGGAGAAGTAATGTCCAGGAATCCACTGATATTGGATCATAAAACAATTTTAATAGATGGCGTAAAAAATATGGTTTCTAGGGGGATAAGCACTATTATTGTTAGCAAAGATTCAAAACCGATTGGTATAGTAACTGATAGGGATATAGTTGTAAAAGTGGTTTCAAGAAGCCTAGATCCAAATAAAGTGGAACTCGGAGAAATAATGTCTATACCACTCATGGTAATTGATAAAAATGAAACGCTTGATAAAGCTGCCTACATAATGTCCAAAAAGAAAATAAGAAAACTGCCTGTTATAGAAAAGGGGAAAATCATAGGTATATTATCAGAAAATGATATTGTAAAAATTGCTCCAGATCTACTTGCCATTGCTGAAGAAAAATCGGTACAGGAGGTTGATGAAAAATATTATGAAGAGGAACGTTTTGCAGGTATTTGTGAAGTATGCGGTCAATTTTCAACAGAATTGACCTATTATAAAGGGCAAATTGTTTGCCCCGAATGTAAAAAATCCATGTGAGGTGGTAAAATGAAAATAACCTGGTATGGACATTCGGCAGTGATGATTGAGGACAAAAAGAAAATTCTCATTGATCCATTCATAGAAGGCAATCCCATTGCAACCGTAAAAAAAGAAGAACTTCATCCTGATCTAATACTTGTTACACATGGTCATGGTGACCATCTGGGCAATGCTATAGAAATTGCAAAGAAAAATGACATTAAGGTAGTGGCGATCTATGAACTCGCAGAATATCTATCATCTAAGGGTGTTGATGCAGTAGGAATGAATTACTCAGGAACCTTTCATTTCAATGATATTGAAATATCTATGGTTTATGCTCTACATACCGCAGGCATAAGCGAGGATAATTTCCAGCATTCGGGTGGACTCCCATGCGGTTTTATAATCAAGGGGAGTAAAATAGTTTATCATGCTGGCGATACAGGTATCTTTGGTGATATGGAATTAATAGGCAAACTTTACAAGCCTGAAATTTCCATGCTACCCATAGGTGGGTTTTTTACCATGGGAATAAGTGAAGCGGTTCTTGCTGCAAAAATGCTTAATACAAAATACGTAATTCCAATACACTATAACACTTTTGATCTAATAAGGCAAAATCCTGAGGATCTAAAAAAGAAACTTGAAGGTATAGCAAATGTCATTATTTTCAAACCAGGTGAAACAAAGGAATTTTAAAAATAAAAATAATGATGACAATATAAAAAGCTGTTTCCATAATACCAATAATTTTTATTTTTTTTATGTAAACATAAGAAATTCTTGTAAGTGCTATAACAAATATTGGCAATCCAAGCAATAATCCAGCCAAAAAAGGAATAAAATTATAAAATGAATAGAGTAGATTTTTTCTAATTAGCGATTTAATCCCAAATTCTGCTCCATAAAGGTATATAAATAATAAAAAGGATAAATAGACTAAATGATAATGGATAAAATTCAAGGAAAAATAAAACATAGTTGATTGTCCAATCAGACCAAAAAATGTTATAAAAGCATTGTCTATTTTTTTCTGCCTTAGGAAATATGAAATAATGTAAAACAAATATGGAATAATCATGCAGATATTTTCAATAATAGAGATAGAACCAAAAATCAATGCAAAAACTAAAAGTAAAACTTCAAATTTATTTAAATTTTTAATTTTTGAATCAAATAACATCAGTCCGAAAAAGACAGGTAACCAGAAAATGATGAGCATAAAAATTAATTTATCATAAATTAAATAATACCCTAAAGACAATAAAAAGGTGAGGAATGTAGTTATCCAGCCACCAAATTCCTTCGGGATGTGATATTTTTGCATTTATCTTCAATATATCTCATTGATTTAAAATTTTTTTGCATTATTGGCTCAGTAGAAATACTTTAAAAAAATTATGAAGAACTAATTTTTTTAATTTTTTATAGAGTTTTTAAAAAAAATTACATATATTGATAGGATATTTATTTCAGTGCATGCCATAAAAAGTATAGCACAGGCCTGTAATACTTCAGACAACATTTTAAATTTAATGCATAAATTTATTGATGCTTTAATATATATTATTATTGTTTTAAAAAATAATTTAACATCCAGGTTTTCTCTTTCAAAGGAAGCTTATACTCTGCTCATTAAATATGGTATTCCTTTTTATTACTACCTTGAAATAATTAAATAAAGCACTTGTTAAATCGTACAGGAAAATATTAAGAAAGAAAAAAAGGAGCGAAAGATTTGATAAGCTGATCATATCAACATATTATGGTTTTAAAACAATAAGAGAAAATCTTCTAATTGCCATGGCAAATGAAAAATAAGGTAGAAAATATGAAAAGATTGCATTAAATTCATATGTTAAGAAATACATATCAATTATGAAGGTATATTCATCCTACACTGTGATCATTGTGGTCTTACAATAGACAGGGATCTCAATGCAGCAATAAACATATCAAAAATGAGTTGGGCATGGCTGAAATGATGCCTGCCAGAAGAAGGATAAAACTATCAGGTGAATCAATAACCCAGTTAAAAGATGAGGAGCAGATGAAGGTAATTAGAGATCCTTGATAGGATTTCTACAAAGCCTCACTATAAACTAATATATTTAATTTTTATATCATAAACTATGTACAAGATAATAGATGCTAGGATACTTGATAAAAATGCTGAATTCTTTGGTATCGAAATGGAGAAATTAATGGATAATGCAGGGAATGCTGTTTTTAATGAAGTTTTAAAATTGCATCCAAATAAAGTTCTTGTATTAGCTGGAAGCGGGAATAACGGTGGTGATGGTTATACGGCTTCAATATTATTAATGAATAAAGGTGTTGAGGTGCATGCATTTCCTGTTAAGATGCCAGAAACAATTCTTTGCAGGAAGAAATATGAAGAGGCATTGAAAAGTGGATTGAAAATTGATACAGAATTAAATTTTAATTATGATGTAATAATTGATGCAATGCTCGGGATTGGAATTGCTTCAGAACCACGTGAACCATACAAATCCGTAATAGAATCTTTAAATAAATCAGGTAAGTTTGTTGTTTCTGTTGACGTTCCATCTGGATTCCCTACAAAAATAGCCGTAAAACCATCTATTACAGTTACAATGCAATTTATTAAAGAGGGTATGACAGAGGAAAATTCTGGAAAAATAATAGTTGCAGATGTTGGTTTTCCAAAGGAAGTAATAGAGGCCGTAGGTCCTGGCGATTTTTTAGTTTATAGAAAAAATAATGATCAAAGTCATAAAGGGGAAAATGGCATTGTTGTTGCCATTGGTGGAAGCTATTTATACTACGGTGCACCAATTTATATGGCCAAGGGGGCAATGCGAATGGGCATAGACCTTGTATATCTTTTTGCACCCGAAAGCATTCATTGTTTTGTTTCAAATTTTCATGACATGATATTGAGGCGCAGTGGATATAATTTTATAGAATTTAATGATGAACTCAAGAACATTATTGAAGAAAAGGATATTACAATGGCAATAGGTCCTGGTATAACAAAATCAAGGGAAGCTTTGGAGAATGCAAGAAGGATTATAGAATACGCACTTGATGTTGGCAGAAACATTGTCATTGATGCGGACGCACTTTCTGTAATAAATGAATCATCTGATTTGAAAGGACTTGCAGTTATAACTCCTCATAGGGGGGAATTTAAGCAGACCTTTAATCTTGAACCAAGTGAAGAAAATGTAAAATACATAGCAAAAAAGATAAAAGCAACTATACTTTTGAAAGGACCGGTGGATATTATATCTGATGGTGATCTAGTCAAGAAAAACAAGGATTTTCACCATCCAAGCATGACAAAAGGGGGAACTGGAGACTTGCTTACTGGAAGTGTAGCTGGATTGCTTTCAAAGCATATTGATCCATTTCATGCGGCGTCTCTGGCAAGTTTCATTGTCGGTATGGCAGGGAAAATAACATTTGAAGAAAAAAGTTATGCATATTATACATCAGAAATTCTTGATAATATACCTAAGATATTCAAAGAATATTCAATTTTTTGATGAATAAATTTATAATATATATTATCTTACTTTTAAATAGATATGATGGGTGAAAGGATAACTATTGATTCAACGCTACCATCAAAAGTTCCCGTCTTAATCGATGATCTGTGTTCAATATCCCATTCAGACCTACTCCACAGACTAAAAGAAATTATTTATGGTATGCCATCGAAAAAAAGTATACAGGCATACGGTACAAGCCTTATACCTGGATCATTGGTAATACCTTTAGATCCAATATTGCCAGTAATTTTAAGAAAATCGCCCATAAATTTTGGAGAAATGCAATCTAAATTAAAAAAATTTACAAATGGTATAACAGTTTCATCAGTAGATCCAAATTCAATTTGGGCTCTGGATGTAATTATACAAAAGCTTTACGAGAGCAATAAGATTTCAATAATAAAAAAGCCAACATACTATTGTGATTATTGTAAAACATCTCTTTCAAATAGGGATGTAAATTTCAAAATTGGTGATAGAAGAATACTTTACTGTAAAATAAAAATAAATGAAAATACATATTTTATTTACAAAGGAGACGAAGAAGTTGTATTAAATCTAGAGGGCTTACTCATAAACAGATATGACAGGTTTACTATTCAGGAACAGGGGAATGAAAAATGGATAATACAGAATGAAATATTTAGGGCACTTGTTGAAAAAGAATTGATTTTCCCGACGAAGATAATTGAGAAAACAGGAGAAGAAATTTTAAATGAATTTAAATTATTTTCTCCTTTTGTTAGTGAGAATGAAAAAACAAGATTATTGTCTGGCGAAATAAGCGAAAATGATGAAAAGATAGTTAAGGAGAATGCCGGTAAATTGGTTTATGAAATCATAGAGCACGAGGATTTTCAGGGGAAGGTGGCATTCTGTAAATATTGTGGTAAAAAAGTGAATAAAAAAAGGACAAAGGGTATATATGTAGATAAGGATGAATTGAATTTAATATATAATCCTAGATCATTCGAAAAATCTATACATACTAAGAAAATTTTAATATCTAAGGATTTTAAAAATTTTCCAAAAATACCAATACTCGAATGCGATAGATGTGGTAAAATAGAATATGGTTCTATGGAAAAACCCTGTAGCTGTGGGGGTATGATGAAAAATAATTACTCATACGACCCATCAATTTTACCAATAGGAGTTTATGCAATGACACAATCAATAAAAAATAAAATTTTTATAAACCATAAAAGCTTAAAAACAAGGTACCTAATGTTTATGTTTCTCTCTGCATTAAGAATGAATTACATAAATGAAATATTTATAAATTATGTACAATTAAATAAAATAAATATTGATGAAATAGAACCGGATATTCTAAGGCTATCTTTTATTATAAAGAAAAAAGGGACATTGCATGAAAATGATATTAAAAAAGTTCAAAAGCTTAAAAATTATCTAATTAATATAATTAAGCATTCACAAATTCATGGCCTGAATGAAAGAGAAACAATGATAGACCAGTACATATTATCAAAGGTAGAGAAATTTAAGAAAGATCTTTTATTGAATATAGAAAAAACGGATCTCAATTCAATTTTAAATGGTTATTATGACCTTATTGTTTCAATTTCAAAAGATTACTTAAAAATAATAAGAGGAGGTAAAATAAATGCTGATTTGATGACCGAATTAATTTCCATTTCTTATCCATTTTTTCCAAATATCATAATGGATTTTGTTAATAGAACAAAATATGAAATAAATAAAATAGAAACAGGAAAGTTTATGATAAATGAAACACTAGAAAAGATCTTTAAAGATATATTTTACATAAGAAAAGAGATAACAAAATTAAAAATAAAAAATGGTATTGATTTGAGAATGCCATTAAACAAAATAATATTTGAGACAGATATGAGATTTATTCCAATCTTTGTTAACATAAAAAAAGATTTAAAGAATTTTTTAAATGCTAATGATATAGAAATAACGGATTCCTGGAAAGGTTTACAGTATAAGGTAGTTCTAAAAAGAGATAAGCTTGGTGAAATTTACAAGCCACTTGCAAATACTATTGAATTAATTCTAAAAAGGATTGATGCAAAGAAGTTAAAATCAGAAATTGAATCAAATGGTTATAGTGTTGGGGTAGAAGGCCAGCTAATCACAATTACATCGAGTATGGTTGATTTTAACCTGAGCCTTCCTGAAGGGTACGAGGCTGTGATCACATCAAATGTAAGAGCTTATATTGATTTCAATTCTAACAAAGAGTTGGAAGAACTTCTTGTAGTGAAAAAGCTTAAGAGGAGAATATCGTTCATGAAAAATAAATTGAACGTGGAATATGATGATTACATTAAGTTATCAATTTCTGACTCGCAAATTCTAAGAAATTTAATAAATCCATACATTGATGATTTATTGTCAAATTTAAAAATTATTTCTTTACACTATACGGACAGAATAAATGAAATGCTTGTATTAAGCTTCGAGGATATACTTGAAGGGGGCATTGATATAGGTATAACACCCATGTATAAAAAATTTAAAATAAAAGCATTATCAAAATTACCATCGTTGAATGAGGATGATGCAGAAAAATTGTTTGCATCGGGTTATTTCAGCATTATGGAAATTAAGGCGGGAGACATGAAAAATATAAGTGAAAAATCAGGTTTACCCTTAACAAAAATAAAAACAGTAAAGGAATACCTTAACAATGTCTCATCATACAGTGTAATAAAGTCGGACAATAAATATTATTGTCCCATGTGCGAAAGTGAGATACAAACTGTCCAGCCGTTCTGTCCAAAATGCAATTCACCCATTTCCTGGGATTAATTCTTTAAAGCTTTTATATTTTCAGCAATGGATCCTGAAAATATGCCCGAAGCAGCACAAATCATATCCACATATGATTTTATATTTGACACAGTATCTCTGTTTATACCACCATCAACAGAAATTTCAAAACTATAATTTTTCTGGATTTCCCTCAATTTTCTTATTTTGGGTATTGTTTCAACCATAAATTTTTGTCCTGAAAATCCAGGATGTACAGTCATTACTAAGACAAAATCAATTTCATTTAAAAGTGGAAAGATTTTTTCAATACCTGTATCAGGGTTTATTGCAATGCCTTTTTTCACATCTTTAATCTTTTTCAGTGCTTCAATATAAAATTCATTTTCAATATGTACGGTAATCATATCCGCACCTGCTTCAATGAATCTTTCGGCGTAAATATCGGGTCTGGATATCATTAAATGTGCTTCTATAGGTTTTTGAGTTATTTTTCTTAAATTTTTAACAAAATCTGGACCTACGGTTATGTTAGGAACAAAATGGCCATCCATCACATCAACATGGTAAAAATCTATACCATTTTTTTCGAGTTCTTTAACCACATTTACAAGACAAGTCAAATCTGCTGAAACAATAGAAGGTCCTAGTTTCATAATTTGGAATATGTTCCATTGAATAATGAATTTTTCCTAAAAATATGAAAAAAATTTATATAATGGTAAAACAATTGAATATTAATATGAATAAGTTGTATAAAGAAAAGGGGGTTGCTTCTGTTATAGGAACCCTTTTTGCTCTTTTACTTGCGGTTACTATTTTATCCGCATTTATGACACAGTATGTGCCTGTTTACATGAAAACAAATGAAGCCCAGCACGATATCCAGGTTATTTCAGATTTTTCCCAGATCAAGACAATTACTGATCTCCTTGTTTCTACAGGTGAGGAAAACTATTCATTTACAGTTTCAATACCAATGGGAGCTAATGGAATTCCAATTTTCGCACCTTCCACACCTTCAATGTTGAAAATTAATCCTTCACCAAATCCAATTGTTTCATTAAAAATAATTGATAATGGTAAAAGTTTCTATCAGAATTCATCTGGATATTTTGACACAACTATATTTAACAGTTATTATCCAGAAGAAAAAATAATATTTGTGAATGGTGCAGTAATAAGGGAAAATGTAAATGAAAATAGATCAACAGTATATGTTGGTCCAGGTTTCTCACTTAAAAATTCTGGCTCAGGTACTGTATTAAATTTTATTATTTATGATATATTGGGCCCACCAAGTTCCTATTCAGGCACTGATACACTAAATATTGTAATTTCTTTACTTGGTATCCAGAAGATATCTTATTCAGGCAATATTATTTATGCAAATTTAAGTGTCCTTAATTCCTACAATTATGCACAGTCACTAATAGGATGGTATTATAACCAATCACAGCTTTTCGGTTATAACCTAAGCCCACCAATATCTAATTATCTCAATTTTACTGTTACTCAGGTAAATGTTGAAATAGCTTACCTTAATGTTCAGTTTAGTTCATATTAGGTGAAAATATGGAAAGGGTGAAATAAATGGTTGAATCATTCTTTGGGAATCTTTTCAAATTAAAACGTGGCAAAATAACTCCTGAGATAAATAAGACATATAAAATATTATTACCAAAGGGATCTGGATTAACATTTTCAGAACTTACACCTATCCAGAAAACAGCATTTAGAATTTTTGGTCGTTATTCTGAAAAAAATAAAAATATAGGAAAACTTGGTGAAGATTTATTAAAGGCGCATATGCTTATAAGGCCACAAGAATATATCTCTTATGTCTATTTCATTACCATGCTTATTGCAATTCCATTGCTTATACTTTTTCTTTTGATGCTAGTAATAGGATATGTTATACCAGCTCTTTTTGTTTTCATGGCATTGATTATAGGACCCGTTGTTACATATATTTTGATGATAGGAAATCCAGCTTCAATTGCTAAAACTAGGGGTAAGAAAATAGACGGTAAGTTACCAGCTACAATGAATTTCATATCGGCACTTGCTTCGGCGGATGTAAACGTTGATATGATATTCAAAGAGCTTGCAAAAAGACCTGAATATGGCGAAGTTGCAAAAGAGGCTGAATGGATCACTAGGGATACTGAGTTGCTTGGAAAGGATATTTTAACTGCACTAAAAGATGGTGCAAAAAGATCACCAAGCCAAAAATGGTCTGAATTTTTACAAGGTGTAGTTACAACATCTACGTCAGGGGGAAGATTGAAACCATATTTCATAGCCAAAGGTGAGGAATATGAAAATGAGCTTAAATTACAGATGAAAAGAACCATGGAAACAATATCCCTTTTTGCAGAAAGTTTTGTAACCGTAGGTGTGGCATTTCCCCTGTTTTTAATTATAATAGTGGCAATAATGGCCCTCATATCACCTACACCGGGTGTGTCAATGATTTTACTCTATTTTGTTGTGTTTATAATGCTTCCTGTTTTGATAATTCTTTTTGCTTGGATAATCAAATCAACAAGTGAGGTGGTTGCATGAACAAGGGTAAAATTATATTTTATGTTTCCATTGCTATTGGAACCGTCCTTGTACTAATAGGTGCAATTTATTACATCAAAAATTCAAACATTTGGATTTTAAAGCCGCTTGATCTTATTGTGGTAGGTGTTTCAATTTATTTTGGCCCTTATGGATTGTATTATAACATTCAAACAAAAAAGATTAAAAACATAGAGGCTAGATTACCTGATTTTCTTAGGGATGTTGCAGAGGCAGGAAGATTCGGAATGACTCTGTCTGAAAGTATAATAGTAGCATCAAGTGGTAGATACGGCCCCTTAACGAAAGAAATTAAAAAGATGGCTGCTCAGATAGAATGGGGAGTACCTGTAAATGAGGCACTTGAATCATTTAAGGAAAGGATTAAAACACCTCTTGTAGAAAGAATGATTACAATAATTATAAAGGCTAATGAATCTGGAGGAAATGTGGCAGATGTACTTAATATGGTTTCACATGCCGCACTGGAATCACAGATGGTGGAAAAAGAAAGGGTCATTGAAATGCAGACATATGTTTTTGTGATGTTTATAGCATATGGTGTTTTTTTAGCTACTATATTGATACTTGCTGCGTCATTCTTTCCAGAAATGTATAAAGCTGGAAGTGCAATGGCAGGTGTCTCATCTGTCGGTGGTCCTGTTTCAGTTCAATACCAGTTAATTCCACAGGTCGAGTTTCTTTTTGTTGTTGCAACATTGATAAATGGTGTAGGTGACGGTATTCTAGCGGGTGTACTCTCTCAGGGAAAATATGAAGCAGGATTTTTCCTAGCATTCATTCTTTTAATTGCTGGATATATATTTTTAAGGATGATGGGCATTGCCTGAGGTGTTTGAAAAATGGTAGAGGCTCAAAAGAAACCTGGAGTATGGTATTTGAAGATCATTAGACCAATTGTTAGCAAAGATTTAGAAACAAAACAATTCAAGATAATTGCTCCCGCAAGCTCTGCATTGAAGAGTTTTTCATATAAAGTTCCAGTTCCTGAAATTACAGACCCTAACTTAAAGGAGGTAGAAATTGAACCGATTCAGGAAAATTATTCGTATGTAAGAATACTGTATAATTCTCTATATAACGAATATCTTTACGATATAATAGAACCTCCGTTAAACATTACTGAAGAAAAGATGTACAATATGATTAAGAATGAGATAACAGATCTTATTGATTTCAAGGTTTTTGGGTCAGTTGATGAAAGAGAAAATTATCTCATTGACCTCATGGAAGAAATTATAGAGAAATCAGGAGAATTGGTTAATGAAGAATCAAAGGCTAAATTTGTATATTATTTAAAAAGGGATTTTGATGGTTATGGACCTATTCAAGTGCCAATGCTTGATCCTGAAGTGGAGGATATTTCATGTGATGGTACAAACATTCCAGTTTATATCTATCATAGAAAATATGAAAGTTTAAGATCGAACTTGAAATTTGAAAATGATGAAAATCTTGACAGTTTTGTTATTTGGATTGTTCAAAAAAGCGGTAGGCATATTTCTATTGCGAACCCTATGGTGGATGCATCACTTCCAGATGGTTCAAGACTTCAGGCTACTCTAGGAAAGTATGTGACAAAAAGGGGATCGTCTTTCACAATAAGGAGATTTAAGCCGAACCCCTTTACACCTCTTGATCTTGTCAAATTTAAAACACTTTCCAGGGAAATGATGGCTTATATCTGGTTAGGCGTAGAGAATGGCATTAGCATGATCATAGCTGGGGGAACAGCTTCAGGAAAGACTACTACATTAAATGCAACGCTTCTATTTATTCCGCCTCAGGCTAAAATAGTAAGTATTGAAGATACAAGGGAGCTAAATTTGCCCCAGGAAAACTGGATACCTGGTCTTGTGAGAGAAGGATATGGTGAATATAACCCAGTTACAGGAAAGAGAGCAGGGGAAATAGATATGTTTGATCTCCTTACCTCTGCACTTAGGCAAAGGCCACAGTACATTATTGTGGGTGAGGTAAGAGGTAGAGAGGCTTATACTGTTTTTCAGGCAATGGCAACAGGCAAAACCTGCTATACAACATTTCATGCTGATGATGTAAAATCACTTGTTCATAGATTGGAAAATGAGCCTATAAACCTGCCCAGGGCATTATTGACATCTCTCGATGTTGTTCTCCTTCAGGGACAGGTAAAGGTTGGTCCTAAAATGACAAGAAGAGTAAAGAGCCTTACAGAAATAGTTGCCATAGACCCTGAAAGTGGAGAACTCGTAACCAACAATGCTTACTCATGGAATCCAGGTGATGATACATTTAATTATAGTGGCCATAGCTATGTTTATGAAAAAATAAGTACAATCAGGAATTGGTCACCAAGAAGGATGGAAATAGAGGTAAAGAGAAGGGAAATGGTCCTTGAATACATGGAAAAGATAGGTGTATCAAATTACAAAGATGTAGCAAAGGTTGTTTCAGAGTATTACAAAGATCCAGAAGGGCTCATATCTAGAATTCAAGAAAATTTAAAAGTTTAAAAATTTATTTTTTTTCATCACCATCTGAAGGTAAAGGAGATCCGCATACCTTGCAAAACTTAGAGCCTTTTGGATTAAGAGTACCGCATACAGGGCATTCCACAGATGGATTCTTTTCCTCTTCTTTCTTTTCAATCCATTTTTCAAATGTGATGAACTCTGGTTTACTGTTCCACCATCTGTAAAATTCCTCATCCGTGAACTTATCTCCAAGATCACGCTTTGCTTCTTCTTTGAATTTCTGTATATCTAACAAGTAATTCTCCCTAAGTTGTGAATACTTTGAATAATCTGGATCTTTTTCGTCCATATAAAGAGTACCACAAACTGGACAATACTTTGCATCCTTTTTAATCCATGAACCACAGTTACCACATTTTACATTCTCCTTTTCAAATACCACACCGCATACAGGACATTTATCAGAATCGGCAGGTATTAAACTTCCACAGTTACCACAGACCATCAGATTCTTTTCAACTTTTTTGAATCTAATAAAGGAATATCCAAATATTCCCCCAACTACAATAATAATAATGATTACTATAATTAACCAGATTGGTAAGAAGAATGGTTGGCCCTGGATAGTCATTGAAGAAACAACCTGGCTTCTTAATTGACCAATGTATGTATATTCAGCAAGGATTGAATATGATCCTGAATTCTTTGGAATTATATTAAGTACACCGTATCCAGTGGTACCTATGCTCAATGTGTATGTTTCTGAAAAAGAACTCCCCTTCATTATTATTGTTAGCGTTATGTTCTGAACAAAAACATTTCTTCCCTGCTGTTGAGTAGCATTTATATTTAGAACAAGAAATGTTAGCGTTAGTTTTTGCCCAGCCACAGGGGACTGCGTTGATGAATACATTATTACCTCAGTTGCAGGTGAAACAACGTTGAAATTCAAAGTAGATACTCTAGGTCCAGATGATTTCTGAGGTAAAGATGAATAGTTCAAGAATAATGTTAATGTGTTTGATCCAGCATAAGAACCAGTGATATTATCATAAATTGTAAATGTATATCCTGGAAGAAGGTTTGTTATATTTTTTGAAAGAATTAAATTATTATTATCCTTGAGAGTCAAGGTTGCATTTCCAATTGCAGTTGAACCACCATTATTTCCTATTACTGCTACAATTTCGAAATAGGTACCTAAAGGTACTTGATCCAAACTTTTTACATATGAATTTAATTTGTAAGAAAAGCTCTGGATGTAAAGGTTAGGCTTTTCTACAATTTTTATCTGACCCTGATAAAGAATAACGTTATAGGGATAAATTTCAGGATATGTAATGTAAATAATATATGGGACTGAAATCATATTCTTTCCATTCAGATTGGCTAGGGATGTATTAAAATAGTAGACTAATGATATATTTTCATATGCACTGGTGGTGTTGAATGTCCATTTATGTACTATACCCAGCGATGTGAAATTTATTATTATATTTAAATTATTGATTGGTACACTTCCAAGTGTTAAATTAATGTAAATTGGAACTATGGTACCATTCATATATGTTGATTGTAAAGGATCGCTAAGGTATGATACGGAAGGAACATATAAAGTGAAATTGTAATATTCATAAACAACATATGTTGAATTTTCATATGGATTCGTTAAAACAAGTCCAACAAGGTATTTGTGCCCATAAGAGAAATAATTTGTAGTTATATTTGCATATAAGTATCCATTTGAATAATATGTTTGATTTTGCCCAATGTATACACCATTGGTAAGATCATAAAATGATACAGTGACTGGAGGTGCCATACTAGAGACTATTCCTGTAACATTTATTTTTGAATAAAGAAGTATATTCATAGGCAATCCTAATGTTATGTTGCCAAGCAATAAAAAGCCCGTTCCAGATGGTACGAATTGATATACGATTTTAGAGGATGTGATATTATAATTATAATTGTTTGATTGATTAATGTCCCAGTAATATGTGGCCCTAATAATCACACTGTAAGACCCTATTTGAGTGGGAACAAATGTGAATGAAATGGGTATATAAGACTTACCAGAAACATTTAAAGTCCATGATGAGCTTTCTAATGTACTGTTTGGTAATAGTAATTCCAATGATACATAAACATTTTTGGCGGGATCAGTTCCATAATTAGAAATTGTAAAATTAACGTATTCTTTTGAATATAATACTATAACTGAGAATGTGGGTTTGGATACAGCAATATCCGTATCAGGAAATATCTGCACTTTGGAAAATCTATAATCATTTGAATAGTTGCTTTCATATATTGTTCTGTATGGATTCACAGTTATTTCGGCAGAATAATTTCCCGGCACTATATTGCTTGGCACTGAATAGCTTATGTTAACAAATGTTTGCTTATTTTCAATAAGATTTGCATAGACTATTTTTACAAGACCAGGTAGAGAAAATTGAACAGGAACATTTGACAGGGATTCCCCAGATACCATCATCTCAGATGATATCTGGTATGTTTCATTGTGGATCATCATCTGAGGTACGGATATTGACTCAAGATCTATATCTGGAACTATAACAGTCTCATTAACCAAGTAATCGTTTCCAGAAAGATTTAGATCTGGAAACACCGGTAATCCTATATCCGTAGACTTCAATAATCTGTTGCCCGCACTTATGTTTATTAAATAATTTCCAGCATAAAGTGAATTTGGCCAGAATGATAGTGAAACATTATCTGTAAATAATGGTAGTACAGCAATACCTGAACTATTAGTAGAACTAGGTGCAATATTTAAATTTGAATATAGTATGCTATTCAAATTATTTACCATCTGATTATCTATCAAAGGTATCCCATTAGAAATAATGGGCAAATTGTCCGGAGTTGCTGTAACTGTGAGATTTGATAATGGAACACCATTGTAATTGATTACTTTTACAATAGCATACCTGTAAATATATAATGAGGATGATTGGTCCATTAAATATGGTGGATCAAAATATCCACCAGACGCTGCTTCAGATGTAACTGTAAGATTCAATATATAAGCAAGGGAGTTTTGCATGAAAATATAATTTTTGTACGGATTTCCGTTGGAATAATTAGAATTTGCAGATACAAAAACATTTTGACCGTATAATGTTGAACCTATCAGATTAAATTGATGTTGATAAAATCCAGTCTGGGTAATCAGTGACTTGTCAGAATAAAGATTTATTTTTAAAGAATTAACTGTAACTGTTCCTACGCTTGGACCTGTAATATTTACAAAGAAATTTCCAGGAGATTCTAATGAACTATAACTCGCTAGATAAACAAGGTTTGAGAATGATACAGGTAATTGGTCTAACAAATATTTAGTAGCTGAAGATAATGTTGTACTGTAAAGAAGTACATTCTTGTAAAAAATATTAATTAATGAATCATTCGAATATTTGGCGGATGTTGTATAGTTCAATAAAATCGTACCATTGGTAAATGTAGCATAAGGATATATGTTTGAGGGTGAAAGTGAAAATCCATTTGCAATTGTTTCATTTTTATAGCTTGAAATTATAATGGGAAAACGATTATTTAATGGAGTTCCAGAGGCTGCAAATACAATATTAGGTGGCGTCTGTTTTAGCTTATTAAAATAAACATTTTTCATGATTATTGTATCTCTTGAAAATACAGGTGTGGGGCCATACATTATCCAAATGTCATTACTGGCTGGAAAACCAAATTGATTTATTGTATTAATATCTCCAGCTGTCACATTTGTGAAATATGTTTTGTAAAAATAGAGGTAAGAGTTCGAAGCATTAAACCATCCAGGAAACATAAATTTTGAATTATATGTGGTTATAGTTCCTCCGAAATCATTAATAGTAAAATTAAGTGAGGGATAGTATCTATCCGGTGTTACTGTAAATGTTGAATTATAAAGGTAAAGTGATCCACCAGACATTATTTTTAATGAATCCGGAGAAATGGAATCCTGAACAAAATAAACATTTGCGTTCAACACCGAAAGATTACCTGTAGAACCTATTATAACATTAGCATCAAATCCATAAAAACCCTTCTGGCCGGTGATAGGATCTATTGTACTTGAATTAATTATAAAAGTATTATTTATATATATGTTCTTTATGATTGAACTACTAACAATTGAAGTATTTTTAGAATTTGATTGAGTAATATTATAATTCATTGTACCAACAGGTATAATGGAGACCAATAACATTAGAATTAAAAATATGGCAATTATTATGCCAAATTTTTTGCTAAACACAAATAGACACCTCCAACATAAAATCTAAATCAATATGCTGATATATAAATATTTTGAGTATTTTTTATAGAAAATACTCTCCATTTAAAACTAAAAGATTAAGAAAGTTATAAATATAAAACTATTATTTACCTAAATGGGGGCCGTAGCTTAGCATGGTTGGAGCATCCGGCTGATAACCGGAAGGTCGTCGGTTCAAATCCGATCGGCCCCATTCTTTTCATTTTTTATCTTTAAGGTCAAAAATTTCTTGATTGTGATTTTGTTGGTAATAGAAACTGTTATAAATTAAAATTTATTTAAGCACAATGGTGTACGATGAGATTATGGTCAATTCATCCTAGATACCTGGATTCGAAAGGATTAGTTGCCCTTTGGAGAGAAGGTTTGTTGGCAAGAAGTGTTTTAATTAGAGGATATGGGGCATATTATAACCATCCGCAATTGATAAGATTTAAAAAAACAGACAACCCCGTATTATATATTGATGTATATTTAAGATATGTTTTAATGGATTCTATAAAAAGGGGATATAATTTTAATTCAAATAAAATAGATAATGTTTATGATAATGACTTAATAAAAATAAAAGTTACAACTGCACAGATAAATTTTGAAAGGGATCATTTACTTAAAAAACTTAAATTAAGGAATCCTGATAAATATTATGCACTAATTGAAGAAAAGGATATTGAGCTTAATCCAATATTTATGTTAGTTAATGGTCCAGTAGAATACTGGGAAAAAATGTGATATTAATATCATTTAATAATCTCATTACCTTTACATTTTTTTAATTTTTTGTAAAGCTTTCTAATTATCATTTTCTTTAAACGATAATTTAATTATTCTTCCAATGATCCTCTTATATTCACCCAAATAATTTCTTGGGTTAACAATTTCTTCAAGTTCATCTTTGTTCATTATTTTTTTAATATTTTTATCTTTAAGGAAAATTTCCTTAAAATCCTTATTATTTGTTTGTGCTTCTATTGCGTACTTTCTTACAATCTCATGTGCATCCTGCCTTCCCATACCTTTTTCCACCAGTTTTAATATAATATTTTCATCCATTATGAAATACTTTACCCTTTCTACATTTTTTTCCATTATTTCCGTGTTTACCTTTAAAGTTTTCAAAACCCAGATCATTTTTGTTAAGATATCATCAATAAGAACAGATACATGTGGAATTGTAAACCTTTCACCTGCACTATTTGTTAAATCCCTTTCATGCCAAAGAATATTGTTTTCAAATGTAGGGATTATGAATGACCTTATAATCCTTGATAGGCTACATATATTTTCAGATGTAATAGGATTCATTTTATGCGCCATAGTACTTGATCCAACCTGCCTTTCTATATCAAAATATTCACTCACCTCATTTATTTCAGGCCTCTGTAAATTTCTTATTTCTGTTGCTATTTTCTCTAGAGTAGTGGCGATATTTGATAAAATACTTATAAATTCAACGTATCTGTCTCTGCCTATGATCTGTGTGGGTCCTTCTTCAATTCCCAGGCCAAGGTATTCCATTACATATTTCTCTATTTCCAGAGCTTTACCTGAAAATCCCGCACCTGTACCTACCGCACCCATCATTTTACCTACCAGTATTCTTTTTTTAGATTCTTTTAATCTTTCATGTTGCCTGTTTATTTCAGCGAGATATACGGCCATCTTAAGGCCAAATGTAATTGGAATTGCATGCTGACCATGCGTACGGCCGAGCATTATCGCATCCTCGTATTTCAGTGCCATATCCTTTAAAACATTTTTCATTTCTTTTAGATCATTTTCAAGGATTTCATAAAAATCCTTTAACTGTAAAGCAACAGCTGTATCAATTATGTCGTTAGATGTAGCACCTAAATGTACATATCTTCCGCTCTTACCAGAAAGTTCAGTAATTGATTTAACCATTGCCATAACATCGTGTTTTGTTTCCTTTTCAATTTCTTTTATCCTATCAATTTTTATTTTTTCACAAGCATTTTTAATATTCTCATAATCTTCTTTTTTAATTTTTTTTATTTTGTAATATGCATATGCAAGGGCCTCTTCTACCTTTGCCATTTTTCTGTATCTTTCTTCTTCTGTAAATATGCTTTTTGTAATGTCTCTGCCATATCTAAAATCCAATGGGCATATCATAATAATTAGTTTAAGCGTTCAAACATATTTAACTTTTCTTTGACCAATGAAAATGTTTTTATGTAGATTAATCATTAAAGATGATGGGGCTCGTAGCTTAGCTCGGTAGAGCGTTCGGCTCTTAACCGAATGGTCGGGGGTTCAAATCCCCTCGAGCCCGCTAATTCTTTTTTAGAAGCTTATATATACGGGTTGTAAATTATCTTTTTAAAAATATAGGCCAGGGTGGCGTAGTTTGGCAAGCGTGGGGGACTGTGGATCCCCAGATTCGGGTTCAAATCCCGGCCCTGGCATTTTCAAAAGTCTGGAGGAAAACAAAATGGCTAGGGAATCTAAAAAATTTGATGAACTTCGTGGTTTTAGGACGCTATATCCTAGCGATCTTTTAATTTATAAATATATTCAGGATAAGTTAGAAGGTGTTATAAAAAATTGGGGTTATTTTCCTATAGAACCACCTGCACTTGAATATGGTGAAGCATTAATGGCAAAGGGAGGTTTAAGCCCTGAACAAGCCAGGGAACTCTTTATTTTTAAGGACCATGATGATAGATGGATAGGTCTAAGATTCGATTTAACAACACCAATTGCAAGAATTGTCGGATATAATTATGAGTCATTTGTAACAAAAATGCCAATAAGATGGTACTATTTTTCTAAAATGTGGCGCTATGAAAATGATCCAAAGAAAGGTAGATACAGGGAATTCTGGCAATTTGGAATAGAACTTATAGGATCATTATCACCAATGGCAGATGCTGAAACAATTGCGATAGCAATTAAACAACTTTCCGCGCTTGGTTTCAGTCCAGAAAAGGTTAAAATTTTTGTCTCACATAGGGAATTGTTGTGGGGCATAATATCAAAGTTTACAGATGATGAAGAAAAAATTATGGAAATTATTAGGTTAATAGACAAGAAAGAAAAATTGAAAAATTATGAAATCACGGGAAGGGTTCATGATTTATTGAATAATGTTGAACTAGAAAGTTTAATTGAAGAATTACTAGATCTAAAACCAGCACCTTTTGAAGAAATTTATAGTAAATATTTCCTGAAAATTGAAAAACTTAATGAAAAAACAAGAAATGCTGTTGAAAACCTCAAAAATACCTTTACTTATCTAGATATGTTATTGAATGAAGAAGAAAAAAAATTTTTATTAATAGATCCAAGCATAGCAAGAGGATTTGATTATTATACGGGCATAATCTATGAAGTTTACATATATTCAGGTTACAAGAGGCAGGGTGGGAGCATTCTTGGTGGTGGCAGATATGATAACCTAATAGATTTATATGGTGGTCTGCACACGCCGTCGATTGGGTTTGCCCTTGGTGTTGACAGGTGCGTAGAAGCGTTAAGGGAAATAGGCATAAATGATGAATTAAAAAGCATCCGTGTAGTACAGGATGTTCATATTATTTTAGACATTAAGGATAAAGAATTGCTTGAGGAAGGAATAAAAATTCTGGAAACATTGAGAAAAAAGAATATATCTGCCACAATAACATTGAATTCTTATAGTAGCTGGAGAAAAATGCTTAAAAATGAGCTAGAATACGCTGATGCAAATGGTGTGCCCTTTACCATAATAATAGATGAAAATGTTAAAAAAGGTAATGTAATTTTAAAGAATATGAAAAATAGATTACAGGAATTAGTTGAAATTAAATCCTTGATTGAATTGATTAGGGGTTAATTAAAATTTTTATTCCATTATTTTCTAATGCATTAATTATTTCATTCTTTTCAATCATTGATATTATTTCATTTATATCTTTGTAAAGTGGCCTATCTTTTTCAAGGGGCTTTACTTTCTCTCTAATTTTTTCATATACAATCGAAGTCCCTTTTCCCATAGAATATTTTTTAAACTCCAGACCCTGAGCGGATGTTAAGTATTCTATAGCAATGACTGCTTTAACATTTTTCAGTATTTGCATTGCCTTTATGCAGGAGGCCATACCCATGCTAACATGGTCTTCCTGGTTTGCGCTTGTTGGTATAGAATCAACACTTGCAGGATGTGCGAGCACTTTGTTTTCAGAAACGAGGCTTGCAGCTGTGTACTGCGCAATCATCATACCAGAATTCAAGCCTGGATCCCTGGTCAAAAATGGGGGTAAACCTGAAAGCTTTGAATCAACTAGCCTGGCAATCCTCCTTTCAGAGATGTTTGCTATCTCAGACATTGCAATACCTAAAAAGTCCATTGAAAAGGCCATGTATTCGCCATGAAAATTACCGCCTGAATATGATCTATCAATAACAATAGGATTGTCTGTAACGGAATTAATTTCCCTTTCTACGATGCCCTTAACAAATGTAAGCGTATCATAAACTGGGCCATAAACCTGAGGTGTGCATCTCAATGAATACGCATCTTGGACCTTGACGGATCTCGATCTCTCAATTATTTCACTTCCCTCTATTAACTTCATAATCTCATTACCAATTAAAATCTGCCCAGGCTGGGGTCTTAGTGATAGTATTTCATTTCTATAGGCATCATCAGTACCGTTTAGCGCTTCTAGAGATAAGGAAAAAGATATTATTGCATTTTTTAGAATATTTATAGAATCATAAACAGCAAGGGATGCTATTGCCGCCATAAAGGAAGTTCCATTGATTAATGCAACACCTTCCTTTTCTAATGGTAATATGGGATTCATTCCAGCAAGCTCCAGAGCCTCTTTTGCTTTCATTATTTTACCATTATATTTTATTTCTCCTTCACCCATCATCGCAAGAACCATATGAGCCAAGGGAGCTAGATCTCCACTTGCGCCAACGCTTCCCCTGCTAGGAACAACAGGTGTCAAATTTTTGTTTAACATATCTATAAGAAATTCAATTATCTCTTTCCTGACACCCGAATAACCCTTTGTAAGAGCATTTGCTCTTATGAGCATTGCTGCTCTTACTATCTCATCTTGGAAAGGATCACCTGTACCTGATGAATGTGATCTAATCAAATTCCTTTGCAATTCAACTGCACTTTTTCTTTCAATCTTTACATTTAAAAGGTCCCCAAATCCTGTGTTAACACCATACATTATTATTCCTGAATCTATTAAATCCTCAAGCTTTTTCCTGTTTTTCATTACTTTTGAAAGCTGTTCCTCGGAAATTTTTACTGTTTCATAAAAACGTGAAACATTAACAACATCTTCTATTGTTAAATTTGACCCATCAATATTTACCATAAACATAAAAACACAACACATTATTTAAACTTTAAAACGAATTTTTTTATATGAGCAATATATCTTTTATTTATGAAATATCTAAAATATGGTAATACGGGTACTTTTGTTTCAGTGTTGGGTTTTGGTGCTATGACACTCGGTGAAAAGAATTTATGGAAACTGAGTGGTGTTAACCAGGAACTTTCTGATAAAATGGTAAAAACATGTATTGACTATGGCATTAATCTTTTCGATACAGCTGATGTTTATGATATGGGAGATTCGGAGATCATGCTCGGAAAATCATTGAAGGGTTACAGGGATCAGGTAATGATAGCTACAAAAGTTAGGGGAAAAACAGGAAATGGTGTAAACGAAATGGGCCTCTCAAGACATCATATGACTATAGCACTAAGAAATAGTTTGGATAGGCTTGGAACATCATGGATTGATATCTACCAATACCATGGATGGGATGTTGAATCAAATTTGATTGAAACAATGGATACAATGCAATTTTTCGTTGAACAGGGAAAGGTTTTATATCCAGCTATTTCAAATTTTGCTGCTTGGCAAATAGCTTATTTGCAGGGCATGGCAGAGCAGAAAGGTTATGCTAGATATGAGAGCGCACAGATGAACTATAACATAATAAACAGAGATGTTGAATATGAAGTCCTACCTTTTTTAAGATACAATAAAATGTCTCTTTTATCATGGAGCCCCTTACACGGTGGTTTGCTAACTGGAAAATATAAAAAAGGTGAAACACCACCTAAAGGTACAAGGATGGGGGATAGAGGATTTTTCTTCCCTTATTTTGATGAAGCACATGGCTGGAAAATCGTTGAAGAAATTGAAAACATCGCTATAGAGCAAGGATGTAAGCCTTCACAAGTTTCTCTTGCCTGGCTTATTGAAAAAGATGTGATAGTTCTGCTTGGGGCAAGAAATATGGATCAATTAATGGAAAACCTTGGTTCTTTAGATGTTAAATTAACAAAGGATCAGATGAAAAGACTAGATAGTATATCAGAGCCAAGGTCAATGTATCCAAATTGGATGATTGAAAGGCAAAATCAGGAAAGAAGACCACAACAATAAATTTTTTTCAATTATTTTTATTGAAACAATTTAACTATGTAATTTAAAAATTATTGAATATTATACAAAAAATGTAAGCTATTTATTTATAAAAAATTTTATTATATTTTTTTCATAGCATTTGTTTCTTTTAATTCTTCTTTTGGAGGCGGTTCACACCCTTCCAGCCATATTGTTGCGAGCGTTTGAAAATCAGGAGGTATTTGTTCCCTGTCAATTTTCACGTCTAATACTGCAGGTAATCCAGATTCCTTTGCCCTCTTTAGAGCATCCCTAAGATCCTTTGGATTTTCAACGATTTCACCATAACAGCCCATTGCCCTTGCTATTTCATCATATCTTATTTCAGAAAAATCAACACCCACATATTTTTTCTCATAATATAATGTTTGACCAGACTTGATCATTCCCCAGGAATTGTCATCAAGAACCATAAATGTAATCTGTAAACCTAGTCTTTTTGCTGTTTCAAGTTCCAAGACTCCGTATCCGAAGGCGCCGTCCCCCGTTATACAATAGACATCCTTTTCAGGAAATGCTAGTTTTGCTCCTATAGCATACGGAACACCAGTTCCAATATGCCCAGAATCGCCGGCAGAACTGCTTAGAAATGTTCCAGGTTCATAAACCCTATTTATGTAATGTGCCCATACAGTCGTATTTCCACCATCTACCACCGAAACCGCATTCCTAGGATAAAATTTCCTTATTTCTTTTATTGCCTTTAATGGGTGTATTGGTATTTTTTCTGATTCAGATAATTCCTCGAATTCACTCGACCATTGTTTTTCATAATTTTTGTATTCCTCATTCTTTTTCAGAGCTTCTCTCTTTTTAGATTTTTTCTTTATTAAAAATAGTATTTTTTTCAACACTTCCTTAGCATCTCCAACGATTGCAAGATCCACGGGTCTATTCAAAGCTATCTGCTCACCTGATATGTCAATCTGAATGAATTTTTGGTTTTCCACATCTCCCCACATAGGCGGTCTTCCAAAGAAATCTAGATCACCTAATTTTGATCCAATAAGTAGAACAAGATCTGCTTCTGCTTGAGCGCCTATTGCACCATAACTCTGTGGTATTAAACATAATGGATGATCTTCAGGTATTGATCCTCTTCCTGAAATGGATGTGGTCACAGGTACTTGAAGATATTCTGCAAGTTCAATTAATTCCTTTGAAGCTTTTGACCTTATAACACCTCCACCAGCATGTATAAGTGGTTTTTCTGCATTTAATAGCATATTAACTGCCTTTTCAATCAATTCATCATTGCCCGAACTCTTTTTAATTTCCCTGTAATTTTCCCTGTCATGTAAAATGATATGGCTTTCTTCACCTGTCTGATGAAGAATATCTGAAGGAATATCAATATGAACAGGTGCAGGTTTTTCAGAAAGGGCTGTCCTTATTGCCCTTTCAGTTAATTCCACGATTCTGTCCCAGGAATTTATAACAGCATTCCATTTTGTTATGGGTTTAAATAAAGCGTATTGATCCAATGCTTGCATTGAACCATGGTCTGGATAGGACCTAAACGTCTGATTTTGTGCTGTTATTACCAGCATTGGTATATTTTCTGTGAATGCAGGATATACCCCTCCTACTAGATTTGCGGCACCAGGCCCAACAGTTCCAGTTACAACACCTATTTCTCCCGTTTCCCTTGCCCATGCATCAGCAGCATGAGCAGCTGATGCCTCATCATGGAATGTTATGAACTCTATGGAACTCTCATGTAAGGCATTTAAAAATGGATATAACTGGTCACCAGGTACTCCAAACACATATCTTACACCTTCCTTCTCAAGAACGCGCTTCAATATTTCTCCTCCTGTAATCCTTCCCATATTTATTCACCCCTTATGTTATATTTTGAATAATTACCATGAAATTCGGTTGGTATTTTTCTTAAAATTTTTAACCAATACTCAGTAGGTGAAGCAAGTTTTAATATTTTGGAAAATTCACCACTGATTCTTAATTTTCTAGATAGGAATGCACTTGTTACGCTCTGTTTACCAATGATAAGATCAACCCATACACCATACTTACCTGAAATCACAAAATCTGTGTTTTTTTCACCCAGCCATATTTCATCCATTATACCATTTTTTATTGTATAACCAAGCACAATCTTTTTTTCAACACCATTTTCTGGTTCTGGATCTATGATAAAGGTGTATGAGGTGTTTTCATTTTTTATCATGTCAATGTACTTTGTATCATTGTTTGTCACTTCTTTTACTTTCTTTAGATATTCCTCACTTCCAAATTCCATCTTATTATTCACCTCCAATTTTTACTAAAATTTTCCCCTCTGTAGGATTATTCAGCAGAGGTTTAAATCCCTCCTCAATTAAATCTTCTAGCTTTATTATCTTTGTTATAATTTTTGAAAAATCTAATTTTTTATTAAAAAGAAAATTTATAGAAACTGGAAATTCATTATAACTTTCATATACTCCTATTAAATTAATTTCATTTACAACAGTTGTAAAAATATCCGATTCTACTGATTCTTCTGGTATGCCTACTAGAACAATTTCACCACCTCTTTTTACAAGTGTAAAATCACTTTTTATTGATTTAGGGGCACCCGTAGTATCGAAAACTATATCCATTCCTTCTCCGTGTGTTTCATCATCAATTCTTGAAAATATATTATCTTCTGAAGGGTTTATAGTAATAATATTTCCTAATTTTTTAGCAAGTTCAAGCCTTTTATTGGATAAATCACTCACGATTATCTTTCCCGCTCCTGAGTTCAATAAAACTAAAATTAACAATAATCCAATTGGACCTGAACCTTGCACTAAGACATTCATACCAATTTTGTATTTTGAATTATAAATAGCATGCATTATAATGGAAAGTGGTTCCGCTAACGATGCGATCTTCAAATCCAATTCATCCGGGATTTTAAAGATAGCATGAGAGGGCAATTTAACATATTCAGCAAATGCACCATTAATTGTAATTCCTGTTAACTGTGAATTTTTACATAAATTGGGTTTTCCTGATAGACAATAATTGCATTTTCCACAGGGTATTATACTTGAACCAACAACTTTATTTCCCTTTGTAATACCTTCAACATTCTTTCCCGTATCCTCAACAATGCCTGAAAATTCATGACCAATAATAATTCCAGGAACATAATTGCCCGTTTTAAAAGCAGTAATATCTGAACCACATATTCCACAGTAAGATACCTTTATTAAAACATCATTTTCATCTGTTATAACTGGTTTTTCAACTTCTTCAATTCTTATATCCTCCTTTCCATAAAATAAAGCCGCTTTCATCTAAATATGATTTATAACATTTTATTTAAATTTTTTCTTGATTGAAATAAAAAATTTAAATTTTATTTTAAATTTAAAATTTTATAAAAGAAAATATTTTTAATTTCTTTATTAAATTGGAAAATGTGCGAAACAATTAAATATTTCCTAAATAATCATATTATTATGTCTGAAAAATTTATTTTCCCCTCAGAAAAATGGGTTGAAGAGTATTGTAAAAAGCTGAGTGATTCTCCTATATACAATAAAGAAGGTCAGGGATGGAAAGATCCTATACTATTTAAAATCTTAGATTATGATTTGCTCAAAGATAAAGTGGAATTTGAATCATTTATCCTATATCTAAAAGATGGAAAATGTGAAAAATGTGAAATAGTAAAAGGAGCTAGTGTAGATGCACCATTTAAACTTTCTGCTACATACGAAAATTGGAAAAAAATTATAGGTGGAAATATAAATCCGATACAGGCAATGCTTAAGGGACAGATGAAAGTTCAGGGAAATATGGCAATTTTGATGAAATACACTAACGCTGCTATAGCTATGGTTAATGTAGCACAAGAAATACCTACGGAATTCGTGATTCAATGAAAACAAAATGGATAATTCTTGCATCATATTCAATTCTTGTTGCATTAAATCAGTTTTTATGGATTAATTTTGCATCAATAAGTACACAGGTCCAGTCTTATTACGGTGTTTCTGCATTTGAAGTAGCTTTATTAGCTATAATCTTTCCTTTGATTTACATTATCTTTTCTATACCAGCTGGATTTTTTGTTGATAAAAAGGGTTATAAATATTCAATTCTCATAGCATCAATATTGATGTTTTTATTTGCATTGATAAGGGCCATTCAAATAAATTATATATTTTTGCTTGTTGGGCAAATAGGTATTGCATTTGCACAACCTCTTTTAAACAACAGTGTATCAAAGCTGGCAAACACTGAATTCCAAATGAATGAAGTAACACTAGCCATCGGTTTGGGTACCCTCGCAATTTTCATTGGTGTTTCTGTAGGTATGATTGCCCCACCATTAATCATTCAATATATATCAATATCTGAGATGCTTTATATTTTTTCAATAGTTTCATTGATAGCTATGCTTTTTTATATAATATCAATGAAATATGCTAAGAAAATAGAAATGCCTGAAAAAACTGAATTGCATATTAGCAAAGTGCTTAAGTACAGAGAAGTTTTAGTTCTTTCATATGTGGCTTTTATTGGAATGGGCATTTTTAATGGAATCTTAACTTGGATAGACTCAATATTTCAGCATATATCCTTATCTATGCTTCAGGCAGGGGAAATAGGGCTTATTTTTCTTATTGGTGGTATATTCGGCAGCTATTTTAACCCGATGCTATCTTCAAAATATAAACAAAGAAAGATTTTCGTTATAATTGCTATTATTGTTTCAATCATTATTCTTTCAGTTTATGCATTTGTTTCAAACTTCATAATACTCATTATTTTGAGTTTTGTTTTTGGCTTTTTCCTTCTCGGCGCATTTCCATTAATTATAGATTGGGCCACAGTGATTACGGGAAACAAGTATGCAGGTTCAGCCACATCAATAATATGGCTTCTAGGTCAAACAGGCGGATTTATAATTCCATTGATTATGGGTTATAATTTATTAACCATGCCTAACAATACTTATCTTTATTCCTATATCATATTCATAATCCTTATATTACCAGGGTTGATTTTGCTGTTAAAAATCCAAGAGAAAAGAATATTTCTTTCCCAGTAAAATTATTAACCATTTTTTCATTTATCTATTGGATGGCAAATAAAACATGGTTATTAGCAATGGATCTTGATGGCACGGTTTGGGACCACCTTGATATATCTTCTGTAGAACCTCCTTATATAAGGATTGATGAAGGTATAATTGAAAATAGAAAGGGCATTAAGGTAAAAGTTTACAAAGAGGCTATAGATTTTATTAAGTGGTCAAAAATTAATGGTGCAATTGTAACGTCATTAAGCTGGAATATTACGGAATATGCTATGGAAGCATTGAAAGCACTGAACATAGAAAATTTATTTGATTATCATCTTATTGAATATCATCCAGAAAAATATAAACTTCTTTTAAAACTTTTAAATGAATTAGAAAATAAAGGTATTAAAATATTACCAGAAAATATTGTATACATAGATGATAGGGATATTCATATAAATGATATAAAAAAGTACGTTGGTAATATTATATTCATATGGATGTGGAAAAATACCAAAAATTACGATGATGTTAAAAAAATTATTATTGAAAAAGTAATTGGTTCAGGCGTTTAGTATTCTCATACTTTTTTTATTGTTTTTATAATATTTTAAAAATTCCTTAAATATACGTTCATATTTTTTATTTTCATTTTCATTATATTTATAAAATTTATATGGTTTCCCTATATCTGAAAGATCCTGAAATTTGAACAAACCTAGACCAATGGCAGCGAGCAGTGCAGCACCTTTTACACCTGCGTCTCTTGGGCTGTCAACAACTTTTATATCCCTGCCAATTACATTTGCAAATATCCTTACTCTCACATCTGAAAGTGCACCACCACCGGACATTATGATATATTCAGTTTTTCTACCAATGAATTTTTCAAAAACACTTAATAGCCACTTCGAATTCATTGCAACACCTTCCATCACAGACCTGACTACATCCCCTTTCATATTCGCAAGTGAAAGATTGAATAATCCGCCTCTCACATAAGGATCTTCTATAGGTGCTCTTTCTCCAAAAATCCAAGGCAAAAAAATAAGACCGTTGGAACCGGGCTTGGAATGTTCAGCCAATTCATCTATTTTTTTATATTTTTCAGTATCATCTATCCCTAATAGCTGGGAAATGAATTCCATGCAGTTGCAAGCATTTTCCTGTTCAGCTGCTACAAGATATTTTCCAGGAATTCCTGATGGTATTGATGCTATGTTATGGAATATATCAGTTTTTTTGAAAGGTACATGTGCGGTAATCCATGATGAAGTGCCTAGGTAAAGTAAAGTTTCATAATCGTCAACAATGCCTGCCCCTATAAGGGATGAATGCATATCCCCACATCCAGAAATAATACTAACATCTTCATTAAGGCCCAATTCCTTTGCAATTTCACTTTTAATCTTACCCACCACATCAGTCGGTTTCACTATATCTGGCAATTTTTTTCTGTCAATACGTGAAATTTTTATTAAATCATCATCGTAAAATATGTTATTTGGATTTCTATTGTCCGTGACCCAAAGAAGAACTATATTGTCCCATGACGCTTTGAATTCACCTGTTAACCTTGCTGCAATATAATCCTTTGGTTCAAGAAATTTAAAAGTTTTTTCGTATATTTCAGGCATAAATTGTTTTATAAAAAGTATATGTGCAATGGAATCTTTACCTGAATGTGCTGGTGCACCACCAGTTTTTCTAATCCATTTTAAAAGCTTATCAAATCTGTAACCTGAAATGGATGGAAAACCACCAATAAGTTCTTCAATTAATTTTTTACCTCTTGTATCCATCCATATTATGGCATTATGAAGAAATTCACCCTTTTTATCTACAGCAACAGTCCCACTCCACTGACCTGTTAAACCGATACCCTTTATTTCAATGCTATTATTTTTTGATGTTACATCTTTGATTCCTTCCATAATGGCATTATACCAATCATCAGGATTCTGTTCGGCAAGACCGTTTTCTCCAATTATAAGATCATACTTCTGATAGCTTACACTTTTTATTCTTTTATCTTCACCTACTAAGGCTACCTTGGCGGAGGATGTACCAAGATCTATGCCGATGAAACCCTTTTCCATTTAAAGCACCTTTTAAATACTGTATAACCACTCAACGACATTTTTTAAAAACAGGTCAACCATTTCTTTGGGAATCGTTGAACTCATTCCGTATATAGGTGCCATAGATGATGACTTTATTTCACCTTTCTTGACCAATTCTATAGATTGTTTAAGATCATTAATAAAATCTTCCTTTACACCTGGTAAAGTATGCCTTACAGTCAATGCTATATGAAATGATGCAGGATTAGACAATCCACTCAGAAACCAGCCTTTCTTTCCCATCGCTTCCCATAAAAGATACGGATCTATTTCATCTGATGTAATAGCAATTACCCAGAGTGGATCTCCAACTATCTTCAGTGCATCCATTCTTTTAATACTATCCTTTATGTATTTACCCGTTTCAAGAATGCTCTTTGCCCTGGCTTTATACCCTTCATAACCCATAATGAGCATTGCAGCCCAGGCAGCAACAATAGGAAAACCTGGTCTACTCCCTAAAAGTGTTGGTGTAAAGTATATACCTTCTCTTCCAGTTCCATGAACAAAAATCTGTTTCTGGAAGAATTCTCCATTCCTGTAAAGTATTACTGATGTACCCTTAGGTGCATATCCATATTTATGCGTGTCCATTGAAATAGATGTTACACCATCCAATGAAAAATCAAATTCAGGAATTTCATAACCAAGCTCCCTGACAAATGGATCAATAAATCCTCCTAGGCAGGCGTCTACATGCATGCCAATACCCCTATCAAATGCTATTTCAGAAAGTTCCTTTATGGGATCATAAGTACCGAATGGAAAATTAGGTGCAGAACCAACTATTCCTATGGTATTATCATTTATTTTTTCTTTGACTTTTTCTATGTCTGCTCGATATTTATCATCAAGTTCTGAAAAAACAGGTTTAATAGAAAAATAATCGCATGCTTTTAGAAATGCTGGATGTGCTGTTTCAGGTAAAATTATTTCAGGTTCAGTAATGCCCTTTTTTTCTTTGAAGTAATCTCTATATGTTTTCATTGCAAGCAATATACTTTCAGTTCCGCCTGAGGAAACGGCACCCCTAACATCTTCATTACCATGCATTAGAGATGAGGACATTGCAACAATTTCCCTTTCAAATTTTGTCAAGCTTGGCCATATATCCGGATGTAATGCATTTGTTTGAGAATATAGATGGTAAAGCTTTTCATAAAATTGAAGTAGATCACTTTCACCATAATAGACAGCACCTGATACCTTCCCCTTTTTCCATGCCATGTTCTCATTTTCTGAAAATTTAGAAAGTTCTTCAATTATTTCATGTTCTTTTAAGCCATTTTCAGGAATTCTATCAAAGATTTTCATTGATCTGTTGTAGGGCTTCAGACTTTTTTCTAGTTCTCTTAAAACCATATCAAAATCAAAATTTTCCATAATGATAATTAATTATGAATCTTCAATATTTAAACATTTTGGGTTATGTTCTCTGTTTAGTAATTCAGTTTATGAGATTTTTTATTCTAATTCTTATTAAATTTATTATTTTCTCTTAATTTTTTGCAATTACCATTTAAATAGTGCCTCCTATTCTTAATTCTGCATAGCATTTCATAGTGTCATATAACCAAAATCGTTGAGATCATTCTGCAATCAACCCTTCCTTTGATCGTGAAACTGTGTTCTCTCCAAACTTCCTTTTCACTGCTGAAAATGTACCCTTTGTACCTACCCAGGGACTATACAATCAAAGAAATTTAGAAAATAATAGTGATAATTGAAAAATATATAAAAAATGACACATACAATATAAAATGAATGAAATTTTTGATAATTTATGTTTATTTTAATTTATCAATCAAAACACTTGCCTCTTTGCTTGTAAGATCTTCAATATTTTTTTTATTCAATAATGAAAGATATTTGAATGCAATTTTTCTTTTTTCATCGGTGTTCAAAAGATTTTTTAAATATTCCAATTGTTTTTCCGTAATATGTTTTATTGAATTCTTATTATCCATTCCTGAAATGTTTTTGAGTTTATCTATAAGCTCTGATGCTTCCTGCATTGTCAAAAAATTAACAGTTTTTTTGTTTTTACTTTTTAAAAATTCTGATGTGATTTCTTCTGCTTTTTCATTTCTTTGCAGATTTTCAATGAAAGAAATTTGTTTTCCAGTAGCATATATCTCTTTAATATTTTCTTTTTCATCCTTTATACTTTTCAATTTTTCTATAAGTTCGGAGGCCTCATTAATTGTTAAATCTTCAACTTTTTCCTTACCCTTTTCCTTCATATATTCCTTGAACTTCTCCTCTCTTTCCATGCTTGATTCTCTTAATTTTTTTATAAAGTTTAATTGATTTTTAGTTGCATTTCCTTCGTTCATAAATTCACCTCTATAATGACACAATGTTATTTTCCTTAAGTGCTTTTTCTATTTCAATAGATTTTTCTCCAATTATATCTAGAATCTCATCAAATTCTTCCTTATCTGGTTGCCTATCATATTTTTGAAAAAAAGTGAATGAAATTATTCCAACAAGCAGACCGGTGTAATATCCCAAATAAAAATCAATTCCAAATTTTTTATCGCCTTTAAAATGTGTAGACAAAATTTTCAAGCTTTTATGCGTATTCTCATGTCCCATATCAATAATAGTAGAATAGATTAATGTATCCAGGAATTCAATGAACTCATTAGGTAATTTTTTTTCATTTTTGTGAACCATAGACTTTTTCACTGCTCTTCCCATTCAATTATAGTTTTTAATTTTTTTGGAAGTTTCTCAATATTTTTTTCTGAAATATTAAATTCCTGTATAAGAATTTCAAGGGAAGCTGCTATATCAACACTTGGCCCAGGCATTTTGGCAATATATGTTGCATATTTTGTAGTAGGTTTTTTACTTTTTTCCATTTCAAGTTCTAACCTTCCCATAAAGTATCACTTTTCTTAATATTATCGATCGAGTATTTTAACATTTTTAAAAAATTTTCTAATTATCTTTTAAAAATTCTGTTATATTAAAATTTTTTAATTTTAAAAAATAAAGAGAACCATTAGGTGATATTTCGCCTATATATTCCATACCAAGTTTTTCACACCATTTTTTTCCCTGTGGTGTATAAGCATTTGCACACATTTCATCAATGATAATTCCTTTTTCTTCAAGTTCTTTTAAAACATTAAAAAATGAAACAATTAATTTTTTCGTTGCTTTAGATTTCCTGTATTCTTTCTTCAGTACAAGAGATCTGAAATAAATTTTATAATTGCCCCTTTTAACTAATTCAATAATGTCATTTTCATTCAATTCTATCTCATGAATTTTTCCAGTTTTTATTTTTTCATAAGTTTCTATCCTTAATGGTACAAAATGCCAGTAACCGATAATTTCATTTTTTGTATTAACCATTATTCTCCATGTTTCTGGATTTTTTAAAAATATAGGGTACCATTGTTCAAATGTACCTTCATCATCTTTCCTTAAATTTTCAATATTTTCATAATCCATCTGCATTAATTTTTCCACTATTTTTCCAAAATAAATTTTAGAATTTTTTATTTCAAATAAAGAAATGATTTTAAGATTCTCCATACATACAAAAATAACTATTCGTATATTAATTTAAGTTGATTCTTAAGAAGTATGATTCTAAACTATTGAGTATTCTTTCAAAAAATTTATATTATATGGAATTATTTTATTATGGTGATCAGCACTTACCTATTATTGATTGCTCTTGCGGCAATAATATTAATTGGTTACCTAAGTGATGCATTGTTCAGATTAACTAGAATACCTGAAATTTTGATTTTGATGTTAATAGGTATTATTTTGGTGCCCTTAGGTCATATTATTCCAGATAAATATGTATCCATACTGAGAGATTTCGTTCCACTTTTTGGAAGCATTGCCCTTATAATGATTATGTTTGATGGTGGAAGAAAGATAGACCTAAGTGCCTCTGTTTCGGGAAGTGGTACGGGTCTGATACTTGCAATATTAGACATTATATTTTCAATGATCACCGTTTCATTATTAATGCATTATATTTTTTCCTGGCCATTTATTTATGGTGCTATTCTTGGAACCATTATAGGGGAAACAACAGCAGTGGTAATTATTCCTGTTGCGACAAGAGTAAAAATCCCTAATGATCTTTATAATATGTCCATCAGTGAAGCGACTTTTAACTCTGTAGTTGATATTCTTGTATTTTATCTGCTTCTTGTTTTGGTTACAGGATCTACCCTGGTAATTTCTTCTTATACCAAATATGCCGTGGATTATCTCAGCATAGCAGTATTTCTTGGCTTAATTGTTGGATTTTTATGGCTTTTTACATTGAATGTATTAAAAGGTACAAAAGGATATGTGGCTACTCTGGGTATTGCATTTTTACTATATGGTATTGTTGATTTTCTTGGAGGTGCAGCAGTATTTGCCATATTTATTTTCGCTATAATTATTGGGAATTATAAAACAATTGGTAAACATTTAAACTTAAAAATAGATATTCATGAAAATGAAATGAATATTGTTGAAAATGAACTTGAATTCATAGTTAGAACATTTTTCTTTGTATTCATCGGAATGATTGCGATCATATCCACAACCTATTTTATTTATGCTCTGATTATCACAGTTTTTCTCATTCTTGTTAGAATCGGAGAAATAAAGTTAGTAGTAAGGAAAAAAGAATATCATGGTTTTATGATATCTTTATTGCCAAGAGGCCTTACAGTAGCTGTTCTAGCAAGTCTTTTACTTTCTATGGGAGGTAATTATTTTAATGATATTTTTTATATTTCTTTTATGATTATAATAATTACAAACATAATTGCAGCAGTGTTTATAAGTACATCAGTAAAATCCATAGAACAGAGGTGAAAATCAACTTTTTAAAATTGAATTTATAGAATTTAAAGGAAAAATGTTTTTGAATTATAATATATAGGGTGTTTCATATATTCTCATAACACAAGATCCATAATTTTTCTTTTTGGTCTGTCAAGAATTAGATTCATCAAAATTATAATGTTATATGCAACTATCTTCATTCCTATTGAAACATCATAATTCCTATTTCTTACGAACCAGATATATTCATATCCAAGAATGTCCTCAATTATCGCAAATGTTCTCTTAATCTCCCACCTTAGTGAATATCTTGATGTCTCTTCTTCCATCCGAAAGCCTTGATTCAATGATTCCTCTCATTCTATTTTTATCTATTACTGGTATAAAATTTGTATTTTCAAAAACATATTCGTATAAGTCAGAAAAATCATATGCTGCATCCCATTAGCAAATACGAATATTCTTTTAAAGTACTGATCAATGGAAAGATATGTTCTTTTCGTGTAAAGATGCCTTTGTAACATTCAACTATCGCAGATGAATCTATATCAAAAAATATACTTATTTTACTCCCATATCGCCATCCTTTAGTTGAGAAAACCCAGAAACTTAGTGGATCTTTATAACCATATTATTCCTTCTTGATGCAGTAGAACTCTTACAAGTTCTAACTATAAACGAATATATGGCATAGTTCTCATTATATGTATTTATTGATTGAATATTTCATTGTTAATTTTGTGCCAATCAATCATTCTAGCCCTTCTTGAAAGGTTCTGAAATTTGGAATCTCTCTTACACCTAGCTCATTTTTAATATCAGGATGATTTCTAAAGAAACTTTCAGCAGATCTATATGATATTTCATATATCTTAAGGATCAACAAAATCTTCACAATCAAAGAATTCGAGACTTTCCTTTTCCTATCCTTGAAAACATTATTATCTATGAATTCTATTATTAATGGGATATGGTTCGGTTCCATATCCCAAATCAGATTTTATTTAATGAATATATAAGACATAAGTCATACATTTTTATGAAAAATGAGACACCCTAAACTGTATCTTTGAATTTTTCTTTAATCTCAGGATTAGAAAAACGATCTATTACTGTATTTAATATGGGTAAAATATCTACCATGAAAAAATATATGCAAAAATAATATTTAAAAATATTTTAAAAAGTTTATTCCGTTATAAAATCCATGCTTATGTACTTTGTCTCAATGCCCTTAAAATACCAGATAATTGTTGCTGCTGTACCCATGCCCCAAAGAACAACATTGAATATGATATAATCCATCAATGAATATGATGCTGTAACGTATATAGAAATTATGTAACTGATTGTAGGGAAAAGCCTCACTAATGCAATAGCAGAAGACCTCCTCAGCGTTGGGAATATTTCTGGTTCAATTGTAGTTCTGGTCGCCCAAGCAAATTCTGAAAACATCATATTTAGAAAGAGCAATGGCATAAATATGAAAAGGTTATTCACATCTTTTAAAAATATCAATATGATAAAAATTGTTAATGTTCCACCAACATATGAAAAGATTGCGAGTTTTTTTCTACCCCAATTTACCATAAACATTGCAATAAAGCCTGCTACAGATGCTCCTAGACTCGCTATAAATATTATTATGCTTATCATGTTTCCAGTAAAATAATATGGGCCAATTATATATGTCATCAGGCCATATGTAAGGTACTGTGAAATTCCAATCACAGCAAGAATAACAAGTGCAAAATAAAAGTTCACAGGCTTAACCCTTACCTTTTCTTCAGAAAGATTTATTTTCCTTTTTTCTTGCAGCGCCTGTGATATTTTCCCCTTATCCCTTAGCCAACGGTAAGATTCAGGAACCCTATACCTTGTATAAAATGCAATTGCAACAGCAATAAGCGCTATAGTAATAAAATAGAGCTTCTGAACAAAAATTGATGATGCATAAGAATATATGAAAATAAATGCAATCAAAGCACTACCTATATTACTCATATTTGGAATAAAAACTAGGTACTTTCCCCTTTCTTCAACAGGCAAGTTTTCTGAAACCAGAGTGAGTGTTGCTACCTCTTCTCCACCAACACCAAATTCTGTTAGTGCTATTCCCGCAACAAGAGAATACACATCCATTGATAGGAATATAATAATGAAGCCAGTTGCATATAAGACCGTTGATAAAATGTAAACAAATTTCCTACCGATCTTATCTGCTAAAATACCCAACGTAAGATTTCCTATGATCATGAATGTTGTTGGAAGAAACAGAAATACGCTCAGGTAAACCTTTGGTAATGAAGATATGAATGGCCATGATGTTGCCAACGGTGCAATAGATCCTATTATCCCCCAAAGAAGCATGCCCATGGAAGATGATAATATCATTCCAATCTGATATTTTGTTTTTTTAATTTTCATAATTGATCCCTCCGCCGGTATTACCCGGATCAGGTTCAATGGGTCGATCCTTTATGGATCCTCTCAGCCTATTTATAGGCTCCCCATAGGGTTAAAATAATTTTGACTATTTTAATTTTTAGAACTTGGATTTTCATTTCTAATTTTAATGACAGGTTTTATACTTTTAGAAAAATTAATTTTTAATAATTTTTTATGATTCTTATCATCTTTGTGATATTATATACCAAGAATTTCATTATTTCTTCCTTGTATTAATTTTGTTCATTAATCTCAAAAAATCATCAAATATTCTTTTAATTACAGAATGTACAGTTTTCCTTTTAACCTTTCCCTGTATTCCTCATGTAGTTTCCTTTTCATTTTTTTATGGTAATATCCTCTTGTCCCATAAATAAATACATCATTCCTTGCTGGTTTTATATTTATAAATCATATGATCTTGCAATTTGATGTTTTTTTATGAATAGTAACATTTATCACCAATTATGCGTGTGCAATTCTTTATTATGCTTTTAAGAATCTTTTAAAGAACTAATGGAAAATCTATTGAATTATTTATTAATCCTGAAATTATTTAATGATTTAAGAATGTATCTTCCATTAAAAGTGAATATATTTCCATCATACTCAACCTTTAATCTTTTCAATTCTATATAAATTCTATTTTTAAGGCCTTTTAATACTCTTTTTAAACTTATTCTTGTTCTTATAATTCTTCTAATCCCCCTAATATTTTTCACAGGTACATATGATTCTGGCACCCAATTGTTCTTCAATAATTTTGCAAGCATCTCTGAACCTATTCTATCATTCTTAATCCTTGATTCAGCAATCAATCTTACCTTCAATGGATTTGCTAGAATCACTTTAAATCCCTTTGATTCCATCGCATCATATATTGGTTCATTGAAACCCGTGGATCCCATTACAAAAAAATCTCCATTTTCAAATTTATTTAGAAACTCTTAGATCCCTTTTTCATCGTTCTATATCTTGTCTCTCATTATAACATTTCCTTTCTCTGATAATACTGAATACACAATTTTTTTAGTATGTATATCTAATCCAATATAATTCATCCTCTTACCTCTTATAATCTCAAAACAAAATATGACAAAATGTTTTAAGGATTTTCTCCTATTAACATTTCATCAAAGCATAATTTTTAGAAGGTTTTAAATATTATTTATTTACTATCTATAAGGGTGATAAAAATGGTGAAGTATTGTCCAAATTGTGGTGCTCCCAATGAAGATAATGCAATGTTCTGCATAAAATGTGGTAGCCCATTGTCTCAATCAACAGCCCAAGCTCCACAGGGATATCAACAATTCCAGCAACCACCGGTTCAACAAACTCAACCGCAATCTTATCCATCTTCACAGGTACAGTTTTACCAGCCCCAGCAGCAATTTATTGCCAATCAATACCCTAGATCAGCATATATTCTTTCATTAATAAGTGGCATTTTTGTAATTCTTGGTGGTATTATTGTCATGGCAATAAGTACTTTGATGACAATGTTTGCCCTAGGGATTGGTGGTATATATGGTGTTTTAGGCATAATTTGGGGTATCATAATAATCGTAGGAACAATGAGATTAAAATCCAACCCAAATAACCATGTTTCATGGGGTGTAATTATACTAGTATTTTCAATCATAAGCTGGTTTGGTGCAGCAGGAGGATTATTTATAGGTTTTATACTCGGATTAGTTGGGGGCATTTTAGCAATAACATGGCATCCGCCCATGTACCATGTGTGAAAGATTCTATAACATAAATCTTTTTATTTTTTTATTTCCATTAAGATTATTTTTGTAAACTTATTTTAATCAAATTATGAGGACATGTCAAAAAATAATCCCTTCATGATAAGATCAATAGGCTTGAAAGTAAAGTTAAGGTTAAAAATATAAAATTGCCGAAAATGAATTCCATATTTTTTATACTAAAATTTTTCAAATTTTTTACCATGATATGATTTAAAGGAAGAGTAAGAAATAATATCATTGAATATTCAGGATAAATTCTGAAAATAACAAAAATGGCAATTGAAGCGTAGAAAGTAGCAAAAAGCACATGGAAGAATGCACGAGAATACTTGCCCAGGAGTACTGGCAACGTCTTCATATTTATTTTTGAATCAAAATCCCTGTCCCTGAAATCTGAAATGTAAAGAGTAGCGCTTATAAGTATTCCATAGGGTATGGCAAAGATCAAGGGTTTAATTGATATGGAATTTAAATAAAAATAATTAACTATCAATGGTATAGATATTGTAGATACAAAAGCACCTATAAGACCTAAGCCCCTGTACTTATATCCTATTGGAATGCCTGTATAACCGTATCCAAGCAATGCACCACCAAAAGCAAAAATAATCATAATTATACCAAATTCAATAGCAAGAAATATAAAAAATGAAAAATAAATTAAGATAGTAATTATTGCAAATAAAAGCAATTCCTGTTTATCTTTCCTATAATAATGGAATGGATGTCTTCTATAAAGAGTTGTAGGTGAACCTTCAACATCAATGTTTTTCTGGTAGTCAAAATAATCATCAAAAAGATTAGTTGAAGCCATTAGAAACATGATTGATACCGTTAAGATTAGAAAATATAAAAAATTGAATTTATGAAATTCAAGATAATCGTAAATAAAACCGGGAATTATGTAATCGAAGAAAAGGTAAATTGGTGGTACCTTAAAACCCTTGGATGCAATATCTGCATAATCCCTAATCTTATGTACAAAGCTCATTCAAGAATTTTGTAAATATACACAAAGATTAACATTTATGTTAAAATGTTAAGCTTAGAAAAATTATGAATTGAATGCATAATCGCATCTTTTTATTACCTTTCCATTTTTAATAATGAACAAATCCTGACCAAATAAATCAATTATATTTTTACCGTTCACATTAAAAAGGTCACTTTCGATTAAATCGTTCAGCATTATGTTTGTGATTCCTGAGTAAGAGAATTTCATTAGAGTTCCAAGCTCTCCCGGTCCTGGAACGAGCAAAATCCATGTTCTTCTTGAATAATCACCTGCTAGCTTATAATTAACATTTTCACCATTATTTTTATAGTAAGTAATTTTACCGTGGTCATCAACCATTGCTGGCATGCATAAAATCCTGAACAGCTTTTTACCTAATTCTGGAAAAGTTACAAATATTATCTTTTTATTATGCCATTGGATAAGATGGTTTACAACCTTTCCTGGCGATTTAAGATCTCCATATTCTGCCTCAATATAGAATTCATAACTTTTATTTTTTGCTATAAGATCTGGCTCCTCTTTCCATGGTCTTGAAAAATTTACGTCAAAGCCAAGGGCTCTAAAATATTCTGCCGTTCTTGTAACAAGGTATCTATGGTACAATGTTTCCCATTCTAAAGAATTTTTATCTATTAAATTTTCAATACCAGTTTCGGTGATCATAAATTTATTATCTTTTTTTATTATAAAATCATTCAACTGCAAAATTCTAAGAGATGCATCAAGGGTTTTAAAATCGCCATTGAAGATGCTTTCGTATTCTCTCAGTATGTCTGAAAAATATGTATTCTTTTTTCTTTCCTGGAGTGAATAAATAATGGATAGAACATTAAAATTCTTGAAATCTATTTCTGATCCGATTTCTAGATAGGATTTTTCAATAATTTTTTCATCACTCAACCTTTCCATTGAAGGAATTTTAATCAATTTTAATGATTCGTATTTCATTAATGCATACATCCCAGGTAAATCTATGATTGTTCTGACAATTTTTTCATTATCATAAGAAAATTTCTTAGAAATACTAAAAGCGTCATCGGGTGAGAGCTTGAAAGCACTTATCCACGAAATATTTCCCATTATGGAATTATAAAGATCAGGATCTAGCTGTTTTATGTATTGGGCTGCAATTATAATCCTAAGCCCGTATTTTCTTGACTCACTAAACATTCCTGGTAAAAGATATGGGGAAAAATCTTTTATTTCATCAATAATAAGTGTTGCATTTTTTATCTTACCAAAAGCAACAGCATTTGATATCATTGCAAGCATCGCGGAACCGGCCATTCTAGATATAAATTCACCAAGTTCAGGCTTCGCCAAGTATATTGATACGATATTTCCACTTATATCATTTTTTAAGAAAGAGAATGAAACATCCCTGCTACACAAAAATTCCTTCAAGAATATATTTTCTGTAACTGGTATTATTTTATTAAGCGTGCTCTGGATGTAATCCATGTAGCTTTTGCCATAGTATGATTTGATGAAAATAGAGTCCGTAAAGAATTGCTTGTTCAAAAGTGCATTTACTACGTCAAAAAGAGTTGCATTTTTTACATTTCTCATAACCCTTGGTACGACTGCGGAAAAAATTGTTTCCAATCTTGGACCCCACGTACCCTGTGAGAAATCACTATCCTGTGAAAAAATAAGTTTTAATGATTCTGATATAGCTACAATTCTTTCTTCACTTTTTTCATTTCCTGTGTCCATGAGGTTCATCTTTATTGCATATTTTTTTCCTTCAATGTTCAAAAAAAGTGGAGAAATGTAAATGGTTCTGTCAGTAAGCAGATTCTTTGAAATATCCCCGTGAGGATCAAGAACAATTACAGTTTCACCATTTTCATTTAATTTTTTTGCAATATAATGAAGCATAGAAGTTTTGCCTGATCCTGTTTTCCCAAAGATAGCCCCATGACCATCTGGAATTTTTATGATTCTGTCAAAATCGAAAAAATTGTAAATTTTCTCTACCATGGTTTTCTCCTTGAATTTAAGCTTAAAGGATAATGGATGAAGTATGCGAGTTCCTCAATGCTCATGAATATTTTCTTTCCTTTTTTGGATAAACCCTGGCCAGTAGTGAAATCGTAAGCAATTCTAAGCATATTGGGATTGCTTGAAAATATTCTTACCCTGTACATTGGCATGGATATTTTCCTTATTATTGATTTTGCAATTTCCCTCTCCTGCTGAACCTTACTTTTATTCAAAACACTTAAAGCCCTTGCCTTTTTAATGAATTTAAAGGCCATTTCTGATCTTTCAATTTCAATCCTGTATATGCCTTCATTTTTAATTTCAATAATGTTTGCAATGAATGATAGTACATCCAATTCTGGTATTAATGGAAACATTGCCTTTCTTATGAAAAATAATTCATCTGTTTTTTCAATGCTAGTTCCATAAACCTGGTAACTTACAGGATAAATGTTTCTAAAATTATTCAGGAACAGAGAAAAATTCTCATCAGTCGAATCAAACGCTACCCTGAGTGAATGATCATAAAAAATAAGGAATGAGAGCTTTTTTATTGGCAAAATGATGGTGGCTATTTCATTCCTTATTTTAAAGAAATTCACATCTTTTATATCCCTGTCAGGAATAGCCAGGATCACTGGTACCACCTGTATGCATATATGGTATTCTTAATCTGGCCAGCCACCTGAACAACCATTTCCTTTTCCCTTTTGCCAAATACTATTACCCTTCTTCCCATATAATATATTTTATCATTTTCCATGATCACTTTAATTTTCTCCTTGCCCTGAATTCCATTGGAAATTCTGTAAAATTTTTTATTTCCCCTTTGCCAAAGATCGGCAATGTATACCATCTTCGTTTTTGGAAATGGTGAAATTGAAAACCTGTCCCTGATGAATATTTCATTCCTTAATCTTTCTGGATAAATTACCTTTGCATAATGTCCATAGTTAATGGCAATAGCATAGCCCTGCTGACATTGTATTGTTAAGTCAGTAAAGATATAATCCTTGATCTGCATGGATATTTCAGGTTCTTTTGCAAGATCTTTGATCATAGCTATTATATTTTCAGTAATGTCTATCTGTGTAGAAATTTTAACACCCTTGCCTGCTAATGCGAACACGGGATACATGAGATCACCTTGAACTCTCATCAAAAATCTTCCTGTTTGCCCTGTATATTAGATCTGCTTGCTTAGAATCGCTGTTAAGTAGCTCTAGAAGCTCATGCTCATAGGGCATTCTCCCATATACGGTCTCAAAACATATTTCTATGTATGCTACTCCAAAAAATTTATCTATATCTTTTTTCTCATTTTCCATGGCGATCACCCCATATGATCGCTGGTCCTGTGCGGATCCCGTTTAAACTGCCTTTTCTCCCTAAAGAAAAGGTCAGCAGGGACCGCCCTGGGCCTTATTCAGGCTGTGTTCCGGACCAGAAAAACACATTTTCTTTCCCTTTTTTATGGCAGGGAAAACGCCACTTCCAGCATTATTGCATTACTAAAATCACCTCCCAAATGCAAAATACCGGGCCAAAAAGCAATACTCAATCCTAAAAAGGATCTCACTTCATTGTTTAAAAAAAGTTCTTAGCTTAACAATTTATTCATTGTTTCTTCATACCTAGACGGAACAATGTTCAAACTTGAAAATATTTCCTTCCCCTTGCAGAAATCGAGTGAAAGCATTTCTATCTGCTCCTTTGTAATTGGCAGGAAAGGAAGAAAGAGCCTGACAAGAAAATCTGGGGCAATATGAGAACTACCCTTGCCCTTTATCTTTCTAATTATATCGAACATGTCCTTGAGCGTTAAATCATCGGGTCCAGAAATCTCGAAAATGCCTGTACTGTTAATTATATTCACAAGAATTTTAGCAAGATCTTCAACATATACCGGGCATAGCTTTCCAGATTTAGGTATGAACGGAATTTTCATATTAATAAGCATTTGTGTTAGATAATCATCCTCACCGTAAATTATGGACGGTCTCATGATTATGTAATTACCCCTTTTCTTGAGCATATCCTCTGCCTTTCTTTTCGTTACGAAGTATTTCGTTTGACCAACATCAGCATTCATGGCGGAAAAATACACTATCTTAGCATTCCCTGCATTCTTGATTATGTTCTCCATGCCTTTGACATTCACATCCTCGTGCCTTTGCTCCTTCTCGTTTATCACAGCTACAAGATCTATAATGGTATCGAACTCACCAAGTATTTTTAGATCGTTTTCATTGGTAATATTCCCTTTAATCCACTGCACACCCAGATTCTTGAGTTTAGGGTTCTCAGATCTAGATATATAGCTCACACTATTCTCTTTAGCGAGATGGGGTATTATATGCCTTCCCACGAAGCCTGAACCGCCAATTACAGCAATTTTCATTTTTAGACCCATCACCGGATCATTAATTCCTTCACAGGAATATTTCTTAACATTAATAGATTTAAAACATACTATTTAAATATTGTGTATAATTTTTATAAATTTTATAATTTTTCATTGAAAAATCCTTTATATGTATTATCACTTACGAAAAACATGGGTCAGCTCACGTACGATGGAAATGCCATATACGATGGTGACAGGATCATAGGTACAATTTCAATGTCAAAATCAAGTATAGAGATCAATGGTTCTGTTTCAATAATTCTTAAAAGGGATAAGGCAGGCTATTCCATTCTTGAAGATAATCTTCCCATGGGGAGGATAGAGAAAAATTTAAAACTAACATATCAGGGCAAAATTTACGAAACCGAAAGGAAAGAATTGTATGATTTCGTTACAGGTAAAACAAACAAACTCGACATTTTTTCCACAGGTTCCTTATCCGGAACCATAGAAAGGGAAAATTCAAAATTAGTTGTAAAAAGTGATCAGCAGTTTGAAAAAACACCTTTCATTGTTTATCTGGCCATATTTTCAAGGTACAGGTTACCCGCATACGGTACTAGGCACAGGGCCCAAGCATTACCTTCACCTTATAAGGAAGCCTATTATGCATTGATCATTGCATTCTTTGCAGCATTTGTATTCCTGAGCATTTATAACTTTAACACATTGGTATATACATTTGTTTTACTTATTCTAATCATTGGTCAGTTCACTGTTTATTTTCTTGGAAAGAGAAAACTATCTGGTAAATGATAAAATATAAATATTTTTACTCATTTGAGTAATATGATGAAATATCCCACAAAAATCATAACAATTTCGTTCATCATGCTCGCGCTTTCATTCTTAATCAGGATTTTTGGTTTTTATCTGGGAGATAATGTTGCACTTGGAATGGAAGCTGTTCATCTGGTTGTGGATATAGGCATAACATTATTCATTCTGGTAACATTAAAAATCATTTCAAGCAACTACACAAAAAAATTCTCATATGGTCTTTTCAAGCTCGAGGATCTTATTTCACTGGCGCTTGCGATTATGGTTGCAATCACAGGAATAGAGCTATTTCTTTCCGGTTATAATGTACAATCCTCAAAGAGCATTGAATCTGGTATATTTCAGGCTGTTTCAATCATTCCCCTCGTTATAGCTGCAAACCTAAAGGTCAGGGCAGGAAAAGAGATAAAGTCACCTTCATTACAAGCGGATGGAAAGCACACATACACGGACTTTTACGAGGGAGCAGGTGTTTCAGCAGGGCTGATTTTAGCTGGCATTTTCCATAACAATTATTTCTTTTTAGGTTCAATAATTATTGCATTTGTTGCACTGCTCCTGACGGCCTATTCAATAGGTAGGGAATCAATATTCAGTTTGCTTGACCTGCCCAAGGACAAATCATTGAACAAGAAGATCATAGAAATAGCATCAAGTATAAAGGGTATAAAGGAAGTAAAAGAAATAAGGCTTCGCTGGGCCGGGCCAGTAATCTTTGTTGAAATTGTTGTGGATATGGACCCAATGATTACAATAGACGAGGCGCATCCAATCACAGAAACACTTGAAGAAAAGATTAAGGAACTCATTGAAGGTGTTTATTCAGTCACGGTTCATGTTGAACCTAAAAGAAGGGAGAATTTTAGAATTCTTGTACCTATTAAAGATCCAGATATGAATTCGTATATAGATGAAAAGCTTGCAAAATCGAATTATTTTGCAATCATAGATATTGACACTGAAAAAAAATTCTCTTTTATTGAAAATCCATTTAAGGAAAAGGGTGAGCTTGCAGGCTTGGATTTTAAGGAATTTCTTATAAGGTTAAAGATTACGGATATCATTTGTGAGAACGTTGGTGAAATAACATTCGGTTTAATGCTTGCATATGGTATATACTGCTGGCATGCGGGAACAGAAAGGCTGGACAATATAATAGATAAATTTTTGAAGAATGAGCTTGAAAAACTAAAGGAACCGACAAAACAATCAAAGTGATAGAGCGTTCTCAAACGCTTTTTCCACACCCTTTAGTTTTAAATTTAATATTTCACTTTTACCCTCATCAAGTATTTTTCTATCCTCAAAATTCTTGAAAAGGTACATGCCAAAGATCAGCTTTAGTCTTGCACTCAGATATTTTAAATCCTGGGACTCTAGCTTTCTTATGTTTTCATTATAAAGTTTCATTGCATCTTCAATATTTTTTGATTCAAGCAGGTCTATTGCCTTAATAATATTCAATCTCCATTCAACAAATTTCATAAATGGAAAAGCCTCATTTTTTTCTAAATGATTTATGTAATATTTGATATGATCATCAAAACCTTTAATAAAAAATTTTTCATATGCAATAATTTCAATAAAATCCATGAGATCAATAATTGTATCAGGATTCAAATTGTGCAATCTTTCATCTATATATTTTTGATATAATTCGCTTGCCTTTTTTATATCTCCGGAATAAAAATAAAAACTAGGTAAAGAAATTTCTGCAAAATCCATATAATATTTAATTCCTGAACTTTTTATTTTTTCTAATTCTTCGAAGTAGGGTTCATTTTCACCCCTGATATTTTTAAGTAGTTTTTTGAATATAATTAATTCTGTTTCCTCATTCTTTTTTTCAATTTTTTTTGTAATTTCAAGACCTATTTTTATGTAATTTTCAGCTTCTTCAACATCACCCATTTTTACAAGCGGGTCTATGAGATCTAATATGGAAATTACCGTTGATTCTAGTTCATTGTTAATCAGTGATATTCCTAATGCCTTTTTAAAAAAATATATTGCTTCCTTGACATTTCCTTCATATTCATCCATTATTCCTATATTTATATACAAGGTCTTAAGCATTGAAGGAAACCAGTACTTTTCTGCAATTTCCTGTGCCTTATTATAATAGTATTTTGCCTCTTTAATGTTTATTTCAGAGAAAACATTTGCAATGTTGTTATAAACTGCAGCCAGGTCATAATAATTACCTATACTCTCGCTGATCGTTTTCGATGATTCATAATAATTCAATGCCCCGGAATAATTCCCGTTCTGGAATTCAACGTTCCCGAGCATTCTAAGTGCCTTGGATTCTGTTAAATAATCTCTTGTTTCCCTTGCCTCTTTTAGTGATTCATTTAAAAACTCCTTAGCCTTTTCCATTTCCTCTAATGTATAATAATATCGACCTATTCCATACAGTGCTCTTGCCCTTTCATGCCCTTTTGAGACCATTTCAAGGGCCAGGTCGTAATATTTCTTCGATTCTTTGAATTCATTTTTTTTATGCAGTGCATCCGCATAATTTATTATATTTTCTACATTTTTTGGATCTGTTTTTAAAATCTCTCTTGTGATCTCAATGATCCTATCAATATCATCATAAATGGTTAAAATTTCAATTAGTTTTTTTACAACTTCTTTATCATTCTTATTTATTTTATAAGCAATATTAAAAGCATTTAAGGCCTTAGAGAAATCGCCTGATTCATAAGCTTCATTTGCAGATTCAACAAGCAATTTATATGCCTTGGTACTTTCATTCGCATAATAATATTGTAAGCCGGCATTATATATATCTCCCTTTTCTTCAAGATATTTTGCAATTTTGAGTCTTGAATCCCTAAGCTTTAGCCTTGAAAACGAATTTTCAATGAATCTTTGGAATTCTTTATCTCTTATTTCTATAGTATTTTCATCTTCAATAACAATTTTCTTTCTCACAAGGTTGTCAACTGCATTCACGAACTCATATTCATTCATACCAATGATATTCATTAGCGTTAATGGATCTATTTTTTTACCAAGAAAAGATAAATATATTGTAACAATAATTTCCGCAGGATTAAGCGTCTCAAGAACATTTTCTTCCACATCTACCATAAACAATTCTTTTATATTATTTATCGTTGTTTCTGAAACACTTTTAATAAAAGTCTTCTCAATTATATATCCTTTTTCCTCAAGATATTTTATATTCTGAAACATTTTTTTCAGATTACCATTGGATAATTCATAAATAATTGAGATGACCTTCTCAGGTATTTTGTACCCGGAATCTTCAAGAATAGCAGGAATGTCTTCAATAGAATAAGATTCCAAAATTATTTCCTTTGCGCCCATACTTTTCAAAATTTCAATAATATTCTGAAGCTCTTCATTTCTTACATCATTTCTGTATATGCCAATAATCTTTGCTTTAGAATTATCTTTAAGAAATTTTGATGCAACATTGAAAAAGAGGTTTAGAAAATCACGATCCATTTTATCAATGTCATCAATTACAAAAATCCTTGATTCATTATCCTTGAGTTCATCAAGTCTGCTCATAATCATAATTTTAGTTAGTTCCGCACTTTTAATTGCCTGAGATGGAGAAAAGGCCGTTGCAATTTTTAAATATTTAGTGACACCTTCTTTCAAATCCAAAATATCTAGAATCTTTGTATAATTGTCTTCGCCAGGCACATATTTAAAATATTTTGGTAGATTTGAAGAAAAGGCATCCATTACCAGATGTGTTTTTCCAACGCCTTCTGAACCTGAAATTAACAAAACACTTGATTTATTTTCCCTGATATGTTCTTGTAACATTTTTCTATTTTTATTTTCAGGCATAGGCATTAATAATAAAAAGAAATTATTAAATTTTTTTCACATTATATGAAAAATTATTTAATGTAAAAAATGATATAAGATTATGTTACTCATTAAGAATGCTATAGTATTTGCTCCTGAAAAGTTAGGAACAAAAGATATTTTGGTGAGTGAAAAAATTGAAGAGATTGATGATGAAATAGAATCAAAACATGCCAGAGTATTAGACGCTGAAAACCTCTTTGTTGTTCCTGGATTTATAGATTTACACAACCATGTGAATGGTGCAGGTGGCGAGGGTGGCCCTGAGACAAGATCAATACCAATCAATGCTGATTCACTTATGAAGAATGGCATTACAACTGTTGTTGGATTGCTGGGTACGGATGGGTATACAAGGTCCCTTGTGGATTTGTTAATGCACGTAAGAAAACTGCAAAGACAAGGAATGAGCGCTTACATGTTAACAGGATCATACCAGGTACCAGGCCCAACAATTACTGGAAGAATTGCAAATGACATAATTCTTATTAATGAAATTGTTGGTGTAAAAATATCCCTTTCTGATCATAGATCATCCTATCCTGAAAGAAAAGAATTAATTTCAATAGCTTCAGATGCAAGGGTAGCAGGCATGCTTTCTGGCAAGCCAGGATTCATCATGGTTCATATGGGTGAAGGAAAAGGAAAATTCAACCCAATTCTTGATGTCATAGAAAATACTGAAATTCCCATAACACAATTCATTCCTACGCACATTGATAGAAACGAGGATCTTCTTGATGCAGCTGTTGAATATGGAAAGAGAAATGGCTATCTTGATATTACAGGCCATGTAGAAGGAAAATACCCTAGAACACTGAGCACAATAAAGCATTTGATTACACATGGTGTGAGCATAGATAATATTACCATCACAACAGATGGAAATGGTTCAATGCCAGAGTTTGATGAAAATGGTAATTTGATCAAGATCGAAATAAGTGATTCATCCTCATTAATCAAGCTGTTCAAAAATGTAATGGAAAATGATGAAACATTCATTTCCGAATTCCTTAAGACAGTTACAGTAAATCCTGCAAACAGGCTTAAATTGAAAAAGGGCAGGATAGAAAAAGGTTATGATGCGGATCTATTAATTTTTGACCAGGAATTGAATTTAGTATACACAGTCTCAAGGGGAACGGCCTATAAATATGAGACCTAAAATTCACATAAACTTTGCAATGAGCATAGATGGTAAAATTGCCCTTGGCACAGGTGAACAAACAAGGTTATCCAATGAACTGGATATGAAGAGAGTGCATGAACTGAGAAATTCAGTGGATGCAATCCTTGTTGGCATAGGCACGGTGATAAGCGATGATCCTTCACTTACTGTCAAGGAAAAATATGTAAAAAACCCTAGAAATCCAGTGAGGGTAATACTTGATTCAAAGTTGAGAATACCAGATAATGCTAAAGTACTAGATAAAAGTGCAAGGACAATTATCTATACAACAGTAAAAAAGAAAAAATTATTAAATGCTGAAATCAGGACCTGTGGAAAAAATATTGTAGATCTTAATTGCATGCTTGAAGATCTTTATTCGCTTGGTATTAGAACAATGCTTGTTGAAGGTGGATCTAAGATCATAGGTTCATTTTTGTCATCTAATTTGTTTGACATAATTACCATCTTTATTGCACCCTATTTCATAGGTCCTGATGCACCATCTGCTGCAACTTTCAAAACTGCAATGAAATTGGAAGAAATGATTAAAATGAATATTGTATCTTCATCAATGCTTGGTAATGGTATTTTATTAGAGATAGTCCCAGATGTTAATGCACGTAACAAATGAAAGGGCAATGTTCGAGGATTCTCAGAAATACTTGATTGTAGCAGACCTTCACCTTGGCATTGAAAAATCGCTTGAAGAAAAAGGATTTAAAGTGCCGGACCAGTATAATTTGATATTGAATAAATTATCCGAGTTGATAGAAATTACAGATGCTAAGGATTTAATAATATTAGGTGATATAAAGCATGAGATAGGCGTTCCTTCGGATATAAAAAAATTACAGCTTTTTTTTAAAAAATTAAGTTCTTTAGTTCATATCGTTATAGTGAAAGGAAACCATGATGGTGGAATAGAAAAATTCCTGGATGTTGAGGTTCATTCACCAAGGGGTGTATTAAAATGGGATATATATTTTACCCATGGCCATACATGGCCATTAGAATCATTGAACAATGCAAAAAACCTGCTTATGGGTCACATACACCCAGAAATAAGGGTAATGAATGAAAAAACAAGGAGGTTATTCAACAGTTGCTGGCTCAAATCAAAACCCGGTAAAAACTTTAAGAAATTCTATCCGGGTTTTTCAGGAGAAATAATCATATTTCCAGCATTTAATCCGCTCGTAGGCATGGCATTATCTGAATCAAACCCGGGTCCACTCTTCAGGAACAATCTTATCAGCATGCACAATATGGATGTTTACCTTTTGGATTCAACCTATCTTGGAAAATTCGGTCAATTAAAAAATAAAAGTTATATATAGTAATTGTGTTATGATTTATCATATAGATAAAGGAGGTATAAAATTTGACCCCGCCGGGAATAAGCCCTTATAAGATTTCTAAAGATCTTGAGGAGAAGGCAAAGGAAGCAAGGCAGAAAAAGGAACAGCTCGATTCAATTTTGCCCGAGTACAGGAAAGCAAATGATATACTATTAAGTTATGGTATTGAAAAGTTTAAAGAAACATTCAAAAAAATAGAAAATCTTTACAACGAAAAGAAATATCTGGATGCCTATGATGAATTTATTAAAATTAAGGATGAAATGGATGCCGAATTAAAAAACCTCAGAAAAAATTTAATTGATGATAATAAAAAATTTGTTGAAAAGTTTATTTCAATGGGTTATGATCTATCTTCATTTGAGAATGATTTAGAAAATGCACCACAGAACATTGAAGATTTTTTAGCATATTTGAAAAATTTCAATATAAAACTTAGGAATGAAATAAAAAATTTGTTAAACAACAAAATAGCACCCCTTGATTCTGAAACGAAATTAAAATTGCTTAAAACATATGGCAAACAAGTGGAATCTATTGATTCATTACCCGAGAAAGATTTAGAGTCCCTTATTGAATCAATTAAGAAGGAAATAACAGAACATTACATGAAAAAAATAAATGTTGAAATGGAAAGGATTGACAAACTAAGAAGTATTTTTGATAAAATGAAAATTAGCACAACTAACTTTAAAAACATTGAAGAAAGAGTTTTCAATTCAATAAGGGCTGAAAATTATAATGATGCAATAAAGATGTTAAGAGATTTCAATGACCAGACAGAAATTTCAACAAGAAGAATAATAGGTGAAATTTTAAATAATTTAAATAAGAATGTTGAGGAAGCAGGCTTCCTGGGCATTGATACAAAAAATTTTAAAACAGAATTAAAAAAGATTGAAGAATATTTTGAAAAAGGTGATTATTTAGAAGTCATAGATATGGTAAGAGCATTAAACATTTCTCTTGAAGAATCTAAATTCAATATTATAGAGCATAAGCTTGAAGAGGTAAGGGAATTAATTTTAAATTTAAAGAACCAAGGTATTAATGTAACAGAATTTTCAAAATTGTTCGATTCAGCAAAAAATATGATTTCATCAAAAAAGTACTTAGATTCAATGAAAACACTCGATCTTTTGCTTGATCGCCTGAAATTAATAGGCAAACAGAAGGAGGAACTTTTGGAAACAATTAATGAATTTAAAAATAACATTAAGAATTTTTCACAGCTGGGCATTTCCATAAACAGGGATTATCTTGAAAAGATAGGAAAAATGGCCATGGAAGATCCTGCAAAGGCAAAGGCAGAGTTTGAAAAATACTATTCAAATATTAGTAAAAGGATTGAAAAGAGCAGAACCGATTATAAGGAACAAATGATCCAGATTTTAACGATTCTCAAGGAAATTGGCACTGATGTTTCAACCCTTTCAAATATAGTTAATGGCAACATGGAAGGTTATGAATTTCTTATCAGGATAAATGAGTTCAGGGAAAAGATTCTTGATATGCTCAAAGAAGGTTTGGGCATTGATAAAAAGTTTGAAAATCCTGAATATTACATAAGGGAAATAAAGCCTTTAATTGATTCTGTAATTGAAAACATTTCAGCATTTGATTTTAGTTCTGCATTATCGGGTTTAAAAAGGATAAAAGAAAGCACAATGGACCTGAGGGATATTTTTATTTCAGAAAAAATAAAAAATGCAATCAAAACAATAAACGACCTTGGTTCCCTTGGTCTAGATATTAAAGGCATTTCAGAAGATCTAAATCTCATATCACAGGAAAAACAGATTTCTGCTGAAGAGAAGCTCAATATTGTTTCATCAATCGAAAAGGTTATTAAAGATGAAATAAATAAATTTACATATCCAAGAGAATATTTTGCAGAATCTATCCAGAAAAATATTGAGATAAAGAATATCAGGGTTAATACAGAAATATTATCCAAGCGTCTCTACGACCTTAAAAATAGCATAAACAGGAATGATCATGCAAATTCAATGAAGATAGCAATGGATATTGAAAATTCATCAAAAACGATGATGGTCACGTCAATGATATATATAACAACTAATTCAATGATGGCTAAAAAACTCTCAAAGTTCATTCCAGGCATGGATAAACTAATAAATGAGCTGAAGGAGTATCCTTTGGATGAATTTGAGCAAAGGTTTAAAGAAATGCTCTTAAGCATGGATCAGATTTATGCAATGAACAGCCTAACAAATCTTAGAAACCTTATAAGAGAAATACAGGAAATAATAGATCAGACAAACAAGTTCCAGGATAGGAAGAACCTTCTAGATATGAAAAACGTTGATATGGAAGCGCTTGAACCCATTTATTCTGGTCTTGAAAAGATTAAGAATGACTTTAAAGGTATGGTTTACGAAAGGATTCTAGATATACATTTAATCATATCAAAACTACCCGTAAAGGACCCTTTAAATAAATTAAATTCTGCAATGGACAAATATCTTGATGGCAACTATCTTGAAACATGGAAATATCTCGATGAAATAGAAAAATATGTAAATTCCATTTTAAAGGATTATGAAGATGCTTCAAAAATTTTAAATGATATAGAAGAAAGGATAAATTTCTTTATCAATATAGGTATGGTTCTTGAAAAAAGCACAAATATTTTTAATGACCTCAGGGCATATATTTCAAGGGGTGATTTTCTTGGGTTCAGAGACAATTACAGATCCATTTACCTTACCATTAAGGACGAGATCTATACTCAGGTGGATAACTTCCTGAACCAGATAGAAAAATTGATAATTGAAAGGAAGGGAAAAATAAATACACTTATTGCGGAGGGGCTTCTAACCTCCGCAAGAAGGACGCTTAAATTGGATAACGCTGTTGAAGCCATTAAACAGGGTCTTGAAGCGCTTGAAAACATTCAGGAATACCAGTTCTTGAAGAAAATTTCAGATAATTTTATGAAAAGAATGAAATTATCAATGGAAAAATTTGGAGGTCAGGCACCTAAGGAATTCACTATAGGTTTCGATCATGTTCAACTATTGCTTAATCAAAGGAAATATGCTCAGGCAATAATTGAAATGAACAACCTTCTTTCAAAGTTTGAGGATCTTTCTGAAAAGATCATTTTAATTAAGAAAAAAATTGAAGAAATAAAGGAAAAGATTTCTGTTGGTGTTCTTTTTGGTTTTAAAACGCAGAATGTTGTTGAACTTTACCAGAAAGCGAGGTCTTCGTTTCAATCCATGGAAATAGATAAATCATTGCAACTTCTTGATGAGGCGATCAGGGAAATTAGCATTGGCATAGATCGTATTTTAGGAATTTATATGAATTCAATAGATTATCTGGAAAAGATTGCAAAACTCCTGGGTATTGATGTAGGGGATAAAATAAATGAAATAAGAAAACTTTCAAGGAATATAATAGAATTCAGTTTCAGAAGGAACAATAAAAACAATGAAACAATTACAAATGTTGCAAATGCATTGAAATTGAACCTTGATAAATTTGAAGAAGAAAATGTACCAGAAATAGCCAGGGCACTTGAATCAAAGTTGAAGGATCTTGAAAATGCACTTGCTGCAATTGGAAAGGAAAACAATCCGGATATTGAATTAATAAGGAATACATGGTCAAAAAAACTTTACCTGATAGTACTGGATGCACTTCCTATGATTGAATACAAAATAACAAAGTTTTATGTAATCCATATACTAGATTTTTCGAAGGACGCTTTTACTGAAATAACTGATAGAATTGTTTTTTCAGAAAAAATTGAAAATTATGTAATTGATTCTTATAAGTTTTCAGAAAATAGTGGTGATCTTGAATTCGATCAATATGTGAGTAATATGGAAAAATTCAAGAATGAGCTAGAAAATGCAATCATTGAGAACTTTAATAAGAAAATTGCTTCACTAAAAGAGGATTTTAAAAATATAAATACTGTTGAAATAAGCAGCCTGAATGAATACCTTCTTAAAAAGGATTATCGCTCGCTTGAGGTAAGTATAATAAAAATGGGAATTATTTATTCCTGGACTCGCCTGGTTGCGGAATATATTTCATCAAGAATAGAATCAATAAATTCTAGGATAAAGGAACTTAAGAATTTAGGGTATGATCTTAAAGAAGAGGAGAATTTGGTTAAGAACATTTCAGGAAAAACGTATTCTGAAGCATTATCAATACTTTCAAGGTTAAATGATCTGTTGATTAAGAAAGAGGAAATATTACCTGTTTCATTCAATTTAAAGATTAATGCAAGAATAGGAAAGGATGAGATACCTTTAAATTTAACATTGTTGAACAAGGGAAATGTAATGCTGAAAAATGTAAATGTCGAGCTTTCCGGTGCGATTCAAAAGATTGAAATTAACATTGAACAACTATACCCTGAAAAACCCTTTGAAAAAAATTTAATTGCAATTTCTAACAACGGTGAAACGCTGGATATTAAAATTTCATATGCATGGAAAAATATCGTTCATGAAAATAAAAAATCATTATTACTTGATACAAAAATAGAACATGGCTTTACAGAGAAAAAGGCAACGGGTGAAGAAAGATGTAGCCTCTGCAGAGGCAAAATTTTCAAAGACCTGGATATGGTAATATGCAATAGGTGCGGGGCAACATACCATTATCAATGTGCTCAAAGAATAAAAAAATGCATTGTCTGTGGCAATACGTTTGATTTTTCAGAGCAAAAGGAATTGGAGGTATCAGTAGATTTATGATAGAATTCATATCCAGAGCTGCTCTTTCCAGATATGCACTTATTGATGGATATGAAATACCTAACATCATTTTTACGGTTGACTTTAAACCAGATAATTCTGTACCATTTGATAAAAATAATGGAAAAGTAATTATTTTTTCAGAGGAAATAGATTTACCGGATATTAGGGAATTGCAGGAAATAGAGCTTGAGGATAAGGCAATAATAAAAGAAAAAATTGCAATACTTCCAGGTTTGAGCACACTCGAAAAAAAACCAAAAGAGCTTATTAAAAAAATTTTAAAAACAAGGGAAGAGATAGGTTATAGAAGAATCCTTTATGCACCGAATATAGCCAGGCCGATGCTTCTACCTGTTCTTCACTATCTTGGCATAGACATTCTTGATGATATAAAATGCCAGCTGGGTAATTGTTCCCCTGAAGAACTTTTTACAATTGAGAAATACGTAAAAGATTCAATAAGAAAAAAAAATCTTAGGGTACTTGTTGAATCCATGCCAGATCCACTTTCAAAAACACTTTTAAGGCTTTCAGATACATATTTTTATTCCCAGATGGAAACATTTTATCCCGTTACGGGCAATTTTCTCAATGCATCACATTTTGAAAGTTTATTCAGGCCAGATATACAGAGATGGATTAAAAGAATAACTGATCTTTATGAAAAACCTGAGGGTGAAAGGTATGCATTATTATTGCCATGCTCAGCTACAAAACCTTATTCAAAATCCAGGTCCCATAGATTTTACAAATCCATTATTGAAAAATCTGGTAAGCATGTGCATGAAGTAATAGTCACATCACCCTTGGGTATTGTTCCAAGGGAACTCGAATTCACATTTCCAGCAAAAAATTATGATGTTCCCGTAACAGGATACTGGTTTGAGGATGAAAAGAAGATGTTAATTGAATCACTCGAGAAATTTATTTCAAGAAACAGGTATGAAAAAATCATTGCATATCTACCTGAAGATTTATCATTTCTAGAAAAGTATCTTGAAAAAATGGGTGCATCATATATAATTGGCAATCTCCATGATGAAAATAACATTAAAAAATTGCTAGAAGAATTAAAAAAATTAGATCATACAAAAGTATCAAAAAACCAGCTATTGCTTGATTCCATAAACAGTATAGCTATGTTCCAGTTCGGTGAAAAATTTCCTTTGAATGGTAAAAATGCAAAGAGAAGATTCGATGAAATATTTGTTTATGAAAAAAGTGAACAGTATCTTTATTTTTCACCCCTGAATGGGAATTTGCTTCTTTACAGAGAATCTGCAAAACATCTATTAAACAATGGGAAACATGTTATTGAAATAGACGATTTTATTCCAAAGGGCTCTGTTTTTGTTGCTGGCATAATTGACGCCTCTCAAGACATTAGGGAAGGAGATGAGGTTGTCATTCATCATAAAGGTAAATTAATAGGGACAGGAACAGCACTAATGTCGTTCAAGGATATGCTTGAACAGGAAAGGGGAGAAGCTGTAAAGGTAAGGCACACATTTATTTCCTAATAAATATTTGAACATCCATTACATTTGTACCCGTTGGTCCTGTAATGATAAGATTACCGGATTTTTTAAAAAAATTGTAAGAATCATTATTTTCAAGATATTTTTCAATATCCATATTTTCAGCAAACTTCCTTGTTGAATAATCCGCAACAGCACCTGCTGCATCTGTAACACCATCTATGCCGTCTGTACCAAATGATGCTATTATTTCATTCCTGCCAATGAACGGAACGAGAGAAAGAACAAACTCCTGGCTCCTTCCACCTTTGCCAGTTCCCTTAACAGTAACAACTGGTTCACCTCCTGAAACCATTATAGATTTTTCCTCAAGTTCAAGAAATTTTTTATAAAGCTCCTTAGATACTATTTTCGCTTCACCTGATACAACGGTCCCAAGGTTAAATACATAGTAGCCCATTTCCCTTCCTTTATTTTCTACAGCCTTCAATGATTTTTCATTATTGCATATTATTTCGTTGAAAACTCTATCCTCAGGGAATTCATCCCTTTTAAGCGTTTCACTTATACCATATTTTTCAGGATTTCTAAGCATGTCCATTATGCCCAGGTACTTAATATCCAGTTTGAATTTCTCCATTACCTTTATTGCATCATTAAAGGTATAGGAATCGAAATAGGTAGGTCCTGAACCTATTGTTGAAAGATCATCCCCCATAACATCAGAAACAATCAATGAAAGTATTTTTGCTTTTGTCAATTTTACAACCCTTCCTCCTTTTAAAAATGAGAGATGTTTTCTTACTGCATTCAATTCAAAAATATCTGCACCCGCTCGCATCAGATCTGAAAATAAAGAATTAGCCTGCTCAACGGGAATTATATAATCTCCAAGTATTGCAGATGCGCCTCCTGAAAGAAGAAATAGTATGAGATCATTTTCAGTTGCTTTTGAAAGTAAATTAACAATCTTCTTTGCACCTAAATATCCACTTTCGCTTGATAATGGATGTGAGGATACAATAACATCATCAATTCCATTTTTTTCTACTGAAACAATTACCCTTTCCTTTAATTTTATATCAAGGAATGGCCTTACCATACTTATGGCCGCTTTACCCACAGCTATTAAATAAATATTTTCAAATTTTATTTCATAATCTTTGTAATGAAGCATTTTATCTTGAATCTTGACATTTTTAAGGTATTTCCCAGGTTTGGCAGCTTCGATCGCTTCCTCTATTAATGGAATTACGATTTTGCTATCTTCAAGTATGTTAAGCTTATCCATGGTTAATTCAAATTAAAACACAATCAAAAAGTTTATGCCTGATTTTACAATTACAGATTAATGATTTTTGGTCTGGTTCTTGATGTAATTGAGAGACCAAACTTGTTTGAGATACCTAGATGGGAGCTTAACATACATTATACAATTACAATCATTATCGCAATAATTTACCTATACTGGGCCTACAGAACATACAAAAAACTAGATCTAACATGGCCAAAGTTGAAGGAACTCATAAAGAATAACTGGAGCTGGAAAAATCTCTTCGTTTATGGCATCTTTCAGAAAAAGATTGTCAGGGACAAATATGCTGGAATAATGCACCTCCTCATTTTCTGGGGTATAATTTTTCTTACAGTTTCTACTGCATTAGTTGCTTTGGACAATGATGTACTTTCACCATATGGTATAAGAATTCTTGTTGGATCTTTTTATCTGGCATTCGAAATATGGTCAGATACAGGTGGCTTAATGCTCCTAATAGGATTGAGCATGGCTCTATGGAGAAGGCTGAGGAAAAGGGTACTACTTGAGACCATATGGGATGACTATATAATCATAGGTTCATTGTATCTGATTGCTTTTGAAGGTTTTTTCCTGGAAGGATTGAATATTTACCTTGAAAACAACTTTTTGAATTATGCAGCTGTAAACCAGTACAGATATATAGGTACTTTTTTTGCAATGTTCTGGCAATACATTTTTAATGGCAATCCCGCAGCAGGCATAACTTTATACCGTATTTTATGGACAGTACATTTTTCAACCGTTTTCATAGTTCTTGGCTATGCACTTGTTTCAAAACTCTCACATGTAATTCTTTCACCTCTATATATTACATTAAAGCCAGAAAAGGTAAGGGGTGAAATGTCTACACCATTTAAACTTGAGGATCTATTACAAAGTGGAACGTTTGATGTAAAGCTTGGTGTTAAAACACCCAAGGACCTGGTACCCATACAAAGGCTCGAAACTCTTGCCTGCACAAATTGTGGAAGATGTGAAAGAGCTTGTCCTGCGTTTGCAGCAGGTAGGGATTTAAGCCCGAGAGTGCTCATGCAAACGCTGAAAAAAAATGTGGGCATGGACATTGAACTTATTCCACAGAAATTCACTGAAGATTTTGTCTGGTCCTGTACAACATGCCAGGCTTGCGTTGAAGAATGCCCTGTAACACTGGATCCGCAGAGTTATGTTCTTGAAATGAGGAGAAATTTGGTTCTAGAAAGCAAGATTGATAAACAGAAGGTCCAGTTCCTTAATAATCTTACCTATACAAGAAATCCTCTTGGCAATTCACCTAGCGAAAGGAATATTTGGGTTGAAAAATCAAAAAAATTCGACAATGACGAATATTTGTTATGGATTGGATGCATGGCAAGCTTTGATCCAAGAACAAAAAATATAGCTGAAAGCGTTATAAAAATTTTAAAAGAAGCAAAAATTAGCTTTGGTGTTCTAGGAGAAGAAGAGGCATGTTGTGGTGAATCTGCAAGAAGGCTTGGAGAAGAGAGCAGGTTTCAGGAACTTGTGATGCAGAACGTTCAGACATTTAAGACATACAACATTAAAAAGATAATAACATTCTGCCCACATGGCTATAACACATTTAAGAACGAGTATTCAAAATTCATAGACGGACTGGAGGTATACCACCATTCAGAATTCATTGAAAAACTTATAAAAGAAAAGAAAATAAAGGTAGAAAAAAATGAAGAAACATACACTTTCCATGATCCATGCTATCTCGGCAGGATAAACGGAAAATACAAGGAACCCAGGTTCGTTTTAACAAGCGCAGTAAATCTGAACGAAATGGAAAGAAGCTGGGATAAAAGTTTCTGCTGTGGTGGTGGTGGCGCAAATTACTGGTACAAGGTAAATGAAAAAGAACCAATATCTCAGATAAGAATAAAGGAGGCAGCAGAAAAGAGCAAAAACGTTGCTGTTGCCTGTCCGTTCTGCCTGGGTATGTTAGAAGATGCTGCAAGAACTCTTGGAATGGAAGATGTGAAGGTAAGGGATATATCAGAGATATTAAGTGAACACATTCAGTCCCGGTCAGGAAGTGAATCTGGATCGATTAATTCTAAATGAGCAGCAGGGAGTAAATCCTCTATTCTTTTTCTTTCTTTACCGGAAAGATCTTTTTTTTCCATGATAATGTATTTTGCATTACTCATTTCCTTCATCTGTATAAGCATTTCAATATCCACTTTATCAGCATTGTATTTCGGTGCCATATGACCAAATGAAATTTTTTTTGTCAGTGCAATTTTTGTAAATCTAGGTGTATAATGGCCACCACCTATGCCTATTGCAACATCTTCTTCGGTCTTTTTCGAATTGATTATTGTTTCTGCAATTACCTTTCCAGCGCTTTTATCATTCCATTCCTGTTCATTACTACCGATTTCAATGAAAAATGTAGGTGTGGACAGAAATGGACCATGGTGCGTTGCTTCAAAAGAAATGTTGTATCCAATACCCTTACCTAATTCATTCATCTTTAACAGTGCACCTGTCATATAATTTGCTGGAACACTAACAATCTTTTTTTCCCTTCCACCTAAATCTGCACTGCCGAAATTTCCTATGGGATGAACAGTGAGACTTTTCATTCCAGATTCGCTTCTGTGTTTAGATGCAACAATTATATTTTCAAATTCAATGCCAAGGGAATTTTTAATTTCTGAATCAATATTTTCTGCCCTTACTTTTTCATTCTCAATTGTAACTAAATAAAAATTTTCAAATCTGTAATAAGGAATATTTCTAAATTTACCCAATTCTTTCAGATCCACAATGGATACAATATTTTCAAATATATTCATTGATGCTTTATCATCTGTTGAAAATAGTATAAGGTCCATAAACTTTCATGGTTACATAAATATTAAAATTATGGTAATATAGGCATTAATTTTAAATATTGGTATGATATTTGTCATACAAAGAGGTGACATTAATGAAGGAATCCAATGTAGCTGTTAATATTCTATTGGGATTTCTGCTTATGGGATTGTTATGGTGGCTTCCCATATTTGGCCCCATGATCGCCGGATATGTTGTGGGTAAAAGAAGTGAAAATGCGAAAATAGGGGCGATCATTGCTTCGATCCCAGCTCTGACCCTATTCTTTGTGGCTTTTTCTGTTCATCAGGGATGGATTTCAATTCCTGTAACTAAACTCAATGCACCATGGGACATTACAGGATTTGTTATTTTTGTATATAATACATTGAATGCGTTTACATCTATTATAAATAATTACATTTATTTCATACATTATGCACCACCATTTTTTGTCATAATGATAATATTTGGAATAATAGGTGGATCATTATCTAAGACCAAATCTGAACCAAAGAAAATAAAGAAAAATATAGATAATAGGCTGAAGCATGAATATGTTGAAGTTCCAAGACAGAATCCGCTTATAAAAAGAGCAATAAGGGAAAAGAAGCACAGAGCTAAAGACATGGAAGAGGATATTCCAGAGTTCATTTAAAAAGTTTAAATAAAACCCATTTCTTTTATTTTTTTATGAAAGAGCAGATAAGGGCCATAGGTATTGATGATGCACCCTTTAAAAGGTTCAATTCTAGAACTTATATTATAGGTACTTTGATGCGTTCACGTAATTATGTTGAAGGTATTTCTATAAAAAGTATAAGAATAGACGGCCTGGATTCAACTGAAAAGATACTCTCCATGCTAAGGGGAAAATTTTCTAAACAGATTAGGATTATTTTTCTAAGCGGTATAACATTTGCGGGCTTTAACATCGTTGATGTGGATAAACTATTTAAAAAAACAAACATACCTATTATTACAATAACAAGAAAAATGCCAGATTTTGAAAAAATAGAATCCGCCTTGAAAAAATATTTTGATGACTATGAAAATCGATATGACTTAATAACAAAATACGAAATAAAAGAACTGGATTTCAAAAATTACAAACTATTTTCACAATTAGTAGGAATAGAGGAAAATGATGCAAAATTAATAGTTGAGAAATTTACAGTAAGGGGTAACATACCTGAACCAATCAGGATTTCGCATCTTATAGGTAGTGCAATGAAATTCGGATTTTCAAAGGGGAAAACTTAGTAAGAATCAAGGGAACTGAACTTGGTTTCTCTCCTCTTTTCAGCAAGGAATTTGTAAATGGTTGAATGCTTGCTACCCTGTAAAAGCATTTCAATTGATTTTCTAGCAATCTCTAATTCTTCATAATTGCCAATTATGCTTACGGTGTTCCCATAAACCGAAATATATGTACCAGTAAAATCTTCAATTGTTTTCCTTGCCTTGCCTTCTGTACCAATTATCCTTCCCCTAGCAATCCTAATCCTGTTTTCTCTTTTTCCATAATAGTCTTTGAGATCTATTACCTCAAAAATAGCATCATCATCCCAGAGCCTAAAAGCTCTCTTAGGTGAAAAACCCCTGCCAATGGCTCTTACAACCTGTTCTGCCTTTAATGCATTAATTGCATCTGCGTTTGTATCATCTATTGTTATTTCACCTGATTCTGAATCTATTGTTAATTTTACACCTGCAGTTTTTTCTATTGATTCCTTTGTTTCTCCATCTTTTCCTATGAGGGCACCTATTCTTGCCCTAGGAATTGTCTGGTATTTCATCCAAACAACCTCCAATCTATTTCATCTAACATGTCTTTTTCCTTAATCTTCAAACCGTGCCTATTAAAAAACCTTACCATGTTCCTTGCATCCCTTTCAAGAAGCTCCTTGGCATTCGGATGCTTTAAAGGCAATGCCTGGGAAACATCAATTATGAAAGGCCTTTCTTTAAAATATACTATGTTGTATTCGCTCAAATCACCATGAACGAGATTTGCATCATTAACCATTTTTGTAATGTTTAATTTTATGTCCTGAAATAATTCCATCGGATCCTCTATAATGGTGTCTTTTAATATGGGTGCAGCATAATTTTTTGTACCAAGGTATTGCATAAGAATGGTATTTCCCTTAAAAGTTATTGGCTTCGGTACATTAACACCTGCTCTGTAACAATCAGAAAGATTCCTGAATTCCTTTTGCGCCCAGACAGATATTATACCTGATTTTGTTCTCTTTATGTGCTCAAACCTGTAATCTCCATCTATGTATTTTATGATAGAATTGAAATTAAGTGTTGATGTCCTATAGATTTTTAAAGCATAATATCTCCTGCCCTTCTTTACCCTAAATATATTTGCTTCTTTGCCAATTTTTATTGGAAAATCTATAATGTCCATATAACCGTGTGAAAATAAATCGTAAATGATCATTATTGTTTTTCTATCAAATACATCTTCTTCCGCTTTTCTTTTTTCGTAATCATTCTCCATTCTTTCATATTTGATCCTTTTGTTTACATATTCAAAAATGTCTCCAATATCTTCCTTCATGCTTTACCAAAAATATCAAGTATTTCAGGCAGAATCTTATTTCTGCTCAAATATGATGCCTGTGTAGGCGTGTACCTGTAAACTATATCGGCTTTCTCATCCTGGAAATCCCAGGGCTTGACAATAACAAGATCTCCCTCTTTTATCCATACTCTTTTTTTTATTTTTCCCGGTACCCTGCATTGCCTGGACTTACCGTCTTCACACATTACAACCATTCTTGCAGCTCCCAACAGCCTGTCCACTATCCCGAACATTTCTCCATTGTTCCTGTTTGGCAAAAGTACCCTACCTACTTTCTCTTCTTCATTATTATCCATGGAAATTCTAAACTATAATATTCATATGATATATAAAGCCTTTTGATCTATTGAAAACATCTTCTAATTCACAAAATATGAAAAGTGTGTGGTTATTTTAGCATTTATGATCGCAGGGAACATCACACAAGTAGAGTATCCAAATAATGATATATCAAATTTTTTCTTGATAATCAATAATGCCTTCCTGTTTGATAATCCCTCTTTAAATTCTGTATAAGTTTCACAGTACTTATTTAATACACAAGTATCCCAGATCTTATAGCTTCCATTCCTATCCCTATTGCTAGATGTGTTTTTCCTACACCTGGAGGACCAAGAAATATCACATTCTCCTTATTGTAAATGAACCTGAGTGTCCTGAGTTCATTTATTGTATTTTTGTCTATGCTTGGCTGGAATGTGAAATCAAACTCATCAAGTGTTTTCCTGAAT
>Ga0080003_1000017_pt1 | contig 115680 bp, 124 predicted proteins | sample JossMetagenome_FD_69206 | JGI IMG/M metagenome (GOLD analysis project Ga0080003, IMG submission 69206) | Hot spring microbial communities from Joseph's Coat, Yellowstone National Park, USA - JC2_E (SPADES assembly) (version 2) | ecosystem: Environmental > Aquatic > Thermal springs > Hot... | reverse complement strand
TCATAATGTTTTGTTGATTTGCATATGATTCAGTCAAGGTTATATTTGAGCTATTCAAAAAGCGCGTGTAATTTTGAATAAGTTTAGTCTCATTTATTTTATACATTAAAACTTTTACTGCTGATGGGTATGTATTAAATTTGTTATGTGAAGTAAATTTTTTAGGACTATAATTATTTGATGGCTTACTGACTGGACCATAATTATTAAAAGCACTACTCCTGATAGGTTTTTTATAAGAACTAGTAGTTGAAATTCCTAAGTTAGTAAACGTGTTATTGAGTTTTATAAGGCTTATATTTATAACAGCAGGTAATTGATTGACTACTATACTACCCAATTCTGACTGTAATATAGACAAACCCAAGGTGATTTGTGGTATCGTAGTTGTGATGCTTGAGGTTGTCGTAGTAGATGTTGTTGAAGTTGTAGTAGAAGTGGTTGTTGATGTAGATGTTGTTGACGATGTGGTAGTTGAAGTAGAAGTAGTTATGGGGGTCGTGAAATTAATTGCTATGCTGTTTCCTGCATACACATTCCCATTGGCAGGAGAGGGCACAAAGGTATTGTTGCCAACTACTTGGTTTGCAACCTGGAAAGAATATTGGCCTGGCGCAGTAATGAAGGTAATGCTGTTTGGTGCTATGGCATTGCTTGTGTTTCCGTTAAAGATTACATTCCATGCAGTGTTGTTTGGCAATCCTTCTTCGTAGAATGTGGTCAAGGCGTTAAAGTTTGCAGTTATTATTGCATTGCCTGAAATAGCTACTATTGTGTTCGCTGCAATAGTATTTGCTATGCTTGCGTTGCTTACCTGCCAGTTAGAAAATATGAATTTGCCAATTGCTATCGCATTTATTGGATAGTTGCCAGGCATAACGTTGGCAGTGTTGTCACCAGACGTGTATGCAATCCCATTGAAGGCTATTATCTGGTTTTCTGGGATTGTGTTGAAAGAGACCGTGTACATCATTGCAGTTGTCTGGTTCAATGTGTTTGCACTAGTTCCTCCACTTGCTCCTGTAAACTCCAAAAATCCAAATATAGGCAGTACTATGACGAAAGACAATGCAAAGAGCACGCTTTTAAAATCCATTAAACCATTTATGAAAATTTACTATGCTGCCAATTCACCTTCTGAAGAAGCCAAGAAACCTGGACCAGAAGCCCTGCCTTGGCTCCCCCACTGCAAAGCTCCTCCCTGCATACTTCCTTGCCAGCCTTGCAATCTCCCTTGAGAAAGGTGCATGCTTGTTGTACATTACTGCAGGCGTATGGTCTGCCACGCTCATGGGCACAACATCATCTTCTGGGAGAGCTGCAATTGCCGGCTGCTCGTACATTTCCTCTATCTCATCCATGTGCAGCTCATAGCGCTTGTTCCTTATCATGTTTATTGCGAGGTTGTGCTTGATCTTATTTTTATTGAAAATATGCGCCAGCCTGACCGCGCTAGTGCATGCCGACATGTCCGGGGTTGCAACTATTATTGCCTCGTCATACACATAAAGCGCATCTTCAGGGACGAATCCTGGTGGCGTGTCTACAATAATAAACTCATAGTTGCTCTTCCTAAGCTCATCTCCAAGCCTGCGCAGCTGCTCAGTCCTAGGCTCATATGTCCTTGCGGTTATCTCTCCAGGCATAACATGCAGCCCGCTAGGGTTGTGCACAACTATAGCGTTCCTGTAGTTTGCTTTGTTTAATACGACGCTCCTGAAGCCAATATTGACTTCGTCTATGCCGAGATGGATTCCAACACTCGGGTTTACGAAATCAGCATCTATTATAAGCACTTTGTGGCCTGTCAAGGTAAGCGCGGTTGCAAGGTTCACTGCAATGGTGGTCTTGCCCACACCGCCCTTCTGGCTTGCTATGCGTATTGTGTATGGGCTACTCATTTGAATCGCTCCTCTTTATCTGCTCCCTAAGCATCCTTAGGTGCTCTGCCCGTTCTGGATCATAAACGGGCCTGCTTCTTCCTTTCTTTGCAAATACGACACTTGTCGCTATTAATAATATACCAATAACGCTAAAAATACTTACCATAAGCCAGTAGCCGCTTACTATTGGTGTAGGCTTTGGCGTGGGCGGCACCGTTGTGGTGTATGTAACAGGCTTCTGCAGAACTATGAGGGGTATTGTATATGTTAAGTTCGCCCCTGCAGTGCTTACATAGAGGTTGAAGAGGTAAGACCCAGCCACGCCTCCTGTTGCAATGTTGAATGTTGTTGATATGAATTGGTTCGGCGTTGCATTCACTGTCTGCGAGGGGTTGCTGATACTTATGCCCATCGGCCCTGTAAGAGTGTAAGTAATCCTTTGTGGCGATGTTCCTGTATATAGCGAGTCTATCTCTATGTAGGCAGTTGAATTGGTGAAAGCCTGCGGCACCGCCATGTTTATTACTTTTAATATGTTCTGTGGCGGCACTAGTGTAGGCACTCTGAGCACTGTCTGGGCTTCCATAAGCATAGGCTGCTCAGAAACATTGGCAACAGAATAGTATGCATATACTACCTGGCCTTTTGGAAGCATCCCTACAAACCACTTTATCCTATAATAGCCGTTTTCAATTGTAATATTATTCGGAAGCCCGTATGCGGTTATCTGTGAAACACTTTTTGCTATCCCCTCAGGCAGCAGTGTTTCTATGGTGACATTCTGAAGTGTACTGTTTGTCGGATTTGCCGCCTGGACTATTCCTGAGGCATCGTTTGTAGAGTTAGTAAGGTATACCTGGCTGTTGATTTGCTGTTTGCCCTGCACACTAGGGTTAACTGTAATAGAAATGTATTCTGTCTGTGATGTTGTAATGTTAGCTATAGTTGCAGTTACATTTATCGGTATGGAGTAGCTTCCAATGTTGCTGCTCGGCTGTGGCATGAAAAGCAGCTGTATGCTTGCACCGCCTCCCGGCTGCAGTGTTATGCTGTTTGCAGAGGGTGATACAAAACCTGAATATGCAGAGGGGATTTCAACCCTGACATTTTCAGCTGCATTCCCTGTGTTCTTAAAGCTTATCTGTGACACTGAGGATACGCCTACAGTCTCTTCAGTGTAAAGGGGCACGTATGTGAGCGCCAACTGCGGCATAGACACCACTGGCTTGACAATCTTCTTAGGTGGCGGTGGAGGTGCACTTGGAGGCGGTGTAGAAACTACATAATTAGATAGGAATGAGTTGGATTTCTTCTTAACATTGTTGACTTCGTAGTAGGCTGTTGCATTTGCTGTATATTGACCTACAGTGCTTGTAATGTTTGGAATCGATATCGAAGTGTTGTAGTACTCCATCGGATACATTGCAGGCTCGCTATAGTTGAAGTTATAGTTTGCGGCACCAGTGATCCTTATTTCGAGTATGATGTTGCTTGAGCTGAAGCTGCCGTTGTTATACAGCTGCACATAGAATGTCTCTGGGGCATACTGTACTACGCTCTGTGATGAGAACCTGCTGATTATGATATTTGCAGCATTAAAAAGCGAGAATCTGGCGAAGCTTGTGCTCTTTGTATTGAAACCTGAGAAAGTTAGATTTGCAGTGTAGCTTCCTGCTTTTAGCTTTGTAGTGTTCAACTGCATCTGGAATTCCACAGGCGTTTCATTGACCCTTGCGAGGCTTATGCTGTTGCTATAAACAATTCCTGTAGTATTAGTTACTTTATAATAGCCGCTTAGCCCTGTGGCATTGCACTGCGCTGTTGTGTGTATTGTATAATTGAATGTGATTATGCCAGGCCTTGCATAGCCAGGTAGCATGTTCAAAGTGACGTTGAATGGGCATATAACGCTTACACTTGCAGTGAGTGTAGAGCCATTACTAGATGCAGAAGCTACCTTAAATATGAAAAAAGAAACAAGCACAGCTATATAAAAGGTAGTCCCTATCTGCCGGATTTGCATTTTATCAGTAAAGATTGATATACTAAAAATAAAATATGTTTCTATTATATGGTTAGAAAGGCTAATGCTGCACTGCAATGTAGTCTTCATATATTTTCCTGGTGCCGCTAGCGCCTATTCTGAAACTGTCTGGCTCAGGCCCCCTCCTTGCAGCCTTTAGCAGCGCCTCTATCTGCTCTGCGCTGTGTATGCCTCCTGCAGCCTTTATGCCGATTTTAGGATTCACTGAGGATGCAACATCTGCCATCAGTGCAACATTTTCTATCTGAGCTCCGGTCTTGTTTCCTATAGAGGCTGCATACTCCTTGTCTTCAAATCCGGTGCTTGTCTTTATGAAGTCGGCGCCTGAGCTGCATATTATCTCATACAGCATCTTCTTCTCATCAATTGTTGTATATGCATCTTCTGCAATTACCTTTATCTTTATACTGTCGCCGTGGGCTGCGTTTACAATCTCTTCTATGTCATGCCTCACATATCCCCAACTTCCAGACTTCACCATTCCTATCTGCGCAACTGCATCTATCTCATCTGCATACTTCGAATAGAGATGAACGAGAGCCACCCTGGCCTCAGTGGTGGATGCGCCAAGGGGAAAGTCAAGTACCACACTGAGCTTTGTATCATATGCATTTGAATTAATATAATCCCTTGCAAGCTTCATGAATGAGGGCTCTATACACACAGCATAAGTACCAAGCTCATGAGCCTCTTCTATTAATCTTATTATATCTGCCTCTTTTGCATAGCCGTTGAGCTTTGTATGATCTATCAAACCCATTATTTTTCCTATTTCCATGCTCTCATCCTAAGAAATGCCATAGGCCTTCACAAAGCAACATTGTATTGCGATGCCTATCCCAGAGCTACGCCTTCAAGGCACCAAACATGTAATTATACAATCCTCTTCTAATATACAATTGAACCTTTTATATTTTTGTTATGCTAACGAGGTTGCTGTATAAATTATGTTGCGCTTGCATTGCATAATCTTTAAATACCTTTTTGCTACAATAATATGTGGTGCTTTTATGGCACAGCATGCTCTTTGATTGTTCTGTATTTTGAGAGCTTTTTTTGCTTGATGAAAAATACGTGCATGAGCAAATGCGCGCCATAAAGTTGTGAGATTGCATATTTGCAATTGATTTGAGGAGAAGCAGAGTTGCAATTAAGCCACCTAGCGGATGGCTTGGCTCTAGCAGCGATGAAGACCGTGGCAAGCTGCGATAAGCCTGGGGTAGGCGCAGGTCAGCCTTTGAACCCAGGATCGTCGAATCGCGCACTATGAATAATGGTGCACGCATACGCGGGGAACTGAAATATCTTAGTACCCGCAGGAAAAGAAAGCAAACGCGATGCCGTTAGTAATGCGAATGAAAGCGGCAGAGGGCAAACCGAATCCTGCCTTGCGAAAGGCGTGGAGATGTGGTGCAGATTAAGACTCGCAGAGCATACCAAATGCCATTGAAATGGCAGCCATAGAGAGTGATAGCCTCGTAGGCATGCAAAGTGAGTTGTGCTGCAGAAGAGTAGCTCAGCCTGAGTACGTTGAGCGAACATGGGGGCATTAAACTCCAACCCTAAATATTGGCTAGAGACCGATAGCGAACAAGTAGCGCGAGCGAAAGCTGAAAAGAACCCACACGCGTGGGGCTGAAAAGATCTGAAACTAGGTGGTTACAAGAAGGTGCGGCATTGAAGGAATGAAGTGCGGAGAAGCGAACTGTGTAAGCGGGGAGCGATCCGCAAAGACCGGTGTTGCATCTTTCTTCTGGAAGCAAGAGCCAGGGAGTGCATCGGAGTGGCGAGCATTTTGCTAAGTGAAAGCGAGAGCGCGCAAGTAATGAGGCGCTGGGCATGAAAATGCCTAAAGTCACTCCTTTGCGACCCGAAGCCATTGTGATCTACGCGCGGCTAGGACGAAGTCGAGTTTACGCTCGATGGAGGTCCGCAACCTGTCATGGCATGTCCTGTTGGGTGAGCTGCGGGTAGGGGCGATAGACCTATCGAACATGGCAATAGCGGGTCCCCTTCGAAATATCTTTAGGATAGCTTCGGCTGAGCTTGCGTATGCGGTAGAGCGACCGATTTGAGGGTAAGGAGTCGAAAGGCTCCTCCTTCTTGTCAAACTCCGAATGCATGCGCTGCGAAGAAGCCGGGAGCGGGCTGCATTGGGTAAGCTAGTGCAGCGAGACTTGATGAAGAGTGACTGGGGTTAAGGTCCCTAAATCTTAGTTGAGTGTGTTGAAGGAGGGCATTATCATAGACAGTCGGGAGGTAGGCTCAGAAGCAGCCACCCTTTAAAAAACGCGTAATAGCGTACCGATTGAGATAAAGCACTCTAAAGATGGACGGGGCTAAACTAAGTACCGATACCCTAGCAGCCGAAAGGCTGGGTAGGAGGGCGCTCTATGCGGGGAGAAGCTTGACCATGAGGCCGAGTGGACCGCATAGAAGAGAAAATCCTGGTATTAGTAATAGCGATATACAGGTGAGAATCCTGTACACCGGAAGCACACGGTTTTCCTTGCGATGATCGTCAGCAGGGAGTTAGTCGGTCCTAAGCAGCAAGCCAGTAACTTGACTGCAAAAGGGAAGCTGGTTAATATTCCAGCACTTGACATGTAGGCGTGGCAACACAAGGTGGATTTCTGACGCCTGAGGATAGGCTTGAAAAGAGGTGCAAATGGCTGCGGAGTTTCATTATGAAGAGAAGCAGCTAAATGAACCAGAACAGCTGAATTCTTGGGCCCGTGAAAAGGGAATCCACAACGATCATGTCAATCCGTACCTAGAACTAGCACAAGTGATGCTGGCTGAAAAGGCCAAGGTGTCGCGGAAGAACCTGGGTTAGGGAAATCGGCAAACTAGTGGCGTAAGTTATCGAAAAGCCATGTCTGCGCTTGGTAAGCGCAGATTTCAATGACAAGAGGGGAGCGACTGTTTATCAAAAACACAACTCGCCGCAAAGCAGTAATGCTTTATACAGCGGGTGACGCCTGCTCACCGCTAGTATGCGAAATTTCTTTACAAAGAAACTAAGCACTAGCAAAGAGCGGGAGTAACACTGACTCTCTTTAGGTAGCGTAATACCTCGTCACTTAATAGGTGACTTGCATGAAGGGCGTAACGACTCCCCTGCTGTCCCAACCTAGGATCCGGTGAACTTACTGCGTGGTGAACATGCCACGTACTCTCAGTGGGAAATGAAGTCTCCATGAAGCTTGACTATAACCTGTTGTTGTTGTGTCGCGAATGCTGCAAAGCGTAAGTGGGAGCGTCGAAGCCACGGTTTCGGCCGTGGTGGAGCGACAATGTAACACCACTCTCCATTTGCTACGCGACTAACCCAAAAGGGACAGCTGCAGGTGGATAGTTAGACTGGGCGGTTGCTTTCGATAAAGAAACGAAAGTGACCAATGCTCCGCTTAGGCGGGTTGGAAACCCGCTGTTAAGCTAAAGGGCAAATGCGGGGCTGACTGTGTCTCGAAGAGCGTGAGACGCAGGCTGGAAACAGGGGCCTAACGAACGTTGGAAGCTCTTTTAATGGGGCTCCAAGCTGTCAAACAAGTTACTCTGGAGGTAACCGGTTCGTGGCTGGTGAGAGTTCACATCGACCCAGCCGTTTGATACACCGATATGGGCTTAGGTCATCCTGGCGGTGCAGTAGCCGCCAAGGGCTGGACTGCTCGTCCATTAAAGACCTACATGAGCTGAGTTCAGTACGTCGCGAGACAGTACGGTAATATCTACTGGGAGTGTTAATGCCTGAGGATAAGATGCCCTCAATACGAGAGGAACGGGGCATCGGCGCCTCTAGTCTACCGGTTGTTTTTTGCATTGCCGGGTAGCCACGCGCTAATGGATAAGTCCTGAAAGCATCTAAGGACGAAGCCAAATCCGAAACGAGGCACTAGGGCGGTTGTAGTACACGACCTTGATAGGGTGGGCGTGTAAGCAGAAAGCGCAAGCGATCTGTGAGCGTACCACTACTAACGCACAAAAGCAACTCTGCTTCTTTCTACTTGTTTTAATCCTAAAATAATACTTGAATTGTGACATCCTCCACACGACTAAAGGTCGTGGGCTTCCCCTGCAACATGGATTCCACTCGGTTGCAGAGTATGTTCCTGGTTCATCGACGCAACTTGCGATGCTTTCTGCATCGTAGAGGCCGCATCTCCGGAGGCGTTACTTCCCCCTTGTCCAGGGGTAGCTCTTTCGAGCATCTCTCTTCTTTTCTTTATTACTAGCGCAGAATTTATGTCCCTATCTATAGTTAGCCCGCAGATATTGCAGTGATACACACGTTCTGATAGGTCTAATCTTTCGTCGCCTGTTTTTACGTGCCCGCACCTGCTGCATTCTTGCGTTGTATCCTTTGGATCAACTGCAAATACACTCAAACCAGCACTTTCAGCCTTGTATGAGAGCATTTGCACAAACTTGCGCCATGAAGCAGCATATATTGCCTGTGCAAGATTATGGTTCTTCACCATGTTCTGTATCTGCAACTTCTCTACTGCAAATGAGGTATAACCCTGATTTACCAGTTTATTAGAGAGTTTGTGTGCAAAGTCATCTGACTGACTTGCAACATGTGCCCATTCCTTTTGAAGGCCTACCTTTGCCTTTTCGCGATTCTTAGATTGTTCTTTTGCCTTCTTATTGCCTGCCCATTTTGTCCTTCTTGCAAGTTTTCTTTGCCATCTTGCAATGTGCTTTGCACTCCTCTTTGCAAAATTAGGTTTCTCTATTTTTGTGCCATCTGACAATGCAACAAATGAGTGCAGCCCCATATCTATGCCAACTGGATTTGTATCCGCAACTTCTGGCACCGTTATTTCGTTTACTGTTGTGAATATTGCAAAATACTCGCCAGCCTTCCTCTTTATCGTAAGAGTTTTTACTTTGCCTTCTATAGGCCTGTGTAATTCTATTTGCATTCTGCCAATACCTGATACTCTGAGCATGTATACCTTTCTCTCCTTCTCTATTGAGAAAGAACCATTGTTCTGCGGGTATGTTATTGACTTGTATTTATCAGTTGATTTGAAACGTGGAAAACCCGCCTTTACCTTCTTCCCAGACTTCTTTTCCTTACATCTGCGGAAGAAGTTTTGGAACGCCCTCTGCAACCTTATGAATACATCCTGCCTTGTTTGTGAATAGAGTTTCAGAAAATCTTTGTTTTCGTTTATTGCTTCTTTCATATATCTGTTTAAAGTTGATTTACTTATATTTGTAATTCCGTTTTTTTCATACTCCGATTTTGCTTTTTCGAGTATCGTATTGTAGAGCTGTTGGGCAAGAACTATCCTTTCATTTATCTCCTTCTGCCTCTTTATGTCGGGGTAGATTCTGAATCTATATGCCCTTATAGAATCCATATTTGTATACCTCTGTTCATATTTATATACCTTTCTACAGTTCGCTCTCATCCCACGATTGAAATCGTGGGTTTTCCCGCTCACGTTTTATAAAAGATTTCGCAAGGTTTAAATAGGAAATCCGGCATAAGATATCTGTGACTAAATGAAAGGCACAGCAGTTAAAGAGAAAAATGATGAAGCTGCAGGACCTGTGTTGAAAGCGGGTTTCGCGCTGGTAAGCGGCTATTTCGGCTACATGTTCTCAAGAATATATCTTAATGTTTCGAATAACCCGCATCTGGCAAATGTTGCCCATGAATCATTGGCAATAGCGGCCGTTAGTGTAGCTGCATTTACACTTCTTACACTCAGTGTTGCAAAAGACATTTTTTTCGTAAGGAGAGACCGACTAACACCTATTCCTTGATTCTTCTCTCTGCTTTTCTATTTCGTTAGCCAGCATATTCAATCTATAGCTTACTTGTAGATGGATCTGTATACGTTGCCTGAGTCGTCGTGTATTACTATGCATTCTCCCTCGCACTCTATAAGGCATGCCTGGCAGAGTATGCATGCGGAGCCATTTACAGCTACAGATATACCTCCGCTTCCATTCTCAGGCGTGTCCGCAAAATGCCTGTGCCCGTCATTAACATTAATCCATTTGTCGTAGACCTCTTTGTCTGGCTTGCCGGTCCATTTCACATCATCAGGTGCGCTGTCCTTGTTTACTTCATCTATGTTCCTCCTGTCGCGCTCTTCAAATACTGCAACCGGGCACACATCAACGCAATGGTTGCAGCCAGTGCATTTTGGTTTTTCTACGTATACATCCATAAACTCACTTGTGAATATACTAATTATTGACAACAATCTATAAAGTTTATGCTGTAGTGACTTTTACTTTCTCTACAAAAACATTTGGTACGAAATAGTAGTCATTCCCTGCATCCCAAGAGCTAGTTTGCACTGTGCTTCCTGCAGTAGTTGTGATGCTCTTCAGCATGCGCAGCATGTTGTCACTTATTCTTATGCCAACAAAACTTGATTCGGTGCTGCCTATTGCGAACTTCAGTTCACCATTCTCTATATAAACTGCCATATCCCTTGGCACTGTAGAAAATTCTCCTGTCAGGTAGTTGCTGAACCTAGTGTACCATGTGTTAGTAATCAATATTCCCTTCCTCGTTTCACTTATAAGCGTTTCAAGGTCCTTCAGTTTCTCTTTATGTTCAAGTACCATTGTATTAGGCGATGGCATTACGAGCCCTGCATTTCCTGTGCTCTTTGTCTTGTACTTTTTGGCAGTGGAGAAGTTGTGCAGATAACTTCTGAGGATTCCATCCTTTATTATTGGGGTTCTCTGAGTGGGGTATCCCTCTGCATCATAAGGCGAAGAATTTATTCCTTCAGCCAGCAAGCCGTCATCATATATGCTCAGCCCTTCGTTTGCAACCTCCTTGCCTATCCTGTTTGCGAGGTAGCTGCCATTCTCTATGCTCCCTATGCACGCCATGCTGTTTACATTTTCCAAAAGCAGGCCTGCAGGCTGTGGCATGTATATAATATCGTATGTGCCCCCGCTCAGTCTCTTCTTTTCCCTCACTTCAGAAGGGAACCTCCCAACATCACTGCCGAACTTCTCAGCATTTATCTTGTTTAAGCTCTTTGCTGCAATAATGCTCTGGAATGGAATGTTTCCTCTGAATGCCCTTAATGAAAGCCTTATAAATGAGGAGCTGCTCTCATTGCTTATGCCCTTGCTTGTAGCAAGCTGCGATTTAATGCTCCCTACTGATACCATCCCTGCAATCTTGTCAGCACCGCTCTTCATAGCCCCGCTTATTGCATCCTCTGCAATCTTGATTGCTATATCATTGCTGTAATTGATAAGTTTCTTGTCATAGCTGCTGCGTGCATACTTGAAGTTTCCTTCTGCTATGCCAAAGTAGTCTTCCTTTGGCTTTATGGAATTTATTGCACGCCCTGCCTTTTTTATGCGCGACAAAACCTCATCCTTGTTGAGCTTTTCTATATTTGTGAAGAATACCCTCTTTTTGCTTGAGAGGAATAGGTCTGCAGATGCGTCGTGGATCTCTACTACAGAGTCTATCTTGGAATTTGCAATCTTCACATATGTAGTACTGTAGTTGTGTACATTTGCCACTGCCTCATCAAAATCCTTTTCGGCAAGCCTTACTATCATCTCTGCATCTCCACGCATAGAATCATCCAAACTTGAGCAATGCTGAACCTCCACCCATTGTCACAGGCACGCCCTGCATGGGCTCTCCCTTGCCGCACTCCCCAAGGTAAAGTGCAAAGTCTTTGCCTACAGCACTTACAGCCTTCCAGAAATCAAGAGTCTTCACCTCTAGCTTGTAATTCTTGACAGGCTCCTCTATGCTTCCTCTTCTTATTATATATGCCTCGTTGCCCTGGTACCTTGCAAAGCTCCTTGTGTCGTCTATGTTCCATTCAGTGAAGCTCTTTATGTAGATTCCGTTCCCTGCTTCCTCAATCAGCTCATCCAGGCTTGAGCTGCCCGGTTTGAGGTATGTGTTTGACATCCTCACTATAGGCTCGTATAAATATGCGCTGCTCCTTGCAGATGCATTACTCTTTATGCCCATGTCATAGGCAAATTCCCTGTTCACCAGAAGCTCATTCTGAATGCCTTTATCTACAATCACCTTTGGCCTTGCCTTCACTCCTTCATCATCATACTCGAAGTAGCCGTAGGAATTCTTTATTGTCGGGTCGTCGATTATAGTCACAGCATCGCTGCCGATCCTCATCCCAAGGTTGTCTTTGTTTATGTAGCTCTCTCCAGCCTGCGCAGCCTCCCTTCCAAATACCCTGTCAGCCTCGTTGGGATGGCCAACACTCTCATGCACCGCAATGCCGCTTATCTCAGGAGATATGACAACATTCCTTATTTTTGAGAGCTCTGTGCTGCTCAGCTCCCTGCCCTTTTCAAGCAGAGAGTGTATATTCTTAGCTTCTTCTGATATTCTCTTTTCTATGTCAGAGACTTTGAATACCTCATATCCTCCGCTGCCTCCAAACTGCATGAACCTCTGTCTGGTATCTTTATCCTTTACAATGAAGTTGACAAAAGCGTTAACTATTGGTATCCTGCTCCTTACAACGCTGCCTTCAGTGTTTGCAAAATAAGTGCTGCTTAAGTCATAGCCGCCGTAGACTCCCCTGAACGCAATATACTTTATGCTGCTCATGAGTTTGTCTATTTCAAGCAGCGACTTGAGCATTGATTCATCATCAACGCTCTTCTTCTCCTTTACAGTATAATCTGCATTTACCCTCTTTTCATCAGAAAGAGATGTCTTCTTGCCTTTGAAAATTCTGAATCTTGACACAAGCTCTTTGATGCTGCCCTTATCTACCCTGTTTGTTGAGATTGTATAAAGGCAGCCATCACGTATGAGCCTTATGCGCATTCCTAGCTTCTTGGCACTCGCAGAGCCATTGAGCATTCCCTGCTCTATCGCAAATGAGAAGGCACTGTCGTCCTCAAGGTAAACCTCAGCATAGTCGCTATCCTTTCCCGCAACCTTGAGGGCAGACTCTGCTATATCTTCATAATGCCCATCAGCTATCATGCACGGGCCCGGATATCAGCCGAAAAGGCTTGCAAGTCCTCCTGCGGCTTCCTCCTCGCTCTTCTTCTCCTCTTTCTTTTCCTCCTTTGCTTCCTTCTTGGCTTCTGCCTTCTGCGGTGCAGCTGCGGCTTGAGGCACTGCCTGGGCGTTCTTTATTACCTCCTTTATGTCAACACCCTTGAGGGAGCTTGTTATAGCTTTTATTCTAGCCTCGTCAGGCTCCATGCCTGCTGCCTTCACTACATTCTTAAGATTCTCTTCGTTTATCTCCTTTCCTGCCGCGTCAAGCAGCAGCGCAGCGTATATATATTCCATCTTTTACACCTCTAAGCATCAATATTTCCCGCTTCCTTTAGACTGAATGCAGCAGCCATTGCCTTTGCAATGAGCTGCTCTACAATGCCCGGCTCATATACGTTTGCAGTAATGCCAACGCCAAGTGCGCCAAGGTATGCCCTCCTTATAAACTCCTTTATGTTGAACGGCGTCACGTAATCAGCCGCTATGCTCAATGCATATGCCTTGCTGAATGCATCTGCCAAATTTGACACTGTCTCTTCTCTGGTTATTCCAAGCACATCCTTTGTGAATATAATATTTGAAGAGGCAATAACGTTGATTGAAGCATACACCTCAAAAGGCATTATGTCAAGCATTCTGAGCGCCTTTGAAACAGCAGTGCTTATCTTAGCCCCTGAAGGCACAAGCACCTTGCTCTTTGCAATAACCACCTTTCCCTTTTGTATCTGCACGTCGATACCTGCCGCCTTGAGGTCTGTGACAGCCTGCCCTGGGGCTATAGTAGTTTCACCAGCCTCTATAGTTATGTCTGAACCTGCGATCTGCCCCGGCTTTGCAGCCATCTTCAGCCTTCTTGCACTTATTGCACTATAGAGCTCGAATGGGTCTTTATTGCTAAGCACAAGTGCCACATTTCCCTCCACATAGGGGAGCATCTTTTTGAGCACCTCATCCTCTTCCAATGCTCTTGCAATAAGGCTTTTCCTCGCTATAACTATCCTCACATCATTCTTCATGTTGTTCCTTATCTTCTGCAGCAGAGTGTCAGGCAGCGACTTAAGCGACATTATGCCCACTGACTTGTACTGCTTCACCTCCTTTTTGAGGCTGTTTACAAATGCTATCTTTTCAGATTTGATCATGCAAACACCTATGCAATTTTCAATGCACCGCTCATGCTGAATTTGACATATGCGGATCTTAGTCTTCCCTGACCCACTTTCTTTGTTATGGCATCTATTACAGTCTTTATGTTTTCATATACCTCTTCTGGTGGCATGTCCTCGCTTCCCACTACGCAGTGCACTGTAGGCAGATACCTGCCCTTGCTCTTTATGTTTATCTTCCTCCTGAGGTCGCTGACAAGCGTCTCAAGATTTACACCTATAAGCGGCTTAGGCATCTTGTTTCTAGGCCCAAGGAACTGGCCAAGACTTTTTGCAATTGTTGGCATAAGGCTTGGCTGTGCAATGAGGTCATATTCTATAAGCTTGTTCATTCTGGCAGGGTCGCTTGCAATGCTGCTTATTGTGCTGCCGTCTATTACATCAACCCCTGCTGCCTTAGCCTTGCTGATAAGCGAAGGGTCGTCTGCAATTATTGCGACCTTCTTTACCTTGCCCTTGTTGTGCGGAAGCACAATCTCCAGGTTAATGCGGTTGTCCTGTTTAGTGAAGTCTATACCCTTGAAGTTAAGCGCAAGCTCTACGCTCTGCTTGAACTTCCTCTTGCCCCTCTGCTCCTCGAAAAATTTCTTAAACTCCTCGATATTGCTGACAGCCATATAATCCCTCCTGCAAACATGCAGTCCTTGCGGGAAAACAAGGTATAGTAATAAGTTTCTGCAATAATATATAAAAAGCTAACGATGCTTCATATGTCAAAGGATTCCCCTAGCATTGGCACATGTACATTGTACTTTTTCTTGAGCGCTGCGGCAAATTGCTCAGACTTCTTCGGGTCCCCGTGTATCACAAATACGTTTCTGAGCCCGTTGATCTTACTAACGAATTTCATGAGCTGCTGCCTGTCAGCATGCGCTGATAGAGAATAATTCTCAATCGTCATATTGATCTGGATTTTGTTATTGTCAAATACGAGCTCTCTCTCGCCTTCCAATAATGCCCTTCCATTTGTGCCCTCTGCCTGGTATCCTACTAGTATAAGCTTATTCTTAGGGTCTTTTCCAAGCCTTTTCAGATATCTTACTACAGGCCCTCCTGTTAGCATTCCGCTCGTTGTGACTATGACACTTGCCTCTTCTGTGCTCATAGCCCTTGCCCTGTCCTGCTTCGTCTTTATGAATATGAAGTTCTTGCTCTTGAATGGGTCATCCTCGCTCATCAGTATTCTTTTCTGCAGCTCGTCTCTGCAATCTATAACATTATGCCGGTGTATCCTCATAGCCTTGCCTATCATGCCGTCAATGTAGAGATGCACATTCTGCAGCAGCCCTGACTTCATATAGTCATCTAATATGAAAAGGACCTCCTGCGCCCTGCCAACAGCGAAACTTGGTATTATAACCTTGCCTCCCTGCTTTATAGTGTCCTTTATGCTGTTCAATATCTGGTCTGCAGTTATTCTTTCAGCCTGGTGAACATCATTGTCACCACCATATGTGCTTTCTGTTATAAGCGTGTCAGCATTTAGATATTCTGTATAAGCCCCGTCTAGCAGCCTGGTTTTCCTTAGATTGAGGTCGCCAGTGTAAATAATCCTGTGCACACCGTCGCTCACCTCTATCATTGCACTACCGAGTATGTGCCCGGCAGGCAGCAATTTTATAGTGAGCCCCTTAATCTTGAACTCCTTGTGGTACTCCTGTATCTTGAAGTGCCTCCCCATTGCTGCTACTCCATCTTTTGTAACGTTCTGGGGATTTGATATCTTCAGGTAGTCGCTTATTAGCACATTGGTAAGCTCAAAAGTGGGCTTTGTTGTATAAACAAAACCCCTCCATCCTGTTGAAAACACATGCGGCAGGTAGCCGCAGTGGTCAAGATGCGCATGGCTTACTACTATGCCGTCTATTCCCTTCAGCCTCTCATCATCTATGATGGGGTATTCCTCTTTCCTGCCGAGCTTCACGCCGCAGTCAAGAAGTATCCTTGTGTCGTTGCTTTCTATCATGACGCAGCTTCTTCCTACTTCTCCTGCGCCTCCGAAAAATTCGATTTTCAAAAATTCACCTTTAATTTTTAATGCTTTGCTGGCTAATTGCTTTCAGCAGCATCAATTTCATGACTGTCATTCTGTTTGTTTTCATTTGCATTGCCCTTTATCACTGCAATGTCTGCGAAGCTTATCTCAGTCGGCTTCTGCTCCCTCCTCTCCCTTTTGCCTTTTGCAGCGTGCTGCTTGTTGTAGCCGCTTGCCTCCCTGAGTTTATAATAAAGCTCGTCAAGCTGCTTGTTGTAGTCAGTTATCTTTTTCTCCATTTCTTCTATCTTCTTCTGAAGCTCCTCAACTATGTTGTTTATGCTTTCTGCTTTCTTCCTCATCCTGTAGCTTCTCAGGGACTTGTCAAGTTCTTCATTCACGCTGTTTATTCTTCTTATAAGCTCCTTCTCCTTGTCAGGAGTCAGGGCAGCCTCTGTAGAAATAGCGAATTCAAGCTTCTCCTTAAGTCTTTTCAAGTAGCCTATGTTTTTAGTCTTCTCAGTGTCCATCCCAAGTAGCTTTGTTATAGCAAGGTACTCGCTCTTCTTGTAGGCAAGCCTCGACCTCAGCCTCTTTATCTCATCCACTACCGCATATTTCTCCTTCTTCACTTTGTCTATGCTTTCTTCTAGCTCCTTTACTGCAGGGCTCTTAGTGGCGTCGCTGCCAACTTCCTTGCGTTCGCTTTCCAATGCTGATATTTCTTCACTCAGTAAATCTCCCGTTTTTGTTAAATAGTATATGCTTGTAAACCTTTACCAGCTTCTCTGTAGACTTTTCTATTGAAAAGTTCTCTGCTGTCTTGATTGCGTTTTCTTTATATGCTTCAGAACTATTTAAAACGTTTTCTATCTTTCTTGCACATCCAATATAATCCCCAGGCTTAAACTTTTCCCCATTTTTACCGCTTTTTATAATCTCAGATAGCGCCAGGGAGTTTGCACCAACCACAGGCTTTCCACATGCCATTGCCTCTATAGAAGCAACATTTTGCGTCTCAAAAGTGGACGGCATTACAAACACATCGCTAGTTGCATATAAGCTTGGCAGCGACCGTTCAGGCACAAAACCTGTGAAAATGACATTTCTTAGGTTGAGCCTCTTAGCCATGCTCCTGTAGTAGTCAGCAGCAGGGCCGTCACCTGTGATTACGAAAGCTACGTCATCCCTTTTCTTTGACATAGCATACGCAGCCTTAAGCAGCACATCTATTCTTTTTTCTCTGCTGATTCTCCCTACGAACAGCACCACCTTCTTGTTCTTATTTATGCCTATCTTTTTTCTAATTCCATTCTCTTTAGCGTCTCTGAATTCTGTGAGATCAATGCCATTAGGCACAACGAAAGTATTGCCTATGTGGAGCCTTTTGAGCATCTTCTCTATGCTTGTGCTCGGGGCAATTGTGGCATCGCACCTCCTGTAGAAGAATTTTGTATACTTCCAGAGATACCTGCTTGTGAACTTTCTTATGTGCTTGTTCTTAGGGTGGTATGAATTTATCACCACCTTGTCATTTATCATTGTGTGGAATGAGCCCACAATCGGATAGTTTGCGAGCTTTGACGCCATGAGTCCCGCAAAGCCCATCATGAATGGAGTATGTGCGTGTATGATATCAACCTTGAGGGAAGAGAGTTTTAGTACACCCTGGTATGGAAATATTGCCGCCTTGTATTGCGGGTAGGGCTTAAAGTTTACTCCCTGCGTTACAAATACATGACTGTTTGACAATTCCCTTATAGATTTCGAATCCCCGCTTGTAAATATGTAGACTTCATGCCCATTCCTTTCAAGCTCTTTCCTGAAGTTTAGTATTGATTTAACCACACCGTCAACAGCTGGCAGATATGCATCAGAATAAAAAGCGATCCTTAACTGTTCCATCAAAACACTGCTGTATCTACAATTTTATTGCTTCTCCGCCTGCCTTCTTTATCTTTTCTTCAGCAAGCTTAGAAAAAGCTGCTGCCTTAACAATAACAGGCTTACTTAATATGCCGTCACTGAGCACTTTATAACCACGGAGCTCTATTGTGGGCTTGCCTTCGCTGCTCTTCTCTGCAATCGCATTGACTTTGCCAATGTCTATTTCCTGTAGCTTCTTGGCATTCCATATGCTGAAGCCCTTCTTTCTTAGTCGCTCAGGCTCATATACTACCATGTGGGTAAAATTGTGCTTTCTGCCTCCCCTGCCAACGCCTCCCCTGCTCCCTGCTCCTCTTCTGTTCTTTATATTGCCCGCACCCCACCTCCTTGCTCCGAGGTACTTGCGGCTCTTTTTTTCGTATCTCAATACCATAAACATCACAGCATTCTTTTTATAAGTTCATTTATTTTTTCACCGCGGTAGCCAAGCGCGCCGTGTACGGAAAACCCTCTTTTAGTGCTTTCATAGCCGCGCTTCGGCGGCTTCATCCTTATTGGCATCTGCACCAATTCCTTTGCATTTTTCTTGCATTCTACAATTGAATCTATTTCCTTATCATCAGCCTGTATATGCTTCTTTTCAAATAGCATCTTGAGCATGTCTTTTGATATCTCGCCATATGTAATGTAGTCTTTGCTTTTGTGCAGCATCCCTATTGCAGATTTGTTTCCTGCCAGAAGGACAAGGTTATTCACACGCTTTAGATTAAGCCTGTCCAAAGTTTCAGAAATATCCTCCCTAATGCCAACTCTACCGCGCACCCTTACTACTGCTAATAGTTTGCCTTCTATATTATTTTTTGCCATAAAAACACGTGGAAACATTTGGCTCTTCTTTTCTTTTTCCGTCTAATAAATGTTCTAGGATAAAATAAATATGTATACTTATAATGCAAAAGGTTTTTATACATGTATGCTATTGCCTGCGCTATGCGACGAAATTTGCAGTCACCGTTCCTGCTCCTGTGGCAGTTATCTGTGCAGTCTGAGAAGTGGTGGAATTTATAGATATGCTTCCGCTCACCTGCCAGTTGCCGAACATATAACCACTTGGCGGAATTGCATAAACCAAGTAAGGCTTGCCTATTGCAACATAAGTGATTGTATTACTTGGATATCTTATTCCACCAAAGGCTATATAACCTGTGCCAGTTCCTGTAAGTAGCGTTGCGGTTGCAATGTTGCTTTTATACAACGCCACAATATTGCTGCTTGAGCCGCTTGTGTTGTATGCTGCACATGTTGGCTGGCATATCTGGTAGCTTATTATGAAGTTTGGATTTACCTGCGTGCCAACGCTTGGCGTATATCCTTTAATTGTTGCATTGCATATGACAGTCGCGCCCTCAGGCGAGTTTGCAGGAAGGCACATTCCTGCATATTTGCTGCTTGATATTGTAGGTATAACATAAAAGGAGTTGCTTGGAAACTTAATTGCTGGCCCTATATTATTTGAGAATATTATTATGAATGTGGATGAAGTAGAGTTTGCCATGAATTCTGACTGGTAGCATGGCAGTGAAGGCTGCAGATAGCATGACTGTGGCGAATAGCTGGCAGGGTTTTTCGATGCCATTGTTGTAATGGCGATTGCTATAAAAAGTGATATTATTAGGAATGCCCAAGAATAAGTAATCATAAATTCTATTGCTGACTGCGACTTCATCATATATATTGAATGGAGCTTGCAAATTATATATCTTTTTGCGTTCGGCCCGGATGTGAAATACGCGCTTTGCCATCTGAAAGCTTGAAGTCTATAACCACCTCCACTTCCTCTGCAGAGTATGGTCTAACAACTCTGTCTCCAATAAATTTGACCTTCTTATTCCTATCTGAAAAGAAATTTCTTATCAAGCGCTTGCTGTCAGCAACTGCGCTCTTTGCGCTGCCAAATGTATAATAGTGCACAATGCAGCCATTTCTTGCTACCTTTTCCACACTCTCCAAGAATGCGGACGAGCTTTTAGGCAATGGCATGACTATCCTATCTGCAAAGCCCTTGTAATTATTTGCAACCTTCCTAACATCTCCGTGCACAGCCACTACATTCTCAAGCCTGTTGAGCCTTATGTTCTCAAGCATGTAACTGTAAGCATACTTGTTGAGCTCAACAGCAACAACATTTGAGCTGCGGTGCGCCTTTGCAATTTCTATAGCAAAAGGACCCACCCCTGCAAACATCACCATCACATTCTCGCCGTCCCCTGCAGCTTCGCTAATCCTTTTCCTCTCATACGCAAGCCTTGGCGAAAAGAAAACTTTTCTTACATCGAATCTGAATGTTGCCCCGTTTTCCTTGTAAACTGCGATGTAATTTCTCTTTCCCATCACATAATAATATTTCCTTGTTCTGTACAATCCGCTCACAGCACCGCCCTTGCGTATGACTGTAGAGACATTCTTATTAACTTCCATTATAGTTTTTGCCAGGCGCCTTGCAAGGCTGCTGTCATCAGAGTCTATTACAGCGATATTTCCAAGCAGGTCGTATCTCTTTGTAGCATTAGAAAGTGTGGCATCCCCAAGCCTCTTTGCGAGTATCTCCCTATAGCTTTGAATTTTTGGCGACCTCTCAAAATCCACTTCAGCAATCTCGGCCCCGTAAAGCCTCCTTACATCTTCGATGTAACTGCTGTCTCTCTGCGATATAGGGAAATATATAAAATCCTTGCTCTTCAATATCTTATACTGCGGATTGAATAGATCATGCTTCACCATGAATCTTCTCAATCTTTCTGCGTTTTTTTTGTTTATTTTTAAACCTATCATAAAATCATTTGATGGTAAAGCTATAATTAGACAAAATTCATTTATAACAAGAAGTCTTTATATTTAACTGTATAAAAATAAATTGCAAAGTGATAGTGTGTTCTTCGTAATAAGAGTAACCTCAAGTCAAGAGAAGATAGTATCAGACATACTTGCGAGCAAAATAGCTTCAAAGTCGCTGCCAATCTACTCTATAATACTTGTGGAAGGCATGCGTGGCTACCTCATAGCAGAAGCAGAAAGTGAGTCTGCATGCAGGGAGCTCATAACAAATGAGCCGCATGTAAAAGGGATGCTCTCGACTCCGGTGAGCAACGAAGATCTTGACAGGATGCTTGCATCAAAGCAGTATGCACAGGAGATAGATATAAATGACATAGTTGAGTTTTCAACAGGACCTTTCAAGGGATACAAGGCCAAGGTAACTAGAATAGACAGGTCTAAGGACGAGATTACAGTGGAGCTTATGGATGTGGCTGTGCCAATACCAGTCACAACAAAATCAAACAGTGCAAGAATAATACAAAAAGCTGAAAAATAGTGTGATTTAATGCCAGAAATAGTTGTAAATGGTTTGATAGAGGGAGGCAAGGCAACCGGTGGTCCACCTTTTGGTCCAGCACTAGGCCCGTTAGGAGTAAATGTTGCCAGCATAATCAGCGAGATAAACGCCAAAACCAAGGCATTCGAAGGCATAAAGGTGCCTGTGAAGGTTATAGTAAATGCTGAGGACAAAAGCTACAGAATAGAAGTAGGTTCTCCTCCAACAAGCGCACTTATACTAAAGGAGATAGGCATACAGAAGGGTGCGAAGGGCAAGGAAGAAAAGGCTGGGGACATATCATTAGAACAGGTCAAAAAGATAGCAAAGGCAAAGGAAGAATCACTCTACGGCGCTACATTTGCCGACAAGGTGAAGCAGGTCCTAGGCACATGCCTAAGCATGAACATCACATGCGATGGCATTAGTGCAAAAGAAGTAATAGCCAAGATAGACAAGGGAGAGCTGAAGCTTTGAATGTCATGAAGCACGGTTGTTTCATGGTTTCAAAGGAAGCAAAAGTCAAAGGAAGAAATGCAAAGCCGCTATCCAGTTCAATTGACTTCAATTGGATGTACAAGGCGATGAGGAAACGCTTCGGCTTCCTGGACTGGTGGCCTGGAGAGACTACGGATGAAATAGTGATAGGTGCAATACTTACACAGCAGACTAACTGGAAGAATGTTGAAAAGGCGATAGCCAACCTAAAGGTCCACGGTCTTCTTAGCATAAAAGCAATAGCAAATGCAGACCCTTACATCCTCGAAAGAATGGTCAGGCCAAGTGGCTATTACAGGCAGAAGGCTGCAAGGCTCAGGAACTTTTCGCAGTATGTAGTAGGAAATCATGGATCATTAAGAAGAATGCTTTCCCAGGATGCACAGTCATTGAGGAAGGAGCTGCTTGGCATAAATGGCATAGGCAAGGAAACTGCAGACTCTATAATACTCTATGCCTCAGAAAAGCCTGTTTTTGTAATAGACGCATACACAATTAGAATAGTGGACAGGGTATTCGGCATTGAATACAAATATGATAAGCTTCAGGCTGCAATAGAGAATAGCATAGAAAGGGATGTGAAACTATACAAAGATTTTCATGCCCAGTTTGTAGAGTTGGGGAAGAGGTACTGCAAAAAGGAGCCTGTATGCAGTAGCTGTCCGCTGAGTGCTAAATGCCTTTATAACAGACATCTACTCTCGTCTTTTGACGAAGCACAAGTCACTATTAAAAACTATAATTGATATAAAATCGTGAGTAGTACTGCAATAACATCACTAGGCAATGGATTAAAAACTTTAATTATATTATGATAACTGATTACATGAACTTCAAAGAATATATCGAGCTGCACAGGAATGAAGTCTATTCTAAAATATGTGAATACCTGCCAATAAAAGAGCCGGAGGAGCATTATAAAATAGTTAGAGACTACATAGACAGGCAGGGAAGCTACAGGAGGCCAGGTCTCGTAATGCTCTCAGGCCAGATGTACGGCGCATCTGTCGAAGAGCTGCTACTGCCTGCAGCTGCTATGCAGTTGAGTGAGGACTGGATACTCATACAAGACGATATAGAAGATGATTCTGATTTGAGAAGGGGCAAGCCCGCACTGCACAAATTGTACGGCTGGGTGCACGCTTTGGATGCATCAGACACCGGGCACATAGCTATGTGGCGAATGCTCAAGGATTACATAGTAAAATATGGTGTTGAAAAGGGCAACAGGCTCTATGAACAATTCTACAGCATGCTATTATATACAGTTGAGGGGCAGTATCTTGAGAATACTTTCATACACTATATAAAGGACCTTTCGCAAGCATCAGAGTCTCTATACTTCAAAATAGCAGATTCGAAAACCTGCTTCTACACTGTTCATGTGCCTATGCAGCTTGGCGCCATAGTTGGAAATGCAAGTGACGAAAGCCTCAACATGCTTAAAGAGATAGGCCAGCCTGCGGGGATTGCATTCCAGATTACTGACGACATACTTGACATGACTGCTGATGAAAAGATATTTGGCAAGAAGAGGTTTGGAGATTTGTATGAAGGCAAAATAACCCTGATGATCCTCCACGCCTATAAAAATGCTACTCCTGATGAAAAGGCAAAGATAGACAGCATCTACAAGAAAGATAGGAAGGAAAAAACTGCAGAGGAAATAAGCTTTCTAGCAGACATAATAAACAAGTATGACGGGATAGGCTATGCAAAGGAAATAGCTGAAAAGTATGGCGAAGAGGCAACAAGGCTTGTTGAAAAATACCTTCCAAAGTTGCCGCAGAATGAGTATACAGATATACTTATCTCAGCAATGAAAGAAATGTACACTCGTAAAAAGTGATACGATGAAAAACCTCTGCTTGGTAAAGATAGGAGGCAGCGCGATCACAGACACATCAAAGCCCAACACTCCAAGGATGAGTGAGATAAAAAGGCTTTCAAAAGAGCTCTATGCGGCAAGCAAACACGTTAACATGATTGTTGGGCACGGAAGCGGATCTTTCGGGCATGTACCTGCAGCAAAATATAAGGTGCAGAGGGGCTTGATAAACAGCCATAGCCTCAAAGGTGCATCGATAACCCAGCATACTGCAGCGATGCTGCATAGAATTGTTATAGGGGAAATGTACAACGCTGGGCTGAATCCTGTATCATTTGCACCTTCGGCAAACGCCATAACTAGTGGTGGTAGGATAGTTAATTGGAATATAACTCCAATTGTGCATGCACTAAAAAAAGGTTTTACGCCAGTTACATATGGAGATGTAACGATGGACATCAAGCAGGGTGTTGCAATTGTTTCTACAGAAGAGGCGCTGCGATATCTTTCAGAGAAACTTAAGCCATCTAGAATAGTAGTTGGAAGCGATATAGATGGTGTATATACCTCAAACCCAAAGCTTGACAAGCATGCAAAGCTTATACGAAGCATAGATCACAGTAACATAAAGGATGCGCTTGCAGGTGCATCAAGCTCTACTAAAGTAGATGTTACAGGTGGCATGAGGACAAAGCTGCAATACCTTTATGGCATGGCGAAAAGCACAGGCGCGGAAGGAGTTATTGTAAATATAAATGTGCCTGGAAGGCTCTACAAGGCGTTGTTAGGTAGGGATGTAATTTCTACCATAATAAAGGCCTGACTAATTATGGAAAATGCAGATATAAGGAATCTATTCAGAAAAGAAGAGTGCCAAAGTGGCGCTGTTTCTGCAGTTTTTGTAATGATAGACGAAGGAATACTCTATTTGAAGAGAGCAGATAATGATAAAATAGAGGGCGGAATGTACGGCATACCTGCAGGCCACTTGGAAGATGGAGAAAACACAATAGATGCTGCAATAAGAGAAACATTCGAAGAATCTGGATTAAAAATAAATCCAACTGAATTGCAATTCATTACAGATATGAATGTAAATGTGCGTTATACAAAAGGCGGTGAATTTTCACTTCATATATTTGTATTCTTTGCAGACAAGCGCAGCGTGGGCCTGAAAGATATTAAGATATGCGATGAACATTCTAGTGCTGTAGCCATAAGCATAGACGATATGAGGGCGTTGCTTCGTGCAGATTCAAAAGGAATAATCAACCTTAGAGACACATTTACTCTATTTGATATAAGTGTAATAAAAGGTCATCTGGAAAAAATAGCCGAACTATCTAATGCAAAGATAAAAATATGAATGCCAAACAGCAACGCGCGTTCCCGCCGGTTCGGCAGTACATCGTGTCGTGAGCAGGCTTAGCTTCCGAGTTCGGTATGGGTTCGGGCGTTTCCCTGCTCCTATGGCCGTTTGACGTATCTTATTAGCACAAAAACATATAAAGACTTTGCGCAGAATATCTTTTCATCTACTTTTTCTGCCTTTTCGTATCTGGATAAACCCTGAAGATATATGCCCTTATGGAATACACATTTGTGTATCTAAGTTCATATTTATATACTTTTCTACCATTCGCTTCATCCCAAGATTGAAATCATGGGTTTTCCCGCTCATTTTTTATAATTTACATTGGAATCAGTTATGATGCGATGGAGACAATATGCATATCTCTTGGCGGGAGCATACTTATAGGAAGCGAGGGGCTGAACTCTTCCTATATAGAAAAATTTCTGGATACAATAGCCTCATACAAAAAATTTAATTTTATAATAGTCACTGGAGGAGGCGAGATGGCAAGGAAGTACATCTCATTTGCAAAGACATTTACATCAAACAAGCAGGAACTAGATGATATAGCCATTGCGGTTACAAGGCTCAATGCAATGGTTCTGCTCCAGGCGGCTAAGCGCAGACTTGATGTAAATCCAAACATAATAACAACTATAAGCGACATGAAGGTAGCGAATTCCCAGCATAGGGTTGCAATATCTGGAGGGCTATACCCTGGTATAACCACTGATGCCGTGGCAGTGCTTTATGCAGAGGCTGTGCAGGCAAGAAAGCTGATAAATATAAGCAATGTCTCATATGTGCATGAGACAAGCGATATAAAAAAATCAAAGCCCATAAAAAAGATGAGCTATGACAAGCTCATAGAGATAGCAACAAAATACGACTCAAGAAATCCGGGTTCTAATTTTGTTTTTGACCTAGTAGGGTGCGAGCTCGCAAGGAGGTCTGGCATAGAGATATACTTCACCAATACCGAAATATCTGAGCTAAGGAAGATACTTGACGGAAAGCTCCATAATGGCACAGTTGTAGGCGTTTAGTAAAATTTAGTAAAAAATTTATTTTTTTCACTGCATAATAATAATGGGGTGAGAGTATGGTGAAGAAAAAGAACAATGAGATGGCACTGCCACGTCTCTTCGAAGATCCGCTGGCCTACTGGAATAGCATCGCAAAGGAGTTTTCAATGCCTATACGCGCCAACCTTTTCGGGAGCATGCCAATAGACCTTATAGACGAGGGGGACTCAATAAGGATCAAGGCAGACATGCCAGGAGTGGACAAGAATGACATAAAGCTAAATGTCACAAAGGGGAATGTATCAATAAGTGCAGAATCAAAGAACGAGTCTGAAAAGAAGGGCAAGAACTACTATTACAGCGAAAGGAGGGCTTCAAGCTATTACAGAAGCATAGACCTTCCGGCAGAAGTAGACCCGAAGAGCGTCAAGGCTAAGCTGGAGAACGGAATCCTAGAGATAACAGCAAAGAAGCTCCCTGGCGAGAGCACAGAAGTAAAAGTAGAGTAGCTAAAGCACTTTTTCATTGCTTCAACATTTTTTATTTTATTCATTGAATTTAAGGCAGTATAGTAGCTATAGCCATGTTGTATATGTCCCTTGTCCTGTCTCTAGAGAAACCCCACACATCTTTTATACCAGCCAATTCTAAGGTGTGTCTCTCAACACGCTTCATTGCCCCATGCATCTGTTTATCTACGTTGTTTGTCGCATTTAACTCCGGTTTAACTCCATAGATATACGCCCGAAGCAGGGATTGAACCTGCGACCTACTGGTTAACAGCCAGTCGCTCTACCACTGAGCTATTCGGGCTTGAAAAACGGAAAAGGTTCTGCAAGGCGTATTACAGCAAGAGGAACAGAGGTGCTGCCCTCTAGAGCTTTTAGAAACTCGATCTTGTTGTTGGTGTAGTTATAGTGGATAAAGTTAAATAAGTTTTGTGTACCGACTTCAGCATAGACCACTGCATTAGAACTATCATCCATCTCGCCGAAAGAGCAGATGTATTTTTTACCGTTGTTTTCAAAGTAGTAGACCTTACCCATCTTCTCCGATTCTGCAGCTATTGACAGGGAGCCGCGTATTATTGACTCGTAATCTTTAACTTTGAATATTAGCAAATCAGTTTTTGACTGTGGGGCCTTGTCTCCAAAATAATCGGCGAAGGGGTTATTAAGAAGTTCCATTATCTGCACCTTATAAGTTTTGTAGTCGTGCTCTTCTCCATCTATGCTGTCCTTCATCTCTATGCTTTCACTTTCCCCTACAGGCCGGTAGATGCAGAATTTTGCTATTTTATCTGTATCAAAATAATAAAGCACCCGTGCATCGTTCAATCTTTCAGCGGTAAGCATTAGACGGTACTTTTCGCCTTGCTTACTTGCAAAAATCAAAGGCGCAGAGCTGAGGGTGCAGGCATTTCTGACAAGGTCTAACAGCGATGCGGCTTTTACGACATAGGTCACGACATCGGTTTTCTTAGATTTCTTCTTTGGCATGTCAACCACATTGTTAGATTATATTTTAAACTTTTTAGATTATAGTTTCTTATAGGTTTTCAAAATACTCTTAGCGGCAGCTACAGGCTCAATGCGGTTTGAAGAGCAGGCCTATAAAGTACTGTACGGCGTATGCTGGGGCATAAAGCACAGGATATATCAAAGTGCCCCTGCCAAGCGCAAGGAAGTCGTTTTCTACACTCGGCTTTACCGTAAGAGTTACAGGTTCTGCTTCGTATATCGAGGGGCTGGTCAAAGAACTTATCTTAAGCTGCAGATGCCAAGTTCCAGGAGTATCCTCATATACAGGATAAAGGAATGTCCTTGAGGTGCCATGCTGTGCTATTACCACATCGCTCTGGTTGAATCCCGGAAGGCCTGTTGCGCTTATGACAAATGGGTTATCAGATACACCGGTGTTGTTTATAGAAACGTGAATATATACTGGTACTCCGATCCCGGCGCTCAGATTTTGCGGCGAAGCGCTGAAAACGAATACCTTAGAGGTTACATTTATGTATGCCCTGAATGTCAGATTGCCTATCTTTGAATAATTGCCAATGTTTATCGCGGTAATGTTGAATGCATACATGCCGAAAGGGGCTGCCGCTGGAGGAGTTATCTCTACTGATGGCTCAGAAGAGTAAAGAGATGAGTTTTCGACAACCCAACCCCTTGGCACTGCAGCAACAAGCTTGTTCCATCCCAGTTGTATATATTTGCCTGTGTTAGAAGTAGTGTTAGCTGAAATTGTTATATAGAAGCTTTGGCCAGGGCCCACATTGCCTAGATATATGCTGCCGTTTGAATATAGGGTTGCATGATATGGCTCTAATATATTCACGTATGCCGAGAACGAATTGGGCAGAGCCATCGCAGCTACGAGCAGTAATAATGGTGTAAGATAGAGCAACCTGCTAGCTGTCATGTGCATCATCAACAATACCCTGAATGGATTTGAGCAAATAATTATAAATACTATTACTTGAGCACCAAAACAAACAATTCATTAGACTCTGCAAGTAAAGGCAAGGTGAGGCACTCAGGTGTAGCTTGCAGTAAATGATGCGACCCTGCTTATATAGTGCAGTGAGGGCAGGTTCGAAAAGGTATAATTAATCCACAGATAACCGGTGAAGGTATAACCCAGGGAGTTCTTTGCCTCGCCTCCTGAATTGTAGCAGTATACCTGTATTGTGCTTTCGTTGTCGCTGTAGATTGTTATGCCGTTCTGCATTGCGTTGTTTGGATAATACTGTGGCGCTTTCGAATAGTTGAGCACATGCACGTTCCCGTATGCAGGCATATCTGAGGTAGCATTAGGCGCGCTTGAGCAGGCTGCACCTGTAACGTCTATAGTGCCGCCGGTAGACTGTGCAAGAAGTATTGTAAAGGTTGAGTTGGTTGAAATCGAGAAGGATTCGCATATGTAGGAAGGTGCTGGAGTGCATACTATTGAGGCGAGCTTAGGATTGAATATTCCCAGAGAGAATACAACATAAAGCGCTATAGTTATGATAAGTATTGCTATGCCGTAAGATACCATAAAGTCCAATGCAGCCTGAAGCTTTACCGCATGCAAATCAAACACCAGCCGCTGGGAACGCGCATTACTCGTTGCCCCTTTTACCTACATGAAGCCTTACCGAATCCCCGTCGCGCGTTATCTTTATATCGAAGTCCTCGCGGCCGAAGAGACGTTGCAGCTCCTCATAGGTATACGAACCGAATTCACCGCTCGGCGCCGCCTTCTTGTCTTTGTTGAGTTCATCTATCCTCTTCTTTATCTCACTCTTCTCTATCTCACTGTAAACTAGAGAGAGCTTAGGCACCTCATTAGAGTCGAAAAGGCTGTCTATGTCCAAATCTATGGACTTGTACCCCTCATCCTGCAGTATAAAAGGCATTACAGCACTGAACTCCTGCTTTACATTCTCGACCGCAGATGCGACCTCGCTGCGCCTGCCTGCTACTATAAAGTCCTCGGTGTTCATAAAACCAGCAAACACCCCTGCCGCCTTGTTCTTTATCGCGTCCTGCAACAGCTGCGAGACCAGCCTTATGATCACCATGGCAGATTTCTCCCCGAACCGCTTGGCATAGGAGCCCAGATTTTCTATCCTTAATGCACCTATGGAATAGTCTTCTCCGGAATCAATTGATTTGCTGACAGCGTTTGAGATCCGTTCTTCATTAGGCAGGTCGATAAGCGGGTCAAACCTCTTGCCTTTCTTCTTCAAGAATATAGTGACCAGGCTCTTCAGCTCATTCGGGTCGAACGGTTTTTTGATATAGTAGTCGGCACCATATTTTATCCCCTTGAACCTGTTGCTTGTGGGGTCCATGGCGCTTACGAGTATGACTATGGTACCGCTGGTCTCAGGATCCTCTTTTATGGTCTGGCATATATCAAGGCCGTCCTTATGGGGCAGCATAAGGTCAAGGATGACGAGTTGCGGCTTATAGCTCCTTATCACTTTCATCGCATCGCCACCGTCGTACAGCTGCATTACCTCGAAGCCTTTGCCTATAGACAGCGCCATGAGCTTGTTTATGCTCTTATCATCTTCTACTATGAGCACCTTGCTTATCGTATCCTGCTGTAGTGTGTAATAGGTGAGTATGCCTCCGCTGCTCCTTGATGCGATCATTTTGCTGTTTTCAAGGCTCGAGAGTGAGCTGTCGAGCACATCCTTCGGTATGTTCCTGCTGAACGCGATGTCGCTCAGCTCGTTGTATGTAACCTGCTGTCTATCATTAATTATTGATAATATGTCGGGCAAAAAACTTTCTTCAGACACATGATCACCTAGATTATGATTCACACGCAACGCTAATATAATTTTGCTTAGGAAAGCCTGACAGGAAACGCAGGGTAGAAAAATATAAGAGACGTCAGGCGCAACACATAATATGGAGAAAGAGTTAAAAGCTTTCTTTGGTATTTTTAAGTATACGTAATGCAGTGGGATGTTAAAATGTATACGCGGTCTGTACCACACAGGAGAAAAAACAGGAAGAAATATGTCGCACTTGCAATAATAATCATAATTATAATAGCTGCGCTGGCGGCTATACTGCGTGGAAACGGGTTCATACCGCTTGCTACAGAGAAGAGCATAATTTTGACACAGGCTCCTACACTTGTTGATATGAAGGGCACATATTTCTCATTAAACCTCGCGTCTTATACGAATTCGACTGCAAAGGTCTACGTGTCTGAATTCCCGATATTTGTAAACCAAGAGGCAGAGGTAAGCCTGTCAATCGGCAACACTACGCATATAGGTTTAGGTACAAAGTACTCTGATCTTGGTATAAGGCTGAATTCCATAAGCACAGGTAAATTAAACGTAACTCTTATACCGATAGATCCCTCTTTAGGAATTGCTATAGACAGTGGCAAAATAGTGTATATAAATTCGCTGCCGGCTGTCCAGAATTCTTCTTCTCCGATAAAGATAATAATAACGAACTCCACAAGCACGGCTCCATCAAGCATCTCAACAGTTTCTACTACAACCATAAAGCCGGTTAACAACACCAGCAAGGTGATGAGTGTAGTAGAAAAGAGCATCTGGTATCCATTGATGCTGAATTACTCACAGGCTTATGCTAACACATCCGCATGTACGCCACAGCTCTATAACTCCAGCTACATGGCATACCACGGTAGCGCGCCTTCAGGCCCCAACACATACCAGAACGTGAGCGTCTTCGTGCCTTATAAGATGAACAGTACAATAACCAGCGTTGGCAACAATGAATACGCCGACATATACAGTGCCTACTCGCACTCTGCGTATACAACAGGTGAAGCCCTGGCTATATCTGTAAATATCTCCTCAATGACCATATCGAGTGTTGTGCTTAGTGGTGTTTTCCAGGGTAGCAATTATACAGCCCTTTACAACGGCTACAGGAAGTCAATTAGCATAGGCAACGCGTGCGGCATAGAGATAGTTTGACAGCGCAGGCCTTGCCTTGACCTGATGCCTAATTTTCAGGTTCCTGTGCAGAGGAAGCTGGCGAAGACGAGGAGGTAGCTGAAGAGGACTGCTGTGGTAATTTCTCTCTCTTCTTTTCATGTGGTTTTATAGGCAGTATAAACGAGAATGTAGTGCCTTTGCCCTGCTGGGACTCGAAGGAGATCTTGCCGTTGTGCAACGAGATTATGTCTTTTGTTATTGACAGACCAAGCCCCGTACCAGCACCATCCTGTTTTACAAGCTCCTTTTTTGGCGCCTGGTAGAACTTCTTGAATATCTTCCTCTTATCTTCGTCGCTTATCCCTATACCGGTATCTGATACTCTGCACTCTATCCTCTTCTTGCTCTTGCGCATTATATGCACGTCTATGCCGCCCTTCTCTGTAAACTTTATCGAGTTGCCTATCAGGTTTACGAACACCTGTATCAGCCTGTTTGGATCTGCTATTATCTGAGGCACATCATAGTCAACGGTCCATGAGAAGCTGAGCCCCTTCTCCTTCGCCGACTCTTCAAGGGCGTTGATGCTCGGATTGTTGCGCATAGATTTGAAGTCAACTTCCTTCAGGTCCAGCTTTACCTTCTTCGCTTCAAGCTTGGCTGCGTCGAGAACCTGCTGTATTATGAGGGTGAGCCTGTCAGACTCATCCAATATGGTTTTGACGAACCCTTTCTGCTCCTCGCTGAGCATACCGAACTCTCCGTCATAGAGCAGCTTTGAGAAACCTTTTATAGCAGTAAGGGGGGTCTTTAGCTCGTGTGAAATGTTGTATATGAATTGCGATTTGAGCTCGCTCGTCATGCGGAGCTTCTTTATCTCGCTGTCCTGCTCTCGGATAATTGTCTCCTGATCGCTGAGCTGCCTTTTCGTCTGCAGTTCGTGTATTACAATAAGATACTCCGGTTCTCCGGCGTCTACTTTTAGGAGGCGCAGTGAATGTGTCGCTGGTATGAGTTCGCCATTCGCCTTACGCAGAGTCACATAGGAACCGTCAACCTTTCCGCCGTTCCTCACGTATGCTATGTCCCTGTCAAGCACTTCGGGCTCTATGTACATGGATTTTATTTCTTTGCCCGCAAGCTCCTCCTTCTTATAGCCCAGCACTGGTGCTACCGCCATGTTGCAGTCATTTATGTATCCCAAACTGTTTACTTTTATTATTATATCAGAGGACATGGAAACAAAATCGTCGAGCATTCCGCTTACATCCTTGATGTACTTCTCGGCGTTAGCGTTGATTAGCATGGCAAGATAGCCGTATGGCAACCGCACGAATACCGAGCGTACGTGTGTGCTTCCTGATTTGCCAATAGGCACATCTAGAACCTTCTCGATCGAAGAGCCGGCTTTGAGGGATTTAAGATCCGAATTCAGCTCCTCGCGCTCCTTTCCATTGAGGAGCTCTGTAAATTGCTTGCCGTACACAAGATTGTCAGGATAATCAAACATGCGCTCCATGCTTCCGTAGACCTCGTTTATGGAAAGTCCTGAATCCATGACAAGCATGCACGCATAATCTGCGCCTGACGCTGCAGAGGAGATTGCTGAAAGCGTTTCGGAATAGGTCTCGTCAGCAGCCATGAGATAGAATGTGTTGTCGCTTACACTCTCCGCATAAAAAGAGTACAGCCGCGGCTTTCCATCTGTTTTTATCGCATATTGGAAAGAAGAATGCTGCCTTGATGCCTGCATAATTTTCTGCATCTCGACGCCAATTGAGTTTATGTTTGTATTTTGTGATATCCCGAATTCCTTTATGGCGGGCTTGTTGAACTTTATTATGGTACCATCTTTTGAAACAAGCATTTGGGGGAAGGGCGAATTGAATGCAGCATCGAAATATCCGGCGAGCTTTATGTTCATTCCGCTTTCCATCTTATACATAAGCGCAAATCCGAACACGTATGAAGCGAAAGTGACATTGCTGATAAGCTCATCTGTGAATTTGTTCTCCTGCTCTGAGAGCATTTCTAGCAAGGTTACCACGCGTCCGTTCGACGAGACAGGCACCACAGAGCAACTCTTATAGCCCTTGTTCCTGTATTCTATCAACTCAGGGAAGGCAGAGTATTCGCTGAGCTGATTATCAATATAGGCTTTCTTGGTGTTCATCACATACTCAAACAACGAACCCATGGCTTTGCTCTTGTACAGGTTTATTGCGTTTACTCTGCTTATTCCAAACAAGGAGGAGATCGAAGATGAGAACTTCGAAAGGAGCTCCTCGTCGCTTGCAGAGCTGCTTATTATGGGCAATATGTCTGAAACGATATGATTGAGGAATATCTCGGAAGCCATCTGATCGCCTGCCGCCTAGTCCTGCGACAATATATAATAAAGCAGCTGCAAAGCTTTTATATGTTGATTATAGATTACATAGCAGTATGCAAGCAGAGCGATACAACTATAACAACTTTCATACGGGTATTTTATGGCGATTGCTGCTAAAAAAGTGGAAAAGCTGCTTGAGGGGGTATTCCTTGTAGATGGAAGGCTAGCGACGCGCAACGCGGACAGGGGGAGGAAAGTCTACAATGAGGATTTGATCGCGCACAGTGGTGTTGAATACAGGACATGGAACCCGTACAGGAGCAAGCTCGCCGCTGCGATACTTAATGGAATGAAGCACTTCAACATAAAGGAGGGGAGCAACGTACTTTACCTTGGTGCAGCTACAGGCACTACGGTAAGCCATGTGAGCGATATCGCAGAAAAGGGGAGAATTTATGCGGTTGAATTCTCAGAGAGAAGCATGCGCGATCTGATAAAGGTGTGTGAAACCAGAAAAAATATCCTTCCAATACTCGAGGATGCAAGATATCCTGAGAGGTATGCAGAGTATATTGAAAAGGGTAGCTGTGACATCTTATACCAGGATGTTGCCGCTAAGGAACAGGCAGAAATACTTCTTGCAAATTCGGATTTTATCAAGAAGGGCGGCACAGCCTATTTTGCGATAAAGTCACAGAGCATAGATATATCTGCGAGCCCGGAGCAGACATACAAAAAGGTGCTTATGGAAGTCGGTAAAAAGTTTGAGGTATTAGAAAAGATTCATCTGGAGCCGTACGATACGCTTCACCTGTTTGTGGTTTTAAAAAAGAGATAGGCATAAGGTGAGACCAGAATTGGTTTTGGCGTCTGACTTCTTTAATGGGTATTCGCGCAGACAAAGAAGGAAAGCCGGAGTCATAAGATATACTCACAACTGCGCAGAGACAATATCGTTGAATAAAAAGATAAAAAAGCTTTAGACCCTCCTTCCTCTCCTTCCGCCAGGTCTTCTTGTTGTATCTGTTGGTATCGGAGTAACATCCTCTATCTTGTTTATCCTCAAACCGCTCCTTGCAAGTACCCTTAACACCGCCTGTGCACCCGGCCCTGGGGTCTTCATGCCATGGCCACCTGGAGCCCTTATCTCAACGTTTATATTAGTTATACCTTTTTCCTTGGCTTCTGAGGCGACTTTGTATGCCGCCTGCATTGCAGCATATGGCGAACCCTGCTGCGAGTCTGCATCAACCATCATGCCGCCGCTACCAACTGCTATGGTCTCTGAGCCACTCAGGTCAGTTAGAGTTATAAGTGTGTTGTTCTTTGAGGAATAGATATGTGCAACCGCAATCCGTTCCGCCTTGGGTGCTACTCTCGGAGCCTCCATAGCTTTTTCTTCGTATGATACCTCCTTTTTTTTGACCTGCTGCTGTTTCTGCTCTGAGGTATTTGCAGTTGCAGTCTTTTTAGCCATAATTATACCTTTTTCAAGCCTTTTTATTGTTTATACATTTATCTAAGCTACAGCGCTGCCTGCACTATCTTTTACCGCATCTGGCTGCGCCTCTCCTTCTCCATCTGGCACATTCGGCTGTGCTGCTGAATCTGAAACTTGATGCTCTGCTGCAGACGAGCCGGCATTGATGTCTATATTTTTGTAGTATCCTACGCCCGCCTCTTCATTTATACTGACCATATAGCCTGGAATTGTCACTTTCTTGCCGTTTATGGCGATGAAACCGTGAGTAACAAGTTGCCTTGCCTGCAGCATGGACTTGGCAAGCCCCTTTCTGAATACTATTGATTGCAACCTTCTTTCGAGAAACTTCCTGTCATCAAGATCAAGCAATGAGTCTATATTTGCCCCTGGTTGCAAAATGCCAAGCTTCACAAGCCTGTTTATTATGGCGCCCTCAGTGCTCTGCTGTTTCTGTGAAAGGAGGGATCTTACATTACGTCTTATCTTGCCCAGCTCTGTCTGGACTTTCCAAACCTCCTTCATGTTGCTGAGACCGTATTCACGGATAAGCGCGCGATCCGAAGCAATTCTTTGGCTGTTCCACATATCCTTGGGTTTCTCGTATTTCCTCCTGTTAAGCCTGGGTGCGCCCATCTAATCACTTCTTTGCTTCTCCGCTCTTGCCTGAAGATGCTGCTGTTTTCTGAGCAGCTATAACCGTCTTCTTCATGACTCCCACGGTTGCACCCTGTCTGCCAGTCGATCTGGTATGCTGGCCGCGGACCTTCTGGCCGTACTGGTGCCTGAAGCCTCTCCATGTTCTCAGCGCCACATCTCTGCTCACATCTTGCCTTGTCGCAAATAGCAGGTCGCTTCCCACAATGTGAAGGTCTTTGCCAGACTCAAAATCCTTGCGCCTGTTGAGCATAAACAAGGGTATTCCGCCCTGAAGAGGGTCTTTTATTATTTTTTCAATACTGTTAATATTCTCTTCGCTTAGTGAACCTATGGGTGTCTGCTTTGGTATATTCATTTTTCTCTCTATCGCAATGGCAAGCGCGTGTGACATGTTGTGACCCAGGCCTTTTACCAGTTGCAGCGCTCGCTCCACGCTAAACTTGCCGTCTATATCCTTTCCGGCAAGCCTCACTATAGTTTGGGCTTTCCTTTCGTTCGCTTCTTTGCGAGCGTGCTGTTGATCTGCCAATGTAACACCTTGTTCTACATTCCGGCATCCTGATAGATTAATACCACGCCAGGGCTGGGATATTCATAAACTTTTTATGCAAAAGCTTATTTTGAACCCAGAAGGCTCCGAGGAGCCATACGCTCTCAAGTATACAACTCCAGGCGTACGCGTTACCAGTTTCCGCCACCCTGGCATAGTTCTAAACAAGCTGTCGACAAGCAAATATTATATGATAGAAAGGTATTTAACTCCTGCGCAGCTCTGCCGTTGCATTATTATCCTGTTACTTTCTAACGGGCCCGGTGGGATTTCCATTACTTGCTTTACAAGGAAAACAAGCAGATTTTGAACCCACGACTGATGGGTTAAAAGCCCACCACTCTGGCCATGCTGAGTTACGGGCCCGTCAATCTTTTTGTTCAGCACTTATTTTACGCGAATCTAATTTAAATATTTGCCTTGTGTTGCGGCGTTGCAGATTTGATCGAATAATGCGTTAAGATATCTTCTTAAATATGTCATTACCGAATGCACCACCAAGGAAAAACATGGTATTTAAACCTACAACAATTGAAAATGGTATGTTGAATAAGTAGGAATTGGAGTTCCAGGATGTAAGGATTTCGTATAAAACTCCTCCGGTTATTGCGCCGGGAATCACGGATTTTGCTATTGCTTTTGCGTATTCGACCCCGATGCTTTTGATATTGCTTTCCGATTTAGTTTGGTTCTGCACTATATTATGCATTGGCATTTCCCCGCTTTCTATCCTAAGCAGTTGGCGTATTGTTTCAGGAACATCAAAATTGTTAGACACAAACAATCCAGCTACTAAGGCGTTTGAACTGTGTTTTTCAGCCCTTATTTTATAACCGTTATCGCCTTTTTGCCTGAGCAGATTACGCATCTTTAGATATGTGGGTAACCCGTAAAAAGCGCCGCTTATCATTTCGGACATTATAAGGTTATTGCGTGTTGATTCTGGTAAAAACCGTGATGCAAATGCATTTCCAAAAAACTTTGCTGAAGCCTCGTCTATTAAAAACCGATACCTGCTCTCATTGCCGAAGGGGAGTATAGAATGCGCAGCATAATGATAGAACTCGTGGGCTATTACATCCTCAAGGCAGCGGGTTTTCTTGGCATCATCGCCATCTAAAAGGAAAATAGGTTGCAATTTTATGAATATATCATTTGGAAATGAAGGTGAAAAAACCCCGATTGTTTCGCTCAAGCCAACAGCCCTACGAAAGGATGTTAAGCCGGGATGCATGTCCTTCGGACCTATGTATATTTTGAGATGTGGTGCTTCTATACTGTTTCCAGTAACGTCCCTATAGAACTCAACAACTTCTTTCAATACCTTATTCGCTTCTGGCAGAAATTTTGAAATCAGGCCGTCCTCTTGTGATATCACAAAATATTTGGTAGCCATATTGATTCGCCATGCAAACGCAATAGCTTATCCGACTTTAACTTTGCCCGCTACTTACGTTCGATGTTTATCAGATATATAAAGGTTTTTATATGGCTTAATACCATAATAATATGCGGTGTGGCGTGTCGCCTTTGTAAAAAAATAATTGGGGATATGTTGAAGAAATTTATAATTTATACCGATGGCGCAGCAAGGGGCAATCCTGGACGCAGTGCATCAGGATATGAAATTTATGAGAATGGAAAACTTGTAGCAGGAGATGTATTTTACAATGGCGTAAATACGAATAACTTCGCAGAATATAATGCAGTTATAAAGGCACTAGAATGGTGTGTTAAAAACTCAGATCCTGACAAAACAGAAGTGGAGCTTTTCTCTGACAGTGAATTAGTAATAGGACAGCTGCGGGGCGAATATAAAGTAAAAGCACCCCGCATAAAACCGCTTTATAGAGGCGCTGTTGAATTGTTAAGCAAGTTTAAAAAAATAGATTTCAACAACGTACCACGCGAGAACAACGGAATAAGCAGAGTAGATAAGAAGTTAAATATTTTCCTCGATAAGATAGAAATGGGACAGATATCTGGTTGAGGGATAAACAAAAATTATAAATATTAAAGAATGAATTGTTAAATAGTAAAGAAATACGAAAAAACTACAAAATTGGGAAAAATGAGAATATGGCCAAAGACGAGAACGAAGAGCAGAAGACAGAGGAAGAATCTGCAAAGCAGCACTGGAGAAATGGAAATGCGCTCTTTCAAGAAGGGAAATTTGATGAAGCGAGGGAGGAGTATACAAAGGCCATAGAAATCAAGGCGGACTATGCAGATGCATATTTCAACAGGGCGCTTACTGAAAGGGTGCAGAATGATTTCATAGATGCTCGGCGCGACTTGGAGAGGGTAATGGAGCTACAACCCTCGAGCCACGATGCCCCTTTCATAATGGGGGATATAGCTGAGAGCAGAGAGGATATAATCGGTGCAAGGTACTGGTATGAAAAATCCCTTTCAAACAACCCCAATTTTGAAGAAGCTAAAAAGAAGCTTGAAGAGATAGATGCAAGGATGCATGCAGCGATAGACAATAAAAAGAAGGGGGGTGAAGAGGAGGTTTTGCAGAAAGGAGCTGCTTTTGGCCTTGGTAAAAGTGTGGAATCGGACGTAATAGAGGAAGGGCAAATAAAGAAAGTTGCATTTTACAAGTCAAACATAAAGTTTGACAGTGTGATAGGCTCAAAAAAGGTAAAGGAATACCTTTACGATAACGTAGTGCTTGCAATACAGCACCCGGAGCTATTCAAAAAATATGGTAAAAAGCTTGGGGTCGGACTGCTTATGTATGGGCCGCCCGGGGTGGGCAAAACATATATGGTAAATGCCATTGCGGGCGAAGCGGGGGCAAATGTTATCATAGCTAGGATAAACCAGATAGTGGATATGTATACAGGCAACACGGAGAAGAACTTGCATGCAATATTTCAGCAGGCGAGGGAAAACACTCCGTGCATCATATTTTTTGATGAGCTTGATGCACTTGGAATAAAAAGAGGCGGAGGTGGTGGCGCGCAGGGCGAAAGTTCATCGATAAGGCTTGCAGTAAACCAATTCCTTGTGGAGATGAACGGTGTAGAGGCAAACCCAGAGGGTATATTTGTTATAGGTGCGACAAACCAGCCATGGGATATAGATCCGGCATTGAAGAGGAGCGGCAGGTTCGGGGACAGCATTTACATTCCGCCGCCCAAATACAGGGAGAGGGTAGAACTATTCAAGTTTTACACAAGGAACAAACCTAAGGCAAGGTTGAACTACGGCAGGCTCGCCAGAGCGACCATGGGTTACACACCCGCAGACATAGAAAGAGTGTGCGACAAGGCGGCAATGAGACCGCTACTGCATGAGCACAGATATAACAAGGAGAGGAAACTCACCATGGCTGACATGCTTGCCATACTCAAGGACAAGGATATGAGCGGCAGTACTCTGGACGAATGGTACGGGATGGTGAAGAAGGACGTTATAAGCTCGACTGAGACGCAGATAGTAGACGGAAAGAAGCAGGAGATAGTAAAGGAGGGTAAGCTCGACCCGCAGGAGAAGGTCCTTTACAGGGTTATGGTAAAGGATATAAAGAAGAATACAAACGGATTTAGGATATGGATCAAAAAAGCAACAAGATGGTTTGCTATACACTTCTTCTAGTAATGCATATGTGCCTAGTAGCTAATTCTCTTCTGAAAGCGGCTATTTGAACCAGAATAAGAGTTAGGTATAAGCAGGATAGGCCTTAGCCGGGAATCGGACCCGGGCTTGAGGATCCACAGTCCTCCGTGCGGCCATTACACCACTAAGGCCATAACTTTTCAAAAACTCACATGTAGTGGTTGCGCCATAAACTAATTTAGCTTTATTGTTGAGTAGACTTCCGGTGATACGAGACTCTTTATTATTAGCACGCCGCCACTTTTATTTACTGAAAACCGATCCGCATTTGCGGAAGCATAGACCATAACCAGCCAGTTACGGAAGCCATAACTGCTCGAATTATATGGAGGCATGGAATAGGATATAGCTGTATCGAATGCCTCCATTGACACTATCGTGCTGTAAGTCGATTGCAGTGTGAGCACATGTGATGCTACATTGGAATATTGAGAAAGCAGCAATGAGTAAAACAGGAGTACTATCGCAGTCGCGTAAAGGACAGAACCGTATAAGCCCATTTAACCGCCGCATGCATCTATACATGTAATAGAGTACTGTGACCCGTTCTTTAATGGTGCGCACATATAGTAAGAGTGCACGCAGGAGGAAGGCAGGCCATAAAAGGCATTTTCCGAGCCTGAGCTTATCTTCAAATAGCTTAAGCCGTAGGTTTTGGCTATTATCGGAAGCAGGCCCGTACACGAATTGCCAGGTGAAATAGCACATTCATGGAAAGTCGCATTTCTGTACGAAGCCTGAAAAAAATCATAAAATAGCGCTGGACTTGTTATTGAACTAGTTTTTGAATAGGCTAATACTATACCTGATGCAACTGCGATGAATGATGTTATCATAAGCGATGAAATCACTACTTCACTCATGGCAAATTGACCCTTTTTTGATTTTAGTTTGCTGTTCATTGACCCACTAGTGTGGTTTTTACTTCGGGCTTGTAATGTATATACTTGATCCGTCGGCAACCGTGGTTGAATTTTGATGGAGAGGAGAATCTACAAGTGCGGTAATATTGTCGAACTCTATAGAAAACAGCTTGCAGTAATACCATGCTTTGCCAGAGTATTCCACAACGCTGCATGGAGAGTTTGCAGCTTCTGCATCCAGCATCGCTGATGACTCCTTATTGTAAGAGCTTATTGTCTGCTGTATAGTTGAGAGCTCGCTCCCGCCTATTCCTGAATCATTGTAGTAGTCGAGCACGTAATTGAGGTTATCATAAGCCTGCATGTATTGAGAGTATGCGCTGCTGTTTACCACAGTATAGTTTGATGATTTGTTAAGCAGGTAGTAAGAATAATCCTGCGGTGATGCATAGCCTGATATCTGACCTGATACGGTTGCATTCCCTACCCGTGTACCATTTATGGCAGAAAGGATGGGGGAGGTATTGCCTGAATTTGATATAGAAGAGACGAGGTATATGTTTTTAGAAGAATTTGACAGGCTTAGAGTGAGGTTGTACTGGTATGTGCTTTGGGTGCCTATTGAATCGAGCGATGCACCGGTGGGGTTCTCGTATACGCAATATGTTACTGTAGAACTGCCCGAATTGTAGTAGCAGTATGAAGAGAATATCCAGAAGTACCATTTTGCATTTCCGCATTCGGTCTGTATGCTTAGTTCATGATGCCAGAAGCCTGTATAGCTGCAGTGCGACCATTCTGTGAGCTGGTATAGACCTGCACCGCCGTCTATGCTGCTGAGCACGGCTTCAGAATGGGGATAAAGTGAAGCTGAAAGGACAGGCAGTAGATTTGTATTGTTTGGTTGTATGCCAGATCCGGAAGAGGCAGCATAAACTGAATAGATCTGCAGGCTTTTGTTATAGTGGTAGACGCCGCCAGGACCTGTTGCTTCAATGCTTATGCTGACATTGCTGTAGCCTGCATGCTCTGGTACTATCGAAAATGAGAAAACACTGGCTTGATTAAGTGCTATGCCGCTGTAGCTCGTAGGTGTATGCTCAAGCGTGGGCGAGTTCATGTCAAGATAATCAAGAGTTGCGTTACTGGTATAGAGCACCACATCTATGCTGCTGGAGGTGTTCACGTATGCCACACTTGGAGAGTACACAGAAACATAGAAAGGCTCTGATGGGGGAGAAGAGGAATAAGCCGTGTTGGCTGAGATGTTTGAAGTGCTGTTAAGCAAATTGTAATATACGGAATCCTGACTGTGCGAGAAGTGCAGGTACATACCTATTGCCGCAATCGAAAATGCTGATATCCCAACAAGCAGGATTATGAACTCTATACTAGTTTGTATTTTCATCTCATCGCCACGATATATAATCTACCATCAATCGCAACAATTCTTGACCCGAGCGCTGGCTGCAAGTCAGATGAGTCATAGAATGGTACTATACTGTACTGCTGCGGCTGGGCGCTGAGAAGCGAGGAAAAAGAAGGCATGGAGAGATTGGAGTAATACGCAAGATAGATAAGGTGCTGCATCGCGGCTGCAGAGGCTGTTTCGTTTGAGATGCTGTTTATATGACCTGAAGCGTACGAATACATGAGATAGAACTTTGCAAAGAAGACTGCAAACAGAATTGTGGCGAGCAGCAGTGCAGTAAGAGATTCAAAACCTATGAAAGTACCACGAAATGCGTTGCCTTGAGTCATTTACACCACTCTTACCCCAAACTGCGAGTAGGGGTATATTGACACGTTAATCAAATTTGAAAGGTTTGAAACCATGCTCGATGAGTTTAGCATGTAATGCGCAGAGTAGATATGCAGCACGATAACAGCTGTTGAGAGCACGAAAAGGGCCCCTATAGAAGCCCATATTATGAACTCGAACGTTATCTGTGCTTTCAAGAGTACACACCCAGCGTATTCAGAATGTATGTTCCGTTTCCGATGTAATCGGATTCAAGGCGCAGTATGCGACCCGAGGCTGTGCACAAAGAGTTCGATACCTCGACTCTTGCGTCAAAGAAACCCGACTCATCAAGATAGGAGGAGTTGCATACCGCTTTTGGTACATACGCATAAAACTGGCTTGAATAGTACCCTGTATTAGAGTTCACAATAGATGCAAACTGTTCCATGCTGTAGGTGGAGGCGCTTGCAGACTCTTTGGAGAATGCTGTTACTGTGAATGCAAGCGCTGCTGTCAGAGAGACGCTTCCCACTACAAGGTACAGCATGAACTCGAAAGAGAGCTGCAGCCTCACTCCACCACCTACTTTCCTATGCTCTTTGTCATGTTCAGCAGCTCAGAGGAGAGCGAATTAGTCACGCTCTGGTTTGAGTTGTTGAGGAATGCGTGGAGAGCCACGCCCTTAAGCTGCAGTATCATCGCTAGGGCCACTACAATGATGATGCTCACTGCAGAAAGCATCATTATGTACTCCATAGAACCCTGCCCCTTTCTCGCTTTTGAAAGCAAGAAGAGAGCCCGTACCGTGTCTATATATGGCATTTCCATCTTACCACCTTAGCATAACGCGCCCCAGCACCATGCTGGACCTGAACACCAGCAGCCCTAGCATTATCATGAATGACGAATTCGAAGCCTTGAGCTTTACAGATCTTTCAATCCCTGGACCGTATTTTGAAAGCGTGGCTGCTGCAGAAGCTACATAAAACCCAATAACTGCGACAAGCACGGATACATTGCTCAATGACATGCTGCTGATCGAAGAGGTTATGTTTATTATGTTGACGCTTATTCCTGCAAACATCGGAAAGAATACAAGCACGCCAATATTGACTATAGAGTCCATACCACGCAGCTTTCCTGTGCCTAGCGCCTTGCTCTTTTCCTCTTCAAACTGGAACTTTATTTCTGAAAGCATCTCGGCTACAGGTGCGCCGGATTCCAGCGAATGAGCCATGGCGTACACCGCCTCCTTTAATGGCTCGGAATTGTACTTTGCTGCAACAGCTTTGAGGGCTGCGGTGCTTCCTGAATACCTGTAAACCGCAATCGCATTTTTCATCTCTTCGCTGAACGCCGAGTCAGGAGGTATAGATTCGATTATGCGTTCGGAAAGACTGATAGATACATTTGGTCTTGAAAGCATATTCTCTATAAGCTCCATTGTGCTGTGATCCACATCTTGGACGTGTGACAGTTTTTTACCGAATAGAAAGGCTGCCGTAGCCGATATTGCGAATAGCATAGATACCAGCAGATCGGAAAGCAGAGAAAAATATACGGAACATGCAGAGAGCAGCATTACTGAATAGGGTAGCAGCGCCTTGATGCGCTTCTGTACTACTGTGTTAATTTCAATCCTCATATAAACCAGCCTGCAATGCACGCACAGCTGAAAAAATGGATGGGAGCACCGCTCCGAAGAGCAACGCAAATATGAACAGCTGCACCGAGCCGCCGCTTATTATCGAATAACCTATGAAGGCGAATAGTATGAAAGATGGGACGATAGTTCCGGCGACCATGCTTATAGAGGAGTATTTCTGCACAGAAGCGTAGGCTTTCTCTATCTCTGCAAGCCTCTTTTTGAACGTTGCATCGTAGACATGCTTCACCGCTATGTACATATCCATATTGCGCTCGTATGCTTCTGCGAGCGACCTAAATACGGCTGCAATTGCTTCTCCTGAAAATATGATGGAGCGGACAGCTTCATGGAAATCCTGGCCGAATTTCATTCTGTTCCTTATGCTTGCAAGTGCTGAAGACAGATCGCGATCATCTGAAGACAGAATCGCATGAGTTATGCATGCTGTAAGAGGCAACTTGCTGATATGCATGCCCGTTTTTATGGCGTGCAGTGCGCGCAGCACAGACTTTGTCGTCTTTATTGCCCTTTTCTTTTTTGCTAGAAACAACTCAATGTATAATGATACTATGAACAGGGATGCGGCAAGTATAGAAGCGAAAATCAGCAGGTAGCCGCGCACAAAACTTGATAAAAGGATTATAAATACAGCTAAGAAAGCCGCCGGGCTTGCCATGTTAAACGTGTCTAACTCTGCATACCAAGGCAGCTGCTTCATAAAGTGACGCCGTAGCTTCTCACATACTCGGCTGCATTGACGCTTTCGTATTCTTGCATCAAGAGCCGGTTTAGGAAAGCTGCGCGCCTCTTCATCTCCTTCATTGCTGCAGAGGTGCTTGACATAGTTGCACTGGCATATTTTGACAGCACCTTTGATTTCTTTATAGTTTCGAGAGAATTGCCGCCAGAAAATACCTCGTTTGCGATATAACCGTCATGATTCACGCCCTCTTCTTCTACCTCTCCTTTTGCAAGCCACTTGTACTCTATTATTTTTTCCACCTTTCTTCCGTTTATACCAGAGGAATTCATCAACACTGCAAGATCGAGTGCGGAGAGCGACTGCGGCTCTACACTCATCGGCTTCGAGATCAGCCGGTTTATCAATGCGTTGGAATCGAGATTGCTATGCATCGTTGTTGCGAAGGGCACACCCACATTTGCGCCGAAGAATACCTCTTTTGTCTCCTGCCCCCGCACCTCTCCGATTATCAGCATATCAGGCCGCATGTGCAGCGCATTTATTATCTGCTCGTTTACATGAATGGGCTTATCGCCTGAAGCGCCCTGCAGTGCCACGTTGTTGGGCAGGTACTCTCCGATCTTAACCTCATTCACATCTTCCTCTACTGTTATAACGCGCTTACTTTTAGGTATGAAGGCGCAGAGAGCGGATAGCAACGTTGTCTTGCCTGAAGATGGCGCACCCGCAATTATTATGTTGAGACCTGCTTCAATAGAAAGCCAGAGGTATGCAAGTGCGTCTGGAGTAGCTGTGCCGTTCTTCAAGAGCTCCTTTATTCCGAGCCTTTTGCTTCCGGAAAGTCGTATCGAGGCGCTGGTGCCCCTCACGGCGTATGGGCTAAGCTGTGCGTGCACCCGCGATCCGTCTGGGAGCTGCGCGTCTATTATTGGGGTTACAGCGTTTACCTCCTTACCTGTATTTTCTATCATTTTGTTAAGCATGTATCTAAACTCCCTCTCGCCGCGGAAAGAGAGGTTTGTCCTGCAATAGCCGTGCGTGGAATGGTATACCGATATTCTAGAAGAGGGGTCATTGACTATTATCTCCTCTATATTCTTAGAATCCTCCATGAGCAAGCTGAACGGACCGTAGCCTGCGGTATCGTGTGCTATTATATCCGCGATTAGCTCCTTATTCTCGCTGGTAGCGTAGTTGGATAATATAGACAGGGCTACCTTTTTTGCGTCTGCTATAGAGGCACTTTCATCAGATGGCACTTCGACCAGCTTTGAAACAACCTGCGGCTTGATATAGGATATCATGGCAAGGTCTGACCTTGACAGGTTTGGCGCAACTATAGAATAGACATTCGCGTTGCCCTGCCTGCCCACAGCCCTAAATGGCATATAGCTTTCAGGTGCATCGGGATAATCAAAAGCTATATTGAAAGACAGGTCTGAGCTGCGGATTTCGTCAGGAGTACGTTTACGAAGATGGAATAGTTTTTGCATCAAGCCAATACCCCATTATTCATTTACTTTAATATATAGTTATTTACTTGGGTAAAAATTTAAATACTTATGCATCACTAATACTGAGACCTGGTATAGATATGAGGCTGGCTGCGGGTATCAGATAATATACTGTTATTGTCAAATCGGTACCGCGGTAAAAAGATTTATAAAGGTTATTTGATAATAGTCAATCATGATGAGAAAGGAAAAGGCACAGGATAGCATATGGGCGCTTAGAAAAGCAATGAGCAGGCCAAATTATGCAGTTTTGGAGCTTCTTCTTGTAAAGTCTCCCAGAACCACAAGGGAGCTGTATTCAGTGCTAGAGAAGAAGTTTACCAGAAAAACGCTTATTCTTACACTAAGGGAATTGTCGCTTGACCTTAATGTCATACAGCCCACACATATAAGGACTGATATAGGATACAGCCTTGGTTACAAGCTTAACCCGAAGATAAAGGAGGTAATGCTCGGAATAAAGAAGTTCTCCAAGATCATAGAAAACGCAAGGAAGGTATAGTACAGAACCTGCGTGTTTATTCTACAATAATTTCTATTTCTTTTCTTGTTTGATCTGCTTGCCTGCTACTTGCTATTTATTTGTCATCTATCCTCACACGTTTTTGGCCTTTGTACATTTCTATTACTTCCTGAGTAGTAGTAGCGTCTTCTACGCTCTTATCGCTCCTTATGGCCTCTTCCCCAACTATCCTTGGAAATCTTAGTGCATAGCCGAATTCCTCTTCGTCTTCGTGCTTTTCCCTGCCACAGGTGTGGGTTGGTGATTTTGTTATCTCATCAGCCTTTACTGTAATAACGTATCTCGGCTCGACCCAAAAATCTGGCTCTATAAGAGAGTCTACGCGTGCGGGCTTGGTCTTTACCCTGGATTTATCGAGCAACGATTTAAGCTCCGACATCTGCTTTTCTGTGAAGCCGGTGCCTATCCTTGAAACAGTTTCGAACATATCGCGCTTCTTGTTGTATACCGCACACAAAAGGCCGCCAAACTGAAACTCTGAGCGGGTGCCGTGCCCGAGGTAATATCCAACTATGACAAGATCCAGCGTATCCGAAAGCTGGCCCATGTAGCTCCTTTTCATCTTTATCCAGGAAAACTTCCTTGCACCAGCGATATAGTGCGAGTCGAGGTCCTTGGCGACTATACCTTCCAACCCCTTTTCTATCGATTCCTCGAAGAAGCGCTTTAGCTCCTTTGGTGAGCTGGTTATTATGCGTGTAGAAGGCCTTATTATTTTAGAACCCGCAATTACAGATTCCAGCGCTTTGCGCCTTTCTTCATACGGCTTATTGAGATAATCTTCACCTTCAAGATACATAATATCAAAGGCGAATAGATGCAGTGGTATCTCGATTGCCTTTTCTTCAATACTATGCTTTCGCTTTCTCTGCATAGTCTCTTGAAACGGCATAAATTCGTTTGTTGACTCATTAAAGCCAAGCGCCTCGCCCTCAAGTATTACAGAATCTGCCTTTATTTCTGTCTGTGCTGCGCGCACTATGTCCGGAAACATGCCTGTTATATTCTCAAGCCTGCGCGAGTAGAGTTTGACCTCTTTACCCTTTTTATGCACCTGGCACCTGAAGCCGTCATACTTTTGCTCCACTGCAGCCTTGCCGTGCATCTTCTCGAGTATTTGCTCTGCGGTGGGCATGCGTTCAGCAAGCGCAGGCCTGATAGGCTTGAAAAGTGACACCTTAAACTTCTTTATACCTTCAGCACCTTTTGACATTAATGTAGAGCCTACAAGGCCCAGATCACTGCATATGTTATATGCGTGCTCAAGGCTCTCCTTCAGTTTGCGTTCACCAGTGAAGGCGACCGAGAGGGCCTCGAGTATCGTCGCATCTCCTACACCCATCCTAAGTTCACCCAGTGGGTATCTTACAAGGTATTTTGCCTCTATTGGAGTAGAGGAGGCGACCATATCTGCAAGGAGCTTTATCTTGACGTTTTTGCTTCCTTCCCCGGAACTCTTTGATATTTTAAGCATGGAGCTGTAGACCTCCTGGACGGAGTACTTCTTTGAGCTCATCCTTTTCAGCTTCGAGGCTTTTACGAGCTCTTGTGCGGTTGTGCCCAGATCGCCTGTCTTTTTATAAAGCGCATTTACCTCCTCTTTGCTGTAACCTGTTGCAATAGCTATGGATTCTTCTGCCATCTTTTCAGCAAGCCCGAATTCCACACCTTCAAAAGGAGGAGCGAGCACGCCCTGTGTTATGTAAATTATCTTGTCTATCTCTTCCTTGCCGGCTTTCTTGAACACATCTTTGAGTATATCAATCATTCCTAGCCGTGATGATGTGGATTCAAGCCTATCATAGTATTCAGAAAGCTCAAGAAACTGCATGCACGCACCCATTTACAATCCACAAGCAAAAAATAAATAACTGATTGTGGCCAGCTTGCCGAGCTATGCGCATCAGTCTATAATCCGCAAGGTAAAAGAGAAGGCTATGGGCAGGAAGTCTTTGAGGCTGAAATCCAATTGCAGTTAATTTCGGAAGAGCATATATTGCCGCCGAGGTCGGTATTGTTTGTGCTCGCCTGTGAGGCATAGCTGCACAGCAAGCCATCTGCTACACCGTAAAACCTGTTATTTTGGAAGGTTCCGGCTGTAGAGTTAACAAGCGACATGCCTATGCCGCTGCCCTGGAGCGCAGTATTATTCTTTACATCTACTCCGGAGGAGTCTTCAAGCAGGTAGGAGATTGAACTCGCATTGACCAGATTGTTCTGGATAGAACCAAACGAGTCATGAGAGATTGCTATGCCTGTGCCGTTCGCAAACACATGATTCTGCCTTATGTTGCTGTTGGTGGAATTGCTTACCAGTATTGCCGTGGAATTGGGATGCACCAGATAGATGGTGTTGTTTATTACATCCACGCTTGAATTATAGGCTTTGATCGGAATTGTAAATCCCTTTAAGTAGCAGTTTTCTATTACAGAGTCTCGTGAATTCTTGAAGAACGCAAATGTGCCGTTGGAGTCAGATATTACTGTATGACCGTTGCAGTTTATCGTGGTTGCATTGGCGTATACACCATAGCATAGTGAGCCGAAGGTATACTCATAATCTGCTGAAAGCTCTACTATTCCAGGGTTCAGGAAGGCCGTGCATGAAGGAAATGGAGACAGAGGAGACACAGCAGCAAGCCAGTGGCACCCCTGCTTCGATGTGCCGTAGTTTATGCCCCCGAACTCCGCATCTATACCGCTGTCCTGCGGCGCACATACGTAATCGCTCACAGAGCTTATCTGCATGGTGTTGTTAAGCACGGTATTATTAATGGAATGCCCTTGCAAGAGTATGCCGACCCCATTTTTGCTCCCGATGTTCCTGTATATATAATTGCGGCTTGAGTTAAAAACTGCTATACCGTAATCAGAAGCTGTGCCGGTCATGTTGTTTTCGGTTATCTGCGAATCCGATACGTAGCTTAGCATTATGCTTGAATTTGATGCACCAGAGATATAGTTGTTGCTTACCGTGCTGTTTGTTGTATTGCTCAAAAGTATGCCCAGCTTGGGATTGGCTATGCTCGATCCCTCTATGCTTACATGCGAGGAGTTATAGGCAGTTACGCCATACGGGAAGTTGCTTATAGTGCAATTACTTATAGAGACATTCTTAAGCCCATTAATCCCGAATGCAAAACCAGATATGGAGGAAGCAGAAAGCGTTATGCTGTGCCCAGCGCATGAAAATGCGACATTGGATGATTTTATGTTAAAGCAGTATTGGCTAATCGAAACAAGATTGTTTTGCAACGAATAGTTTCCGGGCTTGTTTATGGTAGAGCACGAGCTAACAGGGAAGAACTTCGCTGAAGGGGAGATATGCTGCGTGCACGTAGCCCATGCAGCATTGGTAAGCCCGCACGATGTAGACTGCATAAACCCGTCGCTTGAATTTGCAGAGTTTAGGCTTGCATATAAATCGAACTTTGTGTTATTATGCATGACTCCGCTTGAGAATATATCTGCAAGGGAGCTAGTAACATATGCGCCGTAAACATTGTTTGAAAAATTAAAATTGTTGAATGTTACCGAATCGCTGCTGCTTAAGTACAGGCCGTAGGTGCCTCCTGCTGCACTCACATTTGAAGCCACACCACCCTTGGAATCTGTGTACGAGAAAGCGGTGGGTGTATTCATGACGTGAACATTTTGCATATTGACATTTGTAGAGTTAAACACTGAAACGCCAGAAGCAGCATGAGAGATCTTGCAGTCATTTATGCTTGCATTGTTTACGCCGTTTACATAGAATGCTGTTGTTGCATTTGAAACAGCGAAGCCGGAACAGTTGAGCTCAACGTTAGGGGAGTCTATGCTTATGCAAGGATAAGAGTATGCAAGTGGATTTGAGATATTTATTATGCTATTCATATTTATGTTTCCTGAAAGCCTGTACCTGCCCGGAAATGTTATCGAGCCGCAGGAATTTATAGTTGGAGAAAGCGTAACCTTTGTAATGTTTGGCGGTATATTCACGCCCTTGCAGGATAAGAAGCTGCAGCCAGTCTCATTTACGCATATATTGCCTGCTCCTTTATTGCTTTCAACGAACCCGTCTTCCAGGCTGCATATAAATGACTCAGGTGACCCGTAAAGGTAATTTGATACGAATTTATTACCTGATGAACTTACATTTATACCGTAAAAGGCATCAAGTGCAATAGTGTTGTTAAGCACGATATTGTTGACCGAGCCGTTTGACAAATAAAGGGCGCCCTCCCTGCTCAATGACTTCGAGAGGAAATTGTCAGATACATTAGAATTGCTCGTATTGCTCAGCCAGATCTCGGCCATCACATTGCGTGATACGTTGTTTAATTTCAACGAAAGGTTGTTCGATGAGCTGGAGAAGATACCATATGAGAAGTTCGATATTGAGCAACCCGAAACAAGCACATTGGAAGAGCCAGATATTGCTATCCCGTAGGTAAATGGTGGCTTGCTGCCGTACGGCCCAGTGCCGGTAAGTGAATTGCCATTGCATATAAGAGACACATTACTGGCAGTTATATTCATACATGTGCCTGAGCTCTTAGTATACTTCACGTTTGAAGATAAATAATATGTTCCCGGAGAGTTGAGAGCGCTGCAAGAGTTAATCTTAGAAAATGTTGACGTCTTTATAGTGGTAGTGATTGAGGTTAAAGTTGTAGAGTAATGCGGTTTAGAAACGTTAATACCTATGAACAATAATGCTATTGCTAATACCACCACTACAGCGGCAAGGATTATTCTAGTTTTGGGTGTTTGATGAATCTTCTTAATCGGTTTTGGCGGAATCTGGGAGTTTATCTTGATAGGGCTCTCAGGAGTAACATCAAATTTTGCGCTTTTAGGAGATGGTTCTGGAGAACCTGGTGCTTTTTGATTTTGCTGGTTTGGTTGGTTTGACGGATTTGGAGAATTTGGAGAGTTTGGTTGATTTGGTTGACCTGTGGTAGAGGGCTGTACATCCGAGTAAGCAGGTTTGTCAGCATCCGGGTCGTTTTTTCCTTCCATAAATACACTGACCTAACAAATATTTAAAATATGCAATTTAAGATTTATAATACTTTATTCGTGCCCTAGTAGCTCAGTGGTAGAGCGCCTGTCTCGTAAACTTCTTAAGAAGAAGTTTAATCAAGAATGGTACTGGAAAACAGGAGGTCGTGGGTCCAATTCCCACCTGGGGCTTATAACTTAAAGTAACAGGCCAAATAGACCTAAATCTAGAAATGATTATATAGATATATATAATATGTGTTTTGTGAATGGGATGGTGGAGTACGATAAAGAATTCCTAGATTATATGAAGGATAAATACCACATAACACTAGATAAAGCCACGAATGGCACCGAAATGCAGAGAATACGATTTGCTATAGCCTGTGACATATGGAAATATGCCAAGAAGGTGTTTGCCGGGAATAAATGATGATGCACAGATAAAGCTTACACATATAAAATTTCAAGAGAGTATTGATTGATGTCTCAGACAAATAAGTTGAAGGAGCATCGCGTTATGTTTACGATAGGCTACTCAACGCGCACTGCGCAAAAATTTCTTTTGGCACTTAAAAGCCACGGCATAAGGGTGCTTATCGATGTCAGGACGGTGCCTAAATCCAGACACAGGCCCGAATTCAACAAAGATATGCTTTCAAAGTATTTGCATAAAAACGGCATAATATATGTTCATATGAAGGAACTTGGCGGTTTAAGGAAACCGAGCAAGGATTCTAAGAACGTGGGCTGGATAAATGCAAGCTTCAGAGGGTTTGCAGACTACATGCAGACGAGGGAATTCAGCTCTGCAATAAAGAAGCTCCAGTCAATAGCAGTAAAAAAGAAGGTTGCAATAATGTGTGCAGAAGGTAATCCGTTCAGATGCCACAGATCGTTAATTGCAGACGCAATGCTTGTAAGAGGGTACAAAGTTTATGAGATAACAGGGATCAACGGCGCAAGCGAACATAAGCTGACGGGGTTTGCCAAAGTTTCTGGAACCCACATAAAATACCCATAATCACAGATAACATGGCAATATGCGATATGATAATATGATAAAATACATAGTGCCGAAGAAACCTAAGATATTATTTGTGGGTATAAACCCACATTATGGTTCCTACAAAAACGGTGTACCGTTTTCAAATAACAAGAATTTCTGGTATCTACTGAACAAGGCAGGCTTGATAAAAGAGGACATGTCTGTGCTTAAAGATATTAGAAGCCTCAGGAGATTTTACCTTAGGAAATTCGGAACCGTGTATAACTATGGATTTGTAAATTTAGTGGACAGGCCTACAAGAAGCGTGGCAGAACTAGCACACGGGGAAGAACTCGCAAACAACAAAATGATAAGGAGTATAATACACAACAGGAAGCCTGGACTTGTGTGCTTTATAGGAAAAATAACGTATCAGAAATTCGCGGGTGTCAAGAATATTGTGACAGGACCGATGAAGCAGGACGTTGAAGGATGCAGGGCCTTTGTAGCGAGCTTCCCTATCCGAGGACCAAACAGCACACGTATAAACGAATTTAGACTGGTTAGGAAAATTGCGTTTGAAGAGAATGCGAGGCGCAAACACAAAAAGCGAGGCTTTTAGTTACTACGAATTTCCCAGATAATTGTTTATCTCGTTTGCCAATCTACCTACTGCAGGCACCTCATCTTTGCCAGGGAACGCATTAAGTATTGCCAAGGCATCTTTTTCCCTTTTCTTTTTAAACAACGCGTATGCAAGATAATATGCCGCATTAACCGAGAGCATGTCTGCAGAAAGTAGTTTTACGCTGTCTTCTGTCGTCTTATCATACTCGCCAATATTATTTTCCAGAACCATACTCTCGTATTCTGAAACTAACGTGCTGCCCAGCTTTTTTGTCTTTTCTAATACTGAAGATGCAGCCTTAAAATCACCAAGCCTTACGTATGAAAGGAACATCGCATGCATATAAGGCGCGGTTTCAGGACCGCCCTGAACCTCTTTCTTTGCTGTTTCGATCGATTTAGCCAGCAAGAGGCGGGCTTTGGAGAAAGCTGCTATTGAGTTGTTTCGGTGCACGATGTTCTCCTCCATGAACCCATTGAGGGTATAATTTATCTGTGATGTTTCGTAGTTTGAGAGTTCTATATAGGCGAGTGCCTCTGCATAAGCAAAGTATGGATTGATGGAATAATCGGCGAGGGATTCGTATTTTTGGAATGCCAGGTCAAACTTTGAAGACCTAACGAGGTTGTTGATTTCTGAAGCTTGTTGTATGGATTCCACTGGAACAGCCCTGCCTGAAGGTATCAATCCCTCGCAATAGGAGCAGAAAAACTGGTCGGTTTTGCTGTATGTTTTTGAACCGCAGTAGGGGCAGACGTATATTTTAGACGAAGCTTCCACACCTTTAAGCAGTTTGATATAGGTTTTAACATTCATCGCCTCATCTGCTAATATGCACAAAATTTACAAACATAAAATAGTTTGTATAATAAATAATATAATGCTAATTGAATGTAGCATTTATGATGATGATATGGTTACTGTTCAAGATGTTGTAAAGGCGCTTTCACAGTGCGTAGACCCGGAACTTAACGCAAACATAGTAGACCTTGGGCTTATATACGATATAAAGATAACCGATGGGAAGGATATAAAGGTAAAACTTACAATGACTTCACCTATGTGCCCTGTAACGAGCATAATACTTGCTGATGCACAGCTCAGGCTTGAAGCACTTAAGACGGGAGGGAAAATAGAGCTCGAGCTTGTATGGGATCCTGCATGGAGCCCGGACATGATGAGCGACGCGCTAAAGTATAGGGATTGAATAGCAAAGTCGTGCGAAGCACGGACATGCAAGCAACGGCAAGCGGAAGCGGAATAATAATAGTTTATAACTTTACTGTGTCTACTTATTGTGCATTTTATGGAAATTATTGCATTTATTGCACTTATAACCCTCGATACTGCAGCCTCATGGTTAAGGATGTTTGCTGCGCTCTTCTTCTCAATACTCATAAGCATCGGGGTGGGAATAACTGCGGCTGTTTCAAAAAGGGCTGAAAAGATTATACTCCCAGTAATAGACATATTCCAAACGCTGCCCATCCTCGCATTCTTCCCTTTTGTAATATACATATTCGTCTTTCTCTTGCCCGGTTACATAGGGATAAATGCTGCTGTAATCTTCCTCATAATAACCAGCATGGCTTGGAACATAATATTTGGAGTGTATGAGGCCATAAAGGTGCTGCCTGCAGAGTTTCTTGAACTTGCGGACCTGTACGGGCTTGGATTTTGGAGCAGGCTGCGCAAGATATTCGTGCCGGCTGCGATGCCAAGAGTGGTTGAGCAGTCTGTGTTATCTTGGTCTATAGGTCTTTTCTACCTCGTTACAAGCGAGATATTTTCGATAGGAAACAGCAACTATGCAGTTAAATATGGAATAGGAGTCGCATTGGCACAACTTGCGTTTTCAGGCAATTATTTGCACTATTTTATAGGCATACTGGTGTTTATCGGCTTTGTAATTGCTACACGCTTTCTGTTTTTCAGGCCTCTTGAGAAGCATTTCACCAGGTACAACACGGTATCGGAAGAGCCGAAAAGGCATTTTGTAATTCACTTCGGGATTGCAAAAGCATTCAATTATCTGGCCAGATTAAGGCATAGCCCGCCTACGAGGCTTGCCTCAAGAGTATCAAAAAGGAATGCTGCTGCCCGTGCGGCTATCAAGAAAAAAACCATCAAGGAGGAGAGGATCCAGTTCGCCGGGGCAAAAAGGGCCGGCTTAGGCATTGCGGTTATAATCCTCGCATTTCTGGCAGCATTTGTAATTTCAAAGTACCCAAATATTGCAGTATACGAATATGAGTCGCTGATCTCTCTGGCAGCATCGTTTGCACGGGTGTGGATAGCGTTTGCTGTGATACTAGCGGTTGCCTTTCCAGTATGCGTCTACCTTGTCTTCATCTCAAGGCACAGAAACTCGTACCTGCTCCTGTTCCAGATAATCGCGTCTATACCTGCAACTATACTTTTGCCAATAATAGTAATAGCCCTCAGGGGTTACGCATTCCACAGCGAGCTCACCGCTTTTGTTATATTCTTCCTGAGCGGGATATGGTATATAATATTCAGCGTGATTGCAAGCTCCGCCAGCATGCCAAATGAGGTATTTGAAGTCAAGAAACTATTTGGGTTGAAGGGAAGGAGGGCGTGGAAGTATTTGTACAGCAAGGCCATGCTTCCCGGCCTTGTCACGGGCGCTGTCACAGCCATCGCAGCGGAATGGAACGCAAGCATAGTGGCGGAATATTTTACCACTACGGGCATAAGCGGTACAAACGTTGTGAGCTCGGTAAGCGTAGGCATAGGCAAATTGCTCGATACATCGCTGGGCTCAGGAAACATGTTGCTGATGATGATAGCTTTGGTAAATCTTACCATCATGATAATAATTGTAAACACCTTCCTATGGAAAAGGCTTTATAGAAAGGTATCGAACGTGTACAAATAGGCGGAAAAATGCGGGATGTTGTGCTTAGCGCAAGAAACATAGTGTTTTCATTCGGAGACAGCCCGGAACAGAGGATTATAGATGGAGTTAGTTTTGACGCGAGAAAAAACGAGTTTGTTTCACTTATAGGCCCATCGGGATGTGGAAAAAGCACTTTGCTCAGGATACTTGCAGGATTGATAGATCCGGTAAGCGGCGAGGTGCTTTACAACGGCAAAAGGCTCGACAAACCGACAAGCGAGCTCTCTTTCGTATTCCAGGATTTCGCCCTTTTGCCCTGGCTGACCAACATAGAAAACGTGGAGATGGGGCTCGACCCAAAAATCGGAGATGAGGAGAAGAGGAGCAGGGCGCTCGCCACGCTGAAGAAAATGGGCCTGGAGAACGTTGCTGATTACTATCCGAATGCGCTGAGCGGCGGCATGAAGCAGAGGGTAGGTATAGCAAGGGCGATAATTTCAAATCCGCATGTCCTGCTTATGGACGAGCCGTTCAGCTCTCTTGATGAGCTAACCGCCAATGCATTGAGGGGAGATGTGGTGTACATGCTTAGAAACAAGGATATATCAGTAAACTCCGTAATAATGGTAACGCATAACGTAGAGGAGGCAGTGGAGATGTCAGACAGGATAATAGTGCTGACCAACAAGCCCACCAAGGTAAAGCAGGAGATAAAGCTCGGTATGAAATACCCCAGGAACAGGCACGACAAGGAATTCATCAACATGGTTGACAGGATATATGAGGCCCTTACCAGGAAATAGCGGTTTACTAGCCTAGCTCTAGGCTAGGCTCCAGCTGTCGCTCTCCTGCTCGTACTTCAGCATGTTGAGCCTGACAGCCCACTTGACAAGCAGCCTCCTGAGCTGCTCCATGAACTTGTGCTTTGAGCTGTAGAATGCGAGATTGTTTTCCTTAAGCACTTCGGTAAGCTTATCTGTGGTGATGTGCCCGTCAACCTTTACAGCAAGCAGCACTGTTTTGAACGGCTCTATTTCCATGAGGGGCTCCTTTATTATCTTCTGCATGTTCTCCAGGCTTAGCTCCTTGCCGCTTTCTGTGAGCTTTATTTTACCGCCATCCACTTTTGCGAGGTTGAGCAGCTGGCATGCGTCCAGTATTGGAAACAGGTCGTCTATCTCCTCTTCCGCCTCATCAGCGAGCTCTGCTATACCCATAGAGCCGCCGTTGTCCTTGACTATTTTAAGCACGCCGCGCATCTGTGTTATTCCGGCCTCCATGGGAAAAAGATTAGGCATGCTACTCGAGTAGATTGCGTTGAGAAACTTTTTATTTCTACCTTTTTGGCGCTTTGCTGTGGGATTACCATGGCACGCTCTTCAGCTTAAGCACGTGCGCAGCCCTGTTTGTAATCACATGCAGCGCACCCGTGAGCACGACAAGAAGTACTATACCGTAAAGCCCTGGCAGATGGCCGAGAGGATACGCAAACAGCAGCGCGAATACAAAGAAGCCGTACTGGTCCATTACAGGAAGCGGTGCGCCGGGCTTCATGTTGATGCGCCTCTTTATGAAGCTGCCAAGCAGGTCACCTAAGACGGTGCCTACTGCTAGCAGTACGGAGATGGGCAGCATATATGCAAAGAATGGGTACTCCACTGCACCAACAATTATACCTGAGGCAAGTGCTGCAAGTGTTCCACGCACGGTTTTGTTATCACCAAACAGCCTTGTGCCACCGATCTTTAGGCCCATGTCCAAAGGCCTGCCTCCGCCAAAAATAACAGGGGAACCGTTTGCGACATAGGCTGGCAAAATGTATAGTATAGGGTAGATTAGTATGCTGTAGATATACGGCCAGAGCATCAAACCATCATTGAAGAGAGATCTTCCCTTCTGCTATTCTGTCTGAGCCGCCGCCCTTCAGCCTTGCCCCCTTTCCGGCAATCTTCGCAGCGTTTTCATTCAGCAATGCAACTGCGCTCTTTCCGGATTCGGTGCCTGAGATAGCGACAGCATCATAGGAGCTGTTGTAGAGTATAACTGCGAGTGACCTTTTCTTTTCCACTACGTTTGTGGCTATGCGGCGCAGCATCTTTCTGTCATAGTCAAGCATCTGTATGATAACGCCATCCTGCATCTCATTAGATGCAAGCAGATTCTCAGAGACCGCAACGCTCAATGACTCCTCAAGCTTTTCATATTTCTCCTTCAACTCGCGCAGCTCAGCGATTTTATCCTCTACACCTTTGCCGGCATTGTTCGCATCTACACCCGCGAGCTCTGCTATACGCCTTATCCTCTCTTCCAGGCCTGCAATGTATTCTACTGCAGCCTTTCCAGCCACGAACTCAAGGCGATCTATACCATCATGTATCCTGTATGAGGAGATTATCTTGATGATTCCTATGTTGGACTCCATACCCATGAGGTGCAACCCACCACACGCCTCCGCATCTATCAGGTTGCCGCGTATGTCATCGATCTCCACGATCCTCAACCTTCCGGACGGAACACCATGCCCCTGGTAGATCGAGAACCCGAACTTTGTCTCAGCCTCGTGTCTTTCCATCTCCTTCATGCTGACCTTTATTCCGTTGACTATGAAGTTGTTTGCTGTGTTTTCTATCTCCTTTATTTGTTCTTCATTCAGCCTCTCGTAATGGGCTATGTCTATATGCGCTTTATCCTCGCCTTTGTGTGCTCCCTCCTGCCATGCGTGCTTGCCGAGCACTTTCCTTGCAGCTGCGCTGACAAGATGCGTTGCTGTGTGGTGCGCCATAAGGCGGAGCCTTCTCTCCATGTCGACCTTGCACTCTACCCGCTCTCCTTTCTTAAAGTGCTTCGCCTTCTTCAGGAAATGAATTATTACACCGCTGACGCTTTTAACATCGATTACCTGCACTCCATCTATAGTGCCGTGATCTGCCTCCTGCCCTCCGCCCTCTGGATAGAACGGGCTCTTGTCGAGCACAAGCATGTTTCCCTCAGACTTCTGCACCGTAGAGATGGAGTGGTCGGCAAACTCATAGTAGAGCTTCTTTGTGGGGCTTATGCCTGAGACATTCAAAGCAATCTCCTCGGTCTTCTTCTTTCTTCCACTTACGAAGTCGCCTGCTATTATATCAGAATATGCATCCTCAGGCATCTCGATCTGTAATCCTTTCTCCTTCGCCACTGCACCGATGAAATCTGGAGTAATCCCGTTGCTTTCGTAAAGAACTTTGAGTTTGTCTTTTGTTACGGGTTCGCCTTTTGAGACCATATCAAGCACTATCCTTCGTGCCGCGCTCTTGGTGTTGTTATACCTGTTTTTCTCGAGTTCTATAATTTCGCCTATCTCGTCTATGCTTTCGTCTATTTCAGGATAGATGGGCTTCAGCTCCTTAGCCTCTATCTCTATTACCTTCATCATGTCGAAGCTCAGATTATAGCGTTCTACAAAGTCAAACACACGGCGCAGGAGGATGCGCAGATTATACCCTCCACCCACATTGCTGGGCAGCGCGCCGTCACTTACTCCGAAGAGTATGCTGCGTAGATGATCGGGTATGGCGTATATAGCCTGCATGGGCTTTATGATGTTCAGGTACTTGGCCTTTTCTATGCCGAGCCTTTCTATGAGCTTCAGCTCCTCGTTGCCCTTACGCTCCTCAGCTATATCTATCGTGCCCGCAGCACCTGCTATTCTTGCATATAGCCCGTGGTCGGGCTTAAAGCCCGCGCTTGAATATATATAATCCAGCTCCTTCGGAAAGACGGCGTCGTATGCGGTCTGTGTGCCTGAATTAAACCAAAGCAAACGCTCAAATCCCCAGCCTACGTCCACCACCTTGCCCTTTAATTCATTGACCTTGCCCTGTGCATACTCAAACTGTGTGAACACGCTGTTGACGATTTCAAGGCCTCCGGAGAAGCTCTCCAGGCACGGCCCGAATTCCGAGAAATCGCCCATAGCCCAGACGTCCTCGACATATGTTATATTCTCTTTTTTTATGCCTAGAATCCCGGTCAGCGCCTTGAAATTCAGCTCTATAGTCCTGTCGCGCCAGTAGCCCTCCTTTGGATAATTGAATGCTGTCTGGTTTGCCATCATAAAGGAGGTAAAATGCCTGCCGCTGACACCCACATTTGGCACATCGCTGAACCTCATGCACATCTGCGGCACAAGGAGAGGGTTTGCATTATACTCGAAGTTGATCCTTCCGTTTTCTATGCGCTGGAAGTCCTGGATTCCTGCTATGACGAAATACAGATCCTGCCTCCACCTGCTTACGACAGGATAGCTCTCTATTATCTCGTGGCCGTTCTTCTTGAAGAATGACGCGAAAACCTTCCAGAAATCCGCATACCCCACACGCTTTGGATTGGCTTTTATGAAGGAATATGGCTCGTGCGAAGGATCCCCGCACAGTTCGCGCGAGCTGTCTGATGTCCAGAAGTACTTGCCGCATGCTTTGCACCTTTTTCTCTCGAACCCCTCACTCTCAAAGAGTTTGGTGCTGTAGTATTTTTTATAGTCCTTGGAGAAATCCCTCCTAAGGCTTTCCTTGTTCAATACAGACATATATCAAAGCACCTTCTGCTTTTTCTCGTACCATACCGTGCACTGCTTGCCGAAGAACTGGCAGTAGTTGCACTTCCATTTCTCTTTTTCCTCCACGGGCTTCGCCTCCCTGGCACCAGACCAGTACTCGAGTGCATAGCGGAGCTTTTCCGTGAAGGCCTTCTCATCGTAATCTATACTGTAAGTTTTTATAATGTTGCCGGTAACAGAGTTAATATAGCGAAGGTATGCCTTGCTTATTGTCTGCCCGGATTCCCTTATGGATGAGAAGTAAAGGCGGGCTATGCCCTCTATGTCTTTGGCTTCTTCGCTTATGCCTGGAGTGCTATCTAGCTGCCTTAAGAAATCTGGGGTAAGGTACATATCTGCTATGTGGTAGCTTTTGGCAAAATTCTCAAAAGTGTATGCACCGGACTTTATGTCATTCATCATCTTGATATAAAGCTCAACCTGCATACTGTGCGAAAGGATCTGCGCCTCTGTCGGCTCCTTGTCGCTAGTCTTTGTCTTGTCCTCGTAAACCGCTATAGAGCCGCCCTCGAGTTTGATCTCGTCTATCTTCCCCGCAATCTTGAAGCCGTTTGCTGAACCATAGATGTTTATCTCCCTTGCCACTCCGCGCTCCGGAAGTGTATGCACGGCAAGGTAGCTAGTGTAAAGGCTTTTGTAGAATGAATCCGCATAGCTTTCCGGTTTAAGGTTTACGGGTATGTTTAGTATGCTTTCTATCTCTTTATGCGCAACGCTGCCGCTGCGCATCTCGAAGGTCTCCTTCTTGCCATAGAGGTAACCAAGCTCCATCTGCTTCTCGCACCAGAACTGTGCGGAGATGTCTGTTGCCCTTATAACGTTCTTATGAAGCCTCTCCATCGCGTTTTTACTGAGCGTCGTGTTCGTGCCAGCACCGTGATCATGGTCAAAATCCAACAAATCAGCCCGTCTACCATTCGTCATAGCATTCTCTGCTCGGTGATCACCTTATTCATCACAGCACACTTTTGCGCAGAGAAATAATAAATAGGTTAGTGCCTGCGCCTGAGGTGCCGCAGCGCTAACGCATATATCATGTAGAGCACAAGCACAAATACACCGATTGCGGCAAGAATCTGTTCGGCGCTAGTACCTGAGAGAGCATAGAAACCGAAGACCATCAGTACAGTATTCCATATTACAGCCCCTGAAATCGAGTATGCGAAGAAGTACTTCGGCTTCATTTTCGCAAATCCTGCAGGAAAGGACATAACAGTCCTTATCACCGGCACAAGTCGTGTAATGAACACAGCGGCCATACCATTTCTTTCAAACCAGATGTCAAATGCATCAAGCTGTGCCTGTGTTATGCGGAAGAAGCGCAGATGCTTGTAAACAATGTCCTTGCCTATGAAATAGCCGATGTAATAGTCTATTGCTATCCCTGCACCGCTCCCCAATATCGAGGCGATGAGCGCAGGCCAGAAATCGAATATATGCCTTGCAGCAAAAATTCCGGCGAGTGGCATTATGACCTCGCTAGGTACGGGTATGGTTGCACTTTCCAGGAGCATCAAAAAGAATACAGCGGCGTAGCCATAGGCGTGGAAGAACGCAGTTATAATAGAGGTCAAGTTGCTATAATAGTATGAAAGATTGAGACTTAGCAAAATTATGTTTATAGGCATGCGCCTTCACGTTGCTTGGTTCGAAATAGCTTGACCGTGCAAGTCTAAATACTTTTGGCTGATGGCGGCGAAAGGCGGCTAAGCGATGGACAATAGTATGTAGCCGGCAGTTGCTATGATAAAACCTATTTTCTGGAAACGCGACACCTTCTCCTTGTAGAACTTTATACCTATAAGCCATACTATAATTGGCTCCATTGTTAGGATTGCACTTGCCACCGCGAGTTTGTGGTTGAATGATGCAAAGGAGAATAGTATATTTGCTGTACCATCGGCCAGTCCCGCAATCACGATCAACATTATAAGATAGGCAGGTACAATGTTTTTTGTGCGGTTCAAAAGCTCACCATGATACAGGGATGGCGGCCTGCTTATTATATAGTACACAAGGGCAAAAAGTGCAGCAAATATGCGTATAAAAAGTAGTAGAAGGGCATACTCCTTTAGGTATGTCATCGCAGTTACGGCTGCGATCCAGTACAATGCCCAGAAGATGTTTCCGATTACCGATGGCAGAAGCTTCCTGTTTAACTTGAGGCCTTTAGTAGTCGTAACAAAAATGATACCTATGAATATAAGCGCTATACTCGCAAGCTGTATGGAATTTAGATGTTCGCTGAGCGCTAACAGACCAAAGATTATGAGAATAGGAGGCTGCAATTCGACCAGCATATAGGAGTTTGCAATCCCTGCTTGGCCAATCGACTTGTATACTGCGGCGAAGCCTGCGAATAGCGCAGCGCCTGCAGCAGCGCTGGCGGCAAGCAGCTCTATAAAGCCGTAGACGTTCATCGATGGGAGGCCTATAATAACTACGGCTATTATCGCTGGAACTATACCTATCGCGACTATTGAGACGATCGATCTTTGCCTGCCAAGTCTCTTTATGAATATTTTTGATGAAGAGTCTATCGTAACCCATAGCAGGACAGCTAGCAGTACGGCTATGATCAAAAGGCTGTACAAAATTGCACCGAATTTGCATTATAATTGAAATGCTGATTTTATATTTATATAGGGCATGAGCAGAGTAAAGTGTAATGGCGATTCTTTATCTGCGAAGCGTAGTAAAAGTAGCAAAGCGCTAAGTAACGTATTTATTTATTGCGTTCAAAATTTGATATAATTGAGGTGGAGAGTGGATGGTTTACGCCGTAGTGGATAGAATAGATAGGAATCAGCAGACAAAACTGCTGAGAATTGAAGAGAGGGAGATAACTGCGGGCAATTCCGAAATAAAGCTTACAAGGCATGCTTCTGATATGATGCACAGAAGGGCAGTTAACTCCAACAGTCTCGCAGAAGTTATATACAGCACCGAAGGTAAAAAAGAGAATGAAGGAATAAAAGGTTTGGAGACAATTGTATACGCTGCTAGATTAGGGAGCAGAGAAATTGAAGCAATATGTAAATTGGAAAGGTGTGGTGCCAGTGAAAAATATGTTATAAAGGTTATAACAGTGCATGTAGAGAAAGGAGACAACAGGCAATAAGCCTGATAGGATATGTATAAATATCTGGATTGCTACATAAAATTATTGGATTTTATGACAGCATTCCGCATAAAAGTTGATGCGCCACGGATACCGGATACCTGTTAAATATCCTTTACTGGCCATTGCATACAGAGGCTAGATAATCGCGAAATAAGTATAGATGAGGTTAGGCAGGTTATAAAAGAACCGGAAGAGACTACCATAAATGAAAATGGGACATTTACAAACACATCAAAATTAAATGGCGGCCGCAAGATATCGGTTGTTTTTAAGATAGATGATAACAAAGTCTTGGTAATAACCGCGATGAAAGACGAGAATGATGACCACCGCAACTACAATTCAAAGCTGCGCACGTGAAAATAGGTTTGGGCAAAATGCCGCGGTGTCGGTGTAAAAATATTTAAATGTTGCTGACTCAACGTATAGTGCTGTTTTTCCCGCAGTACTGCAGTTTTGCAGGAGGGATAGATATGGAAAAAGAGATGCTCGAGATATTCGATAAGCTCTTGCAGGAGAACAAGGGCAAGCGGAAGTTCGTCCAGAGCGTGGAGCTTGCGATAAACTTCAAGGGACTTGACTTTTCAAAGCAGGAGAATAGGCTGAACTTAGAGGTCGCCCTGCCGAACGGAAAGGGCAGCGAGAGCAAAGTCATAGTCTTTGCTGACGACCCGTCGATAATCAGCACGATAAGCAAGCTCGGTGCACGCGTTATAAGAAGCGCTGAGGTGCCAAGTGTAGCGAATGACAAGGCGATGCAGAGGGAGATGCTAAAAAGTGAGCTGCTCGCACAGGCGAGCCTTATGCCAATTATAGCGAAGAATCTGGGCCAATTCCTCGGACCCAGGAACAAGATGCCCAAGCCGATAGTTGGCGGGGATGCTGATAGAGCCATAAAGGCTTCACTCAGCTCGATATACCTGAGGAGCAAGGGCAAGTACCTTCCTACTGTACACTGCATAGTTGGCAAGGAGAACATGGAGCCTGCGAAGCTTGCAGAAAACATAGATGCAGTGCTGGCCGCACTTGCGAGGAAGCCGGGGAAGCAGTATATAAGATCTGTGTATGCGAAGCTCACTATGAGCAAGCCGGTGAGGCTTATCTGAGGTGGTTTTATGCTTACAAGGCAGCAGAAGATAGAGTTTGTGAATAAGGCTTCAGAAAAGGTAAAGCAGTATAAAACAATCGGAGTTGTGGCGCTCTCCGCTGTGCCAGACAGGCTCCTCCAAAGGGTAAGGAACACGCTTAAAGGCAAGGGGGAGTTCATAATAGGCAGAAAGAACAGCCTCGAAAGGGTGCTCAACAGCAATGAAGCCACAAAGCCGCTTGTTAAGGAGCTAACAGGCACCAGCGCGATAGTGCTCACAAATGATGATCCATTTGAGCTATACGGGATTTTCAAGAGCAACGCGATAAAACTAGCAGCTAAGCCAAAGCAAGTGGCATCTGAAGACATAATTGTAAACGAGGGAGAAACAACGCTTCAGCCGGGACAGGCTGTCACAGAGCTGAAGAAGGCAGGCATAGATGTGCAGATACAGAAGGGCAAGGTAGTGATAGCAAAGAGCAAAGTAATTGTAAGCAAGGGCGGAATAATAAGCTCCGCAGTTGCGAGTGCGCTCCACACCCTCGGCATTACGCCGTTTACTGCTATGCTTGAGCCCAGGGCGATAATCAGCAACGGTGTGCTTTACAGAGCAGATGTATTCAAGATAACAAAGGAGAGCACGCTCAATGATATCGCAACCGCTTTCGCGCGCGCGCATGCAGCCGCACTGGCGATGAATCTTGCTACGCCGTACACAATAGTGGAAATGATTACCAAGGCATATCTTAACAGTATGGTTCTGGGAACAGAAGCGAAGGTGTATGATACAGGAATAGTAAGCAGACTTATAGAGAGGGCTGTGGGAGAGGCTTCGGTGCTTGGAGCAAGAGAGCAACAGCCCCAGGCACAATAATGTATAGCATAAGAAGGAAAAACAGAATATGAGATTAACGCTAAAAAGGTGAAATGAAATGGAATACGTATACGCTGCTTTGCTGCTGAGCGAAGCAGGCAAGGAGATAAATGAGAAGAGCCTCATGGAAGTAGTAAAGGCCGCAGGATTCGAGCCAGACGAGGCGAGGGCAAAGGCAATGGTCGCATCGCTCAAGGGCGTCGACATAAAGGAAGTTATAAAGAACGCCCAGGCACAGACTATGGTAGCGACAGCTCCGGCCGCACAGGGTGCACCTCAGCAAGCTGGTGACAAAGGCCAACAGAAGCCGAAAGAGGAAAAGAAAGATGAAAAGAAGGAAGAGGCGGCAGCTGAGGGACTCGCAAGCCTGTTTGGCTGATTACCCAAAGCATGCAAAAGGGAGTATGATTCGGCCGCAGCACGGCTATTGGAAAGCCTGCTATGATAAGCATGGGAACATCTTCAGAAAGAGTGGTAATGCCCGGTGAAAAACTGGGCATGGAAGAGGAATATCTAGCGGAGCTTAACACATATACAGAAGGCGGCAACGTGTATGCCGCAGTATACGGAAGTGTGGAGGTTGACAACGGCAAGGTCAGAGTCAGGGGCGCGGGCACAGAGATAAGACATATAGGAAAAGGTATGCCTGTTCTTGGTGTGGTTGTCAGCGATATAGGCAGGGTGCTCTTCGTAAAGCTTGACGGATTCAGGGTCGGAAACTATCTTTATGTAGCTTCTGAAGACGGAAAGATCGTCAAGAGGGAGGAGAGGGGAGGCTACGGGAGAGGAAGACATATGAGCTCGAGGCAAGGCGGCAGTGAACAGGAGACTCCCTGCAGAGAGGGCGATGTTGTGCTCGCAAGAGTCTCTCACATAGAGAATGATACATATGTGCTAGACCTCCATGGACCGGAGATGGGGATAGTATATGCAAGGTGCAGCGAGTGCGGTTCGGATATGAGATACGACGAAGGCAGCAAGGCCTTAGTATGCAGTGCATGCAAGCATGTGGAGCATGGTAAGATAAGCAGCCTGTACGGCAAACCGTATATGATAAAAAGCTTTCTTGAGAAGGAGCTAACGCATTAGATTGTATGTTACAGCAAACAACTTATATAATAAAATGATAAAGATAGGATAAAGCTGGAATAGGAAATAGATGGTGTTGCAATGGAGCTTAATTTCAAAAAAGATGAGAGCAAGGAGCTTATGATAGAATTTGATACCAGCGATCTTACACTTCCAGACCTTATAGCAGATAGGCTGAACAAGAATGGAGATGTGTCGTTCGCGGGAGTTTATAAGGAGCATCCTGAGATAGGAAAGCCGATGCTTGTAATCAAAACTGAGAAGAAGAAGGCCAGAGAGGTGCTGCAAAAAGCGCTCGAGGATATAGAGGGGGAATGCGAGGAGATGAAGGATAAACTTGACAAATTGCAGAAAAGGAGTAAATGAAGGCAGATGCTGTTGAAAGTAAAAAAGGAATCCGAATTCTTGCAGTGGCGTCAGGACCTATAGAGAAAAGGAAGAGGGCTCTTGTTATCGGAGTGGTTGAGAGAGAAAGGACAGTAGAGGGCATATTGTCTTGCAGCGTAGAAGTTGATGGCGATGATGCAACACGCAGCATTGGGGATATGCTGCGCTCATCAAAATTCAGGGAGCTGGTTAAGATAATTGCATTGGACGGTGCTGCGCTTGCAGGATTAAATATCGTAAATGTGGAAGAGCTGAAAAGAAGGCTTGGAGTACATCTTATACTTATAACAAGACACAAGCCTAGAAAGGGCAGGCTTGAGCGGGCAATAAAAAAGTTTGGAAAGGCTAACGGGCTTGACGTTAGCCAGAAACTTGTTGCGTGCGGCAACCTGAAGTCGCTTAACACATTTCATGAAGAGGGCATTTATATAATGACAGATCTGGAGGAAAGCTCCACAAGGAGATTAGCGCCTACTGCTTTTGAAGCATTGCGTCTGGCGCACCTGATTGCTAGAGGGATAGCAACAGGGGAATCAAAAGGCAGAATATGATACGAGCGTATAGCAAGGTATTATATTTTTATACTGCTTTTACTACATGAATAAGAAAGAGTGCTGTATGAGAAGGTGGTATGATGTACGAGGAGAATAAAGATATAGATTCCAGTACAAAGGATCTAAGCAGGGCGAGACAGTCTCTTATAGAGGAGCTGCAGGCAATGATGTGGTACGATGAGAGGATAAGCGCAACCAAGGATAAGAGCCTCGCAAAGGTGCTCGCATACAACAGGGATGACGAGAAAGAGCATGCGTCCCTTTTGCTCGCATGGCTAATAAAACATGATACAGTATTGAAAAGCGAGCTGAAGAAGGCGGGGGTCTAATTTTACTTTTATATTTTACTTTTCTACAGCTGTTACAGCGCACTATATAAATATCTTTTTATGGTTAACTAATTTATATTTAAACTAGTTTAGAATTAAACTAATTATAAGGCTCAGAGTCTGAGCTGTGGGCGGGCAATATGAAGGAGGCGAATCAGAAAACCGGTGAGGGCGATACAAGAAAGCACTGGGCAGGGTATATGGGTAAAGATGTGCAGCGCACTATTATAAAAATAATAATAATGAGCAAGCTACAGCACAACAGGGAGATGTACGCTTATGCGATACTTAAAGAGCTCGAAAGGATAAAGCACCCATTCGTAAAGGGAAACACGCAGATAAAGAATGAGGTTTACAACATACTCAAGGCATTGCAGCAGGCAGGGTACATAAAGGAAAAGAGCAGAGTTGAAGGCAGGCATGTCAAGGTATATTACAGCCTTACCAGGGAGGGTGCTGAGACTCTGAAGGCGACTAAGGTGCTTCTGCGTGAGACGGCAAGGAATATGGCGAATATGCTGGGCTGAGCAATGGCAGAGCATTAGCATAAATGAAGGTAGAAAAGATGCGCGATATAGTTGAAATAAAAGGGCTTGTGAAAAAGTTCGGGGAAAAAGCGGCCGTGGACGGCATAGACCTAGGGATACGGGAAAATGAAATATTTGGTATACTCGGACCGAATGGTGCGGGCAAGACCACAACCATAAACCTGATATTAGGGATACTGAAGCCTACAGCAGGAACAATAAAAGTATTAGGTTTGGAAGTGCTGAGGCACGAGGAGGAGATAAAAAACATCATAGGCTTTATGACGCAGGAGACCCTTGTTGAGGGGGACCTAACAGCTAAGCAGAACCTGGAACTATTTTGCAACCTTTACCATGTAGACAAAAGCGAGATACCAAAAAGAATTGACGAGGCACTCATAGAGTCAGGCCTTAGCAATGTGTCTGACCAGAAGGCTGGCTCCTTTTCAGGCGGAATGCAAAGAAGACTCGCGCTTGTAAGATCAATGATGCATAACCCAAAGATCCTTATACTCGATGAACCCACCACGGGACTTGACGTGCAGAACAGGATAGAGATGTGGAGCAGGATAAGAAAACTGAAGGAGAAAGGTGTCACGATAATATTAACAACGCAGTACCTTGAGGAAGCTGACGAGTTGTGCAACAGAATCGCAATAATAGACCAGGGTAAGATAAAGGCACAGGGCACTCCTTCAGAGCTTAAGGCAATGATAGGCAAGGGCAATGTTCTTGAAGTAGTGTCGAACACGCAAGATGCACGCAAGATTGCGGATATGCTTGAGTCAAAATTCAAGATAAAGGCTACGGTAGCTGGTGAGAAAGTTAATGCACCGCTGCTTGATAAGGGAGTAAAGCTCTTCAACCAGATAGTGGGTGAAATATCTAAATCGGGATACGAGGTGTTTTCCATAGGGATGCATCTTCCTACTTTGGATGATGTGTTCATCAAACTTACGGGTTCAAGCCTTAGGGATAGCATAGGGGAGAACACATCAAACATTACTAGAGCACGCATGATGTCAAGAAGGTAATACCAATGAGCACACTTGAGGATTCGCTTACCATACTAAAAAGGGAGCTGCTCATATTCATGAGCAATATAGCTCAGAATATAATAAGATCGATAATGTTCCCGCTTCTCCTTCTGCTTATATTCAGCGGACTCGGGAGCGGCATAACAAATGTGCCTATAGCAATAGTCAATTACGCAAACAACATGCAGTCAATACAGTTTATAAGCAAATTAGAAGCACAAAACATGGTGCAGATAGAAGCTGTCACGGGACAGGCGAATGCATTTAATATGTTCAGAGCTGGAAAGGTGGATATGGTAGTAGTTATACTACCCAAGTTCCCAAGCATGGACTCTAAAAATCCTGGCGTTGACATATATTACACAAACAGTCAATTTTCAAGTTTGAGCATACTTCCTTTCATAGAGAGCACAGCTGAAGGCTTTGGCAGCGCGGCGGCAAGCCTGAAGGTTTCAAAGGAGGCAATAGCAGCGGCGGCATCTTCAGGTAGCAGCTCAGCACCAGGCAGCATAATAGGAAGTACAGGAAGCGGAAAGGCACCGACATCTGCTTCTTCAGGAGGTGTTAATGCAGTGCCTTCGTTTGCAGCTGAAGGAAATTATACAACATTCCTTGTAGCTGGTATAATAATAATGGTTGCTGCATTCGGCGCTATGTTCTCAGGAGGCATGTCGATAATAACAGACAGGATAGCAGGCACGCTTAAGCTGTTCCTTATAGCCCCTATAAATAAACTTGCTATAGTCTTTGGCAAGATACTCTCGGGTGCAACACAGGTCATGTTCGCGGTGGTGCTTACAATAATCATAGGCTTGCTCTTCGGGGCACAGATAGCTATGGGTTGGTACGGACTCTTCTGGATATTACTGCTTGCTTTGATTGCAGCTATAGGCATGGGGGGACTTGCAACTGCGCTTGCTGCAAGGATCAAGAGGTTTGAGGTTTACGCGATTGCAACGCAGTCAATAACACTGCCGCTTTGGTTCGTTGCCGGTGCATTTTTCCCTACCAGCGAACTGCCCGAATGGCTCTACCCGCTCAGTGTAGTAGACCCGTTCACCTATGCGATACAGGGCATAAGATACGTAATGATGAGTGGCTTTTACCCTGCAGGAGCCATGATTGTAGATATCGGGGTAACACTTGCTTTTGCAATTGCAATGGTAATACTTTCAGTGGCCATGTTTAAGTCTACTATAGAATGATGATATTTGACGCTACAAGTGGTGTAATAATGAGAGATGTAAGAAAGTCAGCATTTGGTAAGAGGTCGAGCCCGAAAAATGTTGGGATAGCGGCGGTCGCAGCTCTAGTTGCGCTTGTATTTGCAATGGTTTTGGCAATACCGGCGAGTGCGCAGGCATCAGCCTCGCAGGCAAACGGGGCGCTTTCTATAGCAAATCTGCAGATCACTCCGCAACCGGTAGTGGCAGGGGACAATATTACGGTAGAGTTTCAGTTGTTCAACTCCTACTCTGAGCAGCTACAGAATGTCAATATATATCTCGAAAGCCAGAGCCCTCTGATAAACGTCTCGCCCACACAGACATTCCTAGTAAGTGCGATGGGCACAGGCCTTTATGGAGGAAGCGGCTATGATATTTTCAGCTACAAATTCCACGTGCCGGCTTCACTGCCTGCGGGAGAGTATGTGATAGATGTAATTGCAACATATGAGTCACAGGCTGGCGTGCAATACCCGACTCTGCCTGCGGAATCAGTGATGCCTATAGACATATATGTGTACGGCGTGCCAAGCATACAGCTAAGTGCGACAACACAAGGGCAGATAACGCCTGGAATGCCTTTGCAGCTGGATCTAAGCGCGCTCAATTCTGGCACGGATAAGGCAAGCAATGTCTCAATTACACTGCTTAATGCAAGCGGGTTCAGTATTGAAGGAGCTTACTCTTTCGAGCTAGGCTCGATAGAGCAGGGATTGCAGCAGGAAGCATCAATGCAGCTTATACCTGCAAGCAACATAACCAGCGGGATGCATACGCTAAGCTTTATGGTCAACTACACTTCCCAGACAGGCGAGAAATACAGCAATATTGAAAAGGTGCCGCTCTACATAACAGTGAACAGACCCTCATTCATAGCAAGCATTGTAAACGCAATGCCGCAGCAGCTTTATCCAGGCCAGAACCAAACTCTTGAGATTGAAATAGAAAACACAGGAGATGGAGCTGCAAAGAATGTTAGCGTGCAGTTCATAGGCACTGATAACATAAGCGTGGGAGGCGCAGCGGAATTCAATCTGGGCAATGTGGCCGCAGGGCAGGCAATGCAGGAGAGTGTGTTTATAAGTGCAGGTAGGGATGCAAACTCCACGCACTACAACTTGCCTGTTGAGATCAAGTACTACAATGCGAACATGGGCATGAACTATACACAAATTGAATACCTGCCTATAAATTTAGCACCAAGCGCCATATTCAATATTACTTCAGAACACGGAATCCTCAGGCCAGGCAGCACTGATGTTCCGGTAACTTTCACCATAAAGAATATAGGGAATGAAGTTGCACAGAGCGCAATGCTGAGCCTGCAGGCGATCTACCCGATAAGCACAGTGATACCAAATGCGTATGTGAGCAGTATATCTCCAGGACAAAGCGAGAATGTAACGTTCTATGTGAGTGTAGATACGAAAGGGGATATCGGCTCATACCCTGTAACAGTATACGAGCAGTGGCAGCAGCCTAACGGCGCAGCACAGCAGCAGTACTCTTATTCAAACAACTACTACGTAACTGTGAGTAATGGAAGCAGCGGGTCTGGTTTATACACAGACGCTGCGGTAGCTGTAGTTATAGTGCTCATAATAGCATACTTCGCTGTAAGGATGGGCAAGGGAAGAAAGGTAAGGAAAGAGAAGGAACCATCAAGGCGCAGCGAGAGACAATAACTCCGGAGAAGAAGTACCACCACAATCCAACTTGCAGCAGTAGTGACAAGATCTGGTGTTGGCAGTGTGCCAACGCTTAGATATCAAACATAGAAATGCTGCAGCGTTGCATAGTATGAGAAAAACAGCCAATTGAAAAATGCGGACAGAGGGCGTAGCTGCATTTGCAGAATGCGCAGAATGTGGGGTGTTTCAAGTGTGGGCGGCAACACTCCAAGAGTCTATGTCCCTGGCTATCCCTACGCCGTAGGTCTTTGCTTTTTCTATATCTACACCATACTTCCTTGCTATTCTTTCTACGAACTTCAGCATTACGCCGCCTCCAAAACTTATCAGGGAGCCTACAGAATACTTAAGTGCTAGGTTCTTATTGTACATTACTTTGTAGGCATCACGCTTAGCCATCTTGGCGAGATGCCTGTATGATGCATAATACACGGCAAGCATAGACTGCGTTAGCGGCACGTCAAAGCTCTTTGACTTTATCCTGCCCAACGGCATATTGTACAACGGCGTCACGGTAAATTCAAAAGGTCTATGATCTACAACTGAATTGCTCAACTTGTTTATCAGTGCCACGGTTTCCCAGTTGTCTTCCTCTGTCTCTGAAGTCTGGCCTATCTGCACGGTAAAGGCCGGCCTCCAGTAGTTCATGTTCATATTCCTGACACCGTTCCATACGATCTCCTGCCAGGAACCATCTACTCCAATCTTGAGAGGAAGCGTCTTTGCAGGCATGTGCTTCTTGGCAAGCGTCTCGCTGCCGGTCTCAAGCCCTACCTGTATTCCTATCCAGTTACGCTCGGAAGCGTGCAGTATTTTAGAGAGCTTAGAAATCAGTTCTGGAAAAGCAGAAGGTATTGATATCCTGCCATGCGTCGGGTTGGAGCGCCTGACGCCGTTTATGGACATAATAGTAGTGAACAGGGAGATAAGCGCCTCTTCGTTTGGGACATAGTTCTTGAGATGCTGGTATGCAAAAATTTCATCAGAGTGCAGCCAGGCATTGTCAAAGCCCCCGTTTGCTACATTTACCTTTATCTCTGCCGCAACCTTCTCAGGAGAGTAATACCTCAGCTCGCGCAGCGTAACCTCGCAGAAATCACACCCTATACCACAGCCACGCATGACCTCGGTAAGGCCTTTTGTAGAGGGGTTTACTATAGCAGGTATAGACTCGAGCTTTGGGAATGTTGGTATACCTTTGCCCCTCCCTATGAACTTGGGATCTGATTTTAATGAGCGCATAAAATTGTCGTCGTAAGTAACGAACCCGCGTGTGAACATTGTTTCGTCTATGTTTCCCGAGGATATCTGCTCGAATAACTCAGGTGCATAATCGTCCATCTCTCCCTGAAAGAGGTAATCGATGTTGTGCTTTTCTACGTAATCCCTCATTATTGTATATTCCCACACGCCCGGACCTCCTATAAGCAGCTTTGCCTTTTTGCCCTTCCTCGCCGCATTTACTTTTGCAATTAGCATCTCCCATTCCTGCTTTACATACGCGTTGAGATCCTTAGACTTGAACAGGACATAATAAGACATTGTAGTGGGGCCAAGTCCGAGCGGATCCATCGTATGTATCGCAACTACTTCTGTATCGTCCTTTATGGCAGAGTTTATGTAGTCAGGATGCACCACGACGACATCCTTGCTGCTGTACTTCTTTAGTAATGATGCCTCTACCTTCCTCAACCCGTAAGGTGCATATTTGAGCCTGCCGTCAGGCAGCGAAGGCGAAATCTTGCCTTTCAGAAAATTGTATATGAAGCCGGGCAGGGAATTTCCAGGTGCACCTGGCACAAAATCGAGAAGCGGAAAATCCCTGTAGTCATACAGTAAGGTATTATCAGATAGTAGTACAAATTTTGCCATTAGCAACACTACTTATTCTTTTTTTAAGCACATGGCACTCGAATACATGATGCACAATGCATGATGCTTAATGCTTGGATCGTGCTAAGAGGCAGGATGCAAGTATTTTATGCAGATATGGAAAAGATGTAGCGTTATGTTAACGCCTTAGAAATACTGATAACAGCAAAGTATAAATAGGTTTCTTAGTAATGTAGTATTGCTTTTTTCCACTTTTACATTGTTATTTTGCGGCGGTGCCGCAAGTTGATGCGAAAAAGGCTATTGTGAAAATTCCCGCTTGGAATTGGATGCAGTCCCGAGTTGTGCAAAGGAGAGATAGCTGATTGCTTTTATTCGACTTAAAAGCCGATTCCAGTCGATGCTGCTGGAGGGTACTGCTATCAGGTTTCGACAGCCATGCAAGTTTGCTCTACGGCTTCGTAGGGCGGCGTACGGCTCAGTAACACGTGGCTAATCTACCGTAAAGAGGGGGATACCCTTGGGAAACTGAGGTTAATATCCCATATGCTAGGGAGTCTGGAAGGAACCCTAACAGAAAAGGTACGCAAATTGCAGCGCTACCGCTTTACGATGAGGCTGCGGCGGATCAGGCAGATGGCGGGGTAACGGCCCACCATACCGATAACCCGTAGGGGATGTGAGAGCATGAGCCCCGAGAAGGGCACTGAGACAAGGGCCCTAGCGCTACGGCGTGCAGCAGGCGCGCAAACTCCACAATGCGCGAAAGCGTGATGGGGGGAACCTGAGTGGCTGACTAACGTCAGCCTTTTGCCAAGTTTAGCAAGCTTGGAGAATAAGTGCTGGGCAAGACCGGTGGCAGCCGCCACGGTAATACCGGCAGCACAAGTGGTATCCACGATTATTGGGCTTAAAGCGCCCGTAGCTGGCTGATGCCGTCTCATGTGAAATATTGGCGCTCAACGTCAATGCGCGCACGAGATACCCATCGGCTAGGGAGTGGGTTGGGTCAGGAGTACTTATGGGGGAGGGGCTAAATCCTATAATCCTATAAGGACTAACGGTGGCGAAGGCGCCTGACCAGAACACATCCGACAGTGAGGGACGAAGGCTAGGAGAACGAATCGGATCAGATACCCGAGTAGCCCTAGCAGTAAATTATGCAGACTCTGGTGTTGCATACATCTCGAATGTATGCAGTACCGTAGCGTAAGCGTTAAGTCTGCCGCCTGGGGAGTACGGCCGCAAGGTTGAAACTTAAAACAATTGGCGGGGGAGCACACAAGGGGTGGATGCTGCGGTTTAATTGAACCCAACGTCGGAAATATTACCAGAAGCGACGGCAGTGTGAAGGTCAGACTAAAGATCTTACCTGACAAGCCGAGAGGTAGTGCATGGCGATCGTCAGCTCGTGGTGTAAACTGTTCGGTTAAGTCCGGTAAGCGGACGAGTGATGCGATGACAAGAAAGCTAAAGCTGGATCCAGACACCTGCTACATGCTTGGTATGTACAGCTGTAGCATGCGCTCTCCGATTTCCATAACGACAACCAATGATGAGGTAGTTAAGAAATTTGCCGGAATCGCATTGAAGCTTGGCGTAGAGCCAAACAAGATGCGCATAGAAAGCGGCAAGGAAGGCCTCATAAAGGCGTTCTTCTACCATTCAAAGCTCGAGAAGATGTTCAGGAGCACGCTTGAAAGGAGAAGCATAGTCTTCTCGCATAAAAACGCGCGTGCACTGAGCTACATTGCTGGAATTTTTGACAGCAATGGAGGCAAAGACCGTTTTGGTCTTTACATAAAAGGGCTTGATCCCGCTAACGCGGTGATAATGGAGAACCTTGGTTTTCACGTATGGGAATCCGGAGGCAGGTACTACATACTTAATGCAAAAGTGTTTATCACGCTTATAGCTGGATACAGCGTGATGCTTTCTTACGAGCAACATTCTTCCGCCCGGTAACGAGCGAGACCTTCGCTAACAGTTGCCACCAGCTTAGAGATAAGTTGAGCACTCTGTTAGGACCGCCTTCGTTTAAGAAGGAGGAAGGAGAGGGCTACGATTCGTCAGTATGCTCTGAATCTTCTGGGCTACACGCGGCATACATAGGTTGGTACAATTGGATGCAATGCCGAGAGGCAAAGCCAACCCCCTAAAACCAACCGAGGTTCGGATTGAGGGCTGAAACTCGCCCTCATGAAGCTGGAATCCCTAGTAATCGCTTGTCACTATCGAGCGGTGAATATGTCCCCGCTCCTTGCACACACCGCCTGCCAGATCACCCAAATGAGGTTCTAACGAGGCAATAGCTCTGCTGTTTTCGAGTTAGAGTTTCGTAAGGAGGGTCAAGGCATAACAAGGCATCCGTAGGGGAACCTGCGGATAGATCACCTTAATCTAAAATGTGTGCGTGGCTATTCTCCGCATTAATACTCGGGACTGCACCTTTTCTACTTTTTACTTTTCTGCTTTTTCTGCGAGTGAAATCAGAATTAGCATACCAGCGCGAGCTCCGCACTGCTCCTCTCATTTGCTTATAAAGATAAATCTTTTGGCTTCCCCTTCATCCCCGTCAAATACCACGAATCCGAACCTTTCAAACTGCACCACATCTCCTTTTTTAAGAGTGCTAGCATACGACTCGACGTAGCCGGTGCTTGTCTGCAAACTGTCTGGAATAAAGTTTCCCGCTTCATCAACCATCTCCTTAGGTATAAGCACCTTGCACCTCAGGAAGCTGCCTTCCGGAACCCACTGCACCTTTCTGACATCTTTTAAATCCTTGTCATCTAACTTGCGCACATGCGCATGCACGGCTTCTTTTGACACCGAGATTATTTCAAGATCTGCAAGATCTTTCAGCCTCACCTTTGAGCCCATGTCTATCTGCTCGGCATCCGAGCTGCTTATGTAGAAAACTTTGCTGAGCGTGTACTGCCTTGCGCCTAGATCCTGATTTGGATGGAGCTTTAGGCTTACGCTCTTTGGAAGCTCTTCCCCACCCTCCACAACCACCTTTACAGGATTATCCACATAGAAAAGGCGCTTTGCGACAGGGTCTACGATCTTCTTGTTCTCGGAGTACAGGAGTGAGAGGTCCACTACGCTGTTTGTCATGCTCATTCCAAATCTCAGCACAAACTTCTTTATCGCCTCAGGCCTTATGCCGCGGCGCCTTAGAGCGGAGAGCGTTATAAGCCGCGGATCATCGTATCCGCTTATAAGCCCCTTGCTTATCAGCTCGTTAAGCTTGCGCTTTGAGGTGATAGAGCCCTTAACCTCAAGCCTTGCCTCGTGGTGCATCCTTGGAACCCTAAGGCCTAATGCCTTGAGAATCTCCTTGTATATTTCAGCTCTCAGTTCGTATTCCTTGCTGCGCATCGCATCCGTAACCCCGTGTATCGAATCCATAACAGGTGTGTTGAAGTCGTATGTAGGCCACACCATATACTTGCTGCCCTGCCTGTAGTGGGGGTGCTTCTTTATGCGCATAAGTGTAGGATCGCGCATCGTAGTGTTTTCAGACTTCATGTCTCCCCTGAAACGCAGTATCGCACCGCCTTCCTCGTATTCGCCGTTGAGCATCTCGTCAAACATCATAAGGTTCTCCGACTCCGGATTTCTGGCATGCGGGCATTCCATGCCTTTTTGCCTGTAGCTCTTTATAGTCTCGGGAGGGCATGTGCATACGTAAGCTCTCCCTTTTTGAATCAGCTGCCTCGCATAATCGTAGAGCTTCTCTATGCTGTCGCTCGCATAATACTCATCATCGAATTTCACGCCGAGCCATTCAAGGTCGTATTTTATCGAATCCACGAATTCTTGGGACTCTTTCTCCGGGTTGGTATCATCAAAGTATAGGAATATCTTCCCGTTATAGATCTTAGCAAACTCCTGCTCCATGAAGACCACTTTTGCATGGCCTATATGGAGGTAGCCGCTGGGTTCCGGGGCAAACCTGGTAGAAAAATTACCGTATTCTGCACCCGGAAGCTCCATCCTGGGCAAGGAGGTGCTCTTTACCTTTTCAATGTATTCGTGCTCGAACTCGCTGCTGTAAGAGGCGTATTCTGCTGACTGCGCATCCTTGCTTAACGCATTCACCTCGCTTACTATCTCATCCACAGCGGAGCGGAGCTCCTTTATATTTATATCAGCCTGCCTGCCCAGCTTTGACAGTACCTTGCTGAGAACACTTGCGGCATTCGCCTTGCCGCCGTAGTCCACAGCGTTTTTTATCGCGTACTTCCTTGCGAGCTTTCTTATCTCTTCATCCAAGTATGATCACCACAGCTTACATACATGCGGCTATTGCAGTGTTATGATGGGCTGGCCATACATCGAGTATACGTTCAGGCTGGAGTTCTTTTTATATACCAGCGCATTTACTTTTACACGCAAGGCACCGCCTATAGGCACCAGATGCGATACAGGTATGGCATACGAACTGTTTCCTGATAATACTGTATAAGCATATGAGCCGTAATAAAGCGTCATGGTGCTCGGCAGGATTATGAAGGCGGTAGCGTTTATGGCGGGAGCGTAGGCCAAGCGGGAAGCGATAGCGTTGTAAACCTCAAACACGTTCAATCTGCCAGGGTAGATAGAGAGGCTGGTGTTGTAAACATTATAGCTCTCTATCGAGCCGTTTGCTTCCATGTTGGAAAGCATAGAATTTAACGAGACAGAGGAAGTATTCGACCCGGCAAGTTTGAGCGTAAAGTGCTGGCTATAATTGAACACTGTAGCGTTTACAATACCTGACACAAATGTAGTCTGTACATTTAACACAGTCGTAGTGGGGGTAGTAGTTTGCTGGGTTGTATTGTTTCCGAACGCTAGATAGGAGGTGAGGAACATTACTGCTACAAGAAGCGAGCCTACGAACAGCACCATCTTTTTTCTTTTTTCAGAATCCATACCATCCCATGCTCCTAAATTGTGCATAATCATTTTATTCAGAAAGCTTTATGTATTTATAGGAATAAGTTTAAGACATTTAGCATGGCAGAGGACATGTTGTATATCAGATTGTTTGTGCTAAAGTGATAATATGACTTTCAAAGATGGAGACTTTCTTGAAGTTGAGTACAGCGCATGGAGGGCAATAGACAACAAATTGCTGTATACTACAATAAAGGAGAAGGCACAGGAGGCGGGGATCTACGATGAGCATGCAGTGTATGGAGGTGCTCTTGTTATACTTGGCCAGAACACGATAGTGAAGGGTTTGGAGAGGGAGCTAAAGTCTATGAATGTAGGAGAATCAAAAAAATTCAGCCTAAAGCCCGAAGAGGCATTCGGAGAAAGGGATGAGAGCCTTGTAAAAGTAATACCGCTTTCAAATTTCAGGTCACAAAATATAAATCCTACACCGGGCATGCGCATAGATATTGATGGCGTACCGTCAACCGTTAAAAGCGTAAATTCCGGAAGGGTTGTGGTAGATCAGAACCATCCTGAGGCAGGGATGGAGATTATATATGAAGTAAAGGTGCTGCGGCTATTGGACAAGGACCATGATAAAATAGAATTGCTTGGCAGGACATATGGGGTTAAGCCTTCAGAGATAACAATCAAAGATAATACTGTAGAATTGTACTTTGACGACAGTGTAAAGAAGAATGCCGACTACTTTGTGGGGAAGGCAAGCCTAGTCGCTGCAATGTTCAATTACATCAAATCCGCAGACAAAGCGTATATAAGGGAGGAATACATCAGGCCCAAAATAGACGAGGGCTCAAATAAGGAAACAGGTAAAGAAACTGAGAGAAAAGAGGGGGAAGAAAAATAATGAAACGCATAGAAACAACAGCAAGTCACAGGAAATCTGAGCACCAACGCTGATGGCAATATTATTGCCTGCTTATTTTATATTTAGGGCGAAGGTGCCATTCATCTTTATACCAAGTTTCTTTGCTATATCTGATTTCTCGATGTTTGTTACCATTACGTAACCGCTCCATCTTGTTACCAATTCTGTTGAGCCGCAAATCGGGCACTTGTCCCCTCTGCTTATTATAATCCTGCAGTTTTTGCATACTTTTTCTTCCATTGGTTTCACCGATTGTTTTTATTCATTTCTGTTTTGACCTTCCGCTACCTCCTCTTCTAACGGGCCTCTTATATTCCTGCTGCTTCATAGAACCCCACTCTGGTTTGCCGAGGCCTTCAGGTCTCATAGTTAAAGCTATCTTAGAGTCTTTAATTGTGTTCTTCAGGCTTACAGTGGAGATCTTCGCATACACAAAATCGCCCTTCTTAAGGGACAGATTGCTCTTCCTGGAAACGAACGCCGGCACCTTTCTGTCAAAGCTCAGGAATTCGTTAGCTATCTGAGATACGTGAACAAGCCCGTCAATAGGACCTATCTTTACAAATGCGCCGAATTCCGCAAGTTCGGACACTTCTCCGGCGACTATCTCCTCTGGCTGGGGCGTATATACCAAAACATCAAAATCCACCCTGTGGTGCGTGGCAGGATCATTTGGGTAGAGCATCCCGTCGCTGATGTTCCTTATATTGAATACTACAAGTATGATCCCCAGCTCCTTGTCTATGGTGCTTTCATACCTCCTTGATAGTTCTTTCATGGCAACCTTTTCCAGGTCCTCGCCGAAGTCCTCCGGTGGAACCTTGAATATATCACTTATACTGTAGATCTTGTACATCTTCTACACCTCTTGCTTTTTCCGGTTTTCAACCCGTATTTATCTTATGCTATATGTGCCTGAGGATACCGTTCTTGTTCAATTTAAGCACATTTGCACCTAAAGATTTAAGTTTTTTTGCAAGAACGCTGTCGTTTGTAATTACTTTACAGCATTCGTTGGACAAGCGCAGGCTTAAGAGCCACGCGTCGCCGCTTGCATTATTTTTATATATACCTATCCTTGCAGCCTTTATCTCTGCAAGTGAAACCTTTGCACTTACGCCCTTCTTGCCTTTATTATTTGATATCTTAGTCAGCTCCCTTATTATACCTTTCGAAACATACGGTTTGCACCCTGGAAACTGCTCTGCTATGGATCTGAAAACGTTTTTGCCGTTTTCGAAACCGTAGAGTATGGAGCTGGTATCAACAAACACATTGCACACTACAACTACCTGCTACAAGGAATATTATGCAGACTTGCGGTGGGATTTCAGCTTTCTCTCAAGAACCTCTTTCAGCACCACTGCATCGTTGTGCTTCTCGTCCTTCGCGGCATAAATCAGTGTGATCAGTCCGCTGCTCTGCGCTAAATCAACAAGTTTTTCCAGAGCCTTGCTGTTCTTCAGTTCGCGCATGTATCTTCTTCTAAATTCACCCCATTTTGAGGGATCGTGCGCAAACCATTTCCTGAGCTCTGTGCTTGGAGCTACGTCCTTGAACCACAAATCGACATTGACAGAGGTGTGCCTTATGCCCCTCGGCCACAGCCGATCTACCAGAATACGAATGCCATCTGTAACATCATACTTTTCATAGACGCGCTTTATTTTTATCATCGACCCACGGCAACTTTAATTACGGAGCCATTAGCCTTTTATCTGAGAAGAATTAAATAATTTTGTAATCCACTATAGCCTTCGCATTGCCTTTATCTTTTTATCAAGGTAGTTATTATGGTATGCCTATTGCAATGCAACGTATCATGCAGACTTTGATACGTTATTTTTTAGGAAATCGGTTATTATTTTGTTAGCCGCATCAGGATCCAAAATTTTGCCGCTAAGAGAATGCTCTTTTATACCTCCTTCGAAGCCCGCGGATTTCAGAATCGAGCTTAATTCGCTAAGGTCTAGCCTGTTATTCGCTCCGCTGAGGCAAAGCACTCTGCTCTCGTTTATCAAGGCAATGAAATCGCCGGCATTCCTCTTAATGTGTTCCTTGGCATAGTCAAGCAGCATGCCTATCTCAAAATTCTTTATTAAAAATACCCTTTGCCCGGAATTGAGCATGGAGGTAAAAAACGTGGCAAGGTCTTTTTCGAGATTCTTGTTCTTGGATAAAATAGATAGGTACTTTTCTTCTATTTTATCTGGAGTAAAATTGTATGAAGTACTTAGTTTGAGCACAGAGTTGTTTATCACGTTGAGATAGTCGATCGCATCCTCTCCCACAAGGAATTCTACCTTGGTATCACCTCCAGGATATGAAACCCCGTATAACGCGAAAGCGCGTATCTGAGAAGTGTTTTCGACGTGTGCACGGCTGCACATAGCATAATCGTATTCGCCTATCTTCACTAAGCGCATAGATTCTTTACCTTGTAGCCTTTCCTCGTTAAACCTTAATGTGGGAAATTTGGCCTTTGCTTCGTCTATGCTGTTGAAAATATATTCCTCCACTTGCAGGGACTTTGGTATTACAAGATTTACTTCTCTTTCTGCAGCAAGGAGCTTGTCTATACTTACCTTTTCCTTGAAGAACGCGCTGCCTACATTACCGCTTTCCGTGTCTACCTTTTTCACATGTAGGTCTACGCCCAAATTCTGAAGCGACCTGGCGAATATGTGTTCCGCGGTGTGCAATTCCTTGCTTCCCATATTCAACCCCTGTCTGTTTGCCTGTTTTATTTTTGCACGCGCAATGCAAAAAACATAAACATAATAAATTGTAGCAGAAAATAATAAATTATGGACTATAAAGAGTTTGAGAGGCTTTTGGAAGTATGCAGGATAAGGCTCAGCAAAGGCGAGAAGGAGGGCATGAAGAAGGATATAGATGAGATACTCGAATACTTTAACAAGATAGAGAAGGATAAAGTTGGGAAAGACGTAAAGCCCGCATACCAGCCTATAGACCTACCGGAGCAGCTCAGGGAAGACGAGGTTATACCGTTTGAAGACGTTGATGATATACTTGCGAACACCAAGACATACAGATTCTATATTGTGGGGCCGAAAATATGAGCAGAATACAGGAATTTATGGATGCAGATCCTGGGAAGGATTACTACGCTAAACTTGTCGAGGAGCTGTCGGAACTTAACACCAAGCTTAACGCATTCAATAATATCAACATGTCGCTTGAATCAGGGTACCCGGTAAGCTTCAAGGACAATATCTGTGTGAAGGGCGTAGAAACCACGGCTTCGTCAAAAGTGCTGAAGGGTTACAAGCCGCCATTCAATGCGACGGTAGTTGAGCGGCTGCTTTCAAAGGGTTTTGGGTTTCTGGGCAAGACGAACATGGATGAATTCGGCTTCGGCAGTTTTGGTCTTAACTCAGAAAAGCCGGCAAGGAATCCGTTTGACAAAGAGAGGGTTGCAGGAGGTTCTAGCAGCGGTGCAGCGATTGCCGCAGCAATAATGGAGAACCACGTTGCAATTGCAGAATCTACAGGCGGCTCGATTGCAGCTCCTGCCTCATTTTGCGGAGTCGTGGGATTTACGCCTACGTACGGCGTAGTATCTAGGTATGGACTTATAGATTATGGCAACTCTCTAGATAAAATAGGGATCATGGGGAGGAGTGCTGATGACATAAGGCACGTGTTTGGGATTATAAACGGTAAAGACAGGTATGATGCTACATGCACGGGCATGCCAGAGGGCAGTGAATCGCAGAGGAGCAGCAGGAAGCTGGTTGTGATAGAGAATCTTTTGAAGGATATAGATGCGGCAATTAGTAAAAGCTTCGAAAGGACGATTGCGAAGCTCGAGAATAGCGGCTTTGAGGTTGAAAGGATAAACCTGAAGGAGCTCGACAGTGCAATAGCAGTCTATTACATAATAGCGATGGCTGAGGCGTCTACAAATCTTGCAAAGTATACCGGCTTCAAGTACGGCAATATACTTGACGACTTCTCAAAAGAGTACAACGAGTTCTTTACAGAGGCAAGAGAAAAATTCGGCAACGAGGCGAAGAGGAGGATTGTGCTTGGCACATACATAAGGAGTGCGAGTGTGAGGGAAAAATACTATTACAAAGCGTTGCAGATACGGAGGCGCATAGGAGAGAGGCTAAAGGAAGCTGCAGGAAAAGGGCATATAATAATGCCGACTATGCCCATGCTCCCGCCAAAAATAAGCGAAGCAAACAAGCTTAGCCCGCTGCAGACTTATATGGTGGATATACTTACAGTTCCAGCAAACCTTACAGGTTTACCCCACATCTCCTTTCCTACAGATTACAGCAACGGATTGCCTATAGGAACGCAGGTGATAGGTGCACCTTATGAAGAATATAAGCTGCTTGATTTTGTAGGAGAGTGGGAGAAAGTCTTCAAATACAGGTTTGCATACAATCTGGGATCGTTATGAAGATAGGATTGGAGGTACATGTGGCGCTGCCTACAAAAAGCAAGCTGTTCTGCAGCTGCAAGACTTATGTAGAAGAGCCGAACACCTCAATCTGCCCTATATGCATGGGTATGCCCGGATCAAAGCCAAAGCTCAACAAAGAAGCACTAAAGATAGGCTTGAGTGTGGCAAGAGCACTGAACTGCAAAATAAATGAAAAAATAGGATTTGTAAGAAAGGTGTATTTCTACCCCGACCTGCCTAAAAGCTACCAGATATCACAGCTTTATGACCCAGTAGGGTTTGATGGCAGCATAGACATAGGCAGCAAGAGCATAGGCATAAGGAGAATACAGCTTGAAGAAGATCCCGCAAGGATTTACAGAGAGGATGACTACACGCTTCTAGACTTCAACAGATCAGGCACACCTTTGCTAGAGATAGTTACCGAGCCCGATATAGGAAGCGAAGAGGAGCTGAGGGAGTTCTATGCGGAGCTGAGGAGCATACTTTACTACTTCGGCGTAGAGATAGATAGGGAGATGAAGGCAGATTTGAATATCTCCTTGTCAAAATCAAGAGTAGAAGTAAAGAATGTAACCGGCATAAAGAACCTGATAGATGCGGCGAGATATGAAATAAACAGACAGAGTGCTATGCTCGAAAGGGGCGAAGAGCCACAGGTTGAAACAAGGTCTTATATACCGGAGAGTATGACAACAGTGCACACGAGGGAGAAGGAGACAGACGAAGAATACGGTTATATTTTTGAGCCCGACCTCACGTTTTATTCAACAAATATCAAACTTGTCGAGCCCGTATATGCGAGCGCTATAGCAAAGGCGTACGCAGAGAAATACAACTACAGCGAAAAAACAATAAAAGAGCTTATAGCCTATGACCGCACAGCACTCGAGCTTCTGAAATCAAGTGCAGAAAGTCACAGGATGCAGGATATAATCGCGTCGTTAGAGTTGCTCAAAAAGTACAAGATTGAGCTTGATGCGGCGAAGTTCAAGAAGCTGCTGGAGCTGGTGGAAGGCCATGTTAATATCGATTATGCTAAACTGAGCGCAATAGCAGAGGGCAAGGAAGTAGCAAAAGAGAGTGGCATAAGCGAAGAGAGGATAGAGGAAGAGATAAAGCGCTTTATAAAGGAGAACCCAGGCATAGTGGAGGAGATAAAGGAGAACCCCAAAAGCATAAACAGGATAGTGGGCAGAGTATCGAAGAGCATTGGCGCAGACCCTAGGTTGGTGCTGAAATTAGTTGAAAAGGTCCTCAGCCAATAAAATTTGGATTATTGAAGTTCAGCTCCTGCGAGCTGAAACTGCATAGAAAAATAAAAATAGAAAAAGGAAGCGCAGGCTCTTGTTTTGTTTAGCGGATTGCTATGCAACGCTTTTCTGCACTTCGCTTTTTCTTATGCTAACCAACGACTCGCTATTGTGACTTGTATTTACTTCTGCTACCCGTGTGCTTTGGAATTCTCCGCACACGTTCATCAACATAAAATTCTTGATCTGTCCTAAATCTTTAGTTCTTGGCAGTATATACTCTAGCTTTGCAACTGCCGCTTCTAGAGTAAGGCTACCCCCGTCTATTATCCCTGTCTTCTTTGCATCTTCGCCTACCTTGTACTTGCTTAGGTCAATCTCACCATTAGGAACTTGGGTTACCAGCACAACTGGTATTTTGCTAGCAATCTCCGATACGGTCCCAAGCATGGAATCGGGCAGACCTCCACTTCCAAACACCTCCAGCACGAGTCCGTCCACTGCACCTGCTATAGCTTTTAGAGTTTCATCTGATGGTCCAGGAGGAGTGAGGTGTATTACTAGGACATTTGGGTCGAAATTTTGCTTGCGTATCGGCTCTACATATATCTCCTGCCCCTGTTCCATACGTAAAATATCGTATAAACCTACGATTCCCAGGTCTGTATGAACCTTTGTTCCAAAGGCCTCAAAGTCATCTGTATCAATTTTAGTTGCAATGTTTCCAGGTATTACCTTTCCGCCGAAGACCACCAACACTCCTTTGTAGATATCTCCGTGAGAGGCGACATATAGTGCATCGTTGAAGTTTTTCGGGGCATCGCTATTCTTCTCTTCTGCAGATAACATGCTACCAGTAAATACTATCGGCTTGCTAATATTTCTAAAGACAAAACTAAGCGCTGAAGACGAATAGGCCATAGTGTCTGTGCCATGCAGCACGACAATACCATCGTATTTATTGATATTCTCGTTTATTGTACTTATTAGCTTATCCCAGTCAGAAGGCCCTACATTTGTGCTGTCCTTGTTCATAAGCTGTATTAATTCTATTTCGAGGCTTTCATTATTTCTTTGGTTTATGAGTGATTCCTTTAATTTTTCAACACCTATTTTGGGTGTAAGACTGCCATTCTCTGAGGATGCAACAGAAGCGATAGTTCCACCTGTACCTATTATAAGTATACGCGGTTTACCCATACCACCACATTTAATATTTACTCCTTTCATCATATTTAAAGCTTTTCTATAACCATCAATATCTACGAAGTTGCGACAGCATAAAGCCGTTATATCAAATTGCGTGGAACTGCCGGATTGTACGAAAACAATTTAAATGCAGTATATCAAAATTTAAACTGGTGAGGGATGTGGGTGATAAGACTATAAGTAAAAAAGACTGGAATCTTGATTTTGTAGACCTTCAATTTTCAGATTTGTCTGGGCGGCTGCATGGGGTAACAATTACGTATAAAGAGCTTGAAGACGAGGAAAAAGTTAAAAACGGGTTCGGGAAGCTGGATGGGAGCAGCGTTAAGGGTTTTGCAGAGATCAATGAGAGCGACATGGTGCTCATGCCTGTAATGAGCACATTGAGGAAGATACCGTGGGAAAATGATACATACAGGGTACTGTGCAACATATACAGGAACAGGAGCGGCGGCAGGTTTGAAAAAGACCCAAGGGGTGTTGCAGAGAATGCCGAGAATCATGCCGCCTCGCTCGGCTATAGAAGTTATTTCGGGCCGGAAGTCGAATTCTTTGTCTTCGACGGCATAGAGGTATACGCATCAAATCCCAGCGAGGGCACCGGATACAGAATAAAATCTGCAGAAGCGCCTTGGGATAGCAGTGGAAGTGTGATACAGAAAAAAGATGCATATTACGCGGTAACACCTTCCGATAGGACTGGCGGTGTAAGAAAGGAGATTATACGTACTTTGAGGAATGATTTCGGCTTTAATATAGAGGCGACGCACCACGAGGTTGCAACTGCGGGGCAGAGTGAGATAAACTTCAGGTATGCGGGAATAACTGATGCTGCAGATATGGTGCAGACGCTTAAATATGTCGCCAAGAACGTTGCAAGCAATCTTGGCAAAAGGGCAGTATTCATGCCAAAGCCTATGTATGGTGACAACGGCAGCGGGATGCATGTTAACATAAGCCTCTGGAGCGCAGACGGCAAGAGAAACAGGATTTATGATCCGGAGGATTCATATGCCGAAATTAGCGAGGAGGGCAGATACGCCATAGGTGGATTGCTGGAGCATGCGCCTGCGCTCTCGGCAATAGTCTCGCCCACTACCAACAGCTACCACAGGCTTATACCGGGTTATGAGGCACCGGTGTACCTCGCATGGAGCAAGTCAAATAGGAGTGCTGTGGTTAGAATACCATCCTACTATGAGAAGGATGAAAAAACCAAGAGGATAGAGTACAGGGCGCCTGATCCTTCCACAAATCCTTATCTCGCGTTTCCTGCGATACTAATGGCTGCGCTTGATGGTATAAACAAGAAAATAAGTCCTGGCGAACCTGTAAACAAGAATATCTACCATATGGATGCACATGAAAGAAAGGAGCTCAATATAAGAGAGCTGCCGAAAAGCCTGGATATAGCACTCGATGCTCTGGAATCAGATATGGAATTCCTCAAACCCGTGTTTGCAGACAGCCTTATAAAATCATACATAGATATGAAAAGAGCAGAGGCAAGGGAGATTGCTACATACCCTACAGCAATAGAGATGCTATATTATCATGATGTATAAAAGAGGTATTGCCTGCTTTCTTTCCCTTCAAAAAGTATTTAACTCTGCTCGCAAGAAGTCCCCTTTCGCAAGATAGGGGACGAGAGCGAGTGAAAGCTTTATATAAAATGTGACACACTATAATAAAAAGGGTTATGGTAATATGGGCAATTTGCTTATAGAAAAGAGAGAAAGAATAAGGAACAAAGGCCGCGAGACCAGAAATAAAAGGAAAACCCAGACTGCAAAGTCTTTTGAAATAAAACTTGACAAAAGTAAAATATCAAAGGAAAGAATGGATAATTTAGAAAGGCTGTTTCTTGAAGGTAAATGGTTTACGAACTATATCATATCTAAAGGCATAACAGATTCAGTACCATATAAAGATTACAAAGTAAATAAAGTAAATATAAAGGTAAAAGACAAATTTGAGGAAAGAGAATTGAAAGTATTGTCGGCGCAGATGAAACAGTATATTATAAAGAGGCTGCAGAATAATGTAAAAACACTGCACAAACTTAGCAAAAAAGGAAAGAAAGTAGGGAAGATAAAGTACATAAAGTCGCTTCATTCAATCTTCCTAATGCAGTATGGCAATACATACAGATTAGACAAAAATGCAAGAACACTGCATATACAGGGAATCGGCGATTTCAAAGCCATTGGATTAGAGCAAATACCAAATGCTTGCGACATAACAACTGCAAACTTGATAGAAAGAAACGGCGATTACTTCCTGCATGTTACAGTATATGTGCCTAAAGAGGAAAAGGTGCAAAATAAAAGAGCTATAGGTATAGATCTTGGAATAAAAGACCAGATTGCATTTTCAAACGGAATAAAGGCGAAGTACTCTGTTGAAATGTCAGATAGGATAAAAAGATTATACAGGGCATTTTCAAGAGCACAATACAACAAAGAAACAAAAGAATCTTCAAAGAGAAGGCAGAAAGTGCTTGAAAAAATAAAGAAGGAATTTTCATATGAGAACAATCAGAAAAAAGATATAAACAACAAGATAGCGCATTACATATCTGAAAATTATGAGTTTGTTGCTTATCAGAATGATGCTATACATTCATGGCAAAGACTTTACGGCAGGAGAATTTACCAAACTTCCATAGGAGGATTCCGCGATACCTTGAAAAGAAAGGTCAGCACTCCATTGGAAGTAGATAAGTTCACAAAAACGACAGGCATATGCATGTACTGCGGTTATTCTCTGCATTTGAATCTGTCCGACAGAATGTTCAGCTGTCCTTCCTGTGGGCATGTGCAGGACAGGGATGTGAGTGCAGCGAATGCAATAAAGAAGGAAGGACTTTCCCTACGGAACGTAGGGGAGACGCTCTTAGATGACAATGCCTCTACGATTAGCATGCTGGAATATCTGAAAAGTATTCCTCATGTGAAAGCAAGCATCTCAAATGAAGCGAGAAGCCCTGAACAAATGGATGTGGCTCATATAGAAGCCCCATCCGTAAGGGTGGGGTAGTTCACCTGTGATATTTATGGCTCAAATTGCAAACAACGAAGTCGTCCAAAAGGATGCTGAATACATGAATATGTACGGCTTCAGCGACTCTGTGGTTTATAAGTACAGCACTGAAAAAGGCCTTTCAGAGAAAGTGGTCCGCGAGATCTCACGCATAAAGCAGGAGCCGGAATGGATGCTCGAAAAAAGACTTACCGCATATAAGGCATTTCTAGGCAAGCCCGTTCCAAAGTGGGGCCCGGATCTGGCGGGCGTGGACTTCGAAGACATCTATTACTATAAAAAGCCGACAGACAAAAAAGAGGGCAACTGGGAAAGCGTGCCCGAAGATATAAAGAAGACCTTCGACAAGCTCGGCGTGCCTGAGGCAGAGCGGAGGTTCTTTGCGGGGGAAGAGGCACAGTACGATTCCGAAGTTGTCTATGGTAGCATAAGAAAAGACCTCGAGTCACGTGGCGTAATTTATGTTGATACCGATACTGCAGTAAAGAAATATCCTGAGCTTGTTAAAAAGTACTTCGGTATGATGGTTCCGCCCACAGACAATAAGTTTGCAGCGTTAAATACCGCAGTGTGGAGTGGCGGCTCGTTCATATACGTGCCAAAAGGCGTTAAGCTTGCAATGCCCCTGCACGCATATTTTAGAATCAACTCAGAGAAGATGGGCCAGTTCGAGCGCACCCTCATAATTGCCGACGAGGGCGCCGATGTTACTTATGTAGAAGGCTGCACAGCTCCTATATACAATAGCTCCTCGTTGCATGCAGCGGTAGTAGAAATCGTTGCACACAAGAATGCACACGTAAGGTACGTAACAATACAAAACTGGTCCAAAAACATATACAATCTGGTGACGCAGCGTGCATTTGCGTATGAGAACGCATATGTGGAATGGATCGATGCGAATATAGGCAGCAAGCTTAACATGAAGTACCCAAGCGTGTTTCTCAAAGAGCCTGGCGCAAAGGGCGAAATACTTTCAATAGCAGTAGCTGGAGACGGACAGATACAGGACAGCGGCGGCAAGGTGTATCATCTTGCTCCTAACACTACCTCGAAGATCATCTCAAAGAGCGTCTCCAAAGGCACAGGGTTGACAACCTATCGCGGCCTCATACATATAGACGAAAGGGCAAGAAACTCTAAATCTACTGTAAGATGTGATACCCTGCTGCTCGACGACGAGGCAAAGGCCGACACCTTCCCGTACAATGAGATTTATGCAAATGATGCTACAGTCAGCCATGAGGCCAAATTCGGAAAAATTAATGACGAACAGCTTTTCTATCTTATGTCGCGCGGTCTTAGCGAGGAGGAGGCCATCACACTTATCGTGTTGGGGTTCATAGAGCCGCTTGTAAAGGTTCTACCACTGGAATACTCGATCGAGCTGAAAAGGCTAATAAAGCTGGATACCACAAATTCTGTAGGGTAAAACACATCAATCGGTGCCTATATGCCATTGAACGAAAGCAGTAATACCGGCGCGCATAGTAACATAGACGAGCTGTACAAAAAGCATAGAATCGCAATGGAGGGCGAAGTGCGCAGCATACTTTCCGGAAAAAGCCATGTGCCTGCGGGGGCGTTCGAGGATTTCGTCGAAGATATAGAGAAAAAGCTGATGATTACTTTTGACGCATTTGTAAGCAAGGACAGCCATTCTCTTGCTAGTGATTCTATAAAAATCTCGCAAAGGAGCAAGCGCCCTGCGCATGCAGATGCGCCGCGGCCGCTCGTGTTCCCATCAGTAGACCTCGAATATGCGAGGCTTGCCGAGGAGCATAGCGACAGGAATATAACGATAGAGGTAAATGAAGGTGAGAGCAAAAACCTGAGGATAGCACTTTCAGATTTTCATGCCCCGCTGGTCTCAAAGATAAATATAATAGTGCACAAAGGCGCATCGCTAAAATTGTTTGAACTATTCATTTCAGATTCTGGCAAACCCTCCATCAATCTTTCCTTGAACAGACTTACGGCGGAGGAGGATTCTACAGTCGAGATAAATGTACTGCACAACGAAGGCGCAAGCACCAATTCCCTGCATTTTTCAGAATCGAACCTTGCGCGCAATTCACGTGTAAAGCTCAATACAGCGCTCATCGGATCAAAAAGCAGCATAGTGAGAAATCTGTTTTTTATAGAAGGGGAGGGCGCATACTTTGAGATGAATTCATCCATGCTCGCGTCAAAGGAGCAAAAGTTCGACGTATTAAACAATTCGCTTAACTCCGGAAAAGAAAGCACATACTTTGGCGATGTGCGTGCAGTCCTTTCGGAGAGCAGCGCCGCATTTCTGAAGGATATGAGCGGCATAAGCCCCCATGCCGATGATGTAAAGGCGTACATAAAGGAGCGCGCAATGATTATAGGAGAGAGGGCGCGTGTCAGCATGCTGCCAGACATGTCCATAAACGAAAACAATGTCAAGGCAACTCATTCCGCAGCCTCTGCTCCGATCGATACGGAAGGAATATTTTATCTTATGTCAAGGGGGCTTACACAGCATTCTGCTGAAAGCATGGTACTAGAAGGTTTCCTATCCGACAGTGTAAGCAGGATAGACGAGGCTGTTGCGAAATCCATAATACTCGCGCACATCTATGAGAAAATAAGGAAAGGCAGCTTTGGCAGCACGGTTGAAAGGAATATCGAAGGCATGTGGCTGCTTCCACAGAAAAGCCAGTTTGACATGTTTAGCGGCGGGATGAAAGCGTATGGCGATGCCGAGGAATCTGGCGGCGCACAAGGTGGGAAGACAGGGTTAACTTACAGTCAAAATAATGATGATACTAAAGTGGTTTTATGATACTGGAATTAAAAGATGTGCATGTTGAAGCTGGAGGAAAAGAGATACTCAAAGGTATAAACCTAAAGATAAAAGATGGAGAGTTTCATGTCCTGATGGGCCCTAACGGCGCAGGCAAGACGACGCTTGCAACTGCGATAATGGGTTCGCCCAAGTCGAAGGTGACAAAAGGCAGCATAATGGTTGACGGCAAACCTATAAATGATTTGCCAACGGATAAGAGGGCTAAGCTCGGCTTGTTCATGCAGTTCCAGAACCCTGTTGAGATAGAGGGTGTGGGGTTTGTCAATTTTGTAAGGTCGGCAAAGGAAGAGCTGGCCGGCAGCGTTAACATGAAAGAGTTCATGGATTCGATAAAGGAGCTCTCCGAAAGGCTAAAGTTCAGCGAAGGTATTATAGGCAGAAACCTGAACCAGGGGTTTTCCGGCGGGGAGAAGAAGAAAGCGGAGATAATGCAGATGGCGCTTTTTAAACCGAAGATTGCAATACTGGACGAGCCGGATTCCGGGCTTGATATCGATTCATTGAAGGATGTTGCTGAATTAATAAACAATCTTCATGAAAAAGAGAAGATTGGCCTGCTGGTTATAACGCATTATAGCAGGATACTATCCTACATGAAGCCGGAGTTCGTGCATGTGCTTTATGAAGGGAAGATAATCGCGAACGGCGGCACCGAACTTATAAGCAAACTCGAGAAGGAAGGCTATACAAGCATGCTGTAGTGCAAACGCGAGCATAAAACGTAAATGTGAAGATGCAGAATTATATAACAAAAATCAACAAAGTGAGGATTTGCCAGGCAAAATAAATGCTAAAAAGATAAAGCAGGATTTTCCTATACTCAGCATAAAAATGAATGGGAAGCCGCTTGTGTATCTCGACAGTGCCGCAACTTCGCAAAAGCCGCGACAGGTCATAGATGCGATCACAGATTACTACCTTACCTATAATGCCAATATACACCGCGGCATATACGAGATCTCGGAAAAGGCAACAGAAACCTACATCGAGTCTAAGAGGAAGCTTGCAGATTTTATAAATGCAAAGGAGATGGAGGAGATAATATACGTGAGGAACACCACCGAGGCGATAAACCTTGTCGCGCTCTCATGGGCAGAGCAAAATCTTAAGAGGGGTGACGTGGTGCTGGTTACTGAAATGGAGCACCACAGCAATATCGTGCCGTGGCAGCTTCTCTCAAGGAGGAAGCATACAAAGCTCGAATACATAAAGCTAGATGCGTCGCATAACTTCATTGATATGGATGACTTCAAGGAAAAGCTCGAAACGAAGAACCCAAGGCTCGTGGCTGTGACCCACGCGTCTAATGTGCTTGGCACGATAAATGACGTCAGGGAAATATCGCGTCTCTCACACAGGGTCGGCGCTAAGGTGCTTGTTGACGGGGCACAGTCTGCCCCCCACATGAAAGTTGATGTCTCCAATATTGACTGCGATTTCTTTGCATTCTCAGGGCACAAGATGCTAGCCCCAACAGGCATAGGTGCACTTTACGCCAAGCGCGACATACTCGAAAACACAGAGCCGATGCTCGGCGGAGGCGATATGATAAAAGACGTGAGCTTCCAGTCAGCGATATGGAATGACCTGCCATGGAAGTTCGAGGCTGGTACTTCTAATATAGAAGGAGGGATAGGGTTTGGAGCAGCTGTTGACTACCTTAATAAACTGGGCATGCAGAATATACGATCGCACGAAAAAAGCCTTACCAGATACGCGCTAGAGGAGATTTCCAAAGTAAAAGGCGTGAGTGTATATGGCCCTGGTCCTAACAAGATAGAAAAGCGTGGCGGGGTAATATCCTTTTCAGTTAAAGGCATACACCCACATGATATAGCAAGTATTTTCAACAGCGAAGGCATAGCCATACGCGCGGGCCACCATTGTGCGATACCTCTTGTAAGGGGTGTATTAAATGAACCCGCACTCGCGAGAATGAGTTTTTATGTTTATAACAACAATGAAGACATAGACAAAGCGATTGCGGCGATACGAAAGGCGCAGAGAATATTTAGAGTAGCGTGATTATTATGGACAACCTTTTTGCAGAGCAGATAATCTCAAACTATGAGCATCCCCACAACAAGGGTAAGCTAGAGAAGCCCACCATAAAGCATCATGAGTTCAATCCCACATGCGGTGACGAAATTACCCTCTACCTAAAGATAAAAGACGGCAAGGTAAGTGATGTAAAGTTTGAAGGAAGCGGATGCGCCATCAGTATGGCGAGCGCAAGCATACTTACCGATTTTATCAAGGGGAAAAGCCTCAAGGAAATAGAGAAGATGGGCGTGCACGACATAATAGATCTGCTAGGCCTGGATCCTGGACCCGCAAGGCTTAAGTGTGCAACGTTGTCATTGCGTACATTGAAGGAAGCAGTGTTCATTAGCGAGCACAAAAAGATAGACGAGGAAACACAGCGGCTATAGGCCGCATTTCTTCAATAAAGAATCAGCTCACCGCTATCTCTACCCTTTTGTTGTGCGAACCCTTATTCTCATATTTTACAAGCGACAGCCTGCCCACTTCCTTCGTGTTTGCAACATGCGTGCCGCCGTCCATCTGCATGTCAAACCCCTCTATCACTATCACTCTTACCTTGTCTAGGCTTTCCAGCAGCTTCCTTCCCGGCTCAGTTCTTGAGAGATTTTCTATGCTAAGTGCCTTCTCCTTACTTAGCACTTCTGGGTAAACCTTCCTGCCCTCTTCTATAATTTTCTGAGTCTCCTCAAGTATCTTCATCACCATCTCCTTATCCATACCAGGAACGTCGAAGTCTACTCTCGCCCTATCATCGTATATCTGCCCTCCTGTTATCGAGCCCGCCTTCCTTTTTTCCATAATTGCATCTATCAGATGTATAGCAGTATGCAGCCTCATATGCATATACCTCCTCTCCCAATCTATTACTCCATGTATTTCGTCTCCGATGCCGCCGTTGAAAGTTCTGTCAAGAATGTGCAACACATCTTCACCTTCGTTCTTGGTTTCTACTACCCTATAACTTTCTCCATTGTGTGATATTATGCCTGTATCGCATGGCTGTCCACCTCCTGTTGCATAAAATATGGTGCGGTCCAATACAACTGCATTATTATTGACACTTGTGACTTTCGCATCAAACTCCTTTGAGTATGCGTCTTCGAGGTATATTCTTTCTGTCATAGCACTCACCAATCAGGATTCTGAAGTCTACACCATAGCATTTCAAAGCGCTATTAAGGCGTATGCCGCCGCAATTATCACCGCGGAGAGTAGTAATTTAACCTTAAGCTTCTTTTCGCCAAATATAAGCCCTCCTACCATGACTGTTATAAGCACATTAACACTGTTGCGGAGTGGTGATGTAAGGCTTATCTCCGAAGAGTAAACTGCTATATAATTTGTGACACGATACAGTATCGTAAGCACTGCTATTGTTAATATTGGAATTTTATATTTCTTTATGTTCTCCGCAATCTCCCTTGCACCACCATACTTAAAACTCATAAATACAAACAGGTTTAATGCCATGAAATATTCGCCAATAATCAGATAAGCAAATACATTTACCTGTAACAGGAAAAGGTATTTCATCAATATTGCCCCAACAGCCATGATAATAGTGTCGAGCAACAGGATAGTGGCATATTTGCCTTTCCCATACCCTGCTTCGACATTGCTTCCCGTGTTAAACACCATAAAGTACGAAGCGACGATCAGCACCGCTATGCTTACATATTGTGCCAATTGCAGGTGCTCGCTCAGGAATAGGAATGCAAATACGACAGTGAACATTACAGGCAGAGAACTGAAGAGCGGCGATGCGACAGATATATTCCCGTGCCTAAACACCTTCGCCGTTAGCACATAGGTGGTCGTGGACAAGAGGCTTATTATGTAGATTACAGCTAGCTCAAAAAGCGTTATGTTAAACTTTGCAAGTGGTAGAAAAAGCAGCGAAAGCGGTAATATTATAACAGTAAACGCGGCGCTGTATGCGGCGGCATGCTCGTTTTTGAGCGTCTTCTTCTCCAGTATGGTAGAGATCCCCATAAGTACGGAAGAAGCTAGCACAAAATAATACCAGGCGATCATAACAAAGCCTAACTATCAAAATGCAAAGTATTTTAGCTTTTATGAGTTTAGAGGAAAACAAATAAAAAGTGGTTATATGGCTTTTGTTGACCCACTCACTGTAATGCTGCTCAGCCTTGGGTTGAGCGCTCTCTTTGTAGCACTATATCTCCTTGGGAAGGGGATGAACAAGAAATGGGTAAGCAGTCTAGTAGTGCCGATATTTGTTCTAGGCCTCTTCAACTTCGTAAGCGGCTTTATGATGTCATTCATGTGGCCGCTGCCAGGTGCATACAATATGCTCTTTGGGGACCCGCTGCTCTTCTTCGGTCTTATAATGATGGCGGGCGCGTATATGCATAGCAGGAACATTAGTGTAAACAGTCTTTCGCTGTTCGGTCTTTTCCTCGGCATATACCTTGCCGTGGAAGCTGCGGGAATGTATGCATTCAACCTTGAGTCTGGGCAATACTTCCTGCCTGCATTCAGCCTGTACGTCTTTGCAGCACTTTCAGGAATCTTCTCCCCGCTAGTATTCGCAAATACAAAAGGAAGCGGAAGGTACGCGTATTACTTCCTGTTTATCCTGCTGCTTATAACAGCGCTTCTTGCGTTCTTTATAGGATACGCAGGCATATACGGGCACCTGCAATCCCCGCCATAACCTGACTGGTTTTTCTTCTTTCTTTTTCTTTCTTTTTTGTTTTATTGACGCGAAGTTAGCGTCTACGAGCCTGTATTTCTATAATGCAGAAAGTGCAGTAGTCTAAAATTCTCCAATGCAAACACTTATTATACCTATATGATATATTCGAATCATGCCTATCCAAGAAGCTCTTGAATCTCTCAGAAGTGGAAAGCCTGTACTTGTGTTCGATTCGAAAGATAGGGAGGGGGAAACCGATATTGTATTTGCCTCACAGTTCATTACTCCAAATGCAATACGCCTGATGCGTAAGGACGGTGGCGGGCTGATATGCGTAACCATGCCAAGCAAGGTAGCGGATATATTGGGCTTGGATTACCTGATTAAAATTTATGAAAGAAGCCGTATGCCATTCGTAAAAAAGCTCTACCCCAACGACATACCCTACGGAGAGCAGTCTTCTTTTTCAATAACAATAAATCACAGAAAAACATTCACTGGTATACCAGATGCAGATCGTGCGCTTACAATCTCGAAATTCGCAGAAATAGTAGAGCATGCATTATCTTCTAACAGCGAATATAAGAAAGCGCAAGTTGTGTCGGAATTCGGCAGGAATTTCCGCACTCCAGGCCATGTGTTTACACTCATAGCCTCAAAGGGCCTTATTTCAAGAAGGAAAGGCCATACGGAGCTCACCACCTACCTTGCATATCTTGCAGGATTAATACCTTCAACAACTATAGTAGAAATGCTCGGCGATGACGGTAAATCATTGAGTAAGAGCAAAGCAATAGAGTATGCAAAGAAAAGGGGGTTCGTATTTTTAGAAGGCAAGGATATAATCAAAAAATTCCTTTCGGAACCCTTGCCCAACATATAACATACTCTTTCATGCATAGGCCCCGCATGCCTTCGCAATCTACAAGGAATATAAATCATTGCGTACAATATCTCTCCAACCCTTTTTTGTTTTTGTGATATAATGGCCAGTTCTAATATGCCCAAAGTCGAGAAAGGCATGGGCTCAGCCGGAGCCGATTTAGTAAAGACCACAAGCATGATGGAACGCGCCCTCAGAAACGTATCAGAGCAGGTTTGGAAATCTAAATTGTCAGAACCGCAGAAATATGAACTCGTTGCAAGCCACATATCAAGCATAGAAAGGATACTGCCCGGCTTCAAATACGAATATTTCTATGCTGAAAAGATAGCATCCACTATATCTGGCATGGAGATAAGGCGCACAGTCTCGTTTCTATCTACGCTTGAGGCAATAGCTTATTTTTACTCGGAAACATTCGAAAGCGAGGCAGCCTCCCTTATAATAGCAGGCCTGCTCTCCAGACCAGACAGTCCAGAAAGTGCGGCGAGGCATCACAAGCTTATAGTCGGCAAACTCTCTGCAAGAACAGAACGCTATAAGAAAAGCCTGCTGTATCATGAAAACAGGATCACCGCATTATACAGCGAGTTAAGCAAAAACAATTCGGGCATTTTGAGGTTTTTCAGACGTGGAAGAATAGAACACATTTCAAAAGCCGTGCGGGCGGCGGAGTCACGGTACAGATCGTCTGAGAGGCGTTTCAGGCGTTCCACAAAACTGCTCCAGAAAATCAGCAGCGTATAATTATTTCAATTCTATCGTGTCCCCTATTTTCGGCGCATACGCCTCAAAACCTTCTCCATTCAATTTTTCCGCAAACATGCGCGTGTTCTCTTCACTGCCGTGCATGCATATGACTACGTTAGGGGCGCTTTTTCTTACGTACTCAAACAGGTCGCTCATGCCTGCGTGTGCTGAAAAGTCAAACAGCTCTGTGCTGTTTGGTATTCTTCTTCTCTTTCCATCCACGGTTATGGTCCCATTTTTAAGCAGCATGCTGCCGTTTGTTCCCTCTATCTGATAGCCTGTTAGCAGCACAGCGGAATTTGCGTTAAGCTTGGTTATATAATCCAGTACTGGACCGCCGTTCAGCATACCTGCCGTCGTGAGTATTATCGAAGGCTCGGAGAGCGCGATATCGCGATCTGACCTATCCGCTATAACTGTTGCATCCTCGAGCGCTTTCATCAGCATATGTGAATCCTTTATGAAAGAAGGGTGCCTTAGCACTATCTTTGTTGCTTCCCTGACCATTCCGTCTACATACACAGAATCTGCGAGCCCATTTTCATGCAGCATTGTAAGTATCTCCTGGCCTCTGCCCACGGCGAACACCGGCAGCAGCGCATTGCCGCCGCTTTCCAGCACCTCCTTAACCCTGTTTATAAACTTTCTTGACAGCTCTTTCCTGTCTGGATGGTCTTTATATGCGTATGTGGACTCTATAGCAAGCACATCGCTCTTTACTATCTCCGCGCCTTTGTGCAAAGTCTGCGGCTGAAGTTTGAAGTCACCAGTGTAAAGGATCCTTTTATTCTCCTTTGCGTCAAGCCTCTCGAGCAGGATCTGCGCACTTCCGCATATATGACCTGCATCATAAAATTCTATCGAAAAGTCCCCGTATTCCACAGGCGTGCTGTACTCTACCGGTTTGTAGTGCTTTGCAAAGTTCTTCAGCTGCTTCCTGTGGAATTTCTCCTGTTTGTGTTCCCTTCTTGCTATCTTCATAGAGTCTTCAAGCAGGAGCTCGGAAAGCTCAAGCGTGGGTGCTGTGCCGAATGAATCAGGAAGCATGCCGCTGTAGAGCCATGGCGCCATGCCGCTATGGTCGAGGTGTGCATGGCTGAGCAGGAATGCGTTCACATTTTTTGCCTCAAGCGGATACTCATTTTTATGGTCAAGCTTTACCCCGTAATCAAACAGGAATGTCTTGGAATCCTTTACGAGCAATGCAGACCTGCCTACCTCCTGTGCCCCTCCCAAAAGTTTCAATATCATTCAAATCTATCTGACAAATTAGCAATAGAACCCGAAAGACTACGGCTAAACCTTGCTGGTAAAAAATCGGGTTTAAAGTATATAAATGTTAGCATCTTATAGATAGTTGATGCGATGTCTGATGAAATAAACTTCGTAGACCTTATGGCTTTGTCAAAGATAGGCCCAGACAGCGTCGTGGAGAAATTCGGCGGGCTTATAAATTCCTCCTTCTTTGACGCTTCAAACATACTCGGCACACTCAAAGTAAAGGGGCTCATAGATTTCACTACCTCTTTTCCTGGACAGAGCGCGATTACTATCACTGATGCGGGCAAGCAGCTTATGAAAGAAGCCGATAGCAAGTCAGCCGAGCCTTTCGACCAGCTCGATTTCACTCTCCTTACCTATCTTTCCGGGGGGAAGAAAACGCTTGCCGATCTGAGCGGCGCAGTCAACCTGCGGCCGCGGGATATGGCTCTTCATTTATACAAGCTGATGCAGACCCAGTATCTAACTTCGAACTTCAGGAACGGTCTGCTCGACATCGCACTTACGGAGAAAGGCTTCCTGCAGGTCAAATCTGGGATGCCCGCACCGCAAACCTCCGCAGCTCCAAGCCAGGCTGTACCAGGTTCAGCTGCAAACCAGCAGGCGCCCCAACAGGCGCAAGCGGGTATGCCTTCAGGTCCTGCAATTCAGGTGCCTCTACAAACTCCGACACAGCCACAGCAGGAAACACAGCAGCCTGTTAGTGAAGTGGAAAAACTTATAAGCGATGCGAAAAGGAAGAAGGCGAAGCGCAACATAGAACTTCTGCTAATAATAATAGTGATTCTTGTAGTCCTAATAGCGCTTGCGAAGATGAAACTTATATGAGGGGCGCACATGCACGGCCGTTGCATCTTCGCTGTAACATCGAAGGCGAAGTCTGGCAAGTACTAGAAAACTGGTGGTGGAACGGATAAACTGCTTGACTACATAAAGGCGCAAAAACTGCTTGAAAAATACAAGATAAATTCGGTGCGCAGCGCATACGTAAAAGGCGCAGACGAAGCAATAAGGTTTTCCAACGGAAAGCCTATAGTAATGAAGGTCATATCGCAGGAGGCACTGCATAAATCAAAGAGCGGCCTGGTAAAGCTCAACCTGTCCAAGCCGGAAGAGATACGTTCTGCATTTTCCTCACTTATGAAAACAGTAAGATTGCTGAAGCTTCACAGCTACAAGGTACTTGTGCAGGAAATGGTGCCTGGAAACGGAAGCGTAGAGATAATAATAGGCGGCAAGGTAGACCCGCAGTTCGGCAAGCTTGTGCTCCTCGGTCTTGGCGGAATTTACGTTGAAGTTTTCAAGGATGTGGCTGTTCGTGTCTGTCCGATAAATCGCCATGATGCCGAAGATATGCTCTACCAGCTCAAATCTCACAGCATAATCGCCTCAGTTCCAAAATCGGAAGATACAGTAATATCGCTTTTATTGAAGGTCTCGCGCATGCTTACAGAGAATGATATCCACGAGCTGGATTTGAACCCTGTCATACTCCATCCAAACGGCTATAATGTAGTAGACCCAAGGATACTCGAATAGCATATGTGCAAATGTGAATGATACGATGAAAAATATGGAAAAGTCATATGCAAATCTGGATTCTGTGATGAATCCAAAAAGCGTTGCGATAATCGGAGCATCGCAGAACCCCGAAAAAGTAGGGCATGTAATACTCCAAAACTATCTGGATGTGGGATATTCTGGAAAGTTATACCCTGTAAACAACAACTACGAAGGCGAGATACTCGGGTTTGAGACGTATAAAAGCGTGCTAGACATAAAGAAAGATATAGATCTTGCAGTGATCGCCATACCTGCTGAGTACGTAAACGGTGTGCTGGAGGAATGCGGCAGGGCGCACGTTAAGAGCGCAATCATAGTAAGCAGCGGATTTTCGGAAGTCGGTGAGACCGAGAGGCAGGAAAAGCTTACAGAGATAGCAAGAAGATATGGCATGCCTGTGATAGGGCCAAACTGCCTGGGAGTAATGGACATGCGTTCTCGTATAGACACTCTCTACCTTCCAACATTTAAACTCGACAAACCAAAGATAGGAGGCGTCAGCTTTGCATCACAGAGTGGTGCTGTGGGAAGCCTTATACTCGATATAATCTCCCACGAAGGCTTCGGTCTTTCCAAGTTTATCTCCTACGGCAATGCCGCTGTTGTAGACGAGACAGATATACTTAATTACCTCTCGAAGGATAAAGATACAAAGATAATAATCTTCTATTTGGAGGGCGTGAAACGCGGTAAGGAATTTATAGAAGTCGCCAAGCGTGCAACCAAAAACAAGCCCGTAATAATAATAAAAGGCGGCAGAACCACTGAAGGCGCATCCGCTGCGCATTCGCATACCGCAGCACTTGCCGGAAGCAGCGAGGCTTATGATGCTGTATTCAGGCAGTTCGGTTTTGTTAGTGCTGACAACCTCGACGAACTAATAGCATATGCAAAGATATTTGATACGCAGCCTCTTACCACAGGCAACAGGATAGGCATGATAACAAATGGTGGCGGAATGGGCGTGCTTGCAACAGATGCTCTGTATAGGAATGGCCTGGTCATGGCAGAGCTTTCAGACGAATCAAAGAGGATATTGCGTAAGGGCATGCCGCCAATAGTCAATATACGCCTACCTTTGGACATCGGAGGAGATGCAGATGACAAGAGGTTTGCACTTGCTCTTGATACTGTCAGCAATGATCCAAATGTTGATGCGATAATGGCTATAACGCTGTTTCAAACCCCCGGAGCAGATTCGCGTGTCGCATCTATGCTGATACATTACGGTACACAGCTAAAGAAGCCTCTTGTAGTGATAAGCCCCGGAGGAAGTTATACACAAGTGCACAAAGATATGATGGAAAGCTCAGGAGTTCCTGTATATGATTCAGAAGATCTTGCGGCTAAGGCGCTCAATGCGCTGATTCTCTACTCGAAATACAAGAAAGGATTATTATGATTTGGTTTGGTATTGTACATACATACAATGCACAAGGTTTGGGGTAAGGGTGGTGATAGCATGGTGGTCAAAATAACGAGAAAGGCAAAAAATGTGATTGATAGGGACAGAAAGGTGTTTCTTACTACTACAAGGGAAGCATATCCTTTTGTTGCGGATCACGGCGAAGGCGATTACTCTTATGATATAGAAGGCAACAAATTCCTAGATTTCGCGAGTTATATATCTGTATACAACATAGGTATAAATGCAAACGCCATGGTGAGGAATGCAATAAAGGCGCAGGTAGACAAGCTTATGCATGCCGCATTTACAGACTACTATTCTGAGCTGCCTGTGAAATTCGGCGAAAACCTCATTAAGATGTTTCCTGCTGGCTTCGGCAAGCTCTTTCTCTCCAATTCAGGCACAGAAGCAAACGAAGCTGCAATCAAGTTTGCACAGCTTTTCACAAAAAGAAGCTACAGCATCGCCTTCTACGGCGCATTTCACGGCCGTACAAAAGGCTCTTTGGGTTTAACAGCATCAAAGAGCATACAGCGACAGAACTTCGGGCCCTTTCCTAATACAATACATGTTCCATTTGCGTATTGCTATAGGTGCCCATTCAACCTTTCCTATCCTGGCTGCGGATTTGCATGCGTGGATTACATAAAGAAATATCCGCTGTCAAAGGAAGTTAGTCCTAAGGAAGTGGCGGCGTTCTTTGTTGAACCGATACAGGGAGAGGGTGGCTATGTAGTGCCGCCGCTCGACTACTTCAAGGAGATAAAGAAGATAACCGAAGATAACGGTATATTATTCGTAGCGGATGAAGTTCAGTCTGGATATATGAGAACAGGGAAGTTTCTCGCCTTAGATAATTTCGGCGTAAAAGCCGACATATATACAATGGCGAAGTCTCTTGGTGCAGGGCTTCCGATAGGCGCTACCGTAGTAAGCAAAGAGCTTGGCGATATACCTTCAGGCTCCCATGCCAACACGTTTGGCGGAAATCTTGTCAGTGTTGCCGCAGCACTAGCATCTCTGAAGTTTATAATGAAAAACAAGCGCAAGCTCGAAATTGGCGTGAAAAGGAAGGGCAGGTATATGCTCAAGAGGTTAAAAGAAATAGAGAGCAAATACGAGATAGTGGGCGATGCAAGAGGCATAGGATTAATGCTCGCCATAGAGATCGTCAAGGACAAGAAGAGCAAAACGCCCGGAATAAAGGAGCGCGAGAAAATACTCACAGAATCATTCTATAACGGTCTGCTGTTGCTGCCTGCTGGTGAATCCACTATAAGGATAATACCCCCGCTTACTATAAGTGACTCAAACATTGAAAAAGGCTTAAACATACTGGAGAACGCGGTAAAATCTGCCAACGCCGGTCACTAACGCACCAGCACATCATGTGCGCCTATCGATCGCATGGAGGGCGTAAGAACGACTATTTATAGGCAGAGCGCAAAAACAAAAACTATTAATACCTTGCTAATTCAAAAGCTATCTATAGGTTCAGGCTGCTTCTGCTGTTGCAGTTTTGATTCAAGGTGAACGGATGTCTAATGTGTATGATGTAAAGCCTTCCGAGCTCATCAGTGCGGCAGCTGAGGCTTTGAAGGATAAGATAAAGAAAAAGGAATACATAAATTATGTGAAGTCAGGTGCGGGTAAAGAAAGGCCACCGCAGCAGGAGAACTTCTGGTACATTCGCAGCGCATCGCTGCTAAGGCAGGTATACCTCAACGGCCCTATAGGCGTGCAGCGCCTTTCAACGAGATATGGCAATAGGAAGGAGCATTCCGTGCACAGGAGGCACCACGTAGCGGCTGCAAGAGGTATCATCAGAGACATGCTTCAGGAGCTTGAAAACGCCAAGCTGATAAAGCGCGACAAGGTCGGCAGGGTCATAACTCCCCAGGGGAGATCATTTCTTGACAAGATTGCAACACAGATAGCAACAAAGAGGTAAGCGTGCAACTATCATATAATAAAAGTGTGTGACATGCCCAATGACAACGAATCCAGCAACGAGGCAGCACTGAAGAAAGCATGGGCAAAGGCGATGAAAGAGGCAGAAGCAGAACAGCAAAGGAAAACTCTCTTAAGGCGGTTTCTTGACGACGCCTCTTATGAGAGGATGATGAACATACGTGCTTCAAACCCTGAGCTGTATCTTCAGCTTGCGGATTTAATAATCTCGCTTATACAGAGCAACAGGATAACGGGCAAGATACTCGAGCCGCAGTTTTTGCAGCTGCTGCATAAGCTTACTTACAGGCCGGAGCCGAAGATAGAGTTCAAACACAAATAAAGAATGCAATTATTGCTATTGAATGAGATGAGTAAATGTCAAAGAAAAGCATTACAAAGAAAAGGCGCCTTGCCAAAATGGCAAAGAGAAACAGGCGTATGCCCGCGCTTGCAATGATCAGGACCCACAGGAGGCTTCAGAGCAACTTATTTGCAAGGAACTGGAGGAGCAGGAAGCTCAAGATAAAGGATTGATGGTGTTACAATGGCCGAGGTATTGCTTACTATAAATATGAGGAAGTTCCTGCTCAAGCAGAAGAAGTCGATGAGGTTCAGGCGTGCGGCAGGGTATGTACGCGACAGGGTAGCGCACTACTTAAAGCTTGCTCCAGAGAATGTCAGGCTCAGCGGCGAGCTTAACAACATGATAATAAAGTATTATTCCAAGAGCATGCACAAGCTCAAGCTCAGCATTAACGTTGACAAAGGTATAGCCACTGCAAAGCCGTTCGAGCACGCGATCCTCACAAAGAAATCAGCAGGCAAGGCGCGCACATTCCAAAAGATGTCGCACAGGCTCTTTCCTCCTTCCAAAGCGCAGGCGCAAGGCTCCGCACAAGCCAAGCCTGAGGTTTTAAAGCCCGGCGCAAGCACTGCCAAGCCTGCCATGGCCAAGGAGTCGAAATGAGCACCATACTCTATTCTATAAGGAACAGCAGCAATGTCGGCGTTTTCGCAACAGCAACAGATGATTACGTCTTTTTAGGTGCAGGCCTGCCTGCACGTGATGCAAGAGTGCTCAGCGAGGCGCTCGATGCAAAAAGCGTAAGCATAACAGTAGCGTACTCGGATTTGGTAGGCCTGTTCTCTCGTGCAAACTCCAACGGTATAATTCTTTCAAACCTCGCAGGGAAGGAAGAGGTAGAGTCGCTGAAAATGCAAAAGCTGGGCATAAATGTAGGTGTGATAGACAGCGATCTCAACGCCATCGGCAATAACATCATAGCAAATGATAAAATAGCAATAGTGCACCCGGAATACGATGAAAAGGCGATAAAGCAGATCCGCGACATACTTGGCGTGGAGGTTGTAAGGGCGCCGGGCCGCCAGTTCAAGACAGTAGGCGCTAGCAATATACTCACCAATAAGGGCATAGTGCTTAACAACAGGAGCACTGAGGGAGAAGAGCAGGCCATGGAGCGTGCAACCACTTTCAAGCCTGTCAAATCCACTACCGTTACCGGTTCGATCTATATAGGCATGTCCGTTATCGCAAATTCAAAAGGTGCTGTGGCAGGAAAGGGTACTACAGGTTTCGAACTTCAGCACATAATAGAAGGGCTTAACCTCTAGCTCATCTGCTCATCCTGTGAAGCCCTCCTTTGAAAGCGGGGTAAAGCATTTATTTGCGCGCGTGTAAAAATAAATCGCATCAAGATCGCAGATGCGGAGATGTGGGAGCATGCCAGATGAAAATAATGACAAAACCGCGGAAATGGAAAGCCTCCAATATCTAAACCAGATATATGGCGACAGGTACTCCGCCATAACCGCGGAGATACGCAGTGTAATAGATGAAATAGGGGATCTCAACAGGTCATTAGAAACTCTTTCAAACTTTGATTCAGTGAAGGGCAAGAGAATGCTTACCATGGCAGGCCGATCGCTTTTTGTTTACGCCATTGCAGAGCCGGAGGAAAAGGTGCTTGTAGAGGTGGGCGGAGGCTACCTCATTGAAAAAAGCATAGAAGAGGGCAAGCAATTTCTTAGCACTTCTATCGAGAGCAAGAACAAGTACCTGAACTCCCTTACCGTAGAAAAGGAAAAGCTTGAAAATGCACTCCTCGAAATCTCGTATAAACTTTCGCAAGAGCAGGATTCTTATGTTTGAAGAGCTTAGGAAGAAGATATCTGGAGTTATAAAAGGGATAACCAAAAAGGAAAAGGAGGAGGCAAAAGCAGAAGCTGAGGTAAAAGCCGAAGAGGGCAAGGCGGCAGCAAATCCTGAAAACATCGTAGGTGTTAAAGAAGAGCATAAAGAAGCAAAAGAACCTGCAGCACCTAAACCAGAAATCGGAGAAAGCCTGGAAAAACCGCACGCTGCAAGCCAGGCACATCATCGCGACGAGAAGCACGGAAAGTTGCTCAACGTTTCTATAACATCAAGAATAAAAGCCGCTTTTGCGGGGCCGGTAACTCTAGGCGACAAGGAAGTCTCAGATTTCGTCGAAAAGATGAAAATCTCATTTTTGGAGGCTGATGTTTCTTATGACGTTGCTGAAGAGCTTGCGGATTCTTTGCGCTCCAGTCTTAAGGACATGAAGGTATACCCTTCAAATGCTGACGCAGAATTCGTGGACAAGGTACGGGAATCCATGCTAAGCCTGCTTTCAAATACGAAAAAGGGCATAGATCTGGAAGCCACTATACAAGACAGAATCCGCGGGAATGAGGTACCTGTGAAGATACTGTTTCTCGGCCCAAACGGCACTGGAAAGACAACGACAATAGCAAAAATAGCATATATGCTAAAGCACGACGGCATAAGCTGCGTCATATCTGCAAGCGACACATTCAGGGCCGCGGCTATAGAGCAGACAGAGCACCATGCCAACAAGGTAGGCGTGCCTGTGGTAAAAAGCACTTACGGTGCAGATCCAGCAAGCGTAGCCTTCGATGCAATCGCGCACGCAAAGTCCCATGGCATAAATGTCGTGCTCATAGATAGCGCGGGCAGGCAGGAAACCAACAAGAACCTGATAAACGAGGTCCAGAAGATAGTGCGTGTTGCTAAGCCAGATATAACTATTTTTGTAGCTGAGAGCACGGCAGGCAGCGCCCTCGTAAATCAGATACGCGAGTTCACCAACGTCGCGAAGATCGATGGTATAATATTAACGAAGCTCGACTGCGATGCCAAAGGCGGGAACGCGCTTTCCATCGCAAAGGAAACGGGCATACCGATACTGTTCTTTGGTACTGGAGAATCCTATACCTCGCTCATAAAATTTGACCCGCAGTTTCTGGTAGATAACATCCTTCCAAAAGCCTCATAGCGCATCTGCATTACTACTGCTTTTTATTTTTTGCCATCAAATAGTGTTTGTTGGTTTTTCCCATTGTTGATATTTATGGCAGAAGAAAACAAAGGTATAGATTACGCGCTTGAGGACCAAATCCTTAGTATGCTGGAAGGCAAATTCGTGAATATAGAAAGCGAGGAAAAGAAGAGGGAGCTGGTAGTAGAAGCCATAAAATCTGTGGATCCAAGCGCCAGTCCAGAGAAGGTAAATGCGATAATCTCGGATATGGAGGATCTTTCACCTATCACAGAAATGCTTGATGATGAACACATCGAAGACATAATGATAAACAACACGCAGAACATATTTGTTTACGATTCTGGGCAGGGACAGGTGAAGCGGCAGGAGCGCATAGACAGCACCGAAATCCTGTCAAGGTTTGTTGGAAAGCTAAAGCTCTATTCCACAAACTCGCTTTCAAAAGGCAATATACTTGACGTGCATCTTCCTTCTAAAAGCAGGGTCAACATAATTTCCTCGCCGCGCGGCTATGATATTACAATAAGGAACTTCAGAAAGGCCCCATTTAGCATAATAGACTTGATAAACAGTGGCACACTCGATTACAGCATAGCCGCGAGACTATGGCTTTACATTGACGGCTTTAAAGTCAGGCCCGCGAATCTGCTTATAGGCGGAATGCCTGCTTCAGGCAAGACCACGCTCCTGAATTCGCTTTTCTCCTTTTTGAGGCCTGAGCAAAGAGTGGTAACTATAGAGGAAACCTATGAACTTGACACTTCAACACAGGAAAACTGTGTAAATCTAGAGACCAATGAGGACATGCCCATGGAGGCACTTGTAAAAAACGCGCTTAGGATGAGGCCGGACATGATAATCATAGGCGAGGTAAGAGGCGAGGAAGCAAATGATATGATAACCGCTATGAACGTAGGAAAGATAGTACTTGGCACGATACACGCCTCATCCTCGCGTGATATAATAAACAGGCTCCAGCACTCGCCCATGAACGTGCCCAAAGACATACTACCAGTCATAGATGCACTGGTCGTGCTTTCACAAGTATATAAAAACAACGTACCTACAAGAAAAATAATCCAGATCTCGGAGCTTTCAGGAATAGAGACCCAGGTGCTGCTCTCCGATCTTTACAAGTTTGATTACAAGACGTTCAAGTCCTCGCCCATACTTCCAAGCGTTACCTACCGCGATACATTATCGCAGATACTTGGCGTTCCACCACCCGACCTACTCGCGGAGGAGCGCGTGCGTGCGCTTATACTGGAACAGCTGAATAAACTCAATAGGCGCAGCATAAAAGACATAAGTGAGGCGGTCAAGGCGTATTACGACAACCCCGAGGCTCTCCTGAAGAGCATAGGGCTGAATGACATCTACCCTATAGTGCGTGTTTAGCGCCCAAGCAAGCATAAAACAAGAAATAAAAAACGCAAAGTATGCAACTGTTATTGCTGCGCGGGTGGCGGTTGCGTCTTTGGCGCAGGCGCACTTCCCGCCTGTATCAATCCATACACTTCAAATAGAAAATCCGCCACCTTTTTACCCTTTTCACTGAGTTTTACCTCTTTGATTTTACCGTGCTTTTCGCTTGTGGCAATACCTCTCTTCTCGCATGCTATGATAAAATTGCATGCATGTGCATATGTCGTATTGGTGGACTTTGCGAGTTCGGATATATTCCAGCTTTTTGAGGTATCTCTTAGTGTAAGGATTATACTCAGCTGCTTCTCCTTAAACAGGATGTTATCATTTGCTATTTACTCACCTTATGCGTGCTAATCATCCATAACTGCACTCAATTCAATCATTTCATCCTATTTGTCAATAAACCTTCCTATCCCAAAAACTAAATGCTACTAATTACTATTTATTGTTTATCTTTCTAAAATATATTAAGGCAGGGTCATGGTAGAATGCCGATAAGCTACCGATTTGCTGAAGCTATTCTCGTTTATGCGGTGTTATCGTGGATTTTACTGTAAGCAGAAATAACATAGAATCCTTCGGGATCCTCGTGCTTATAGTGGGTGCATTTCTACTCCTCGTATCTGCTATAAAAGGCACCTATATGATAATAGCGTTTATAAAGGGCATTCCGCTTTATTCTATCTCCGATATAAGGGTAAACGTAATAAACGTGTTCTTCAACTTCCTTATACCGTTCGTTGGCGGCTTGCTGCTGGTAGTTTCCGGACTTACTATGCTTAAATACCGCAACTACACTGCGAGGCAAAGCGCGCGAAATCGCCTGACAAAGCGCTTCAACGTGGAAAGGTCAAACCTAATAAACAGCATGCTAAGTGCAGACGAAAGGAAAGTGCTCAGCATATTAAATAGTGAAGGCGGAATATTGCAGTCAGAGCTGCCAGTAAAAAGCGGCTTCTCAAAGGTCAAGGTGCACCGCATCCTTAAGAAGCTCGAGGGTATGAACATGATAAAAAGGAGCAGGTTTGGCATAACAAACAAAGTCTTCATAAATGAGGCATAGCAGTTCCGCATCTCTTTGCAAGAGCATAAGATTAATAAATTAATGACTTTATATAGATTAAAGGGACAAGGTGAATTGTATGGTGAAATATATTATAGCTAAGCAGCTTGTTGGAAGGAAGGTTGTGACAAATGACGGATACGACGTAGGCAGGTTTGTTGATGCTGAAATCAGTGAGGTTACCGGCAAGATAAATAACATCCTTGTCGAACCAAACATGGACAGCAGCTTCTCAAGCAGGCTCAAGTCTGAGGGCGGGCAGATAAAAATACCATACGCCGCCGTAATGGCAGTCAACGACTACATCGTTGTTGACAGGAAGAACATTGCATAATCTTTTTCTTATACTTTTTTCTGCTTCTGGGGGTATGGTGATTGTATACTGGTATGTGGAGGTGACGAGGCTGGAAGGGGCGCTGTGTTCGGACCTCTTGTAGTGGCGATAGTCGTTTTTAAAAAAGGTGCTTCAAAGAAGCTCGCAGAGATAGGTGTAAGGGACTCAAAGATGCTCACACCAAAGCGCAGGGAAGAGCTTTATGCTGAGATAGAGAAGCTCGCAGTAGAAAAGAAGGTAAGCATAATAACCCCGCAAGAAATCAACGACGCAATGAGGAACAAAATCTCCCTCAACGAGCTAGAGGCTATGCATTTTTCGAAGCTTTTTGACAGTATAGCGAGCGATGCGCGGTATCTTTATCTCGATTCGCCTGATGTAATAGCAGAGAAGTTTGCAGTGCGGGTAAATATGCAGACAAGCAAGCCAACAAAGGTTATAGGTATAAAAACAAAGGCAGAACCAGGGAAAAACTATACAAAGATAATAGCGGAGCACAAGGCGGATGTAAAATACCCTATAGTTTCTGCAGCCAGCATAATAGCAAAAGTGACAAGGGATGCAGAGGTAAAGAAGCTGGAAAGATCGCTGAGGCAGAAGGTAGGATCCGGCTACCCTTCAGACAGCAAGACCATCAATGCGATACTCAACAATATAAGCAATGAAGCATTTATAAGCAATACCCGTGAGTACTGGAAAACCATGCAGAGGATAAGGCAGACAAGGCTTACCAATTTCAAATACTTTAAAGGCAGGGGGCAGTTCACTAATTCTTAGAAAGCTTTGCCCAGCCTCTCATTATTCTACCACAATTATCCCGCTTCCGGTCATTCCGACATAAACTTAGTTCGATGGAGCCTTTTTGTATTTTCTCATATAAAGCAATACGGGCCTGTGGCGCAACTTGGACAGCGCGTCTGGCTTCGGACCAGATGGTTGCGGGTTCAAAGTAAGCCTTAAGAAAATGATCTTGGTTTATGGAATTCCCGCCAGGCCCGCCTAATCTTAATAGAATTGCAAAAGAGAAGAGCATCCAGTTCTATATTCTGAGCAGCTATCGTATCACCATTTTCAGTGCCTACGCAGTATATGTAGCCATTATAGATAGAGCAGCGGGCATAGTAAAAATAGTTATTATGAGACCGACCATTAGTACCTATGCAGTAGATGTATTGTGAGAAGTTTAGATAGTGTTTGCTGTTAATGCTGCATGCAAACTTCAAAGTGCCGAGCTGTGAATAATCATAACCAGTTCCGTCAATCATCACGACTGTTGCACTACTTGAAGACAGAAGTGAGCCCATATTACTAGAGAGCGAAAATGTAAGTATAATAGGAGGTGTAAAATTTATCGTTATGTAAAATTTATCGTTATTGTGTTGCCATACCCAGCATATCCCGCAGTCACATAGACCTTTGCAACCTTAGAGCCGTATATATAACTCAGTGCGACTCCCGTTGTGTTAGTAGTGGTGATCGGCGGACTTATAGAATAAGGAGGTACCGCATTTGTGCTGTTTGCAACGAATGTAGCTGTGAAATTGACCGTTGCACCGGTAGTCGGATAGCCGAGTAGTTTGACTGCTGCATATAGCGGGTCTTTTACGCTGCTTATCGCGGACTGCGTGCTGTTGCCTGCCCTTAGGGTTATAGAGGAGTTAGTAGAGACAAGCGGCGCGGTATGAGAGGTAAAGCTGCCTATGTAGGTGGGCTGGCGCGCGAGATACACGGTATGATAAGGGATTATGAAGGCGACAGGAAAGCGAGGAAAACGAAGAACCTGATAAAGTATTTTGGTACCTTGCGCTCTGCTTATGTAGCTTTCCTGCTTTATATAGAGGCAGTAGTGATAAGCCTGTTTATGTTCTTCTATGAAAAGCCGTTCGCCTACAACCTTGTATATATAATACCGATAGTATTAGTTGATGTGGTTTTGCTTTATATTGCTGTTATGCATACAAAGCGCAATGACCATAAATTCTTCAAGCTTCCAAGGAATGCGAGCCTAGCCGCTATGGCCGTTGCGATATTTACAAAAATTAATTATTTTTTATGTTACCTCTGTAGGTCATCGGCCACAAATTGAATTAACTGCGAAGCATTAATACTGGTGTTGTCTGTTCCTATTACTATGGCGGTCACAGAATTATTCATTATGCCAATAAATCCCAATCTGTAAGATATTTTATTGAAGTTATAAGAATAAGTCATGCCATTATAGGTACCATTAACAGTTATCTGCTGTGGGCCTGGCTCCAAAATAGAACTCCATCTCTGTGAGTAGATATTTAGTGCCTCTTTATTTGTGTTAGCTTCTATTACTATTTGTTCAATTCCCCAGTTTGGATCTATTACCGGCCCATTAAGATAATCCATAATCCATATAGAACTTACGTTTGAAACAAAATTTAATCTATAATTACTGATCTGTGGGGTTGTATTCAATATTTTCAAAGAGTATGTTGCATTTGGACCAACTAAGATTTCGGCTTGTGCACTCGTTAATACTGGGTCACTAAAACTTTTTGTAGATGTTGTACTTATAGTTGTCGTACTTATAGATGTTGTACTTATAGTTGTCGTACTTATAGATGTTGTATAATTATTATGTATAGCCTTGCTTTGATGGATTTCCTCTAAGCCAAAAGCAATTATGATAACAATAATTATAACAGAGATTACTATCGCTATCTTTCGTTTTGGTGTCAACATCAATCATTTATATTTGTAAATTATTAAATACTTTACTAATGCTTGCCCTAAATATGCAAGAATGGTTATATACTACCTTTAATTATAAAAAGAAGTTAGCTTACACTTCCGAAGCTTACGCTAGGCATCACGCCTCCTGGCGGAAATGCACGGGTGCGAACCCACTGTATAACTGCAGGACATCCAGAAGGCCACGCGCGAATTTGGAGATAGTATGGTGAGGAGCTTGATAAGCTAGTTCCTTCAGTATATTCATTTGTATAATTACTCCACCAGTATAGTGTACTGCCGCTCCAACCTAGTGACTGTATATATGAACCAGTATAATCTGGTGGGTTCATGTTGACAGTTACGGCGCCATTAACAGCACTGCCTATGTTGCCATGACCCCAATAAGGTTGGTTGTTATTAAATGCAGTGTTTTGTCCGTTCATTAAGTAGTCTATATTTTCACCTTTTGCACTACTTGATGTGCTTTTAACATATACATCAAATATCTGAGGATAATATTCGCTAGTAGAATTAATATTTGCATTATTAAGTGTTGCACCGTTGCTTATTGTAACACCACTCTGACAAATCCATCCAGAAGGACAAGATGACCCAGCAAAGTTCTGGTACACATTAAACACACTCGCGCCATCATCGTATTGTCCGTAACTTGGGCTGAGCTGAGGGGCTTCGCCTGTTGGTCCTGAGCTTGACATGACACTACTTGGCATAAAGTTCATATATATTGTAATAGA